>Ga0163152_10002072_pt1 | contig 29654 bp, 34 predicted proteins | sample OliLakLV19MP8IB2_FD_148635 | JGI IMG/M metagenome (GOLD analysis project Ga0163152, IMG submission 148635) | Freshwater microbial mat bacterial communities from Lake Vanda, McMurdo Dry Valleys, Antarctica - Oligotrophic Lake LV.19.MP8.IB-2 | ecosystem: Environmental > Aquatic > Freshwater >...
GTATGCTTTAAATGTGTGAAGATGGTAAACTCTGATCGATGTTTGCCAAATGAAGGTTTATTCTCAAATTTAGAATCGCCTCCGTGTTCACTTTGGGCATTTTTTAAAAGACCATCAAATGAACTTCCTGCTCGTTCTTTGAGCTTTTCGAAGTCGCTTTGCTTGAACTGTGGTGTTTTATTACTAGTATTATTCACCTGTTTTTGCATGTAGTAATTATACTACAGGTTCATCAAATAATCAAGCACTTTCTGTCTTCGTAATATAGATGCATAAGAATATGCATTATTATAAGCCTCTTGTTTAGCAGCTTCATCTGTTATACCTCCAAAAAGTTTATCAAGATCCTCTTTCTCAACGGTTATTTTTTCGTCTAGCGCGATTTGCTGCAATATGAATTCGATTGCATATGTATCAAGCATCTCCTTTGTATATTTAGCCTTGAGTGTTTCAGCTGTCTCATTTTTTGAGGCTAAGTAGGCGTCAACAGTGAGTCCAAGCTTGGCAATATCATCAACAAGTTTAGAAAGTTTTCGCTGCACTTCTTCTTCAATAAGAACGTCTGAAATCTCTACAGATACTTCATTGAGGAGAAGTTCAATTGTTTTATTGAGTCGTTCCATTTTCTTAGCTTCTTCCTCTTGCGTAGTCTTTTTTTCAGGTTCCTTGCCAGGCACCCATATGCCGTCTTTTTTTTGATCTTTATTAAGCTCGGAGAGTTTTTTCTTGTAGTCGTTTAACTTTACTTGCGGAGTTTCAACAACAGTCATTTTCACTTCCCAATCTTCCCCATCTTTAGCTTTAATGAGCTCAATTTTTGGGTTTACGATTGGTTTTACGTCTTGCTCTTTAACAACTGCTTCATACAATTTAGGCAATAGTGCAGAAATAACCTTTTTGTATACTTCATCCTTTTTAATGTGTTTTTCAGCTATTTCTTTTGGTGCGGTGCCCTTTCGAAATCCAGGGGCAACAAGCTCTTTAGATAACAAGCCGAAGTTATCGCTATACAAACTTGAGATAAATCCTTTATCTACTTGGAGTGTAAATTCGAGCGTTTTTTTTCCGAGATCTTTTTTTGTTGTTTTTGTGATCATATGATTATTAATGTAACTGTGCCGGAGAGAGGACTTGAACCTCCACGAGCTTGCGCCCACAGGATCCTAAATCCTGCGTGTATACCAATTTCACCACTCCGGCGACTTATGTAAGCTTTATGTCTCTCACACGGCTTTTAGTCTAATCCAAGTCTATTATACCAAAGACTAAAGTGTTTGAATACTTTACAATACCGCCTCAAGTGATTTGTATTTGGCCTCTTCCTTGTAAAATGTATTCATAAATGCCGTAACGCGAATAGCCCATGTGGGGCTTGCAGCATATATGCGTCCAATAGCGGGCACGGTTGTGGCTCCACGATTGACATACTTTTCTTTCAAAGACTTGCTAATTGTCATAATTCCATCTTCCCAGCTTGAAAAACCAATCTTTCCACTACCCCATCCATAAGCATTGTATGTGCCTGGGATCATGCGTTTGGCAAATGAAGATTCAAGACCAGAAATGGACACCAATAAATAGGGATCAAGCTTGTGCTTATAACTTGCATTAAGAAATGCATCAACATGATTGACAAGTGGTGATTTTCTACGCTCAAGGACTGAAGTCATGGCTTTTTTACGTATTAAGTGATCCTTATCAAATGTAGGTATTTTAGCCTCAATAAGCGTAGCTGATTCTTCTTTTACGCTCTGTGCAAAAACTTTCTGCGGTGAAAGCATGGCACACATAAGAACGAAGGCAATAGTAATATACGTTATAGGTTTATTCATATACTAAAAAGATCCTAAAGCTCGTCCACATAATGTTGACTAACCTTAGGATCTGTCTATAATTATAACATATATTATAGGATTGTCAAGTACATAGCAGTACTATATTAACTGGTTGTAGGAGTAAAAACGAGGCTATTCGAGGACCTTCATGAAGTGAGTAACAGCAAATGACCAACTTCCATCAGAAGATGGTGCGTATTTTTTCATTACTTCAGATGGTGTGGTAAGTCCCATGTCGGCATATTTGAGTTTTAGCCCTTTTGTGACTGTCTCAATAGCCTTTTCGTAACTTTCAAACCCAAGCGACTTAGTGCCGGTGATCCCCCATCCCCAACAGTTATGAGAGTTTGGCGGTATTTTTTTACAAAGGTTTGATTCTTGCATGGCTATTGCTGGAAGCAACCTATAATCGAGTCCATATTTGTCGGCAGTTGCTACAATAAAATCGGCATGGTCATAGAGAGGTGAATCGTGGGTCCTGAAGAAATTACGCAGAGTAACCGCCCTGGCATCTGCAACTTCTACATTGCTTTCCATTGCTCCAAGCACGAGAGGGGCTGAAGAAAGTGCAAATTGAGCTTGTTTACTTTCTAGTTTTTCGAGTTGAGACAAAATATCAAGTTGTTTAGTTTTTTGTGTTGATTTGGAAAATACAACCCCAATAATTGCTGCATTTACTATACAAAGTCCAAAAAAGCCGGCAAAAAGGAGTATTTTTTTGTGCATATATTCTTATAGTTATAGTAAAAAAACGCTCTTAAGTCAAGGAGAGCTAGACTTTATAATAAAATGTTTCTTCTCCGTTTTGATCGATGGTTTGTACGAGTCGGTTTTTATACTCATGTATTGCAAAACGATGAGAAATAATCAATGTCCCTTTTTTGCACTCACTCGTAAACTTAGTTGCTATTTTATGTAGCGCACTAGGGAGTAGATATACAAATATAGTATGAGCGTTTTTTAAAGACACGTCGTAGAAGTTTGAATATGTAAATGAAATAGTTGGGACATGATAGATTTTGGATCTCACATATGAATAAAGTAACAATAACGGATTTATATCTATTGCAATACCTTTGACATGATATTTCAAGCATGCATGCATTATAACTCGTGCGTCTCCACAGCCTAATTCATAAAACGTCGAGCCGCTTTTAAGACGAGCTTTTGAAAGAATTTTATCAATACGAGATTTACTAATTGGAACAAACGGAGCCTGTGAAATAAATGCTCGGAGGTCAAAACTATAATACACAACGTACAAAATGAGAAATACTGCGAGCAATATAACAAAGACGATATAGGCAATCGAAACAATCATGTAGTCAATTGTACCCGAGAATTAGTGCTTGATATAGTTTTGATGTATAATACAACTGTGCAAAGGGATATTTGTAGCCCTCGTAGCTCAATGGATAGAGTACGTGGCTTCGGACCATGGGATGGGGGTTCGATTCCCTCCGAGGGCACCATATTCCAACATTTTGTATAATATGGTTATATCTTGGTGATCGTAGCTCAGTTGGTAGAGCGCCAGTTTGTGGAACTGGTTGTCGCGGGTTCGAGCCCCGTCGATCACCCAAAAAAGTATACGAAATCTCACAGCGGTCTGTAAATTAAGTTATTAACTTTTTGGATATAAATTAATTCGAGTCCTTTCCACTGCGCGAGCTGTGCAGTCTGAAAAATATCATAGGCTATACAAAAGCTAGCAATTTCCGGAAGGGATGTTTACAGTTACGGTAGAAAAACCCGCAAACTCAAATAATTGTTTGATCCTTTCAACTGCATTTTCTCGTGCTTCTTCAAGTATTCCCGCTTCGCATGCGGCTTGTGTGATAGACGTTTCGGCAGATTTTCGGGCTTCTGTCTCCAAGTCTTTGTTACCTTTATTTAAATATCCCTGAGTTCTGTCATATACCTTAGTCTTGGAGTTATCAAGCGTGCTACTGAGTATTACAGGTGAAGGAAGATTGACGGTAAGATTACTACCTCTTACCACAACATCATCATCTGACAGTTGGAATAAATTAACTCCTGCAACTACTTTTCCATTTGCGATTAAAAGTATTCTATCTCCGTATAAGAGTTCTTGAATTGCATTGCCTCCTTGTCCTGCTTCAACTATTTTTTCAATAGAATATGAAGCAGTTTCTAAACTACCAAGGGATTGAATTTCTTTTATGACACTTGACCGTGAGAGATCAACTTTAATTCCAGGTTGCGCAAAAGGGTTATTCTTCGCAATTAGAGCCGAAAATAGAATAATCACTACTATAATAAAGACAACTAACCCCAGCTTTGATTTAAGTGAAAACATGGAATGCATTATACGATTCTATCCTTACAATTACAAACATTCATTGTTAGGGTGGTAAAATATGGAGTATCGCATCAGGCTCATAGGTGCATGCTTAATTGAAAGACGAAAAAAAGTTTGAATGTATTATGCCTACTAGTATCTTTTAAAATACTGTGCGTTTGACTTGGCGGATATTATTAAATAGAATGAATAGTATCAATGAGTATTAAAAACAGTCATGAAAATTAAGTACACGCTAATTCGTAACTGGATGCATAATGGGGTAGGAAAACTTACCTCTACAGCTTTAGCATTGGTATTGGCTTTAGTCCCTCTGACAGTCTTCGCTTTTAATGTTCTTGTAACGCCGCCAATAGTATATGCAGCACATTCTAGAGTAAATCTTTTGACTGCTAATGGCTTCGCTGTTCTTGGTGGCTCTGCCATATCTGACACAGGTATTACCACTATTACCGGACATGTTGGTTTAGATCCAACTGGCGGTGCTTCTATAACTGGATTAACATGCGCAGAAGTGACAGGAACAATATATGATAATAATGGTGGTTATACTGGTGGTGGTGGAGGAAGCACTGCATGTCTTCAAACAAATAGTGGTCTACTCACACAAGCTAAAAATGACTTAGTTACGGCTTATAACGATGCTGCTGGGCGACCAACGACCGCTACTATCGCTACAAATCTCGCAGGGGCAACTCTAACAGATGGTACCTACGACTCAGCCTCAGGTACATTCGAGATAAACGGAGGAGGTACTTTAACACTTGATGGAGGAGGAAGTGCTGATGCAGTTTTCATCTTTAAGATGGCAACCACACTTGTTACCTCGAGCTCAAGTAGAGTTGTGCTAACAAACGGTGCTCAACCATGTAACGTATTTTGGCAAGTCGGCTCTTCAGCCACTCTTGGAACATCTACTACCTTTGTAGGAAATATACTTGCCTTAACATCAATTACGGATAACGGTAGCTCAACTGTTAACGGAAGACTTTTAGCAAGAAATGGCGCGGTTACTTTAAATAACACCACCATTACAACATCAAACTGTTCGTCTTCGAGTTCATCAACATCTAGCTCATCTTCCAGCTCAAGCTCTGGTGGGTCTACTACTTCAGCTCCTGCGACTAGAGTTTGTCCAGTTCTCAATTATGTTGCCCCAGTCATTATAGAATCAAGGAGAATAGATGCCGATAGTATTTTTATCCGCTGGGGTCCGTATTCGGGAATAAATACATTCCTCATAGAGTATGGTCGTGAAAACGGTAAATGGTTATACAATGCGACCGTTACAGGATTTACAACTACCATCAACAATCTTCCTAATAATCAGCCTATATGGGTTCGAATCGCAGCTACAGACAACTGTTCTGTAGGCTCATATGGAGCAGTAAAGCTTGTCGGAGGACCGGGTCTGCCAAATACAGGAATTGCTCCCAGTCAGAGCAATAATCGGTGACACATACAAGCTGGCGTTTTCGTAGAAATTCTGACCTTCGTTATTCTAACTCGCATAAAACACAAGTATTTATCCAAACATTAAAGACCTACCGCATACCACTTTTACTGATTGCCTTTGCAATAGCATCACTTCTGCTTTTTTTTCATTTTACCAAAGGTGAAAGTGACACAGTAGTATCGAAAAGTTTAGTACCTCAACACAAAGTAGTGAGTGAAACCTATTCTGGATTGCCAGTGCGACTTGTAATACCTGCTATAAATGTTAATGCTGCCATTGAGCATGTAGGTGTTGATAGTCGCGGAAATATGGAGGTTCCAAGCAACGTTGTCGATGTGGGGTGGTTCAAACTTGGATCTCGTCCTGGGGTGAAGGGCAGCGCAGTTATATCTGGACACTTTAATGGTGAAAATGGCGAAGAAGGTGTATTTAATAAATTGGATAGGTTAAAAAAGGGGCACAAACTGCATATTAAAGACGATAAGGGAGCCATGATTACATTCATTGTCCAGAAAAGTCGTGTTTATAATCCCGGTTATGCCGAGGAGGTATTTAGTACAAATGACAATACTTATCTCAATCTTATTACCTGCGATGGAGTGTGGGACAAAGATAAAAAAAGCTACAGCAAACGCCTAGTAATTTTTGCAAGCATTGAAAAATAACTCTAATTTTTGGTGTGACGTGCGACTCTCACGAAAAATAAGTCCTGCCTAAACAAGAATTAATAGTACAAAAATCGTTCTACAACTAGCTATACTTTAGAGACTTTGCTATTAATCAAAAAAAGAAGAATATTGCTTACCATAGTTTGTAAATAATTATGAGTTGAACTCAATTGTGTTGTCGTGAAAGTGCTTACTTTAACTATCGTACCATGAGATATGTTTTAGGTTAAGTCCAAGCTAGTCAATTTAAAAAGGCTTTGGATGTCCTTACTTTATAGGCAGTGTAAAATAGAAGGTGGATCCTTTTCCTTCCTCGCTATCGACCCATAGTTTTCCTTTATGTTGAGCTACTATTTCATACGAAATATACAGGCCTAGACCTAGACCTGGGATACCTTTTTCCCTTTTTCCTTTAACTCTAAAAAAACGGTCAAATATCTTACTTCTCTCTTCATTTGGAATTCCTAGACCAAAATCCTGTACTGCGATTTTAACGTTATTTTTATCTTTTACCGAGCTAACAATTATTCTTTTTTCCTTGGGTGAGTATTTTATTGCATTTGAAACTAAGTTATTCAAAACCTGTTTTATTCGTTCATAATCAGCATGTATAGAGATCTGCGACTTGTCCGCACAGACTATCTTATGCGACTTTGTAATATATTGGAAATCCTCAACTGTGGAATCTATTAACTCATCAATCTTAAAATCCTTTTTATTTAATGTCAGTTTCCCATTTTGAATTTTGTAGACGTTTACAAAAGAAGACACCAGCTGTGTCAATCGTTCCATTTGGTCTGTCATTTTTGATAGATAATATGTTCCTTTTTCATTTTTGCTTTCTATAAGATTTCTTTCCAAAAGCTGTGCGAAGGCTTTGATACTTGTTAATGGTGTTTTGAGTTCATGTGAGACAATTCCAATAAAGTCATCTTTTTGCATTTCGAGTTGTTTTCGATCCGTAATATCTTCAAAAGCAAGGAGAACCGCTTCTGTATTATTTACTTGTCGATATGTTCTACGGGCGTTAAGGAGCATCGTGCGACAGCCGATTGATGGGAGTTCTATTTCTACTTCATAATTTTCGAAAATGGTATTTTTTGGAAGAATTTTTTCAAGCAGAACCTTTAATTTTGGAATATTCCATGCATTATCGTTCAATTGATATATTGATTGATTTTCTGTCTCCTTAGGTGTGAGTTTAAAAATATCATAAAAAGCTCTATTGGCAGTAATTACTTGGAGATCCTTGTTAAGGATAATAAGTGGGAGTCGGACAGTGTCAACAATTGCTTCTGAATAATCTAGAGCATATTTTAATAAATCAAGTGAATGTTTTAGTTCATTAACATTAATGCCTGGGATTATGCTCGAGTGATCAGTAGGAATAATTCTTTTTTGTACTGCTTCTTGCACAGTCGCATGCTGTATGAATTGGCGATTATCACTATGTATTATTTTTTTTGCGTTTTTGGTCATTTGATAGTCGTCAAAATACTATTATAAGCTTAAAAGTGAAGAATGCAAATTGGTCTCGAAATTATTCGCCCACTTCCTTCACGTTTATTTGGACGTTTATAATAAAATTATTGCATATTAGGTAGTTTTTCCACGTTAGAGATGATTACTTCTCCATCACGAAGAGCAATAAATAAAATTTTGTTATCAATACAATACTGTACTTCTTTTTCGATATCAGATGATTCAGGGTGATTTGATCTATAGTGTGGCTCTATAGCGTAGTTTACAAATCCAAGCCCTTCCCAAATAATGTGTGGTTTATACTTTTTAGGAATTATATGAGGATCATCGACAATATCTAATCCTTTAAGTGTGGGTGAAAGAACACAAATACCTGCACTATATCCAGCATACACGAAATTTTTATCCGGTAATTTCTCTTTTAATAATTCGTCAAAACCACTGTAAGAATATGCTCTTGTTAATATAAATGTATTTCCCCCTCTTACCCAAACTCCGGCAAATTCCTCAATAGCTTTTTTCAAGTCATCTTTTTTACCAAAGTAATTACGTAAATCAACTTCAACTGGCTGCAACCCTAATGTTTTTAGATCATCAATTTCTTTTTGAACTTTTTTAGATCTTTCTTCTCCATTATTATCTATCGCATTTGCGATCACTGCTATTTTTTTATTCTCCCCAAACATGTTTCGCAGTTTTATAGAATGTTCACCAAGGCCATATGAAGAGAGGTAGAGTTTCATAGTTAGATTGTATCATCTTGAGCTGGAAGCCTGTGTCTATCCGCATTTGAATGGATAGCCATCTGAAAACACTAGCAGTCTATTTGTGAAAACACGTCGTGTAGATCCTCCTGTAAATAATCAGCAAAGCGTATCCATGTTGGTAAAACTTTGATAATGACCATTTCTCCAGCCTCTATTTTAGAGATTGGCGGAGGCCAATGAAGCCAGTTTTTTTGAGCATTTGCCATAGACATTTGCTGAATAATATTAATTTTAGTTGTTGCATCGTCAACGCGCTCGGCAGTCCCTAAAATTTGCATTGTTTGTACTTTCTCGCGATTAGTTACTACAATCGAGACATTAGGATTACTTTGTATGTGTTTATATTTCTTAGTTTCGTTTTCAGTAATAAAATAAACGCAAAGATCAGGGCTCACGACATAATACATAGTTGATGCAAGCGGTTGGTTATCGAAAGATGTTGCCAAAACTGCGATATTAATGTCCTTTAAAAAATCATATGCTTCCTGTTTTGTCATAGTAGAAATTATACACAATAATTGCTTTCAAGTATAATAATGGCCATGAACGAAGCTGTTCAAAAAAAGCTTGAGGCATTTTTTTTTCAATATAAACTCCAGAAATTCAAAAAGGGCGAAATACTCATACGCTCAGACGTAAACCCATTGGGAATATTGTATCTCACAAAAGGAATGGTTAAACAGTATGCAATATCACCCGATGGAGTAGAACACATATTAACAATATACAAGCCTCGATCATTTTTTCCGATGGTGTGGGCAATAAATAACACTCCTAACAGCTACTATTTTGAGGCAGTGGGCAACGTTGAAGTATGGAACGCACCCAAAGATGCTATAGTGAAGTTTATTAAAAAAGAACCAGATATATTGTATGATTTACTGAGTCGTTTATATCAAGGCATGAGTGGATTACTGCTACGTATAGAGCATCTTATGACGGGTAGTGCCTATCACAAAGTTATTTTTACCATTCTAAACACTGCTTCTCGGTTTGGTGAAAAAGAAGCTGATGCAAATTCCATAATCCTTCGCTCAACACACAAAGAGATTGCAGCGTTTTCAGGACTTACCAAGGAAACAATCAGCCGCGAGTCAACTAAACTACAAAAAAAAGGACTTATTGAAAATAAAAATCACTTTATTCATATAAAAAATATACGAAATCTCGAGGAAGAGTTACTTGCTCATTCCTGACACTGACAACTCTCACATGTAGAATTTGCTTTTGAAATAACTTCGCTTGTTGGAATGATTCTATTTCGTTTATCTTTACTGGTAGGAAGTCCTGTCGGTAATAAGTATCCTTGCCATAATCCTTCCCCAAGTGACAATTCTATATGAAGCTGGTCAGATAATTTCGGCTCGTCTTTAACATCATAGAGCCTATATTTCCCTATAGCTAGAATAGCTTCAGCTATATGTGTTTTGTGAGAAGTGACTAGAATCTCTCCTATTTCTTTTACACTTATCCAAGCAAATACGCTTTCTACATCTAGAATTAAAATCTTTGTATTGTCTTTTGTTTCAATCATTTTGTAATTTCCTATCTTGACTACCTTTATCATATGATGTGAGTATGTCATATGCAGCCAAAACTATCTATGACAACGATCATTAGAAAAGGTTGATTTGTATCATCGTTTTTCCTGAATATCTGTTTCATAATACAGTTAATTGGAAAGGGGGAAAATATATGTATTCAGAAGATATTAAAAAACTAACAAAAGAAAATACTAATTTTCGCACAGTGCTTCATACGGGAGTCCACTGTCAAATAGTAGCGATGAATATTGCAATCGGCACAGACATTGGCGAAGAGACACACGGCGATGTGGACCAAATTCTGTATTTTGTCGAGGGAGAGTGTGAAGCGATTCTAAATGGAGAAGTAAAAAGAGTTGAAAAGCATGAGATTGTATTTGTTCCAGCAGGGACAAAACATAACTTTAAAAATATCGGCGACACAGACTTAAAACTTTTTACAGTCTATGCACCGCCAGAACACCCAGATGGCACAGTTCATGCCACAAAGGCTGATGCTCAAGAATCATAAAAAGTTAATAGTTAATTAATAAATATGGCAAATACAAAAAAGACAGAGTCATTCAAAGCAAGCGGTGACACACTTGTTAAAAAGGTTAAAGAGCTAATTGCTCAGGGAAATGTACGAAAGATTACGATAAAGGATAAAGGTGGAAAAGAACTTGTTACGTTTCCATTAACACTCGGAGTTGTCGGAGCCGTACTTGCTCCTATATTGGCTGCAATTGGCGCTATTGCTGCACTTATTGGCGAATGCACAATATCAGTTGAAAGAGAGGAAACAGTATGAGACTTGAAAATAAAATTGCACTAGTGACAGGTGGCGGAACAGGAATCGGTGCTGGGATCGCCCGAATGTATGCCCGAGAAGGAGCACACGTTGCAATATGTGGTAGACGAGAAGGTCCGCTAAAAATGGTTGTAGAAGACATAGAAAAAAGTGGTGGGAAGGCAATGTACTGCCTAGCTGATGTTTCATCACAAAAACAGATCAAGGAAATGATTGAAACCATTACTATGAAGATTGGACCGGTTGACATCCTTGTGAATAACGCCGGAATATATATTCCTGATGATATTACCTCTACAAGCGAAGAAGAGTGGGATCGAGTGATGGAAATTGATGCAAAAGGAGTGTATCTCGTATCAAAAGCAATTCTCCCCGATATGATAAAAAAAGGTAGGGGTAAAATTATTAATATTGCTTCAATCGCGGGTCTTTTTGGATTTGAAAAATCTGCAGCATACTGTGCTGCAAAAGGTGCAGTTGTGAATTTGACTCGCGAAATGGCGCTAGATTATGCACCTAAAGGAATCTGTGTCAATGCTATAGCTCCTGGGGTTATAGACACAGATATGACAAAGCCATTCTTAGAAAATGACCAAGCAAAACAGGGATTTTTGAGTAAAACACCGGTAGGTAGAGTCGGGACTTGCGAAGATATTGCACATGGCGCAGTATATTTGGCAAGTGATGAATCAGATTTTGTTGTCGGTCAAATACTTGTCATTGATGGAGGATGGACAATATCTTAAACGACAATCAACAGCTTAGATTTGCATATCAATTATATGGATACATTAACAGCAATTAAAACTCGAATGGCAGTGCGCGAATGGGATGACAGAACTATTTCTGATGAGATTCTTAATCAGATTCTTGAAATGGGTGGTTTTGCTCCCAGCCCGCTTAACTCCCAGCCCTGGCATTTTATTGTATTAAAAAATAAAACCACAATTGACAACCTGATGAAAACTGCAAAACATGGCAACTTTGCAACTCAAGCCCCAATTGTAATCGTTGCAACTGCAATGAGCGCTGAGTCGTGTGACAAGTGGCTCTACGAACATGAGCCAAATATTTATAATTTCAGCACAGTATGCGCGATGGCCAATATGTGGCTTGCCTTAGGAGATTTGGGTTTAGCTGGCTGTTGGGTGACTCTAGACAAAGAAGTTGCAAGAAGCATGCTATCTATTCCAAGCACTCATTTTATAGTTGGTAGCATAGCCTTAGGTTACTCTAAGAACATGGAGGGCTTTCCTGCTCCCAAAAATAGAAAAAAAATTGAGGAAGTAGTATCCTTTGATACATTTTAAAATATGCATAAAAAAATTTATACAACTATCAAATTGTTAGCAACTCTTGGAATTATTCTTGCGGTATATTTGTTGTGGCAGCAATACTTCAGACCAGCGTTCCAGCCATGTTATATAAATAGTCTTATAAACTGCGATGCTGTAATTTCTGGGCCTGTAGCCAAAACATTTGGTATTTCAACACCTCTTTATGGACTCATTGGCTATATTGTCATTTTTATTGCAGCGGCCCTTAAGAAAAACAAACTACTTTTCGCAATGACTAGTTTTGGGTTAGTGTTTTGTTTATCTATCGGGTATATCGAGCTATTTCAGCTAAAGGTAATTTGCCCTATATGTATTACATGTCAGCTTATTATGCTAACTATTTTTATATTGGCTATCGTAGTAAACAGGCCTGTAAATCGAGATATTAAAAATGAGTGAGGCACAAATAATCTTCACTACACTCCACATTCAAGGCTTAGTCTTTTGTAGACAGCTTCATCTTCACAGAGTTTATGTATGTACAATGGTGTAAAGTAGGAGTTTGTTAAAATGGGTACAGTGAAAACAATTATGGAAAAAGTAAACATAGATACTATCAATTTCGATACTAAACTGTTTAAAATTGGTACGTGGACGATTCTACGACTACCAGAGAGTGCGTCAAGTCTACTTCCATCAAGAGGTATTACGATGGTTTCCGGGACTATCAATGACGCACCTTTTAAAACCTTGCTCGAACCAGATGGAAGATACGGACCCGGGAAAAAACCGAGTCACTGGTTTGCGCCTGATAAAAAGTTACTTAGCGACGCTCATGCTCAGGCTGGAGATACTGTGCACGTCTCAATTGCCCCGACTAAAGAATGGATAGATCCTGAAGTTCCTGACGACTTAAAAAAAGCATTATGTACCTCTCCAAAAGCTTACCAGTTATGGAATGACATTTCCCCACTTGCCCGCTGGGATTGGATTCGTTGGATACGCGCTGTCAAAACTCCGGAGACCCGCAAAAAGCATGTTGCAGTTGCGCTAGACAAACTAAATAAAGGCATGAGACGCCCCTGCTGCTTTAACCGTAGTTTATGCAGTGAGCCGTATGTCTCGCATAACTGGGTCCTTCGTGAGATTAGTTAACGTTATGATCTTAGAGGTAATTTTAGCATCATTCTTTTGCTTATAATAATTCTAGACAATATGCGGTATGAGCATTTTTGAGTTCTTCATATAGTTTACATACTTTTCCCCAAAATGATTTAAAAGTAGTTTCTCCTCTCTTTTAGCCTGAATGTAGGATAGATGAAAAAGGATAATTAAGAAAAATGGCGCTAGATAGCTGCTTGTAACAAGTTGACCACCAACATAACTGAATAAAAGACCTGAATATATTGGATGTCTAATGTATCTATACACACCCTCAGTTATAAGTTCATGGTGTACTTTTATCTGATACTCGCCTGCATGTGTCCAGTTTGTACCTAATTTATGTCTTGCTAGAAGGCTAATAAATATGCCAATGACAAAGAGCATAAAACCTAGAATTTGAAGAAAACTATTGTAAGAAAAAGCAAATAATTGTAAGCCAGCAAGTTGTAGCACTAATAGAAACCACATAAAATGCACAAGAAGATGTTGTATCTGCTTAATAAAAGTAGAAGAAGTTCTTCTTGGTTTTTCCTTATTTGCCTTAAATTCGGACAATAGCCAATAAATATTACGAAGTACAATAAAAAATATACAAAGTGCTCTAAGTGTAATATCTAGTGAGGGCATAAAAAAGTATACCATTCGGGCCCTAGCAGCCTTTGTGTTAACTTTTAAGTCGCCAAAGTATGGTAAAATAGATTCTTCTTGGAAACTATCATTAAGTTCTCGCAAGTCTCCTTTGACTTTGGGCACGACAAGACCATTATCGATGAGGTTAGTTTTACAGTGCGCAACGGCATGAAGGTTGCGTTAATGGGACAAAATGGTGCTGGGAAAAGCACGCTATTCAAACTCATTACAAGAGAGATTGACCCTACTTCGGGCTCAATATCAGTTGACAAGCGCCTTGTTGTTGCAACAGCACACCAGGTTATAGCAAAGGATGAACTAGATGGCACTGTTGAAGAATACTTTCAAAAAGTGTTGGGAGGAGTTGAGATACATGAATTAAAAAGCAGACTTAGCAAAGTTCTAGGTGTTGTAAATTTAAGCGCCCCTTTGGATAAAATAATTTCTTCGTTTTCCGGAGGTCAGCAAGCACGACTGCTTTTGGCTTCGGCTCTAATTCAAGACCCTGATTTACTCCTCCTTGATGAACCTACTAATAATCTAGATTATATGGGTATAGCGCATTTGACTGAGTTTCTTATGGACTACTCAAAAAGTGTTATTGTCATTTCACATGACGCCGAGTTTTTAAATGCATTTACACAAGGCGTGTTGTATTTGGATAGTTTTACAAAAAAGGTAGAGCAGTATGCAGGAGATTATAACGATGTGGTAGAGCAAATTGCTGTACGAATTGAGCGAGAGCACAGACAAAATGCCCAAATGGAACGTGGTATACAAGAAAATAAGGATCGATCAAACTTTTTTGCCCATAAAGGGGGTAGGATGCGACTTGTTGCAAAGAAAATGAGAGAAAAGGCAGCCCAAATGGAAAGCGAGAAAGTTGCAGTGCGTCGAGAAGACAAAACGATACGACCTTTTACAATTCCTGTGCAGGAGGGTCTTGTGAACGAGTCTCTAAAAATTGCCTCCTATACAAGAATGGAAGATCATATAGAAGTTACAAAACCGGCTAGCGTATTTTTAGTTAAAAACAAACATTTACTTATAACGGGTCCAAATGGAATAGGCAAAAGCACGCTTATTGCATCACTTATAAATCAGACTGCAAAAGGTGTCACACTTTCACCCGGAGTACGAATAGGTTCATATGCCCAGGACTTTTCAACTCTTGATTTCTCACAAACGGTGTATGAAACATTTAAAAAAGCATGTACCGACGCAGAAGGCAGGGTATATGAGCAGGAGATTCGCTCTGTGGCCTCGGGATTTCTTATTACATCTGAGCACATTCATGCAAAAATTGGGTCGCTCTCTGAAGGGCAAAAGGGGCTTGTATCATTTGCCAGACTTGTACTTTTAAAACCTGGTCTTTTGATACTTGATGAACCCACAAATCATATAAACTTTCGCCATATACCACATATTGCGCAAGCATTAAGTAACTACCAAGGCATGATGATACTTGTCTCCCACGTTGCAGACTTTGTTGCACAAATAAGAATAGACGAAGTTCTTGATATGGAAAGATAAGAGCCAATAAAACAATATCTTATATACGAAATAGTTCTACTTCATACAGCCATTTAACACTCTAAATTCGTTGCATCAAAAAAAACACTATCCGTTTTTGATGAAAAACATCAATACTGGGATAGTGTTTAATTGTTGAAATTAGTAGCTTCGGCGTCTGTCTCCTCCTCCACCATTTCGGTTGTTTCGGAAACCACCTTGTCCACCACCTTCTTCTTTTGGTCGAGCGGCATTAACAACTAATTTTCTACCTTCGATTTCTTTTTCGTTCATAGCTGTAATAGCTGCTGTTGCTTGTTCTTCAGTTGCGAATGTGACAAAACCAAATCCTTTTGATCTTCCAGACATTCTGTCTGAAATAACAACGGCTTCTACGACCTCACCAAATTCGGCGAAAAGATCTCGAAGACCGTCACCATTTATTGACCAAGGAAGATTTCCTACGTAAAGTTTTTTATTATCCATCTAATATTTCACCTCCTTTTGATTATCATTGTACAAAGAAGTTTTTCAGTCTTATGAAAATTGCATTCATACGCAGTCAAACCAACCTTTGTAGATATAACAAGTATACCATATTGGTAATTATAATTCCATACTATAGTGAAAATAGTAGATTTGCAACTATCAAATTATATGATCTACTCATTGAGTGCGTTTTCATTGATGCCTTTATTCATAGCAAGGTTTGACAGTTCTTTATCAGCAACCTCTTCTTCATTTAGCGTTAATTTAAGCAGTTTTACCGCCGTCCTATGCTTCATTAGATTACCATATACGACAGCTGTGCCATATCCTGCAATTTCATAATGCTCTACTTTTTGAGCAGCAACAATGAGTGCTGCATCAAGCACATCTTTTTCAATATCTGCCTTTAGCAGTTTTTCTCCTTCTTTAAGAAGTCCTTCCATGCCTTGACATTTGTCTCCTTTGATCTCAATTTCTAGATCGTCACTTATTTCTTCCAATCGTCTTACTTGCTCTTTTGTTTCCTGCATGTGCTTTTCAAATGCCCTTATAAGCTTTTCATTTGTGGCTGCCTTAATTATTTTCGGCATTGCCTCAAGAATTTGATTTTCAGCACTATACAGGTCTTGTAACTCGTGAATAAATAGATCGTGTAATGTGTGCATTTTCATATGTTTATAAATAAGTTAATAACAGGGATAGTATCTATTATTTCTATATGACTAATGCTTAGAAGAAGTAATAACTATGTAATAGATTTTATCATTAGTCTAATCTATGGTGGGCGCCAAGGCTCTTTAATCTAGAGTATGCTGCGCACGTTATTGTATATGCAACAGTAAGAATGTTTTCAAGCTCAATATAGTTTATCAAGTTAGTATCTTTGCCTTTTATTTCAGCCATTATTTTCTCCAATTGATCTTTTGCACTTTTTAAACCCTTGGTAGTACGAATAATTCCTACATCTTCCCACATTATTTTTTTTATCCTTGTTTGGTAGTTGTGAATAAATGCAATATACTCATTACTCACTTTCTCGACACCATCTTTAGTAGTAATTGTGTGACTATCAGTTTTTTTGTAACTATGTGTCGGTGTCTTTTTGTTTATGTGCTTTGCTGTCTCTCGAGCAAACACTACGGCCTCCAAAAGAGAGTTTGATGCAAGTCTATTTGCTCCATGCACACCCGTTGCGGCAACTTCGCCTGCTGCATAGAGATTTTGTATTGACGTTTGACCAAGCAGATTGGTTTTAACTCCCCCACACATATAGTGAGCTGCTGGAGTAATTGGTATTGGATCAACAGTCAAGTCAAATCCCCTCTCTAATAAACTATGATAAATATTTGGAAAATTTGACTGTATAGTTTTTCTATCCACGTGTTTCATGGTCAAAAAAACAGTGAAGTTTTTTTGTTTTTCAAATATAGCTCTACTAAGCACATCGCGCGGCGCAAGCTCATTTGTGAATCTATTTCCCTGCTCGTCGATAATGTGTGCACCTTCTCCTCGTAGTCTCTCGGATAATAAAAATAGGGGCGATTGACCGTACTGTAAGGCCGTGGGGTGAAACTGAACAAATTCAGCGTCGCAAACGTCTGCTTTGGCACGAATAGCCATTGCAAGTCCATCACCTGTTGCTACAGTTGGATTTGTAGTCCACTTATACACTTGTCCGGACCCCCCGGTTGCTAAAACTATATCTGACGCCCAAATTTCTTTCTCGCCTGTACTATCAATAATATAGACTCCTACACAGGCGTTGTCTTTGATGATAATATTTGATGCAAATGTGTCATCGATAAGTGTAATATTTGAGTGTTTTGCAAGCATGCTGTAAAGCGCAGATATAATGTCTTGTCCGGTAAAGTCACTTGTGTGTACAATGCGGGGTTTTGAATGGGCGGCCTCAAGAGATAGAGAATATTTACCACCGCTTTTTTTAAACTGCACTCCGCAGCTTGACAGCCAGTTTATAGCATCAAAGCTTTCAGATGACATTTTTTCAACTGACTCGACAGTGTTATGATGACTGCCCGCATGTAGTGTGTCTTTTACATGTAGAGATATTGAATCTGTATCGTCAATCACTGCTGCTACACCTCCCTGAGCTAAATTTGACGCAGAATTTGAAGCGCTACTCTTTGTAATAATAAGTACGCTTTTATTTGAATCAATACTTAGCGCGCAGCTTAGTCCAGCAAGTCCGGATCCGATAATGACTACATCGTATTTGTCTTTCATAGCTATCCACTATATAATACTACAGCCTAATGAAAAAAAGTTTTATATGCATGATTTATGGATAATACTAAACCAATCGACAAAATTGATCCAGTTCAAAAAAAAGCGCTTTTTGATGAGATAACACTTCTCAAAAAAAAACGCAATGCGCTTATTGTCGCACATAATTATCAAATACCCGATATACAAGACATCGCAGATATTGTCGGCGATTCACTTGCTCTTTCAAAGGCAGCGGCTGATACAAGCCACTCAGTAATTGTCTTTTGTGGAGTTCACTTTATGGCTGAGTCAGCAGCTATTTTTTCTCCAGAAAAGAAAGTACTTATCCCCGACCTTAATGCGGGTTGCTCGTTGGCCGCAAGTATTGATGCAAAAGAGCTTTTAAGGTGGAAAAATAAATATCCAGATGCAGTAGTAGTAAGTTATGTAAACACGACGGCAGAGGTAAAAGCACTATCTGACTATTGCTGTACATCAACAAATGCCGTCGATATTGTTAACGCAATCCCTAAGGACAAACAAATTCTTTTTGTTCCTGACATGTTTTTAGGTGACTATGTCGCTAAAAAAACAGGTAGAGATATAATCATTTATCCTGGCGAATGTCATGTACATGCTCGAGTGAGACTTTCTGATGTAACGTCGCAAATGCAAAAACACCCAAATGCAGATCTGCTTATTCATCCTGAATGCGGATGTGTATCAAATTGCATGCACTTTGTTGCAGCAGGAGATATACCATCTGATAAAACACACATTCTCTCAACAGGAGGAATGGTATCGCATGTAACAAAGTCGAAAGACACGGAATTTTTAGTAGCCACAGAAACAGGTATTATCCACCAACTTCAAAAACAAGCTCCTGATAAGAAATTTATTGCACTTCGAGATGATATGGTATGTGTTTTCATGAAAATGATTACGCTTCCAAAACTTCGCGATAGTCTTAAATATTTGCAGTTTGAGGTAAAAGTGCCTGAGGAAATTGCGAAAAAAGCACGCATACCAATTGAGCGCATGCTTTCAATTTCTAAATAGTATGAGTATGACAAAATTAGCTGCAATTTCAAACTACTTTGACCACGCTGATAAACTTGTAATTCAAAACAAATCGTACGCAAAACAAGTAGACACTCTACTTGAGTTTTTACTGTCATGCGATGATGTTGAACATGATCTTACGTCAAAGCTTTTTGATATACAAAGACAAGTTACTGCTACTATTTGTGCAAATGAAGATGGCATAATTGCAGGAATTGAGGAGGTGCATTATTTTTTTTCAAAGACATCATTACGACTTACAGCTGAAATAAAAGATGGAGTGAGTGTTTGTAAGGATGAAAAAATCCTACAACTTATAGCACCTGCCGTCGACATTTTAAAATACGAGAGAACGATATTGAATATTTTACAGAGAATGAGTGGTATTGCAACAAACGCCAGTCGTCTGCAATTATTACTTGGTGAAAAACCTCGTATTGCTGCAACGAGAAAAACTCAGTGGGGACTACTGGATAAAAAAGCTGTGTCTGTTGGAGGCGGATTGACACATAGACTGAGTTTGTCTGATGGAATCCTTATAAAAGACAACCATCTTAATTTATTATCGTATAACCAAGAAGAGTCTTTAAAAGAGATATTGCAAAACATAGGGCACAAAAATGTTGAAATAGAAGTTGAGTCTCCCTCTCAGGCAAAACTCATAAAAAAAATATGGCAAGACATGTATGCCGACAGACCCCTCATTCTCATGCTCGACAATTTCACACGGGAAGATGCACTCAAAACCATTCAAGATTTACACAAAAGCAACATAATTGTAGAACTATCTGGAGGCATAGATGGGTCAAATATTTCTCACTATAGTCAATTGGGCGCAGATGTTATTTCTCTTGGGTCACTTACCCACTCTTCACATGCGCTTGATATGTCGCTTCAATTTGAATAAAATACGGTTAGTTAAGGGCCTGTAGCTCAACTGGCAGAGCGCCTCCCTCTTAAGGAGTTGGTTGGAAGTTCGAGTCTTCCCAGGCTCACCACAAGTGGTGAAATAAAAAGACTTACATTATCTCTTCTTTACGGGCTCGTACAAATCTAATCCACTCTTCAATAATATCGACAATGACTTTAAATGGGGCTTCGATAATAAAGTCAAAAATAAGCATAAAAAAGTTAAGCTTGGCTACACCGCTACTAAGCCACTTGCCAAGTGCTAGAACAGGCAAGAAAAAGAAATATAAAATAGGTGAGAGCACTCCTTCTTCATCTTGCAGTGTTAGTTCTTTACCTATCTGTCTTACCCGATAGCCAAAAAATGCCACAAGACTAACAAAAAAGATAAAAACAATAATACCAATCTCACTAAACTTCAAAAGCCGTAAAAAATAATATACGATTGAAAATGTAAGTCCAAACGCAAACAGATACACTCCTGTAAAACCTATAAGCAATATCGGGCGTTTTACCAATACTTTTGTAGCAAACACTTTTTTTGTTGTTTCATATGAAGGGTCTCTATTTAGTATCTGCACAATACGATTTAGAATTTTTTTAGTATTTGCCTCCCCCGGAACTCGTACAAAACTTACCAAAAGTCCCATAAGTATGGGAGGAAATAACGAATTAACAATTATTGGGAATATATGAACCGCTCCATAAATTAATTTGGACACAGGATACTCTAGAATAAGCGCAAAAACTGCTTTTGTCAAAAAAATATAAATAATACTTCTTATAGCAGCAGTTTTTAATTTTTTTGCCAAGTCAGCATACTTTCTTGTACATATTTCTGTTGCTTTCTCTATAACACTTGACTGGTTTTTTGCTATTTCTTTATAGTTTTTTGGGTTTTCATCAATAATCGTATAAAGTACTGAAAACGGCGGTGTTTGTCGTTTTACAAATCGAGCTAGTTTTTCTGAGTGAGGGTTTTTAATCGTTTTTTCAATTTGAGTGATAATGTCGGGAAATTTGCTACATACTTCTTCAAACTGTGCACCAGACAATTTATAGAGTTGGCCATACATGAGGTTGAATAAGTGATATCGAATATATGGAGTATCATTTTTAGAATAGGCTTGCTCACAACTCACATAAAAATAACTATCAGTTTCTTCCTGAGAAACTCCTTGTATGGAGATTTTATTTTTGAGAACTTGATACAAGAAATATAGGTAGGCAGCTTTTTTATATGTTTGCTGTGGATTTAGTTCTTCTTCAAACTCGCATGTCAGGAAATGCATAATATACTCACTGCTGAGCTTGTGAGCTGTTTTGCTATTTGCAGTTACACGAGAGTAGAGTGCAATATAGCGGTCAATAATATTTTGAAAATGGGGTATATCGCTTGCAGACAAAGTAGAATTGGGTATATATCGAGCCCACAAAAGCTCTTGTACGAGTATCTCCCCTTCGCCCTTGCCCTTAGGATTGGCCGAAAGACGACGAGTTAGTATGCGCTCAATCGCCGCCCGACGAACTAAATGCTCCTCACGAAATTCTATAGAATTTCGTACCTTTTCATACATTATTGCAAAGAATGAAGCTGTTTGTGAAACTGTTAGCGGAGTAAGTTCTTCAATGTCTTTTTTTTTGGGTGCGTTATCGAGAAGTTCAAAAAAAGCACTCGTATACGAAGATAAATCAATTGTTTCGTCTGGCATAAGTTTTTGTACTCTTCATAGTATACTCTCTTAAAATTATATATGAATATAGACGTGTGCTATACTGTTATTTGTGAGGATAGTAAGCATAGATCCGGGATACGAACGCACAGGATTTGCAGTTTTTGAAACGAAACAGGGTGAGGAGCCGCAACTTATTGAATTTGGGTGCATAACTACTAAAAAAACTGATTCTCTCCAGATTCGTATTACACAAACTGCAAGTCAAATAAGTAAATTAATATCTACATTTAAGCCTAAAAAAATAATACTTGAACAGCTTATTTTTAATACGAATGTAAAAACTGCGATCGCAGTTGCACAAGCACAGGGGGCAGTTTTGTACTTGGCCGCACAGCATGGAATTGATACTGTTTTTTTGTCCCCTCCTCAGATAAAATTGGCTGTTACCGGCTATGGCAGGGCCGATAAAAAACAAGTAGAAAAAATGGTATGTATATTGCTTAACCTCGAAAAAGCACCAACGCCCGACGACGTAGTCGATGCAATTGCATGTGGACTTGCATATTGCGCAACACCACAAAGTTATAATATGAGTTAGGCACGCGACATATGGTAGGTAAAATAAAAGGAATTTTAGCTGAAATAGAAGCAAATGAAGCACTTATTGAGACTTCGGGGGGCGTGTATTATAAAGTGTATTTGCTGCCATCCATTGTATCGTCAAGTATTGTTGGCGAGAGTATTGAACTCTATACCTATCTTAATGTAAAAGAGGATGCACTGACTCTTTTTGGGTTTGATTCAAAAGAAAAATACAGAGTGTTTAGCATGCTTTTAGGAGTTGATGGAGTAGGTCCAAAACTTGCCTATACCATAATTTCGAAAGCTTCAATAAGCGAGTTGATTGCCGCAATCACAACATCGGACTACCATTTCCTAAGTTCAATACCCGGAATTGGTAAAAAAACTGCACAAAAAATTTTAGTTGAGCTTGCAGGTAAGTTTAATAGTGAGTTTACATTTGAAAATACCATTACTTCTCAAGATGATATTACAGTCGTGGAGGCTTTGGTATCTTTAGGATTTGAAAAGGCAAAATCTCAAAAAATAATATCTAAATTGGATGAGCAAATGTCTATTGAAGAAAAGATAAAATCAGCAATTTTAGAGATGACACAAAAATAACCATGTCACAAACTACCCCTTCACCAGAAACGCTTCTTAGACCTAAAAAATTGTCTGAGTATATTGGTCAAAAAAAGGTAGTAAAAGCTCTTAAACTTTTTGTCGATGCAGTGGTAGGTCGAGGCATAGTTGCAGAGCACATATTGCTGTATGGACCACCGGGCATTGGTAAAACGACACTAGCAAATATTGTAGCTACGGAGCTCAAAGGAAAACTCAAAGTTACCTCTGGTCCTGCAATTTCAAAAACAGGTGACCTAGCGGCGATATTAACAAACCTTAAAGACAATGATGTTTTGTTTATCGATGAAATACACCGCATGCCAAAGCCAGTTGAAGAAGCGCTGTACCCTGTTATGGAAGAGTTTTTTTTAGATATTATTTTGGGCAAAGGTCCTGCCGCTCGTACTGTACGACTACCTATACCTCGAATTACTATAATTGGCGCAACAACTCGAGTAGCACTTTTGTCATCGCCGTTAAGAGATAGATTTGGCATGGTACTTCGACTTGACTATTATGAAGAAGCTGAAATGATTGATATCATCACACGCTCGGCTCAACTTCTAAACCTAACTATTGAGGAAAAAGTTGCATCGCAAGTTGCTACTAGATCTCGTAAAACCCCACGACTTGCAAACAGGATACTCAAACGCATGAAGGACTTGGTAGAAGTAAATAAAATAGATAAAATAACAACAGACGTTATAGACGAGCTTTTTGGAATACTTCAGCTTGATTCAATGGGGCTTTCTGATCTTGATAAAAAGTATCTTCAGGCCATTGTTAGCAAGTTTGATGGAGGACCTGTTGGAGTCTCGACTCTTGCATCAACGCTAAGTGAAGATATTCAGTCATTGGAAGAATATATTGAACCATATCTTATGAGAATGGGATACATTAAAAAAACCCCACAAGGTCGCGTTGTCACGCCAAAAGCCTATTCTCATTTGGGAATAGCTAAACCCACGCAAAAAAGTGGCCAAGATACGCTTGTCTGATATAATTTAAAAAAGTAAGTTTACTGATATATTTTTTTGCCGCGGTGGTGGAATGGCAGACACGCCGGACTTAAAATCCTGTGACCCAAAAGGTCGTGAGAGTTCGACTCTCTCCCGCGGCACATGCAGGTTGCTTTTGAGTGGTATAATATAGCCTGAAGCCCGGGTGGTGAAATGGTATACACGCAGTCTTGAGGAGGCTGTGCCGCAAGGCGTGGAGGTTCAAGTCCTCTCTCGGGCACCAGAGACGACATCGTTCGTTTCAAACATGCGAATGGACTGATAGATCGGGCTAATCTGTGTGTTCAATAAGCCCGGATAGCTCCAATGCAGCCAGAGGGGAATATTGAACCAATAAGCACGCGGATCTGACTAAGAGTAGACATTTGGTACGTTGTACCAAGGTTTGCAAACTTATCCTTCATGAAATTCACAATTGCTTCAAGATTATACTTCGCAAGTAATGCATCATCTTTTGTCATCTGAATAGCACTAATCCGCTCTTCAAGTGGATGGGAATTAAAAATAAATTGCGGTACTCAACAACAAGCGGAAGAAAAGAAAACTAGAGAAACAATACAACAAGGTTATGATGTCAAAGTTAAAGTAATTGACACTAACAAAAAACCAATTGAAGGCGCAACAGTTACCATTCACTCTAATCCACAAACAACTAAAACGGATAAAAACGGAATTACTGCTTTTAAAAATGTAGAGCAAGGGGAACATAAAGTTTTGATTGCCTACAATAATTTTGAAGGGCATCAAACTGTTAATCTAGCCAGAGATGTAAAAGAGTTTGGTCTGAATGTTACGATTCAACAAAAAGTAATTTCACTGTCCCCACTAGCCTATGGAATTATTGGAGTAATGGCAATGGGGAGCGTGGATGATTTTGTAGTTGAGGATAGTGAGGTTATTCGGGAGGCGGTAATTAGGCGGTCACGGGAGGTTTATGGATCTGAGGTGCAGGTTGAGAGTAAAAAAGATGCTCCAGCGTCAAAAATGATAGCTGAGGCTTCTAGCGAAGTCTTAAAAGGGCAGTCAAAGGGCATGCTCTAATTATTTATAAAACCATAACCAACCTGGTTTCTCAACCTCAGTGATTTTCGGTTGCCAGAGCTTAAGCTTGCCATCTATTTCTCTTACTTCCCACCAACCTTCAAAGTATTTATATACAATCTCATCATCAATGAGATCTTTTGTAGATAGCTTTACATTGACAACATTTTCACGCTCCGGATCATCCTCAATTTTAATAACGGTCGTGTCAAGTAACGACTCATATCCTATCCTCCAGTTTTCAAAACTCCCATTCTCTAGAAAATTATCAGAAAGAAGGCTATATGCTTCCTGCATCTTTCTAATCTTTAAATAATTGTAGAAAGATGACACAGCATCAAGGGGGCTCTTGTTAGGTTCAAAAACAATTCGCTTAACATCTTTTAATGGATCATCATTTGACAGCATTTGCGTCCACTTGCTTTGTGCAGACTTTGCCGATATGGCCAGCCCCAGTCCTGCAGTACCAGATGTATTTACACCGATAACTTCTCCACACACGTTGATCAACGGGCCACCGCTAACACCGGGATTAAGCGTTCCATCAATTTGGATGTATTCGATTCCGTCTTCCCTTGATACCCTCCTGGCTGCCATTCTACCCGTGTTAACGCTTATGTCGCCGATAAGATTGCCCCCAAAGGGATATCCTAAGGCAATAAGCTCTTCAGTCAATTCCAGACCATCCGAATCTCCCCATACTATTGCTTTCATTGGTCGTTTAATTGAAAGAATTGCGAGGTCGGCCTGTTTGTCAGCGTACTTTATTTCTGCCGTTTCAAAGGTATTGTCCGGAAACACAACTTTCGGGCTTGGTTCAAATTCAATAACATGAAAGTTGGTGATAATTAAACCATCCTCACTAATTACAAAGCCAGATCCCTCTGACAGCCCACCAACAACGCGAACAACTGAATGCTTGAGTCTTGCAATTGCATCTTTTTCGTTGCAGGCTACCTTACTACTACCACCAAACCGCATTTCGATGGTACTCAGGCGTTTATTTATGGTGTTGATTGACCAGACAGTGTAGATAGCAGTCCCAATAAGAAACAATGCCACGATAAACTTACCAACGCCAATGAGTGTGCCCTTTTTATTCTGGAGAGCTCTGAACCATTTGATGATGTCCCACGCAAAATCTACCACAGCTATCACAACGAGAAGTATTCCCGTGAATAAGAAGATGTTAACCAGATCATTAATAAAGTTGGAAAGAACATTTTCTGATCCTCCTGGCCAGTTATCCATTAAAATCATGGATAGCCAAAGTCCCATAAAAATGAATCTGAGTAGTAGGCGTACTTTGCGGTAGAGGTGAAGTCCAATTTCAGCACCGATTATGATGAGTAAAAATAAATATAGTGCGAGTAGGTATGAGTAGCTACCTGTTTCTTCCAGTTTAAAGATATGGACTACGAGGCTTATGGCAAATGCAATCACGAGCGATATTCGAAAGAGATATTTTTTAAGGAGTTGTAGGCGGGCACGATTATGTCTTTTCAGATGAGGCACTTTTAGCATATCAGAAGTATACTACAGAGTTTGGATACTTTAGGAGTTACTATATACGGTTTTTAGGAATACTCTAAATCTTTAACAACTCTTCGTAAATTCTCACCATTGCATATGTATCAAGTGTGCAATATTTACTCAAGTCAGTAAGAATCTCATCTTTCCTCTCACCATTCTCACCCTTCAGAATCGTATTCATCCACGTCCTTTGAGCTTGCAATCCATCTGATACACTCAAGTCCTTATGACTCAACTCTGGGACAAGCACAGGCAACACAGCCTTGATTGATGCACTCCCAAAGAAATCCTTATCAACGAACCACATCTTTGCAAATGGGCTCATCGTCATTATGTATGTGCTGGCGTTCGTATTCGGTTTTGTCTACCGCGCAATACTGAAAAAATGTGCACAAAATACACCTCACAGCTCAGGCAAAAATATTGGCAAAAATATCGGCAAAAAAGATAGAATAATACGAGTAGTTATTGGTGTGGCGCTGCTTGTTATTGCAATTACTACCACCTGGAGCCCGTGGCTACTTTTCTTCTCGGGTTTTGCCTTTTTTGAAGCAATAAGTAGCTGGTGCGGATTTTATGCAGCATTAGGTAAGAACACGTGCCCGATTACTTAGTATAATGACTAATATAAATTATGAACTCAGACACCTACAACTGGTATAGCACACTTCTCAAGCCCACATGGGCGCCACCGACTTGGATCTTTGGGCCGGTGTGGACAGTGCTGTACGCCATTATTGCCGTTACCTATGGCGCGGTATTTTACAAAGTCTACACAAAAGAACTCCCTGCAATGGTTGCTTTGCCGTTTGCCCTCAACCTCATTTTCAATTTCTCTTTCACCTATTTTCAATTTGGCCTCAAAAACAACCTGTTTGCGTCCATCGATATCCTTCTCGTCCTCGCCACACTCATTTGGGCACTGGTTGCCGTATATCCTCATGTCAAATGGATAGCCCTCGCCAACATCCCGTATCTCGCATGGGTCTGTATCGCGACCGTGTTGCAGATTACTATTACGTGGATGAATAGGTAGAAATAGTCTGGTCGACAGTTTAGAGTAGTTGAATTGCATAAACTTTAATGCTATAAAAGTTTACACAAAGAAAATAATATAAACTAAACTACTATATGAAAAATATCATTGGAATAATAAAAAAACATCAAAACGGGTATCATTTTCTTTCTTTGCTTTCGTTTCCTTCAGATGAAATTCGGAAGGTTGTTTCTCTTGAAATTCTTCAAAAAGCAAATTATGCTCATTTTCTACTAGGTAAACTTTCTGGTATTACAGTACTTCTCCCTGATGTTGATTTTTTTATTTCGTCTTATGTTATGAAAGATGCGGCCTCTTCTTCTCAAATTGAAGGGACAAAAGCGACAATGATTGATGCATTTGAGTATGTTGCAGACCCAACAAATAAAGAAACCGATGCCGATGATATTGCTCATTATGTACAAGCGCTTAACTATGGAATCAAAAGACTAAAGGAAGAGGATTTTCCATTTGCATTACGTTTTATCAGAGAACTTCATCGAGAGCTAATGCAAGAGGCACGATCCACTCATTTTTCTGGCCCAGGAGAATTTAGAAAGTCTCAAAACTGGATTGGTGGCACCCGTCCTGATAATGCAAGCTTTGTTCCGCCTGCACCAGAGGAATTTGATGCGCCCCTGAAGGATCTTGAAAAATTTATTCATAATCCATTTATTCATCCGATTATTGACGCTGGTCTTTTACATGCGCAGTTTGAAACGATTCACCCATTTTTAGATGGTAATGGAAGAACTGGTCGATTATTGATTACGTTCTATCTCATTCACCACAAATATTTGGAGTTACCAGCACTCTTTCTATCCTCTTATTTTAAGAAACACCAAAAGGTGTATTACGAGAGACTCAGCGAGTATCATAATGGTAATATTGTGCCGTGGCTTGAGTTTTTTATTGATGCGGTAACAGCAACAGCCCAAGAAGCAATTGAGATTTCAAAAAAAGTTACACAACTAAGAGATGCTGATCTACAAAAGATTTCAGTGTTTAATAAGAAAGTTTCGTATACAGCAATGCATGTAGTTCAAAAGCTGTATAAAGACCCGATCGTATCATCTACAACTATTCAAGAATGGATCGGACAAACAAAACCAGGGGCGATCAAGTTTATAGATAGACTTATTAATGCTGGAATAGTAAGTTTGTATAAAAAAAGTAAGGGTACTCGACCGGCTTTGTATTATCATAAAGATTACGTAAACATATTCGCTGAAAAATAATATGCCTCGCCTCACCCACATCCTGCCGCGCGCCGTAGTCAGCTTTGCTATGGGGTATCCCACCTGGGTTTGTATCGCAACCGTGTTACAATTGGGTATTACTTGGATGAGTAGATAGAAATATGACCAATCAAAAACAATTATACGAAAGACTCTGGGCTGCGGCGGAACAACTGTGTGCCAATGGTGAACTCAAACTCAATGAGATAGCTGAGCCTATTTTGGGTCTGATTTTCTTAAAATTTGCGGATGTAAAGTTTAGAGAAGCAATCATTCAAATTAATGTTGTTCGCGATGCGCTGCCGGGCCGCCAAGCACCAATTATGGCCGACCATTACATACAACAGGGCGTTCCATACATACCTGACAAAGCTCGCTATGAATATCTTATGAACCTACCTGAGAGTGAAAATATTGGCCGTGCCATTAATGACGCAATGAAGACGATTGAAGAAGAAAACCACGAGCTCGCCGGCATCCTCCCGCAGGATTACACCAAGCTTTCATCACAGCCAGCAGAAAATAGCCGTATTCTCCTCACGCTTCTCAAAAACTTCAATCAAATCCCTGACGATATCGAGGGCGATGCCTTTGGGGGCATTTATGAATATTTCTTGGGCGAGTTTGCCCGTTCCGAAGGCGCCAAGGGTGGCGAGTTCTTTACGCCACAATCTATTGTTAAATTACTCGTAGAAGTCATCGAGCCGTATCACGGCAAGATATTTGACCCCGCCTGTGGAAGTGGCGGTATGTTTGTGCAGTCAGCCAACTTTGTGGCGCGCCATCAAA
>Ga0163152_10002073_pt1 | contig 29632 bp, 22 predicted proteins | sample OliLakLV19MP8IB2_FD_148635 | JGI IMG/M metagenome (GOLD analysis project Ga0163152, IMG submission 148635) | Freshwater microbial mat bacterial communities from Lake Vanda, McMurdo Dry Valleys, Antarctica - Oligotrophic Lake LV.19.MP8.IB-2 | ecosystem: Environmental > Aquatic > Freshwater >...
GTTCGCTAGGCGTGGCGCGCGGGATGGCCAAGTGGCTGGCCGATAGCCAAACCGTAAACTACGAGGCCTCCCCGGTGAATAGGTGGATGACGACGGCGGATCCCTTTGGGTACGCGCTTCCGACCGGCGTTTGGGTGGCGCTGGTGCTGGCGGTGCTTACGGCTCTGATTTTGCGCAACACGGTTTTTGGCCGGCACGTTTTCGCCCTCGGATCCAACGAGGCGACCGCCCGGCTTTGCGGAATTCCCACCACCCGGCTCAAGGTCATGATTTACGCGCTGGCGGGGTGTTTCTTTGGGCTCGCGGGTTTGTTTCAGCTGTCTCGCCTCCGGCAGGGCGATCCCACGGTCGCGGTTGGCCTGGAACTCGACATCATCGCCGCGGTGATCATTGGCGGGGCGAGTCTCAGTGGCGGGGTCGGCACCATCCTCGGCTCAATGATTGGCGCCCTCATCATGGCGGTGCTCCGCAACGGGTCGCAGCAGATGGGCTGGCCCACCTATTTTCAGGAAATCATCATCGGCCTCGTCATCATCATCGCCGTATTCGTAGACCGGTTACGGCAAGGCCGGCAGACGTGATTCGGAGCGTCGGGTCAGCGCGGGATTGTTCCACCGCCGCTTCGCTCCGTGCCTTCCTCGTACCAGCGACTGATACCAATCGCCCGTATAATTTAGACCATTGTCATCACGGTGCGGGAAGCGCGCCGTGATGATCCAGCTCAATTGCTTCGTCGCTTCGCTTCTCGCGATGACAGTCCAGAAATTACGGGCGATTGGTATGAACAGCCCAAAACCTTTGACCGCGGATTACGCTGATTACGCGGATAAATCATCCAGTCCAAACGCTCCATCTGGACTTGAACCCACGACTACCTTGGGCATCCGCTTCATCCGCGCTATCCGCGTTGGTTTTTTTCCGCGCCTTGAATAGCGCATCAAGACTAAGCCCTCGGAAAAGTCCAAATCTCATGCGCGATCGGTATTACCCCAAGTCGTAGAACGGCGTACTCTCGCCCTGTTCGACGACGGAGAACTCACAGCTGCTCAGCGCCGAGCGCATCGCGGCAAACACCGTTTCGACCGCCGCCCGCGAATTACAGTCGCGCGAGAGATGCGTCAGATAAATCCGCCTCCAACGGGGACTCGCACCCGCCGCGAGCAATTCATGGGCAGCCGCGTTGGAGAGATGGCCATGACGGCCCGAAATGCGCTGTTTCAGCGACCACGGCCGGCGCGTGTCGTTCTTTAGCAGCTCCGAACAGTGGTTCGACTCCACGACGACGACTTCGCACTCTCGAATGCATTCGTGGATGTTTTGCGGCGCGTAGCCGAGGTCGGTGAGAAAGGCGAGCGAGCGGCGCGGGGTGAAAAGATCTCCGTCCTGACCGCTGGTGAAGCGAAAGCCCACGGGCTCCTGCGCATCGTGCGGTACCGAGAAACTCTCAATCAGCAGATCGCGAAACATGAAACGCGAGCCGGTTTGGAAAATCTGCCAGTTGGGCCGATGCGTGAGGCCAGACTGGATTGCCCGGGAGGTCGCCGCATTGGCAAAAAGCTGGATGTGGGGAAACTTCTTGAACCCGTCGACGCCCGCGGCGTGGTCGCCATGCTCGTGGGTGAGGAAAACCGCGTCCACCCGGTCGAGCGATTCGCCGATGTTCGCGAGTAATTGCGACAGCTTTCTCGCAGAAAAACCCGCATCGACGAGCACGCGGGCGTTCTCGGTGACGAGCAGGGCTGCGTTGCCCGAGCTACCCGTTCCAAGAATACTGAAGCGCATGGCCATGTGGTAGGCTGGGTTGAAGCGGTCGGCGCGCCGCGCGCCAACAAGAAAAACACCCGAAACCGCAAACCAGCCCCATCGCGGCTGCGGCGTAACTCCTTGGCGAGGTTTTCGCTCCGAACGCCCGGAATGCGGGGGCTCTGAATATCACCGTAAGTCGCAACCGTCGAGGAATCCTTCGCCTCAACCTCGAAAATGCGATTGCCGCTGTCCGGCAGTGAACTTTCATCACTCGATAATGGAAGCACAGGTTGGCGGCGATTGGGATGTGATCGTGATCGGCGGCGCTCTCTCGGGCGCGGCGACCACGTGTCTCCTCTTGCGCCGCAATTCCACGTTGCGCGTCCTGATCCTGGAGCGTTCGGAAAAGTTCAAGCGCCGCGTCGGCGAGTCCACCGTTGAGATCAGCGCTTATTTTCTCGGCAAGGTTCTCGGGCTCACCGAGCACCTGTTGCAGGAGCATCTCGTCAAACAAGGACTGCGCTTTTGGTTCATGAACGACCGGACGCGGGCGTTGGACCAATGCAGCGAGACCGGTCCCGGTTACAATGTGCGGTTGCCCGGCTACCAGGTCGATCGGGCCGTGCTGGATGAACACGTCCTGGCCAACGCCATCGAAGCTGGCGCGACGGTGCGGCGCGGCGTGCTCGTGCGTGGCGTCGAACTGGTTTCAGGCGGCTTGCAGCAGGTCGATTGGGAGGACGCGGCCGGCGCACGCCAAACGACGGGCGCGCGGTGGGTGGTGGATGCTTCCGGAGTCGCGGCTCTGTTAGCGCGCCAGGAAAACTGGATCCGGCCGAACCAGGAGCATCCGACGGCCACCTGCTGGAGTCGGTGGAGCAACGTGCGGACGTGGGACGACCGGGACCTCGCCGCCAAATATCCGGCTTGGGCGCAGCGCACCCGGGCAGTGCGTTCGACGGCGACCAATCATCTCGTCGGCCTGGGCTGGTGGGCTTGGTGGATTCCGCTGCGGGGCGGGGATGTCAGCATTGGCATCACCTACGATCAACGGCTCACCGAACTGCCCAGTGGACCTAATCTCGCCGCGCGACTGCGCAGCATGTTGATGGTGCATCCCGCCGCTCGTGAGTTGATGGCGGACGCCTCCTGTCGCGAACTCGACGTTCATTTCCGACGCAACCTCGCCTATCGCACCACGACCACGGCCACGGACGGAGCGGTGCTGGTGGGTGACGCGGCGGGCTTCATCGATCCCTTTTATTCGCCCGGCATGGACTGGATCGCGTTTTCCACCAGTGCCGCCACCGCTCTGATCGATGACAGCTTTCGCGGGAAGCCGATCGCGCCCCGCGTGGCCCGGCACAATCACAATTTTGCGTTGAGCTACGATCGCTGGTTTCGCGCCCTGTACCAAGACAAGTACTACTACCTCGGCGACCAGGAATTGATGACTCTCGCGTTCCGGCTCGATCTCGGCCTGTATTATTACGGTATGGTCGCGCAGACTTTTATGCACGGACCGCGGACGCTTGAAGTTCCGCCGTTTGCCCACGCAAATGCGACGTGGGCCTTTCGCCTGATGGCGTGCTACAACCGGCGGTTTGCGGCGATCGCCCGCTCCCGGATTCGCCGCGGAACGTGGGGCTGCACCAATGCGCTGCGGAATGTGCGATTCACCAGTTACGAGTTCAATCGCCGCCTGCCGTTCCGGATCGGGCGGGCGCTACTGTCCTGGGTCGGGCTGGAGCTGCGCGAGGGTTGGCGCTCGTGGTTTACGGAATCGTCAACCCCAGCTACCGTACCGGCCCCTCTACCGACCGGTTCCGTCGCCCCTTCGGCTGCGGCCAAGCTTTGATTTCACTGATGCAATCGTCCGCTCCGACTTCGTCACCGCCCGGGTTGCCTCCCGGCCCCGATGCTCTCCTGCGCCACTTCCCCGTCCACGTACAAGCGTGCTACGTGCGGCTGCGGGAAACGGGTGATCCGCTCGCCGCCGACACCCTTGTTTCGGCCATTGTCGCGGATCACCTGCAGGACAAGCGGGCTCCGCTGAATGATACCTCCGCGCTGATGGCCGACCTGGGCTTCGACTCGGTGACGATTGCGGAAATGGTGTTCTTTATCGAAGATCTGCTCCAGGTGAGTGTCACCAATGCTGAGATCATGCGCGTGCGGACGGTCGGCGACCTGCGGGAATTTGTTCGCCTCAAGCTCGCGGCTCAAAAGCCGGCGGGTAAACCGGCTCCGTGATTAGATCTCGAACCGCCGTTGTCACGGGACTCGGCTTCATCACGAGTATCGGCAACGACCGCGCCAGCGTGACGGAGAGTTTGCGCGCCCTGCGGCCGGGATTGGCGACGGTGGAGTTTCTCGGCAACCCCGGCCTTCCCGTGAAAGTCGCGGGCACGATCAAACAATTCTCCGTCGATTCACCCAGTTGGCGCGATTGGTTGTATCCGGCGAATTACACGTTTGCGCGGGAGACGCTGCGCAGTCTGTCCCCGCACGGGCTCTTTGCCGCGTGTGCCACCGAACAGGCATTGCAGGACGCGGGGTTGTCACCGGGCGATCTCACCGACGGACAAACGGGGCTATACTGCGCCTCGGCGGGTTCGGCTTTCATGGCGCACCATCACCTCGCGCATTTGCATGCGGTGCGGGGTGAGCGCGGCAATCCGATGTCCGTTGTCGCCTCCATCGCGGGCACGCTGAATTTTAATCTGGCGGCGCATTATGGAATTCGCGGAGCGGCCGGCGGCTTTGCCTCCGCGTGTGCATCGTCGAGTCATGCCATGGGTTGCGCGCTGGATGACATCCGCTTGGGCCGCCAGACACGCATGCTCGTGGTTGGCGCCGAAGAGCCGAATGCCGAGACGCTGGTGCCGTTTGCCGCCATGCGCGCCTTGTCCGCCAGCGCGGATCCGACGACCGCCTCGCGGCCCTTCGATCAGTCGCGCGATGGATTTGTCGGTTCGGGGGGGGCCGTCTGTATAATTCTGGAAGAAGCGGAGACGGCGCGACGCCGCGGGGCGCGGGTCTACGCCGAGTTCGCGGGGTGGGGGCTGGCGTCCGACGGTTATAATGTCGCGGTCCCGCACCCCGAGGGTGCCGGCCTCGCGGAGGCGATGCGGCGCGCCCTAGCCGACGCCGGGCTCGGGCCAGCCGATATCGATTATGTCAACGCCCACGCGACTTCGACCCCGGCCGGTGATCGTTCGGAAGCGCTGGCACTTCGCGGCATCTTCACCGCGACCGCTGCATCCCCACGCGTGAGCAGTACCAAGGGGCTAACCGGTCACGCGCTGTCACTTGCGGGCGTGATGGAAGCCGCGTTCTGTTCGCTGGCGTTGCACGACGGCTTCATTCCGGGCAATGCCAACCTGATCGCGCCCGATGAGGCCTGCGCAGGATTGGATCTGCCGCGCGAGACGTTGGACGTTCAGCCCAAAGTTATTCTCAACAACAGCAGCGGTTTCGGGGGCAGCAACGTTTGCCACATTCTGCGGCGTTCGCCGTTCCTCTCATAGGCGCGGGCTCCGGCGGCCCGTGCTGCGCTGAAAGCGCGGATCCCAGAATTACCGGCGAGCCGCTCAAAAAAGTGACTGCCAACGGCCCGCCCGGAGGGGCCCTACCCTCGGAAAAGTCCAAATCTCATGTGCGATTGGTACAAACCTAAATTCCGCAGAAGAAGTAACCACGGATGAGCACTAATAAACACTGATCAAATAGATCCGGATCGATAGGATAGAACTTTCCCTTCACTTACCGGCTGAACGGCCTCCATCGCTCAACTCTGTTTGCATCAGTGGTCATCAGTGAAAATCAGTGGTTCAACTGAGTTTTTTAGGATTAAAACATCTGAGGCGGTCTCGTCTGCTGGTCGCCGAGGGTTTTCGCACAAGGGGAACGCGCTCTGGTTCAAGCGGTAGGGTCGAATCGGCGCATTGAAGTTCAGATCGGGCCTCCGGACGCTTGCCGCCGGGTCGGGGTTCCATAGGCTGTTCCTTCTTCTCATGCCCGATCCGCTCAATACCCGGCTCAAGCATCTCATCGTAACCACCCTCAAGCTTGAGGACGTCACGCCAGCCGAGCTGGCCGACGATGAACCGCTCATTGGTTCAGGCCTTAACTTGGATTCGATCGATGCCCTCGAACTTGTTGTCACGCTCGAAAAGGAGTTCGGCATCAAGATCGGCAGCAGCGAAGAGTCGCGTCAGGCCCTGGCCAGCATCGCCCATCTTGCTGAGTTCATCCGCGCCCGCGCTGATCCGGCGCGGTTGCCGGCCTGAACGACAGCGGCTCGAGCCTCTGCCGCGCCATGCCGCTTGCGTCCGCCGTCCGCCTCGAAGCAACGGGTTGCGTTACTCCTCTCGGTAACGCCCCATCGACGCATGCGGCCTTGTTGCGAAACGAGGTCGCGTTGCGGCCTGCGCCCGTGCTCGGTGCGGATGGGGGAGAGCCGGTGCCGATGGCGCTCGTGGCCGGACGCAGTTTCGACGAGACGGCGCCGCCGAACTGGCTGCCGCCGTTGCAGTCGCTGCAGGCTGAACTCGCGGGCGAGGGGTGGGGCACCGCGCGCCGGCCAGTATTCGTCACCAGCAGCAATTTTGGCGTGGGCAGTCTTTACGCGTATCGGCGTCACGGTGACGCCGCGCATCTCGCGTATGGTACGCCGAGCACGTGTGTCGATTGGCTCGCGGGACAACTCGGTTGGGGCGCAAACGTGACCACGCTTTCGCATGCGTGTGTGTCGGCTCACCTCGGACTGCTGCTCGCCACCCGCGTGCTCCAAGCGGGCTTCGCGGATCGCGCGCTGGTCTTTTCGTTCGATTTCATCAGCCCGTTTGTGGCGGGCGGATTTCATGCCCTGAAGATTCTCAACTCCGGGTTTCCCTCACCGTACGCGGAACGCGCCAGCGGATCGATTGGCCTCGGCGATGGTGCCGCTTATGCTGTGCTCTCCGTCGACCGCGGCGATTTTGTGCTGGAAGCGCAGAGCCTGTACAACGAGATGCATCACTTTACGTCCAACCGCGCGGACGGTGCTGGTTTCGCCGCGTGTCTGGCCCCGCTGTCGGCCGCGGCGCGCGGGCGCCGGCTGTGGTTGAAAGGCCACGGCACCGGCACGCTCGAGGCCGGCCGGCTCGAGAGCACCGCCCTGTGCACTGCTTTTCCGGATACGCCGTTGGTGGGCTGGAAAGGAAGTCTTGGCCATACACTAGGTAGCTGCGGCCTCGTTGAACTTGCGCTCGCGTGCGAGGCCATGCGGCAGGGCCGGGCGCCGGGAACGGTGGGCGGGGCGAGCCCGAGCTTTCAGGCGAATGTCGCGCTGGATCCCCTCTCACTCGAGCAAACCGATGGCGTGGTATGCGCCAGCAACGCGTTTGGCGGCGCCCACGCGGCCTTTCTCCTCGCCCATGCTTGAGCGTTATCTTCAGGCCGTCAGTGTTAACGACGTTGGACTCGAGGATCCCGCCGGCACGCGCGAACGACTCAAGGAGCGTTTCCCTCGCGGCGCCACCCGGCGCATGACCCAGCTGGGTATGCTGATCGGCGTCGCCCTGGATGACCTCTGTCCCAGAAATGATGATACGGTGGTGTACGCTTCGGCGTATGCGGAGACGCGGGCCCTGGAGGGTTACCTTGACAGTTTTCCCTCCGCCAGTCCGACGCTCTTCCAGACCTCGATCCATCCGAGCGCGGTGCAACAGGCGCTGATTGGCCGGCAACTTCCGATTGGTGAATTTTTTCCGCTCACCGGCCGCGCGCACCTGGTGGCGCATGCCTTTCAGGCCGCCCTGCTGGCGCCCGCGCCGCGGGTGTTGCTTTGCGGCGGGGAAGAGCGGGGAACGTGGTTGCTGGAGCAGCGGGTGGCCAGCGAGCGGACGTTCGCTTTCGCCCTCGCGTTGGGACTCGAGCCGGCCGGAGCCCTGGCGCGGGTCTCGCTGCAATCCGTCGCCAACGACGTGCCGGCGGGCGCGCTGGGCTTGCCGGAATTTTGCGACGCCCTGCGCTCCCGCCAGACGTTGGACATCGTCGCCGCCCCAGGTCTTCGTCTTTGCCTCGTATGGGTGTGAACACGACCTCGTCGGAGACCAAGCTGGAGCCGGTCCGGCGCGCAGAAAAGCCCGTTATCAACAACCCCGGCCCGAGTTGGGGCTACCCGTTTGTCAGCGCTCTGGATACGATCCTGCCGGAATGGATTTTCCGGCCGCTGCGGATGCTCGGCACCTGGGTGGCGCTCGCCATCATGCCGGTGCGGCGCGCGCATTCGCGCGCGTACCTCGCGATTGTGCTCGGGCGCGCGCCGCGGCGGCGTGAGCAGTTCCGGCATTTTTTTGCGGCGATGGAGTTCCTGATTCTGCGGCTGCGTGTCGCCCGGGGCTTGCCGCATCGCGGTGAACTCGCACCTGATGCCGATGGGTTTCGCGCCCTCCTCGCTACGGGTGAGCCCGCGCTGCTGGGGACGTTTCACATCGGCCATTCGGATCTGACGGGCTACCTCGTCGGTCGCCAGGAGCATCGCCGCGTATTCATGGTGCGCCAGCGCGTGGGCAATTCGCATGATACCGAAGTGCTCGGCGCGCGTTTTGGCGAGTGGGTGAGTTTCATCTGGGTCAACGAACCGGGTAACCTGCTGTTCGCGCTGAAAGACGCGGTGGCCACCGGCGGTTCGGTGGCCATGCAGTGCGACCGTTTCGAGTTCACGGCGAAGACCGAAGCGTTCCAGTTCCTGGGCGCGCGTCGGGTTTTTCCTTTCACCATTTATCATCTCTCCGTGATCTTCCGCCGGCCGGTCGTGCTCTCGGTGGGATTACCGGACGGACCGGGCAAATCCGTCGTGCACAGCTCGCCGCTCTTTCGCCCGGATGACCGCAGCAAGGCCGAGAATCTCGCGCGCGCTCACACTCATTTTCAGGATTTCCTCACCCGGATCGAAGGTTTCCTCCGCGAGGATCCGTCGCTCTGGTTTAACTTTCTGCCGCTCAATCCGCCGGACCCATGACGCTCGCGCGCCGATTGCTGCGGATCTATCATTATCCGGCCAACATTGTCTCGTGGACCCTGTTTGCCGCCGTGGGGTTGTCGCTCAACGTTGTATCCGCGTTCCTGATGCTCTCGCAAAATCGCGAACGGCATGGTCCGGCGGTTCGCTCCGCGATGCGGCGGCTGTTCTCGGCCTGGTGCGGCTGGCTGCAGGCCACGCGCTTGATTTACGTGCGCTTCCACGGCTTCACCCCCGACGCGCTCGCGGGTCCGGCGGTCTACATCGCGAATCATCCCGGGCTGCTCGATGCGACGTTTATCCTGGCCAGGCTGCCGGACGCGATCTGCATCTTCAAACCCGCCATCATGCGCAATCCGGTCCTGGGGCCGGCGGCCAAAATGGCGGGTTATGTATGCGGTGACAGCGGCGTCGATTTGATCCGCGATGTCTCATCCCGGGTCGCCGACGGACGGTCGTTACTGATTTTTCCCGAGGGGACCCGGACCGTTCCCGGCACGCTGCTCAATCCGCTCAAGCCAGGATTTGCCCTGATCGCTTCCCGCGCCGGCGCTCCCATTCGAGTCATCATCGTTCGTTCCCCCCCGGATCTGGTGCCCAAGGGCTGGTCGTGGTGGCGCGCGCCGCAATTTCCGTCGCTGGTCGACATCACGTTGCTCGCCGAGTTCATGCCTGAACCGGGAGAAAACGCGGCGGCGTTGACCGCGCGGGCAACGCGCAAAATTTCATCCGCGCTCGCGGCGACATGACGTCATCCACGACGCATCTCGTGCTCATTCCCAGCTACAATCCAGGCGGGCCTCGCCTGGCCGCGACGGTGGCTGGGGCGCTCGCGCGGTGGAGTCCGGTTTGGATTGTGGATGACGGCAGCAACGACGAGAGCACCGCTACGGTCCAGGCGCTCGCCGACCGCGATCCGCGCGTGCGCGTGATCGTCCGACCGCAGAACGGCGGCAAAGGCGCCGCCGTGGCCACGGGGGTGGAGGCAGCTCTCGCGCGTGGCTTCACCCATGTGCTCACCCTCGACGCGGATGGTCAGCACCCGGCCGACCACATTCCGGGTTTCATGGCCGCTTCGCAGGCGGATCCCGCTGCGCTGATATTGGGGCGGCCGGTCTTCGGGCCGGAAGTGCCCCTGGAGCGATTGCACGGGCGCAAACTGAGCGTTGGTCTGGCGTGTATTGAGATTCTGGGTGCGGGAATCGACGACCCGTTGTTCGGCTTCCGCGTTTATCCGGCGGCGGCCCTTCAGACCGCTCTGGCCTCGACCCGCCGCGCCCGGGGCTTTGATTTCGATCCCGAGGTTGTGGTGCGCATGGTGTGGGCGGGCGTGCCGACGATCAACTTGCCCGCGCCGTGTCGCTATTTTGCGCGCGCTGACGGTGGCGTTTCCCACTTCAACTATCTCCGCGATAATCTGAAGCTGATCTGGCTGCACGCCCGGCTTTTGACGCAACTTCTCCTGTGGCGCTGGGTCTTCATCCTTCGGGCGCGGCGTGCGCCTCCCTGATCGTGAATCCATTCTCATCCATCGTACGTTCCGCCCTGCGAGCTCTCCGCCAGCGAACGTTCGTCGTGCTGATCGCGGGAGCGCCCGCATTGGCGTGGGCCCAATCGGAGGTGGCGTCGGCCTCGGTCACGGTCGCGCCGGTTGCGAGCGAGTCGAGACCCGCGGGAGGACTGATGTCGCCAGAGAATCGTTTGAATGACCCGGCCCGCGATCCCGCTTGGCGAGAGTTATTCCAGCGACTGGCGCCCAATCGCACACGTCAGTCGACATTTGAGGAGCGGCGCTACTTTCCGTTTCGGCGCGCGCCGGTCGTTCTCCGCGGAGAAATCCGCATCGTGCCCGATCGTGGTTTGAGTTTGCGGTACCTTGAGCCCGAGCCGCACGTGATGATCGTCGATGCGCAAGGCGTGTTGATCCGCGGAGCCGATGGCCGCGAACGCGCGGCTCCCACGGATGCCCGGGCGCAGGCCGCGAGTTCGGCTTTAGTGAAGATCCTTCGCTTCGATGTAGCCGCCTTGCAGGAGGACTTTGAGATGTATGGCCGGCGGGAGACCTCGGGGTGGTCGCTCGCTTTTTTTCCGCGTGATCCGGTGCTGGCCAATCTCATTGGCAGCGTGCTCGTCGTGGGCGAAGGCGCGGTCGTCAGCAGTATTGAGATGATCAAGTCGCCTACGCAGCGCATCGAGATTTCACTTCGCGACACGCGCGAAGACCTGCTTTTTACCGGAGACACGCTGCGCCGTTTTTTCCGCTGAAGCGTTGCGAACGTCCTTGGGTTTGAGATGGAGCGGCTTGGCCCTAAGCCACTGTCTCACGAACTGACAATTTCCGCTTCGCACCCGGGAGCAGGTCCGTTCACAACCACAGCTTTAGTCCTAAAAAACTCAGTGAACCACTGATTTTCACTGATGACCGCTGATGCAAACAGAGTTGGGCGATGGAGGCCGTTCACCCGATAAGTGAAGGGAAAGCTCCATCCCATCGATCCGGATCTATTTGATCAGCGCTTATTAGTGCTCATCAGTGGTTACTTCTTCTGCAGAATCTAGATTCATGGTGGTCTTCCTTGGTCAGAAACGTCTCGCGCGCTTGGTGCTGGTGGTCTTCGCCGCTGCCTGCGGTGGCTGGCTGCTGACCCTTGACCACGCCCAGAAAATCTCGACCAACGTCGTCGATCTCATTCCGGCCGCCGAGCAGGCTCCGGAATTGGGGCTCCTGCGGGGCTTCGCGACGAACGTGCAGTCGCGGGTGATGCTCTTTGCGATCCACGATCGCACTTCGCCCGACTCGCCCCCGCGCGCGGCGGCCGAAGCGTTTGCGCGGTACCTGGCGGCTTCGCCGGCTTTCGCCGAGGTGGTGGTAATGGGAGACTCGGGGGCTGAGGATGCACTCGGGCGCGCAGTGTTTACCCACCGGCTCGAATGGCTGCTACCGACGTGGCTGGGGCAACGACACCGCGAATTCGTTCAGATCGGGGCGTCGGAGCCGGCGGCCTTTTCCCGCTGGCTGGCCGGGCGGGCGGCGGCGGATTTGGAAGCGTTCCTAAATCGCCCCGAGGCCACTGCCATGCAGGAACTGCTGCCCCACGACCCGCTTTTGCTCGTGCCCACGCTGGTGGATCGCGCGCGTTCCCTCGGCGCCGCGGGCGCGGCCGGAGGCGGGCACGCTCTCGTGTGGACCCGCATCAAAGAATCGCCCTTTACGGAGGCGGGGCAGGAACCGGTTTTTGCCGAGATCGAGCAGGCGTTTGCCCGGATGAAAGCGGACTCCGCCGGGGCTGGACTCGAGTTGAAGTGGTCGGGCGTGAACCGATTCGCGGCCGCGAGTCGCGCCCGGATTCAAGCCGAGGTCGCGTGGTTGAATGTGGCTTCCGTCGTCGCGGTCCTGGGCGTGAGTTGCCTGTTCGTCCGGCGTATCCACAAACTCCTGCACGTCGTTCCCGTGATTCTGCTCTCCATCCTGGGAGCTTGGACGATCTCAACCCTGGTTTTCGACCGCCTGCATGTCTTCGTGTTTGTGATTGGGTCGCTGCTCAGCGGCGTCGCCATTGATTACGCCTTCTATATTTACATGCAGCCGGCGCGGGCGGACCAGCCTTACGCGCTCCGGTTGCGTCCTATCCTGAAACCGCTGCTGACCAGTTGCCTGACGAGCGTCATCGGCTTCTTGCTTCTGATCTTCTCCGAGCTGCCGCTGATTCGCCAGATCGGGGTGTTCGTGTCGGCGGGGTTGATCTGTGCCCTGGGCGCGGCCCTGCTTTATTTTGCGCAGCTACCACAATCCGTCCTGGAGAGCCGCCGGTGGCGACCGCGCGACCGTAGCGCTCAGCCCGGCTGGGCGCGGGGATGGGTGCGAGGTGGATTACTGCTCGCGATTGGCATCACCATCGTCGGGATGCTGCGGGTGCGCTGGTATGACGACGTCCGCGAGCTCGACCTGCCCGCGACGGAGTTACAGGCCAACGACACCGAACTGCGCCGCTGGTTTGGCGAGTCGCCGCAACGTGGAGTTTTCCTGACGTATGGCCCCACGCTCGCGGCCGCCCGGGAGCGACTGGAGGCGTATTTGAAATATCAGGACAGCGTGGCTCCCGGTACGACCGCGAGCACGGGACTGCTTCTCCCGACGGAAGGTGACTGGCAGGCGTTTCCGGCGCGGCTGGCGGCACTGGAGACGTTTGCGACCGATTTCAACGTTGCGCTCGAACAACGAGGATTCACGGCCGAGGCATTTTCGCCCTTCCTGGACGCTTGGAGCACGCGACGTTCCGAGCCGCCCCGCAGCGACTATGCGGCGCTGGCGGCAGCAGTGCGCAAATCGCTGCCGGGGCCCCTGGCGCTGTTGAGCAATACCGAAGAGCCGCCGTTCTGGTTCCTGTCCATAGCGGAGGTTGCGCCGGCCACGTCACCGCCGGCGGAATTTCAGACCATCGGCATCAACCAGCTGCAGTCGCTCAATGCGTTGTTCACGCGTTACCGGGGATCGGCGTTGCGCTTGAGCATGGCGGGATTGGGACTGCTGATGGTGAGTGTTTTCCTGATCTATCCGCCCCGCGCGGCGCTCCGCATTGCCCTGATCCCGGCTGGAGCCTGTCTCTTGACGTTCGCCCTGCTGGGAATCAACGGGTACACCCTGAATCTTTTCCATCTGCTCGGAGCGTTTCTTGGCGTCTGTCTTTGCCATGACTACGCGATCTTTTCTGCGGCCACGGCGGCTTTAGGCGAAGCGCCGCCGGTGCCGGTACGGTTGTCGGCTTGCAGTACGGCGGCTTCGTTTGGGGTCCTTGCCTTCAGCAGCATTCCCGTGATTCACGCGCTGGGGCTGACGGTCGCGTTGATCGTGCTGACGGCGCTTGCCGCGTTGGAATTGGAAGCTTTTGTGCGCCCGCGAAAATCATGAGTCCGACTCTGCTCTCAGCTTGGGAAACAACCTTGCGATTGAATCCAGTGGCGATCGGCCTGATCGACACGGCAACCGGTCGAACGTATTCGCGGGCTGAGCTCGAAGCGGGGTCTGAGGAGTGGCGTCAGCGACACGGCTCATTGCTTGCTGGCCAGCCGGTGTTGATGTCGGAGCCGAACGGCGTGGAGTGGTTTCGCGTTTTCCTGGGTTTGCTCAAGGCGGGAGCGCGCGTGGTTCCGCTCGATCCGGGCGATCCACTGGCGGCGCAACGTTCCCTCGCGGGCGCGCTCCGCGTGGGCTGGCTTTGGAGCGGTGGTGAGTTGCACTCCATTTCCCCTCGCTCGACGCGGCGTTGGTCCGGCAGCTGCCTCGTCAAGCTAACGTCGGGATCAACGGGCATCCCGCGCGCGCTGGCGTTCACGGATGCACAAATGCTGGCCGATGGTCGCCAGGTGTGCGCGGGCATGGACATCCGACCCGACGATGTGAACTTTGGGTTGATTCCCTTCGGGCACTCTTACGGGTTGGGAAATCTGGTGCTGCCGTTCCTGGCCCAGGGAACGGCGATCGTGAGTGGGGCCGCCGCGCTGCCGCATGCGATCGCGGAGGCCATCGCGCGGTGGCGGCCAAGTATTTTTCCCGCGGTGCCGGCCTTGTTGAAGGCATTGGTGGTCTCCGACGTTGTGCCGGAGCAGCTGGCGTCGCTGCGCACGATCATCTCGGCGGGGTCGCCTCTCGGCTCCGAGATCGCCGTCGCGTTTCACCAAAAATTTGGGCGCAAGGTGCACAGCTTTTACGGCTCCAGCGAAACCGGTGGCATCACTTACGATCGAAGTGGCGACGCTGCGCTCACCGACGGCAGCGTTGGTGCGCCCTTACCCGGCGTACAGCTGACGTTTGGCCAGTCCGGTCGCTTCGCGGTTTCAAGCGCGGCGGTGTACACGTTGGGCAACCGCAACCGCCATGCGGACGGCAACGGCGTTCATCAACCCGCCGACCTGGCCGGGCTGAATTCCGTCGGTGAGTTACGGTTGCAGGGCCGCACGGGTCGGTTCGTCAAAATTGCCGGTCGGCGGCTCGATCTGGGGGAAGTTGAACAGGTCTTGAAATCCCTTTCCGGAGTGCGGGAGGCATTGGTGGCCGCGCATCCCGGTCGCGCCGATGCGCTGGCCGCGGTGGTGGCGGGCGACGTATCTGGAAACGAAGTACGGCTCGCGTTGCGGGAGCGGCTCGCGAGCTGGAAAATTCCCAAGCGAATCACCGTGCTGGTGGCGTTTCCCCTTACGGCCCGCGGGAAAGTCGATGCGGGGCGCCTTCGCGAACTGCTGGCGCAGGAATAATCCTAAAAATGCAGTTGAACCACTGATTTTCACTGATGGCCACGGATACAAACAGAGTTGCGCGATGGAGGCCGTTCACCCGGGAAGTGAAGGCAAAAGTTCTATCCCATCGATCTGGATCTATTTGATCAGTGTTTATTAGTGCTCATCAGTGGTTACTTCTTCTGAGAAATTTAGGGTAATTGCGGCGCTGTTCCGGAAAATTCAGCCGCCGGGTCAACGACTCAGCTCAGGCGATAATGGTCGCTTCGATTTCGACGTTGAGGGCCGCGCGGCAAATGTCCGAGCGCAGGAAGGTGACGTGATCCGCCGGGCGGAGCAACGATTGCCCGAGATGCGCCTGCGCGGCGGCCAGATCGGCAGCGTGGCGGAGGTAAATCTTGAAGTGCCGGGAGGCGGTAGTGGCTTGGCCCAGGTCAGCGCCCAACCCCGCGGCTTGAGAGATCAGGCGCAGGTTATCGATGGTGCAGTCGAGCTGCTCCTGCAATTGACCCGGTGCAATCGTGCGGTGTCCCTTGATTGCCGACGTGCCGGAGATAAACGTCAGGGTGCGCGATCCGTGAGCGACGACACTGGCGCGGGCAAACGCGGGCGCGCGCGGTCCATGTTCCGCCGGATAACGGTAAGAGGGAATTTGCGTGGGGTTTTCGCAATGGCGGGGAGTGTTCGTGCCGGCCGCGAATACGACCACGACCGCGGTGCCATCACAACCCACGGCCGACGCTGCGGGCAGCTGGGGTTCGAACTGGTTGCCGATCGCGGCCTCGAAGGCGTGGGACCGCCCCTGACAAAAGCCGCGATAGTGTTCGAGCCCCGCGGTGTGCCCGTTGATCTCCGGGACGTAGTTCCAGATGCGATAGAGATGTCGGCCCTGGGTGGATTCCAAGATGCGGCGGTACAGCGACTCCGTGCGCGGCGCGAGTTCGGCGGGAACGAAATCATCCTGCGCATAGCCGACCAAAAGCTCACCCGAGCGATACAGATGAATCCCGGCGGCTACGCCTAAAGGAACCCCGGGTTCGAAGATTTCCTCGGTGGCATCCCCCGCGAGACACGGAGCTGAAATGTGCACGAGCGCCTCCGCGCCGCTCCGTGCCCGATCAAAGCTGATACGGATAGGGACGGTGGTGGGAGCGCCCGGATGACTGGATGCCGGCATGCGTCGACTGATTTAGAATCCGGCTGCAGCACCCGGGCGAAACGACCGGACGACCGGGGCGGGAAGGATCAGCGAGGCGAAGCAGGGGGCAAAAAACGTGACAGGTGGACTCATCAAGAGGGCAAAAGAGCGCGAGCCGTGAGCAGGGTCAATCTGCAAGACAGACCGCTGAGTTCGCCGGGTGAAATTGAAAGTGAAGTCAGATGAGAGAAGGTCGGCGTGGTGGCACAGGCATTCTTGCCTGTGTGGCTTTGAGCGCCGGGCCAGAGTCCTACCCACAGACAGGAATGTCCGTGCCACCGCGGACTGACTTCACTTTCAATTACACCCGAGTTCGCCCTTGAGCGGGGCCTCGGCACGGCTCACACACTTAGCTGGAATGACAACGTTTGAGCTTTCCGTGCTGTTCTTCCTGCAACTCGCCGCCGTGCTGGTGGTTTGCCGGTTGGTGTCGGCTATCGGGGTGCGGCTCGGACAGCCTCCCGTGGTCGGCGAAATGATCGCTGGCGTCATTTTGGGGCCGTCGCTTTTTGGTTATTTTTTGCCCCAGTGGCAGCAGGCGCTTTTTCCGCCGGCGTCGCGTCCCATTCTGTTTGCGGGCGCGCAACTCGGACTCGCGCTGTACATGTTTACGGTGGGTTTGGAGTTTCGCCTCGATTTGGTGCGGGCGCGAGCGCGAAGCGCATTGGCGATTTCGGCTTCGGGAATTCTTGTGCCTTTCTTCTTGGGCGCGGGGTTGGGGTTGTTCCTCCTCGAGCGGGGCGGCTTTTTTGGCCCCGGAGTTACTGCCGCCCAAGCGGCGCCTTACATGGGTGCGGCCATGGCGATAACCGCATTCCCGATGCTGGCGCGCATCATCTACGAGCGCGGGTTGTCGGGAACGACGGTCGGCGCGCTCGCGTTGGCGGCGGGTGCGATCGACGATGCGGCGGCATGGGCGGTGCTGGCGTTGGTCCTCGCGAGCCTGGCGAACGATGTCTGGATCGCGGTGATCGCGATTGGCGGAAGTGGCGTGTTTGTCGTCGTGCTGTTCACGGTGGGCCGGCGATTGCTGGGCTATCTGGCGCGCTATTCTGCGAAGGGCGAGGCGGCTGAGCGCAACGCGTTCGGGTGGGTGCTCGTGTTGCTCATGCTGGCCGCGTGGTTCACGGATACCATTCGGCTGTACGCGGTCTTCGGGGCGTTTTTCCTCGGAGCGGCAGTCCCGCGGGGAACTTTTGCCACGAAACTGCAGGCGTGGATTGAGCCTCTGACCACGTGGCTGTTGCTTCCGCTTTTCTTCATCTACTCCGGGCTGAACACCCGATTCGATCTGGTTAACGACGCCGCTCTGTGGGTGGTAACGATCGTCGTTTTGGCGGCCGCGGTGCTGGGCAAGGCGGGAGCATGTTACGCGGCGGCGCGCGCGTGTGGCGAAACGCATCATGAGGCGATGGGCATAGGTTCACTGATGAACGCGCGGGGACTGATGGAGCTGATCATTCTCAACATCGGGTTGGAGCGGGGCATCATCACGCCAACGCTGTTTACGATTCTCGTTTTCATGGCCATCGCCACGACGCTAATGGCCACACCGATGTTCAATCGTTTCTATCGTTGCGCGGATGGGTCGGTACTCGGAAAAGCCGTAAAACCCTAAATTCCGCAGAAGAAGTAACCACTGATGAGCACTAATAAACACTGATCAAATATATCCGGATCGATGGGATAAAACTTTCCCTTTACTTACCGGGTGAACGGCCTCGATCGCGCAACTCTTTTTGTATCAGTGGTCATCAGTGAAAATCAGTGGTTCAACTTCGTTTTTTTGGATAACTCTGCTGCGGCCGTGACTCCTCCTCATCGTCTGGATTCAATCCCTCCCGGGCGCAAGTCGCCGACTTTTTTCGAGCGCCATCGTCGGGCAGTTCTTCTCGGTCTCATGGGTTTGGCGCTGATCGCCGTTCTCTTCGTGCTCGCCCGCCACTTCGAGCTGCGCGCGTTGATGGGACAAGTGGTGGAAGGGGTGCGCGCCGCGGGTCCGGTCCCGTTTTTTTGCGCGATGGCGATCTTGCCGGGTCTGGGCTTTCCCCTCTCGGCTTTCCTGGCGGCCGCTGGTCCGGTGTTTGGACCCACGCTCGGCGTAAGCGTCGTCGTCCTTTGTGCAGTGACCGCCGTCGTCGCGAATGTGGCGTTGTTTTATTGGGTTGCTGCCAGGGGATTGCGACCGGTTGCGCTGTGGTTCGTCCATCGCCTGGGATATCGGTTGCCGGAGTTTCCCGCGCATGCTGCCTGGTCCGCCATTTTGCTCCTCCGGATCGTGCCCGGTACGCCGTTCTTCCTGCAAACTCTCATTCTTGGGCTCGCCCGCGTGCCTTTCGGCGCTTACATGCTGGTTTCGGCCTTGGTCCCGTCCGCGTACATCACCGCCATCATCGTCCTGGGGGATGGCTTGATGCGACGGGACGGGCGCGCGATCGCGATCGCCGCGGGATTGTTTTTCGTCGCCGGCGGGATCATCCACCAGACGCGGCGTTATCTGCAGCGCCGCGATTCGCGCCGCGCTGATTCGACCGTATCCAAGGATTAACCAAATTCCGCAGAAGAAGTAACCACTGATGAGCACTAATAAACACCGATCAAACAGAACCAGATCGATGGGATAGAACTTTCCCTTCACTTACCGGGTGAACGGCCACTATCGCGCAACTCTGTTTGCATCAGTGGCCATCAGTGAAAATCAGTGGTTTCTCGCTGTTTTCAGTGGGTAAAGAGCTGAGTGCCCAGCAACGAAAGGCCTCAAAGATGCGCGAAGTGGAGCGGCTTGTCCCTAAGCCGCTGGGTTGAGGATCTCGCCGGCGGGGCGTCGCGAGGCGTCGAATCCATCCTGTAAATCGGGTTTATCCTGTCTCCCGTCTTCAGCGATCGATCTCAATCCGTGACAGGATGACAAGATGACAGGATGAACGTCGTCTCGGACCCAAGCGGGCGAACCACTGATCTTCACTGACGGAACGGGGCGTGGCTTCCATTTCGGATTCCCGGATGCGGCCGGGGGCGGCCGCGGTCCCAGGTTGCCGGAGGTGGAGCGTGTTGTCCCTAACGCGCTGGTTTAAAGCCATTGCCATCTGGGCGCGTCAGCGGACTGGGGCACAATCCGCTCCACTATCCACTGGAAACAGCGGGGAACCCAATCAGTGGTTCAACTTGGTTTTTTAGGATTAACGACGTCCAGCCGCGGGTCCGGCGTCGTCGAGTGGGGGCCTGAGCTCGAGGGGAACACTCGCGGGCAGCGTTTTCGGCGGCCTACCGGAACGAAGTTGTGCGGGATCTGGGATGATGCAGGCCAAGTTACGGCGGTCGATTTCCTGAAGCACCAATGCCAGGCCGCGGACGCGGACGTGGGCCGGAACGCAGGGACCTTCGTGCAGCAAGATGATTGCTCCCGTGCGGAGGTGCCGGGCCACTCTCGCGGCGAGCTGCTCGGCCGTGTGGCTATGGGTGTCTCCACTGCGGATGCTCCAACCGATGTACTGCAATTTACGGCGAGCGAGAGCGGGGCCGAGGCAGAATGGCTTGATGCCCACCGGCGCGCGAAACCAGCGCGGACGGACGCCTATACGGCTAAGTACAGCCAGCGTCGCGTCGAGTTCTCGCGCTACCCGGCCGGGCAACGCGCACCAGAAGGTCGCGGCGGGGTGCGTGTGCGTGTGGTGCCCGATCTCGTGGCCCCGGCGGACAATTTCCTCGATGAGGTGGGGCCAGCGGGCAGCGCGTTTGCCGATCACGAAGAACGTTGCCCGCGCCCCGTGGCGGTCGAGCAGGTCCAGAATTTGCGGCGTATCCACTTCATCAGGACCGTCGTCGATCGTAAGCCACACCGCCGGCCGGTCGGACACGAAGCGGGTGAGCACGCGGCAAAAGCCCTGTCCGGAGGGCATCAACATGGCGTAGAGCAGAAACGGATCCGGTAGGACGAACGCAACTATCCCTGCGGTCCGGTGGTGGGCTAGCCCAAGGGCGACACCGATCAGTTTGGCCGCGAGCGCGAGGACGAGCAGCGGACGCATGATGCCTGGTTCCTAGAACGATCGCGCCCACCCAAGGGTGAAGCCGAGCGCGTCGATTCCTGGATTCGGCTTGGTCTGTCCACCGTTGGACAGGTGCTGGAACATGAAACCCGCCGTCCAACTGATGGAGTTGGCGCGTCGATACTCCACGCCCCCGCGACCGAACCAGTGGAGCGTGAAATCCTGGCCCTGCGCACCGGGAACTGACTGCGAGTCCAATCCTCCGAGCCCGCCGCCCGCTCCCCCGTACAGCGCCCACCGGCCGGATTTATGCCACCATTCCACTGAAGGTGACGCGGCGATCGCGATGTAACGGGACTCGGGACCTTGCTGCACCCACGTGCCGAGGAGGGTGAACCGATGGCGAACGGCCAGATGGCCGGGGCCCAAATCCCAGCCGAACGCTTCGCTTGAACGCCACGACAACTGGGTGGGGACGAGACGATAGCTGAGAGGTGTGTTGACGCCGACCTGCCACAGGACCCCCGATTCCAGCGAAACCGCGCGGTCTTCCCACGGACGAAGTTCACTCGCCGCGCCTGCGATCGTGCCAGCGATCAGCAGCGCGCCGAGCAGCCCCAGTCTGCAACCGTAGCGACGGAAACCGAGAGGAATGAGGCGATGGGTGATGACGCGCATGTGGAGCTTTCGGGTTACCAATCGCAGAGTGAGGCTATGTAGGCAGCGGAGCCGTCGCGCGCCCAGCCGTCGAGCTGCGCCTGATCCTTGAGTTGCTGTCCGCGGCTGCGCGGCACGCACGTGAAGAGGTTGTTGCATTCCGGCAGGGCGGTCATGTCGCCCCAGAGTTTCTCGAATTGGGCGACTGGATATACGTCCTCCTGGCCGTGCCCCCAGCGCTTCTTCACGTCCTTGAGGGTGACGTACGTCGGCACGCGGGCCGCGATGGATCGAACGGCCGCCGCGGTGCGCCCGGCGTCCTTCAGTTCATCGCGGGTCAAGCCGAAGAGGGTGAGCAGCCGGTCGATGTTTACCCAACATGAATTCGTGCTGTAATAGGTGAGTGCAAACTCATCTTCCTCGCGCGGCAGCGCCAGACCTTCGACCAATCGTAACCGGCCATCGACCCGAGCCAGGCCGCCGCCGTGATCCTCGATCCGGCGCGGGATGACTTCCCAGCCCAACGTCGCGGACGAGCCTTGGAACCAGCCGACCAGGGTGGGATCGAGCGCGGCGCCGAGCGTATCCACATTGTGGACGAGCAGGGTTTTCAGCTGCGGCTGGACAGCGAGCAGACGCGCGAGGGTGCCGTTCTTGATCAGATTCGGAATCTCAAACCAGTGGCCGACGGGATGGAGACATTGGCCCGGGACATTTTCGGTGTAATCACCGCCTTCACCGATGCTGCGCGCCCAGTTCAGCAACGCCCCGCGCACGCTGTCGCGCATCTTCTCCTTTTGCTCGTCGAGTTTTTGCTGCGCGGTTTCCTCCCACGCAAAGCGCAGGTCGCGCGCGGTGGGCACGAGTCGCAACCCGATGGAGCGCCCCGGTGAAAGCCACACAGAGCGCTCCCATTCCTCCCCGTGCGTCGCCCGGAGATATTGCTCAATGGGCGCGTGCGTCAGATAACTGGTCGTGAACACGTGGGGCACGACGGCTCCAAACTCCTTCATGGTGCGCCGCGATTTCGCCAGGTGCACGTCAATAAAGCTGCGGTGCTGGCCCGCAAACTTGGCAAACGGATGCAGGCCTTTCGCGACGCCCGCCCCTTGCGTCCAACGGCTGCCGACGCCCGCTGCATAGGTCACCACGCCAACTTCGCCGCGGCGGAGAGATTCTTCCCCTTGCCGACGCATCGCGGCGTGCGCGGTGGTGGCATCGAACAACTCGCTCGCAGGAACATCGTCGATGCGGGTGTTGGCCGGCAGTCGGTTCATGGCCAGCCCAATGCGGCCGGCGCGGAGGTCGGCGCGAATCTGTTCATGTTGCGCCGGATCAAAACCGTTTTGTCGGAGCAATTCGTCGAGCCGCTGGGCCATGCGGCCGCCGGATTCGCCCGAGGGGAGCATGCGGTCGAGCAACTGCGGCAGGACCCCGCTGAATTCGGGCTGGGTCCGCGCGGCGCGCGTGAACTGCTGCAGGTCACCTCGCTCGCGCGGCGTGAGATCACGCGCCGCACGCCGCAGCAAGGTCGGCACCGTGTGCTGATAAAAACCGACCGGCAGCAAGGCTTCGGCGCCGTGCAATAACGCCGCGACCGAACCGTGTTCGTTGATCGCGAAGTCGTACACCACGGGATCCATGGCAAACGGTAGCGAGGTCTCGAGCTCTCGCTTGGTCGTCAGCATGATTTCCTGCAGACGTTGCTGCGCTTCCGCCCGACGTTCCGGCGCGAAGATAAAACCCATGCCGCCGCCTGACATTCCGCCCAGCATCCAGAAACCCCAGAAGTCGTCGCCGAAGGCAGCACGCGTCCGGGCGATGAGTTCCTCGGTGTAACGATTGCTCACCCACGGAATGATGGTCTGCAGCGGGCCAAAGAAATTCTGGGTCAACGCCGCGCCCAAACCGCGGATATCCCCGGTGGAAAGTTTGGCGAGAATAGCATCAAGCGTCGCGACCGCCTGCCCCCGGGCGGTCCATTCGGCGGCGCTGCGCAGGAGGTATTTTTCCGTCACCATTTCCAGAATGGGGCCGACGTTCTGCGCCATTCCGCCGTGTACGAGCACCAGGGAATCCTGCAGCTTTTGTCGCGCCGAATCCGGGATGCGGTCTCGACCCAACAGCGTGTGTCGCGGCAATAACCGACCCCGGCTGACCCCGTACTCCGGATCGCCGGGCTCAACCGGCGCGCCTTCGATCAACTTGATGCCAGGCCACAGCCCGCCCGAATCCTGCCAGCCGCCGCCCGATCCGCCGAGCCACTCACCGAGAATGGCGCGAGCCGCGACGATCCGGCGTTCTGATTCCTGCATCGGACCGGTCAGTGAATGGATCTGGGCCGTTGCCCGCATGCAGACGCCGATCAACGCGCCGAGCAGATTGGTGGATACGGCGAGGCGGGAGCCTTTCGGAATCCGGTTCACGTTGCTCACCAGTTCAAACCCGCGCCCGGGTCCAAAGGTGGCGGCCAGCAATTCCGCGAGACTCGCACCGGAACGTTCGATGCCGGGTGGGACGAGTCCCGCCGCAATCACCGCTGCTTTCAGGAGCCCGAGATAGTCGCGGCCAAAATCAAAAACATCGTCGAGCGTGGTCAGGCAGGCTGACGCTTCGAGATCCACGCTGGCGAGTCGGATGACCGGTTCGTCGATCACGCGGAAGCACGCTTCCACGGGCGGACTCGGCTTCTGGTCCCGACCGTGCACGCCCAGATCGATGGAGACGTTCAGCACGCGTGCGCCTTCGGGAAAATCCATCCCGAGAAAAAAGATGTCGCTCCACCCGCAATGCGTCAGGTCCATCCGCACGGGCGTGCGTTCACGTAAAAGTGGATACGGCGCGTCGGCCCCCTCGCGCGTGATGAGTTCCCGCCGCACGCGCAGCGCCTGGTCCAGGGGATGTCCGAGCCGGAACATCCACGCGTTGCCGCGAGTTGAGCGCACGGTTCGCCGGACTTGATCCGCCAGCGTTTGAAACGCGAGGGCGTGATGCGCCGCCGCCAGCGCACTCGAGAGGGTTTCGCTGGGGCCATGGGTGCGTTGCGCCGCAAAGAAAATCGTAATCGCTTCCTCGAATCGCCGCTCCAACAGGTGGCGGAAACCGTCATACGGCACGCGCCCGGTCCGGATCAGCTCGCCGCGCCCGGGCAAGTGATAACGGTGGATGGCGGTAATGAAAAACAGCGCCCGCACCCGCTTGTAGAGGTTGTTCTCGCGGCGTCGATACGCGTCCAGGGCGTCGGCCGCCGCCAGCAATTCCGCGAGCGAGCGGCCCTCACACCAGCGATCCATGGCCTGATCACGCGTAACGGGATCCGTGGACTCGATGATGTCGATCACGTCCGCACTCGTCGCGTTTAAGGTGTCAGCGAGCGCAGGCGGCAGAATCGCTTCGCCGGTTTCGGGGAACGTTGCGGAGCTCATGTGTGGGTCGACTCACGAATCGCGAGCAGTTCGACGAGTTGGGTGAGCACGCGATCGCGGTCACGGCCGGCGAGCGAGAGGGCCATCTGGGCGAAGAGCAAACCGTAGGGAGCGCCGATGTCGAAGCGGCGTCCGGCGACGGCAAAAGCGAGATAACGCCGCCGCGCGGCGAGCGCGTGCAGGGCAGGGGACAGGCCGAGTGTCTGGCTCGGTGCCGCCGCTTGTTGGTCACCGAGGATAGCGAAAATTTCCGGCTCGAGGACGTGCATGCCGAAGAAGCAGAGATAAAGTCCCGCGCGCAAGCCGGGGACGATGAGTTGCTGTTCCGCCAACGTGGGCGTGGGTTTTTCGATGACGGCCTCTACCTGATACAGCGGCCGCGCGCCGCCGACGAGACGGCCACCGACCGCGCCAAACGAGGTCAGCTGGCTCTCGCGCGTGGGCTGCACGGCGGAAACGGAGGCGTTTTCCGCGGTTGCGACGTCGATCAGCTGACGCGCGCAACTCGCGGGCGAGTTGGAAACGTGCAGGTGGTCGCCCACCAGGTGGAGAAAGGGTTCGTCGCCGACGAATTGCTGCCCGCAGAGCACCGCGTGGCCGTAGCCGCGGGAGGTGTCCTGCACGATGAAGCGCACGCGTGAACGCAAATCGCCGCAGGCTTCCGCGAAGGCGCGCTCGTCGCCCGGACATACTACGACGCCAAATTCCTCGATGCCCGAGCCCGCGGCTTCCTCGAGCACGACCTGGAGGGCGGACTTGGTTTCGCCCGCTTGATCAATCAGCGTTTGGAGAGGTAGCGTGCGCTGGCGCGGATTGGCAGCGGTAACGAGGACTTTGCGAATTCTCATGAGCTGGACGGCAGGTTGCGGACGCTGAGCGCAGCTGCCGCTGGCGTCGAACCTGAAACAGCAGGCAGATCGCCGCCTCGCGGGAAACCCCGCATCGCGGTCTAAGGCAACGCGTAGACCTCGACCAGAGCGAGACCGACGGCCGTGCTCCCGCTGACCACGCCGGTAAACATTGCGGTGTGAAGGCCAAATTCGCGCTCTTCGCCTTCGTGGAATACGACGTCGAGCCATTTAGCCTGGAAAACGCAGTTGAACCACTGATTTTCGCTGATGGCCCCTGGTGCAAACAGAGTTGCGGGATGGAGGCCGTTCACCCGGTCAGTGAAGGGAAGTTCTATCCCATCGATCCGGATCCATTTGAACAGTGTTTATTAGTGTTCACCAGTGGTTATTTCTTCTGAGGAATTTAAGTTTAATTTTTCGCTTCCTCGCTGTTTTCAGTGGGTAAAGAGCTGAGGTGACCATCAACGAAAGACCGCAAGGATGCGCGAGGTGGAGCGGCTTGTCCCTAAGCCGCTGGGTTGAGGATTTCGCCGGCGAGGCGTCGCGAGGCGTCGAATCCATCCTGTAAATCGAGTTTATCCTGTCTCCCGTCTTCAGCGATCGATCTCAATCATGACAGGATGACAAGATGACAGGATAAACGTTGTCTCGGATCCAAGCGGGCGAACCACTGATCTTCACCGAGGGAACGGGGCGTGGCTTCCATTTCGGATCCCGGATGCGGCCGGGGGCGGCCGCGGTCCCAGGTTGCCGGAGGTGGAGTTTAAGGTGGAGCGGTTTGTCCCTAAGCCGCTGGGTTGAGGATTTCGCCGGTGAGGCGTCGCGAGGCGTCGAATCCATCCTGTAGATCGTGTCTATCCTGTCTCCTCTTCAGCGCGCTCGATCTCAATCCGTGACAGGATGACAAGATGACAGGATGAACGTCGTCTCGGACCCAATCGGGTGAACCACTGATCTTCACTGCCGAAACGGGGCGTGGCTTCCATTTCGGATCCCGGATGCGGCCGAGGGCGGCCGCGGTCCCAGGTTGCCGGAAGTGGAGTTTAAGATGGAGCGGCTTGTCCCTAACGCGCTGGTTTAAAGCCATTGCCATCCGGGCGCGGCGAGTCGCGTCAGCGGATTGAGGCCAATACCCGCGGGCGCTTAGAACGAGAAGGTGTTTGTCACAATGAACTGCCGTGGGTCCTGGTAGCGGTACGTGATCGGCGCAAGCGTGCGGGGATGGGTGTTGTTGACGACGAGTTTCCGTTCGTTGGCAACGTTGTTCACGTTGAGCTGAATGTTCCAGCGGATGCGCCGCTGGGTGATCTGGCGGGTGTAGCCGATCTGAAAATCGAAGACGCTTTGGTCCGCCGTTTCGACGGTCGTCACCTTCTCGATGACCCGGCCATTCCACGTATCGGTGAAGTCACTACCTGGGGTGACGGTATAATCGGTGCGAGCTCCGGCGATACGCCCCTGACGGAAGCGCATGCCGCCGCCGACGGCGAGCCCCTTGAGGCGGCCTTCCTTGAAGTCGTAGCGCGTGCGGAGGTTCGCATTGTGCAGAGGATCACCGACGAAGCGTTTGCCTTCGAAGACGTGTGGGTTGTCAAAGAAGGCCTGCTCGGCGTCCGCAATGGCTTCGTTGATGCTATCCGTGTTCGCGGTGAAGTCGCCGGTGTTGTTGATTACGGTCGGCGTGTTCCAGTTGTCGAATCCGGGGGCCCGCTGGGGGCGGGCCTGGTTCACGTTTTGGGTAATCGAGAGATCGCGGTACTGCAGCCAGTAAGCCTTGTGATGATCGATGTACGCGCGATATTCGCGGGCAATGTTGGAGCGAACACTGTTGTTCTTGGAATAATTGAGCGAGACGGACCAGCCCGGCAGCGGTTGCCCCACCAGTTCGAATTCGTAGCCCTTGCTCTCAGAATCCTGGGTGTAACCCTGGACCTGATTGATCACTTCGGCCTGGCGACGGGCGAAGGCGGTCTCTTCGGCATTGAGCACCGTGGAATTGGCGAGCGAGTTCCAGATGTTCACGATGTTGCCCTTGTTGAAGCCGGAGAACCCGAATTCGCTTTTCGACTTGGTGTGGAATTTCGTGGCAGTCACGAAAACCCGGTTCTTGAGCAGGCTTAGTTTCAAGCCGTAATCCACCGTGTCGCCTGACGGTGACGGAGTGAGATTCGCGCTGGTGGTCTGGCGTGGATCCGTTGGCGTAACGTAGTTCGTTCCTGGTGTGCTGATGCTGTTGGAGGTGTTGTAGAATCCCGAGAGCCAGCTCGTGAGATGGACGACGCCACCGAGCGTGCGGGTGTGGCCCGAAAAGATGGACGCCTTCGCCGTCCGCGGATCGGACGGTGTCCATGTGCCGGTGTTCGGCGCGATGGCCTCGGCGAGAGGATCGCGGCGCGCCACGCCGACCCAATTCTCGAGGCGATCCTGGCGATAGCCAAACGTTCCGACGAAGCGCCGCTTGAACAAGTACAGCTGACTCACTCCCATGTAGGCGCTGGTTTCCCGGTCGACGTACCCGATGTTGCCCTGGTTACGGTTGAACTCCTGCATGTAAATATTGGATACAGCGCCGGTGGCCGGGTCGCGGTACGCCGTCGGGCCGGACAGATTGTAGGGAGCAGGGATGCGGAAATCCGGGTTGTTCAGTTCCGCCAGGTCTCTGATGTAATAACGGTAGTAGACCGTGTTGGCGCCGTTCTCCGGAGTCGGATTGAAAGCGCCTCCGCTGGTCAAGGACGGGCTCTTCAGCCAGTATTGCTGGAGGATTTCGCTGCGAGATTTGGACTCGCCCATTTCGCCGAGCCCGGCGAGCCGAAGGGTGGCGAGTTCGCGATAGCTCTTTTCGAACGAGAGTGTCACCCGCCCCTGATTCACCTGCGAACTCGAAGGCCGATGATCGGGCGCGACGTCGAAATAGTACAACTGATCGGCTGGGCGGAGTGAACCATCAGGGCGGAAACGGTTGGTGTCGGCCGTCACCCCATAGTGATTCCACGAGGCCAGATTGTGAGTGTCACCGCGACTTGTTTGACGGTTGTAGGCGACCTCGAGGTTGAGATCGCGGGCCAATTCGCGGGTGAGAAAAACGGAACCATTGTTCACCTTGGAGCCGCCATAGACCCAGTTGGCCTCCATCGCTGCGTCGGGGTTGCTGCGCCCCATCGCGAAGTCGTTTGAGAGCAATCCGCCGGTGGGCGACTCGGTGTAGGTGAACTGACGGAAGTTCATCGCAGTGGGAAACCGATCGCTCACCACGACCCAGTCGCCGCCGGACCGCTCCTGCACGCCGACGATGTTATTGTTGCCCGTATCGCGAATGGGCGTGCCGGGCGTGCCGGCCGTTCCGGGCGTGAACGCGGCTCCGGGCGTATAGCTTGCGGCAAAATTGTTGAAGATCGGCTGGCCGCTGGCGTCCCACGTGGACTTTAGATTGTTGCCAAAGAACGGCCGCGGGACGAAGCGGTTGATCAACCCGCGTTCGAACTCCGCTCGCAGGGTAGTCTTGCGGTCAATCTGCCATTTGGCCGCGAGAAAAATCCGGTCCTGATCGTTGTGTCCGGCAGCGCGCCAGGAGGAGTCGCGGCCGCGCAGTCCGACCGCCCGAAACGCGAGGACGTTCTTAATGGGCACGACGTTCGCGTCGAGAATCCAGCGTTCGCCGCCCCAGGAGTCCACGCGGTTGCTGAGACTGTAGGCGTTGCGATTGGTCAGTGCCTGTTTGCTGGAAACATTGATGCGTCCGGCGGGTGAGCCGAAGCCGTAGAGGATCGAGTTGGGTCCGCGGGAGAACTCGATGCGGTCCGTCATGTAGGTGTCGATTTCGCCCGGCGCGCCGAAGAAGTTGAGACTCCGGCCGCCACCGGGCAGCCCGCGGATCCGGATGGAGCGGGTGCTGTCGTTGTAGCCGTCGCCGACGGGACCCGCCGCCCGGGCGTCGTCCGTCTCCACGCGGGTGCCGACGCCATATTCGGTGGCCTCGACGATGTTGGTGGCGGCGATATCCGAGATGAACTCGGCTGTCATCGGACTTATCGCGGCCGCGATGTCCTTCAGATTGCTGCGCAAGCGGGAGCCGGCGAGGGTGTCCTGGCCGACGTATCCAACATCCTGAGTCGCGCTGACCTCGAAGGGGGAGAGTGTGATCGTGCTCGAACCGGGTGCGGGACTGGTTTGGGGCGCGGGCACGGTCTGGGCGGACAACCCGGTAGCAGCGAGAATCGCAGCCACCGAATACGTGAGTAGATGCCGTCGGGTGCGGAGTGAGGGAAGAATCGGGTGCATGAAAGGCGTAGGGTTGGGGGTGAAGGGTTGGGGCAGGGTAGCCGCGCCAAAGTCTCGTGGCAGGGTCTGATCGAAAAGCAGGGCCCGTTGGAATGGGTGACGTGAAAGGTTGGCAGGAGCGAGGCGCAGTTTTTGCGTTGGCCGGGTGCGCGCAATAGGTCTATTGGTTTACGTCAACCTTCCATGAGCATTCGTTCGCTGGCCCGGGAATTGGGCGTGTCAGCGACGGCTGTTTCCCTGGC
>Ga0163152_10002076_pt1 | contig 29601 bp, 41 predicted proteins | sample OliLakLV19MP8IB2_FD_148635 | JGI IMG/M metagenome (GOLD analysis project Ga0163152, IMG submission 148635) | Freshwater microbial mat bacterial communities from Lake Vanda, McMurdo Dry Valleys, Antarctica - Oligotrophic Lake LV.19.MP8.IB-2 | ecosystem: Environmental > Aquatic > Freshwater >...
GCTCGGGCCACCCCTTGGGCTAAGCTCGCGCCCGTTGTCGCTGAATTGCAATCATCAGCGGTCGCGCTTGTCGAGCGCATGATTGATGCGGAGGCGCAGTCATGAACTCCCTGCCCTCAATCGCCGCTTTGGATGCCGCCATCGTCGCTGGCGGTATCGCAGCGCTGTCTCGACGACGCCGTCGCATGTCAACGCCACCTGACCGACGCCCGGCTGTGGGGTCGGTTCACCTCACGAAGCGATCTCACCAAAATCATGCGCGCGAGACGATGGCAGGCCAGCGTTTATGCAGCCGTCGATGCAATGCTCACGGAACGGGGCGAAAAGAAACACATCAAAGAGGAACAATCATGAATAATCTTTTGGGCTTCCTTGACCGCCGCCCGGCGCTTTATGTTCTGGCGATGAACGCCGCAATGTCGATTTGCGTTGGCGCTTTTGGCGCTTGGCTTTTGATGAAAGTATTTTGATGGTGGAAAGCCCTGCCATAGTTGAAATAATTCTCGCAATCAGTGTGATGATTTACGGCATTACATTCATCATGGCATATAAAGGTGTCAAATGAATATCTCTCAATTCATGGCCTATCACACAGACAGGAGCGAGCGCCTACGCATTCTGAAAACAAACAGACTTGAATTGTCAGAGTTCATTATTCGGGCGCAGTTGGAATATGAAACGATTGTTCGCGAGATTGAAATGCTTGAAAGCCATACAAGCATTGATGCAGCATCAGGAACCATCGTTATTCCTATTCCGGAAAATGCAGACAAGGATAATCAAATCGATGACGGGATCGATGCTGCACTGGGAGGAAGGTCGCTATGAAGGTCGTTTTTGAGGTGACGCCGGATATGATCCGGGCGGGTCTGCACCACCTGTCACAGTATCATCGCGAATGGGGCGAGGATGCAGAAGAAACGGTGGAGGCTATTTTTCGCGCGATGGTTGCGGCCTCAGAGCGCGTTCTTGGTGATGGGCGGCAAGCGGGATGACGTTATGGCTTGGCACGCGGCGCAAATGTACCGCGGGCCGCAAGCTAGGGTGATCAGTGTCATGGCAGAGACGGACGCCACTGACGCGCCCGGCATCCGGCCGCTCCCGAACGGGATTGCGCCCGCGGCGCAACCTGCGCCGGCCGTAGGTGTGTTTAAACCGATGGGCTGCGGCGCCATGACCGGCGAGCCGGTCCTATGCTGGAACGCGCGCCTAGTGGGTTTGCCGCCGGTTGTGGTGCGCTTTGTGGCGGCCTGGGCGGGCGACCCGGCGTATTGGACGGATGCGGCCACCGCCTACGGCGGAGCCCTGTACTTTAACCTTGGCTACTTCACGCATTACGCGCGCATCACCGCGCCTGCGAACGCCGCGGCAACGGATTCTGCAAACCGCTTACAAACCGGTACGGCCGAGTCGCCAAAAGCGTCGCAGGAAAATGAAAATGGTTAGCGCGATCAATCGTTTAGATGGTGGGCGCACCAGGGCTCGAACCTGGGACCCGCTGATCACAAATCAGCGTAAGTCATTGATTTTACTATCATATTTTACAAACACTCTTAAAAAAGAAGGGAATAAATCAATGGGTTGCAAAGAAACTGCCAACCGGGCCGCCGCAGCGGAAAAACGAGTCGCGGACGGGCTGCCATACCTAATATGGAAGCTCGGGAATCCAATGCGGGTCCGCGGCGCTTGGGGCCGCGCAAGGCTGGACGAAGAAGGCACACAAAATGACATGCGCGAAGCGGCCGCCGCGTTATCCGCCACGCTTGCGCGCATTGACGCGCTGGAGGCAGCGCTGGCCGGCCGCGTCATCGCCGCGCCGACCTATTTTCCGATGCACGGCGGGGTTGGCCTGATGGGCGAGCGCGGCGCCGAAGCCGTGATGCCGCTGGCGCGCGGCCCGGACGGGCGCCTCGGTGTGCGCGCGGGCAGTGGCGCGGCGCCACTGGCGATCACGGTGAATATCGCCACGCCCGACGCCGACAGCTTTCGCCGCCCGGCGGCGCGGATCACCGGCGCGGACGTCCGCACGCGCCGCAGTTAGACGCAAAAAAAAAACCCGCACGCTTTCGCATGCGGGCTAAGGTGGCAGCGCGTTGCCGCGCGCCGCTACGTGGATTCCAACCAGCAATAAACCAAAAACCAGACAACAACGGCACCCAGGATCATGCGGGCCGCCTTAGCTGTACGACGCTGCCGCCGTCAACCGGCGCCGGCCGCCTAGGCTCAAACGTCGCAAGCAGCGCCTCAACGGCGCGCCGAACATAGATCACGCGCTCCTTGGCCGGCAGCCGATCCGCAAGATCCGCAACCAGCGCGGCCCGCTGGGCATAGGAATCCGGCAGGCCGTCGTCAATGTATTCGTCCATCACGCGGCCTCCTGCGTAAACGCGGCGATGGCCCCGGCCGCGGATGCGGCGCGCCGCGGCCGGTTATCAATCAGCGTTCCCCCGCGGCGTGCGTCGATCAAAATCGCACAGCACGCACGAACATGTGCCAGCGGCGACGCACCGGATTCAGCGTCAACATCCTCGCCGGTGAACCACGCCATCAAATGCCGCATCGCCGCGTCATAGTATGCGCCTGCGTCGATCGCCTTGCCCGGCTCTTGCCAATTATACGGCCCGTATTTTTCCGCCCCCAACGCCATAACCACAGACTCTTCGATAATGGCCGCGGGCGGTATATATTGCGGTGAAGGCTTCCGCTTACCAAACTCTCGCTTTGGGTTGGAGGACACGGGCAGCCCTAACGCGGCCCGCCTGTCATCCGCCGGCATCTTGCCAGCCATCACATCGTGTTCAACCGCATCCCGCGCAGGCCAAAATATCGGCTTAGGCCGCATCCACGGCGCCGCCGTTGTGGGCGACGATCTACTAATCTCCGCAGCCAGGGCGCGGTCTTTCTTCATAATACCGTCATCAATCATTGCAATTCTCCCGAATTAAAATTCCCAACGCAGTCGGGCCGCGCCCAGCCAAACCATGACGCCGTGCACCACACCCACCGGTTCGAGATAGTAATCATCAATGCGCATCTTCCAATTCTTCCTCTAGGAAACGTCCCTCTTAAAATACGGAACGTTATCGTTCGCGGCGTCCATGATCGCCACGCGCACGCGCGACACCTCGCCAAAATCGCGATGGTAAGTGATCGTCTGCATCGACCGGCCGGACAGGAAGCCGGCGCCGTAATGCCACGCATCTTGTGGGATCGGCGCCTGGTGTGTTTCCGTGATTACGCCGTTGCCTTCCGTGGCGTATTTAGATGCGTGGTGAATGTGAAACGAGTGGATGTAGCGATGCTGCGTCGCGCCCCAATCTTCCGCGCGCCGGTGGGCCATGATGGCTGCCATGTCCTTGGCCTTCACAGTGTGGCCGTGCGTCGCGCCCAGCATCACCCTGCCAAAACGGTGCCAAAAGAAGAGCGATGCGTCGACGTCAACCGTTACGCGCGGCTCGTTGCGGTACCAGGCCATCAGGAAGTAAGCGACCGCAACTGCGGTCTGTTCGTCATGATTGCCCTTAAGAATACGAACAATCACGCGCCGGTTATTGCGCAGCGCTGCATCAATGGCGCGAACCTTAAGCCGGCACGCAACCTCTAAGCCTTTTTGATGCCGGCCATCCGTGTCCAGCACGTTACCGGATCGCGCCGTGCGGTTTTCGTTATTGTCGCTGTGCTGCAAGTCGCCGCCGCCCAGGACGATCATCGCGCCGCTTGGCGGGGATCGCATAATGGCGTCTTCAATGCCGCGGCCAATCACGCGCTCCGCGATGTTCAAATCCCAATTTTCGCTGGACTCCCGCTTCCATACCAGGAGGTTCACATGCCAGTCATTGCAAGGCGCCAGCGTCAGCAATTCATCAGACGCGGCCGGCTCCGGGACCGGCGACGCACATGGCGCATAATCCGCAAACGCGATCTTAAGCGTTTCCGCAATGTCGACCGCGCTTGGCTCCTCCCGCGTCTTGATCCACTTGTTGATGACACGGCCTTCCGCATCGACCAGCGCGGATTCGCCTTTTACGACATGCCCGGTCGGTACGTCATATTCCCGGCCGGGCTCCTTGGTTTGCTTCACCCAGGAGCCGTCCGCCGCCTTGCTGGCGATGGACTTGATCGCGTAGCCCGGCAGTACCGGCGCCGTGCCCAGCATGCCGCGTTCGGCAGCGCGCTTAAGACGGCTGTTTAGCGTTGAGCGCGGGATGCCAAGCGCGTCAGCGGCGGATTGCGCGGATTCATGCTGCGCGCGCGCAGCAACGGCTTCCGCGATCTGTTCGTCAGTAAGCGAGGCGACTCCCATTAGGCGCGCACCCATGCGACGATAACGCCGCCCCACAGCGCCGCCATGAGAACGTCTAACCAGTGTGGAAAAACAGACGACGGAATAAATGCTGTCGCAGCAATGCCAATTGCGCACGAACCAAGAATAAAACACCGCATCAAAATACCTCCCACAATCAAAAGACGTAACCGTTTAGCAGCGCGCGATTCCGCGGATCGCCATGCGGCCAAATAACTGCACAGCATAGGCTACGCTCTACGTTCTTTTGCCCATCAGCATGCAGATCGCACTCGACGGCACCGCGTAATTGATGCCAACCGCCGTCGCGCCACCAAAACCAATCGGCATCATCTGCATCGCAGTCGCGATCCCGATCACTTTGTCAAGCGAATCCAACAGCGGCCCGCCGCTCGAACCAGGCGCAATCGGCGCCGTGATTGGATACACGCTGGTAAACGAATGCGTCTTGCTTGGCAGGCCGGCAATGCGGCCGTGCGTTACAATGAAATTCAATGACAGCGGGTTGCCATACACGCGCACGTCTTCGCCGCGCATCGCAACCCGGCAACTCAATTCGGACTTCGCGACACCGTCCTTCTTCTCAAGCCGCAGCAGCGCGACGTCATATTCTTTGTTGGCCCAAAGCACAGCGACCTTGCGAATCTCGTCGCTGTCCAGCTTGATGCTCACGGCCTTTTCGCCGTCGACTACATGCGCGGCCGTAAGGATATAGCCATCGCCAATATGCACGCCGGATCCGTGGCCGCGATCCAGCACAATGCGCACGACGGACGAAGCGGGCGATGACTTCTCAAAAGCCGCGGTCATCATGGGAGTAAGCACAACGCTCCCGGCGGCCGCGACTAACATCGCGGCCAGAAGAAATTTCCTGTTCATGGCAATTCCCCTACCCATTTCTCTGGCTACGGCCAGCGCCAAGCGCGGAGTCCAATCGATCGCCGAGGCGATTGATGGCGTCAATCAATCGGGTTTCCAGCGCGCTCAAAACGTCGCGCGACACATATTCCCGCGCGACATACTCCTTGTGGGAAGCCAGGTCGCGCTCCAGTTGATGTATCCTGATGTCGGCGGCGAGCGCGGAAATGTTCGCGTTACTCGCCGTCGATTCGGCTTTATTAAGCCTGTCGGAAACCTTAAACAAAGCGCCCGCAAAAGTCAAGAGAAAACCGACAAGGGCAGCCAACGCGCCCCACTCTACAACGCCCATTTACTTCTTCCGCCCGATGACGCCGGCAATCTCCTTGGCGGTGTGGCCGCCATGAAACACAGCCATCCAAACCCAGGTCACAGTAACCCACGCCGTCACAATATCCCCGGCCGGCATTAGCGTTTTCACGCCCGCATTGCCGCCAAAAAGCACTGCGGCCAGAATCACGGCCCAGCCGCCCCACACAACAGCCTGGATGGCCGTGCGGATAACATGCCATCCGGTAAAGCCGCTGGCGATTTCGGCCTCCTGCGCCGCGGTAACCCGCCGCGCCTCTTCAGTCCAAATCGCCATCAACTCTGGCGCCGCCCGTTCGGCCGGCGCCAGTTTCGCCGCAGCCGCCGCAAGATCCCGGTCAAGCTCCGCCGCAACCGCATCCGGCATAGCCGGCACGCCCAGGGCCTCACCAACGGCCTCCAGCGCCCTACCGGCCAGCGCGCCGCCGGCCTTGCCTAGCGGCCCAGGCAGCGCCACCTCAATGCCCGTGCGGATTAGCCCGCCCAGCACCGGAGCGCCGGCAGCAACAAGCTGTCCGGCGATCTTTTCGAAAATGTTCATTGTGCGTCCTTAAAAAGCGCAGCCCAAAACCGCTGCCAAAAACCAGGCTTGGCGGCGGGCGGCGAAATGGTGTTGGCCGGCGCCTTAACTGGCGGCTGGTCGGGCTGCATCGTATCCTGCCACGGCGTATCCCGGATATTGCGCCACTTGTCGTAAGCCACCGCTAGCCGGCCGTGGTAGTTGTGCTTCGCATACTGCGCGCCGTTGTAGCCGCGCGCGAAACCGGCCCAATTGTGCGCGCGGATTTCGTCATCGAGGCGGTTCGACTTGATGAAGCGGATCATCGCCTCAATGTGATTGTCCTCGTCGAGCGTGAAGTCGCGCACCATGTCCTGAACTGTGTCATAGCCAGCGTCGACGTGATTCTCGCCGAGAATTTGCCCGAGGCCCCACGACGTCGCCTTGAGTGCGACCGTTTCATTGATGGCCATGGCCGCGACGATGCGCGGATAGCTGTCGGCCGGGTAAGGTTTCTCGCCCCAGCCGCGATAGGCAAGGCCCGCAGCTACCAGCGCCGCGCGCGTCGCGCCGCTGGAGCAGCGATAGGCGACATGCGGTTCATACAGCGCCTTCGGCCTGCCCTTGGAATCAAAACCGCCGCCAGCCGATTCCACGTCGATGACGGCGTGGATCTCGTCCTCGCCACAGCCGATCAGCGCTGCGACGCGAGGCAAATCAATATCTTCAATACGCTTTGCTGGACCGCGAAATTCGATCATTAGAAAATCCCATATGAAAGGCCCCGCAGCCAGTGGGCGGCAAAACGGAATACTCGGCCGGTCAGGCAAGGGCGGCGGCGACGGCTAGACCCGATTGCGAAAATAATCGCGAACAGAAAGCCGTCGCCGAAAGCGTCCGCCTCAATGGATTACCAAGTCGCGATTGCGGTGCGCTTCCATGCGTTCGTCGCGACGCAGACATAAATATAGCTGCTATCCCAGCCGATTTCCCCGGTCGTTCCCGTCGCGCCGGCAGAGGCTGGGGTTTTTGTCGCCAGATAGGGCGTTTCAGCAAGCAACAAATGTCCAGTGGGATCGATTCGCGCGCTTTCAGTATGACTTTGCCCTGATGCGTTTGCGTTAGTCAACCGCGCGAACACGACAGAGCCGAGAAGATCGTTGAAAATCAGCGTTCCGAGTTTCCCGCGTGTCCGGAACGTATCGCCCGAAGCCTCAGCCTCGGCGCACATCGCCAGAAACGGGAATCCGCTCGCAAAGGTTGCGCCAATATTACTGCCATAGCCCGCGGGATCAGGATGTCCAAATTCCAAACTATTGCTGACACCTCGCACGCTGAGGCTGGAAGAAGATTGCGTTGCGACAGAAGAGGCGCCTGCCTGAACCTGATTCGCATTGTGAAGAACGCCGCGAGCGCCAAAGAATGAATAGTTCAGCGTTGTTCCGCCAAATGCATCGGCGAATACCGCATGGTTATTTGCCACAACCCCGATGTATGAGGATGCAACGGCCTGAACCGCATAAGCATCCGTGATCGTCGCGCCAGCGGAGTCACTATAGACAACACCTCGCACGCCAACGGCATTCGTGATGACGGCTGTGGCGGGCGTGCCTGATGCCTGAAAACCGCACGACCCATGAACGCCAATCTGCTGGGCCAGCGTGCCAGCGTGTGAGTATCCAGGCAAATTAACAGAGACCGACCAACCAATGACGCCGGTCCGCTCGCCGCTATCGGTAACACCCAGTGGAATGTTATTATATGCGTTCGCGAATGATCCGGCCCAGCTTCGATTCAGGCTGGTCGATACGATACTATTATAGACCTCGCTGAGTATGCTATCGTTATTCTGGTACGGTAACGCCGTTGTTCCCGTCCAGTAAGATGTACTTCTAATTCCCGCAGTAACCAGATTAACATTGTTGACGTGAAATAGCGCTTCCGGATTGAAAGGGGCGGTTCCGCTTGTAATGGCCGTGCGGGCGGCATTCGTGCGAACCTCAAACGATCCCGTCAGAATTTTGTTGTTCGTGCTCGACGAATTTTCCGCAGCAATAGCAGCGGCTTCCGCCCGGTCGGCCGCGTCCTCTGCTGCTGCGACAATAGCGGCGCTTGCCTGATCATTCAGCAACCGGAAAGTTGTTCCGATGCGAACGCCGAATACCTGAACGCCACTGACCAATCCAGCTACAGCAACGTTACTGCCGCCTGCGGTTTTGATCGTGAGCGCTGCTTGTCCATTAAATGCGACGGTGACGGGCGAGGCTGTATTTGCCTCAAATACTGAGAACGCGACAAAGACGCCATCGGAAACGGGAAATGAAGAGGTTGCGATAATTGCATTCGCGGTTCCAGCGCCAGAATCGGTAGCGCGAATGCAATTATATGGGAGGTCTGCAAGGCGTGCCCATGATCCTAATCCGACGCCTCCAGATTTTTGATAGATGCCATTGTAGGCAATTGTTGCGTCAGTAATAACCCACGCCATCGTGCTATCGCCATGCCCAATATCGGCATACAAATCCGCGCGATTTAGATAAACAAGACCGCCGTTGGCGAGGAAGGAATTTACGGCGGCTTCAATCGGCAACAAGGCTTCGCGGATTTCCTTTTTTATAGGCTTGTGCGGCCCGTCCCCCGGCACGCCATCGTTAAGGTAATCTCGGAATGCGGTAGCGACGGTCATGGTTGGCCTTGTTTTCGGTTTGTAGATGCTAGCGAGAGGGGAGGCGCGCTCTAGGCGGCCTCGTATTCGCCGGTCATGATGACGTTTGAATTGGTGAGGATTACATACGTATTATTGTATGCGACTATGCCCATGTAACCCGTGTTGGCGGCGATAGAACCAAAGCACTGAACGCCTGTTACTGCGCGTTCAAAGCCATTGATTACAAACCGATGGTTGGCCGCTAAAAAAGGCACGGTGATATTAAGGACGATGGACCCGGTTCCGATATTCGTCAGCGTCACATCGACAGTAACAAGGACAGTGTTTCCAGTTCTCTTATAGCGGCCGGTCGCTGTATAGGATGTCAACGCGCCTGAGCTTGCCGTGACCGTTGGCGTATAGGCGATCCATGCCCCGAGTCCTGTTTGTCCGTTGATATTGCTGGCCATCAGTTTGAGTCCTTCGTGCTCAAGATGGAAACCTTTTGGCCGGCTGGCGTCGCAAAACCGTAAATCTGAGCGGTTGTCGTCAGTGTCAAAGACTGCCCCGGCTGGATGATCACGCCGCTCGTGCTGGAGACGGAAACAGACCCGATCCTTATGCCGACTGTATTTGCCGTATCAGCACAAATTGTAACATCGCGCCGCACCGTATCAGATGCGAGGATTGATGTTGCAGTGGCGGCGGTTAAGGTGACGTCAGTCGTGTCTTCAATCGTTGGCGATTTTGGCATGAAAACATGCAATCTGCCATTCGCATCAACCAGAAGAGGAACGTAATCGCCATTAGCGCCAGTCGCCGCTGCGGTATCGGAGCGCACGGCAAGCATCATCACACCTGTGTCGCCGCTAGCGTGAACAGCATCTTCGGCCTTGCCCAGTGATGTCGCCGTGACGCCGGGAACAAGAGACGTAATGTCGACATCACCGATGTCGATTCCAGAATTGGCCGCAAGCTTTCCGATTGCCGCCGTGCCTGCTGGAAGCGCGTCAACCAATCCTACCTTGACGCCGCCACCAGCCGTGAACGCCGCCGGCAGCAACGCAATGAGCGCGTCTTGCTTGCCGGAGGTGGCCGGATCGATCAACGATTCCGACGTGTTCATCAACGCGTGAACGGCGATGTAGTCGTCGCTGCCTGATTTTTTTGCGAACACATAACTAAAAGTTGCATTCGCCGCGTCGCGCAAACCTTTCAGCGCTTGCGAAAGAGCCATTCAAAATCCCCTTAGTGTACGATTAGATAATTGAGCCTATGTATTGGCTGTTTTGTCGATGGACGAATTCCAGCGACGGTCCATCCCAGGTCGTCGCAATAACGCTCCGCGCTTCGGACCATGGACCCCCAGTTCCAAAGGTTCCAACAAATCTGACCTGCAATTCGTAAACTGTTCCGTCATTAGCGATGATGCCGGAGATAAATTCGGACTCTTCGGCGTCTACACGAAACATCTGATACGGTCCGTAGGCTCCGCCTGCGTAATTCCGGTATCGTATTTCCGGTATTAGGCCGAGACGCTCGGGCAGTTCCCAAGTCAGATGAAGCTGACCGCCAGTTACTTCGTCAGCAACCTCAACGGGATCGATAAGGAGGGTCTCAATAACGGGAGTTGGAAGAATCGAAGAGCTGGTCGTGTCCGGCGGAATAGGCGGTGGTGGCCCCTCTTCAGTTTCCCCGTCCCAATCCCAGTCGGATGCATTGATCTGGACGACGCGAAGCGTTACGCCAACCGAATCGTTATTAAATTCAAAATCAAACTTTTCGACAATAAACTCGGCATCAATCAACAATGTCGTGTCGACTACCCGGATAATTCGCTGCTGATAAGCGAGTAGCCCGCCCAGATTGCATTTGAGCGTTCCGCGAAGCGGTGAATTAATCCGACGACCGGCAATTTTCGCGATGCGTTGCGCCTGCGAATGGCTGAATACCATCGGCAGGTCTAGCTGCTGGCTTATAAGGCCATCGGCCAGGATCGACGATTCGTCTCGCCACGGCGAGGCCTCTGTCTCTTGATAGTCGTGCGCCGGAGACAGAAAGATTGGCTTGATTTCGTTGACGAGCTCCGTAGCATCTTGGCCGTATTCCCAAGTCCGCCGAATGATAATTTTATTATCTATTGTAACCACTGGCGTTTCGTATTTGCCGCCAACGATGCCAATTTTTCCGCTCGGCAGAAGCGACACTTCGCCATCGCATGTCGCAAGGATGCGTCGCAACGGCTCCTTTCGGGCCTCCGCCATCGACCAGCTACCGCTTATGCGATAACGACGCTCGACTCCGCCGCCATTCAGGCCGACGTATTCATCGCAAAGATCGGCGAAGGCTGAAAACGATGCCATATCGGCATCAGTCTTAGAAAAGCCGTAGCCGTCCGAATAGGTAAGAAAATCAAGAGCCGCAATGCCGCTGTTGTCGCTCCATTCCCATGTGCTGACGTCGTTGACGTCGTGATCGTATTCTCGCGGGTCAAACAGCTTTGATGCCCGGATAACCTGCCGGTAGCTCGGAAGGCCGTTTGGATATGTTTCGGCCGTATATTTGCCGGCATCATTGCATGTGATCAATGCAGTGGAAATCCCGTCTAGCGTATGGTCCTCTGTCCATGCGCTGGGGAACGCTGCGATAAGTTCGGCGTAAGCCGTCTCCGTGTTCAGGCCGCGACGTGTATTGATTTTGACGAACGCGCCGGGCGGGTTTTGCAGAACCGGGTAAGGATAGGTCGCGCTGACGGTGTTGATCGTTGAGCCCAGCCAATGCTCCAGCACGGAGTCGATTTCGCGTGCGCCGGTCATTATCAGGCGATAAAATGCCCCGTTTTTTGCCTCCCAAAAAGCCGCCGTTCCGGAAACCTTCACTACCCCGTAATGAATTATGCGCGGGCCTGTCGCCTGTCGAATGACCTGCTGTTGTTGCGCAGCTTTTGGCGCCGATGGCTTCATAAGGGCCGCGATTGCGTATTGCGCTCCGATCGAGGCCGCCGTCAGCACAATTGTTCCGACAATGGCGTTTACGGTAATTGAACCAACCACCGTCGTCAGGCCAATGGCGGCGTCGAACGCGAGAAAAGACAGGATCAGCGCACCGATCGATTCAGCCCCTACACCACTGCGGGCTCGCACAGACCAGGCACGTCGGTGCGGCATAGGCGCGATGGTCAGACTGCGATTAGATTTAACTGCCCAAACCGCGTACCTGGAACCCGCTGTTCCGGGGTCAACACAAATACCGAATGCGAGCCGCCGGCCCGCCAGGACTATGCCGACATCGCCGGCGCGAGGCCTCCCCGTTTCGATAAGACCCACATCTTCAGAAAGACGTTGGCCAAGCGCGACTATACCACCGGCGCGCCGCAATATGTCGCGCGATCCCGCGAAGTCGGAATACTGAAGCGCGAGGGCCGCGGCTGGATTGACACCGATATTGCACTCCACCCATCCCCTAGCAAACTGAGCGCAATCGGTCTCACCATATCGCCAGGGCTTTGGCGCAACCTCTCGGAGGTATGCGCTCAGATCCATTTCACGGTCTTCATAACCAGAGAATTGACGAAATCCAGTCCACCGTCGTTTGGATGGCGCGCGCGCTGATCGCGACTGGTATAAAGCCCCGCCGGAGGTTTGCTGCGATTGGAGAACAGATTTTCACAGACAAGGGACACGGAGCGCGACGAGACATCCGCATCGGCCGTTAGCCGATCCATGCGCCCGACCCACACCGCCGCCGGCAAATCGAGCGGCCGACGTGTGGCGTCGTCAAAAAACTGCAGATAGACCGTCGCCTGGCGACCGCGTATGGTTGCAGCACCCGCAACGGCCAGCGCATAAATCCGATCATCGATTCCTGAAAGCGTAAAGGTGACCGGCGTTGCAGCGTCGCCCATGGACGACGAGATCGCCGACATGGCCACAAATTCTCCAAGGCCGTCCCACACCTCGTCGCCAAGCGTAATCGGCCCATGCCCCATCCACAATCGACGTTGGCCCTCCACGAAATCAAAGCGCCCCAAAACCGCAAGGCCGATCGTGTCGCCGCGCAGCGCCGCCTCGACCGTGTTCGAAAAATAAATTGGCATTAGACCTGATCGGGCAATTCAATGAGTTCGACTGTCGGGCGGACAAAGCGCGAAGAATCGCGATCAAATGCACCCTGATCGTCGGATACAAGTTTCATTATGATTGTCGGCTGGGTTGTTATTTCCACTCCAGCGCTCACGTCGGAGCGCAAGGGCGGCTCAACTCCAACCGTCATCAACGGACCATCTGTATCGATGATCCGAGAAATGATATGCGCTCGACCGGAAATTCCGAGCCAATCACCGTCAACCAAACCCGGAGAGTACCCGGAAAGATCGATCGATATTTCATCGTCAAAGGCAACGGCGGCGCTGTGAAGGTAAAATTCAGGAGTCGGCCAGGCGAAGCCGGCTCCGTCCGAAAACAAAGCGCCGTCAGAAAACGTGGTTCCTACAAACCCGGCCGGGGGCGCTGGTGTGCCAAGACGCTCGTAAAGTTCGTTCGGAAGGCAACACTCTGGCGCAACGCGCACAGCCCCAGAGCGTCCACGCATTCGAGCAAGGAAAGCACGGTCGCCCTTTGATTCCGCATAGGTCCGCGAAAGCCACGTCAGCGACGCCCGCCAGAGTGGAAATGGGCTAAAGACGATTTGCTCGCCCCCCGCCATGGACACTCCGCCGGTGATCGTTCGCGCGTCGGACCACCACCGCTGTGACACGCGCCGGTTAAATGCCGCCGGAGCGTCCAAAATCCTAAAGGCCACTGGAAATCCCCCTAACAGCCTTCATCCGACCCGTCTTTCAAATTGCTTGCGGCGCTCGGCCTCGCCCGAAATAACCTGCCGCATGCCGGCACTCACGCCAGCCGCGACCATCTGACGGACTTCGGTGTTGCCAGTCGCGCCAACCACATTGATGTTAAACACCGGCGGGCGGTTGTCGTTCGCCGCTGCGGCCATGCGGCCACCGGCAGCGCCCGCCGGTGGCACGCCCACAAAGCCGCCGTTGGCGTAGCCGCGCAGGCGATCCAGGTTGGCGACGCCAAGACGCGAAACAGTCGCTTTGTCCATCACGTACTCGCCGCGATGAACAATACCGGCCGGTGTATGTTTGCCGCCGGCGCCGGTGTAGCCGCCCGAATCGTACATCGGCATTCCGTAGGGCAACGCGGCGGCGGCGGTGGTGCCGCCAAGCCCCTTAAGGCCGCCGAACAGGGCGCCGATTAGACCTCCCGGCCCGCTGGTGCCGCTTGCTGTGCCAAAAAGCGCCGCTAGAGGACCCTGGCCCAGCAGCGCCGCCTGTAGGGCAGCGTCGGCCAGCCGCTTGGTCAGATTCATCAGCGCCTCGCCGGCGTTCTTGCCGCCCGAAACAATGTCGCTAAAGAACGACGAAAGATTCTGCCCGATGAAGTTTTGAAGCTGGTAATACGCTTCCTGCGCTTTGCGGGCGTCATCAAGCGAAACCTTCGCCTTGGCGTAAGCCTCGGCTTCCCTTTGAATCGACGCCTCAAGGGCGGGCGTCATATCCACGCCGTCCTTTTTAGCCTTATTGCGAAGCTCCAGCGCGGCGCGTTCGGTTTCCGCCAGCAACGGCGCTTTGCCTAAAAGCTCCTGCTCCTTGCGCAGCGCTTCCGTGCGCTGCTGAATATCAAGAATGTCCTTGGCGAACTTCTTGTCGGGCGTGTTTTTACCACCGCCGCCTTTGCCGCCGCCGCCGCCGCCAGAATCTTCCGCCGCGATGATGCTTTTGGCGGCCGCCCCGGCCTCGGCCAGCGTCGTTCCGCCGCCGGCCGCTAGTTGCGCCTCGTAGATTTCCTTCGTCTTGTCGCGGATCTTCTTTTTGGTCTCGTCCATCTCCGCTTCGACAACTTGCCGCTGCAAGCGAAGACGGGCGATAGCGGGATCGGAGTTGATCGTGTCGCCAGTGGGCTGAACACGCTGGACTCTGGACGCGAAGATGGCATCCTGATCGGCGCGACTTCGCGCTTGCTCGGTGTTGGCATCTGCAGTAGCGACTACGCCGGCAAGCGTGGCTCTGGCAGCGCCGGCCACGGAAATAATCGACCCAAGGTAACGCAGCGTTTTCGCGAACTGCTCAAACGCAGAACGGAAATTTGGATTCACGTTGCCGAGGCGATCTATCTCCGCAGCCGCTGCGATCGCCGCATCTTTATCGTCGGCAAGCGCTTTGTTGAGCAACTCGACAAGGCGCGCCTTTTCGGCCGCGCCAATATTGACGCCATTGTACGCCGCAATCGCATCGCGCGCCGCTGTAATTTCAAGCTTCGCGTTAGTGGCGGCGCGAGCAATGGCGTCTAAGTCCTCTTGCGCCGCCTTAACCGGTGCCTCAAACATCTTTTTGTTTGCCGCCTCAACAGCCGCGGCCGTCTCGCGCAGAGAAGGGTTAGCCTGATCTGCGGAGCTTTTGATTTGGTCAAGTGCCGTCGCGTATGCCTTTGCCGCAATGCTTCCTTCGTTCGATTTTGTCGCAAAATAAGCGACGGCACTCACCAAGCCGAAGATTATAGTGCCAGGAATTCCGCCAAGCAGCGCCAGCGCGCCGGCTAGCACCCGAGTAGCAACCGCAGCGATACCGAGTCCCGTTGCTGCGCCTCCAGCGGCTGCACCCATGGCCGCGACAGACGCCGCGCCAACGCCCGTTGCCGCCACTGCAGTGCCGATGGACATAACCAGCGGCGTTAAGCCGGCCGCAATCAACCTGGACGCAATCACCGCGCCCAGCGCAAGCGCGCCGTTGGCAACTAAATTGAAATTGTTCGCGATGCCCTGCGTAACCGCGCCGATGACCTTGCCGGCCGCCGAAACTTGACCCGACTGGCCAACAAAACGGATGGCCGCAACCTCAAGCGCCTTAAAACTCTCCGCAATTGTCGCCGTGGTGCCAGCAAACGCGCGCGCAATCTCCGGCGCCGCATTAATCAGCGCACCAAAGACGCGATCAGACGTCAGTTTGCCTTCAGCGCCCAAATCCTTGAGAGCGCCAACCGCGACGCCAAATTCTTTGGCGATCGCGCGCGCGATGACGGGCGAATTCTCAAGCAACGATCGCAGTTCGTCGCCCTGCAGCCTGCCGGATCCAAGAGCCTGGCCAAGTTGGACCAGCGTCGACTCGGTTTCCGCCGCGGACGCGCCGGATAGCTTAAGCGCTTTGGCCACGGCTTCCGTGGCGACGCTAACCTCCCCCTGCGACCGACCCAGGTCTTTGCCCGTGCGGGTAAGGCGGGCATAAAGATCCGCCACGGAGGCAAAATCAGACCGTGTGCGCTGCGCAATGTCCGCGACGTCATTTATCGCGACGCCGGCAGCAGCGTCCCCTAGGCCGCCGGCCGACTTGATCTTGTTGACGGCTTGAGTGTATGTGTCAGCGTATTGCTGTATCTGGCGCACCGAAAAGGCCGCCGCGATGCCCCCTGCAATGCCAGAGAACGAAGATAGAACGGACTTTTCCATGCCAGACGCCGACGTTTCGACGTCTTTCATGGCCTTGACGGCCACGCCCCGAGCCCGGTTGAGTTCGTTCTCGAACTTCTTTACATTGGCTTCTAACGAAACCTGCAAGCGTTCAAGGTCGGTGGGCAATGGCTAATCCAGTAAAATGGGTTTTGGCGGCCGCAATGGCCACGGCAATGAGCGCGCCGTTGGTGGCGCAAACCGATCTAGAGAAAATGCGCGCCACGCACTCTGCAGCGCTTAGAATTGCAGAACCACTAAGCTTAATGGCGCTTTGCGGCGATAAATATGTTCTTTCGCATCAGATTGGCCAGTCACTTGAGCCTGGCGTCCTAGAAAGCGCGGCTACTGAGGGCGCTAAATTTGTAGTGGCTAAAATTCATCTGCAGGGCACGGCCGCGTGTATCCAGTTATTGGAAAGATACGGTCCAACCGGTAGCGTCATCGCGAACGCCGCAGTGCCGATCGAGCAGCACGAACACCGACTGGCCCTTTACAAACAGCACGCCATGCCTGTCCAAGGCACAGTTAGCAATAACGAGGGCCTAAAGCCGTGCTACGGCGACTTCACGCGCGATGATGCCATTTGGCTTGGCCGAATTTCGATTTCATCAACCAGTGTTAACTCCGGCGACGGCGGAACACTCAGAACGACACATGCAACGGTGCTGCGCGCGCCGCTCCACGAAGGTGAGCCAGTGGCGGTAACTTGTACTTCGCTGGTCCGCGACGGTGTAGCTCGTCGTGTTTCGTACAGCGCGCAGTTTCCGCCGCGCTAGGCAATTCAATAGCTGTCTCCCTGCTGGGGATTGACAGGTGTCTCCGCATCCGGAAGTATCAACCTCTAGGATGCCGACCAACCTAGACCAACTCATTGTTGCGTTCGGCAAAAATGTTACCGGGCGCATCCGTAATATATGAACGCTTTATGCGCCGGCTTATAACGCCGTCAACCGAAACATCCACTTCCTCAAGCTCGTTGTGAATTGTCCACTGTAGATAGTCGCGTGCGTAAGCATAATCTTGGGCGGCCGCTGCGGAAAAGAACTTAAGCGCGATTCCAAAGAGACCGTCTTGTTTATCAACGGCGCGCGGCTGGTTGCGCTCATTCTTCTCGGTCAATTCATTCATCCTCACACTGCCACCACAGACCACGCAGCGTCTTCTTCGGCCTGCGACATGCCATCCTTATCGTCTGGCACATGTGCGGCAATCCAGCCGTCAACCGCGGCCATCAACTGCCACAAACTCGCACGCCGATATTCGCTTATCTGGATTCCGCAGGCGCAGGCGGCTCCATAGAAGGCGCCGAAGGAGAAGCGGCCGTCTGGTAAGACATGGCTTCCGTCGAGTCCCCCGGCGCGTCGCTTTTTCCCACTTCATCTTCCTGGGAACCAGCCAGCGCGGCTGCCATAATGACCTGCGCCAGCGATGCATTGCGTAGCCAATCCGGTCGCGCGTCAACATAGCGCTCGACCAGCTTAAGGGCATCAAGCGGCTTGGCGCCGCCGCCAATTAAACCAATGCGGATCGTCTCACGGACTTCCGCAACGCGCCATTCGCTAGACATAAGTCGTTGCAGGACAGTGTACGGGCCAACGCCCGTCTTTTCCTGCAACTCCTCCAGTTCGCCCAGGCCGGCGACGCGGAAGCGATGCCTCCCGTCGCCAAAGTCCAGCGTTATCGCGCCGTCGCGGTTGTCGGTCAGCATATTAGCTGGCCGTCCAGGCCACCGCGCCATCCGACTGCAGGCTGACCTGCAGCGTCGCGCGCTCGCCCTTGGTGGCGCCGATCTCAAGCGACTCCATCTGAAACGCACCGGCCCAATAGCCGGTAATGACGCCATTACGCCAAAGCTCGGCGCGGCAGTTTTTACTAACCTTGCTCGCGAAATAGGCGATCCATGTGGCGATGCTGTCCACGGCCAAAACACCCTGGCCGGAAATCGAAACGGAAGTCGAAACGACGTCGCGCTCCGTGTAGGCCGCGGCGTCTTCATCCGCGCAATCCGGCGAATTGGTTTCGCCAAGTTCGTTGTTGAAGGAAATCGAGCGTTCGGTGAATCCGCACGGCGCAGCGAATACTTCCGGCGTGGCGCCATCACCAAGCAGAATGCGAACACCACTAAAGCGATAGGAAAGGGCAGTTGCCATCTAAAATCTTTGTCCTCAAAATAAGAAAGCCCGCGCAATGCCGGCCGGTTGCTGTTAGCCCGCGGCGCGAGCGGCTATTCGGCGTCAACTAACGCCTTGAAATTCACAACGGCGCGGCGCGTTAGGCCGTCCGGCTCAACAAAATACAGCGTGGAACGATATTCTGGCGTCACCGTGCAGAAGCCGGCAATCACCAAATCGACATTGTGCAGTGCGGCCTTCACTTGCGCGGCCAAAGTCGCCGCCTCCACTCGCCCGGGTATTGCCGAGAGCGAATAACACTGCACGTCAAAAAATATCTCATCCAGCGTGAGGCAATCGGTGTCGACCTGGATTTCCTGCCAGCCGGTTAGGGCAATATATGGAAACACGACGTCCGGCGGAACATTGTCGTACACGCGCGAGCCCGCGTCTGTCGCGCCCCCTTGTAAGGCGGCAATAATAACGCGCTGCAATTCAAGCGATGCGTTCATTACTGGCCACCCGCCGCCACTGCTTGCGCCGCCTTGCGCGTAGCGCGACTAATACGCGCCTTCACACTGCGGCGATTCGCCCGGTAAACCGGATAAAAGAATGGATGCGGCGCTGCGCCGGGATGATGGACAACGGTGCCAAAGATTCCATTCTTGCCCATCGGCTTGTCGCTCGTAATCGTATGCGCCGAAGTGCCGAACTCAACCAGGTGTGCATATCGGGTGCCGCTGTTGCCCGCTGAAATCGTGACGGTCAGATCAGGATCGCCAGCGCCTTCGGATACCTTAAGCGACGCGTGCTTTGGCCCGCCCATGCCGCCCCATGTTTGCACGATGCTATCGCGCAACTTGCCGCTCTTAACCGGCGCGGCCCGCTTTTGCGCTTCCGTGATTTGATCCGCGCCTTCCGCAAGCGCCTGCTTGATTGCCGATCGCACCGCGCTCGGCAACTTCGCCATCTTGCGCAGCAAGGCATCGCGACCCGTGATTTTCGCCATTAGGTCGCAACCCCGCCGCCGTCGCATAAAATCTCAAGATACTTGCGCTTCTGATCCGCGTTAATCAGGCTGCGGATGTTGTATAGCGCGCCTGTGCGCAAGTCGCGCGCGCGCCAATCCGGCGCAATCATCGCGGCAACGGCGTGCTGCCGAATCGTGATTACAAAAGGCTGCACGCCCGCAAGGCGGCCAGCCTGAATGTTCTCGCCGCCGATAACCGGCCGCACATTGGCGGCCGCGCGGAATCGCTCCGCCCAGTCGCCCTTTGTGTTGCCGTAGCCGTCGTCTGTTTCGGGGCGCTCTTCAAACGCGAGGCGTTCGCGTAGAGCACCCGCCCCGCGTGAAGCAACCATAATTACGCGCTGGTCCCGATAATCACCAGGTTATAAATCACCGACGTACCTGAACTGGAATTCGCAATCTTGAGAATGTCCGCGGTCGTCGCCGTAACGGTCCAGCCACTAACGGGCGCCGAAACAAGCATCGAACCGCCGGGCGGAATGGACGTGGTGCCGTCCGTGCTCCACGGACCAACAAAGTCCGCCGAAGACGCAGCGCCAACCACAACGTTGTTGGTGTTGGCGCTGGATGCCTTGATCCAGATCGCCTTGACCTTGACGAATGTAATGGTGACGCCAAACGCGTCGGTCAAAATGCCGGCAAGGTCCAGGTCTTCCGATGTGGACGCGGTAAGCGTGCGCTGGTCGGAAAACATTCGGTCAACCTGATTGGTGCCAGTGCCATTGGCAAGCGCAAGGCTCACCGGCACATTGACAGCCGCACTGCCGGACGCCAAATCGGTCGGGCCGGTCTGGCTGGCGCTAATGCCAGAAAAAATAGTCGCTTGAAGGCCCATTTATGACCGCTCCTTAGTTGGAAAACTGTTTCGATGAAAATGATTACGTGGAAAAATATCGCTTGGCTCAAGCACAGCTTTGCCAGCGTCGATGGCCGCCCGCGCGCACGGCGTTGTCACCAGCGCACGCGGGCCAGCCTTATACAAAATAACCAGGTTGCCCCTGGGCCGGAATTCAAAGTCGGCCGTAAAGACAACCCGGGGCAATTAGGTGCCGATCGCGATCCAGTTGACCAACTTCGTAAAAGTGGTCGCCGGAATAACGTCGGTGTCGCCGGCCGCAGTTGCCTTCCAGGTCTTGATAAAAACGGATCCTGCAACAGGCGCGGCAACCTGGTCGCCAATCGAGGCGGTTACAGTCTGACAGCCGGCAACTGGGTCAGAGTCCAGCGAAGCAACGATCGCAACAACTGTTGCAAGGCCCGTAACAACGGTGTCGTCTGCGTCCAGCGTGGTATGCTGGCCACGGGCAATCTTATAGGCGGCCGCGACGCCACCAACGGGCGCAGCAACGGCGGCCGCAAGCACGGCAGTCTTGTCCGTGCCAGCAATTTTTAAGGCGCCGCCGGACTCAACGTCCACAACGCCGCCAGAAGCGACCGCTAATTTATCGCCGCTGTTCGTGCGATAAATCTTGGACGCGTGAGTAGCATCAGCCATTCAAATGATCTCGTGATTGGAAAAAAGGAAAGGAAAGGAGCGGCCAGGCGGCCGCTCCTAATCGCTTACTGCGAAGGGTTGGCGGTCGGCGCCGTCGACGGATTGCCAAGCACCCAAACACCGGCCAGGAAGATGTTGCCCGCGCCATTGTTGGCCGGCGTGACGGTCACGCGCACATAACGCTTGAGGCCCTTGTATCCGATCTTGCGGCATTCAACGTCGTCCGCGAACGTAAAGCTCGCAAGCGCCTCCGTGCCGATCAGATAGTCGTCGGCAACTGCGGCGTAATCGGACAGCGCGGAATTGTCGCCGTCTTCAACCAGCGTGGTAAACGTCGCGTCCGCATCCGTGTTCGTGCCGGTGATCAGCACAAATTCGCAAGAGTTGTAATTCGCGGTGTCAACGATCGAGGAAACGATCGCGGTATTATCCGTGCGCGCCGCAATGGGCGCAATGCCCGGCACAAAATGCAGGTCGTTATGAATCTCTCTATTCGGCATAATTTACTTCCAGAAAATGCCCGCAACGCGGGCTAGGTTAGGAGCCTCGCGGCCCGGTGATACGGCGGACGGAACTGCCCGGCGCCGCGAGAAAACTTACGCCACACGCCCAACGCGGTAGCTCTCCAAAATTCGCGCGGCGCCCATCGGCAATTCCGCCATCGTCATGTCCGCCGTAACAGCCTCCCGATTTTCGTAAAGATGCCCAACAATCAAAAGCATCGCGTGCTTCAAACTTGCGGGCACGGTCGCGTATCCGGCGACAAACGTCACCTTCACAGCGCCCGGCTCATGCGTCACAGCAGGCCAGGCCGCATTGCGCGCCGGCCAAACCCTAACCGGCGACTGATCAAAATCAACGCGCCAGGTAGCAACCGTAGCTGCAGCGCCGGCATCGTCCGTGTAGCCAATGCTCGAAATGGCCGTAACTGGACCAAGCGGCAGCACGATTTCGCAAGGAAAGTAACCCAGCGAAAGCCGCCAGGTCTGCGGCCGCACACAAATGCCGATGCCGTAAGGACCGTCGACCGTCGCGGCCGCAACCGCAATCAACGAATCCAAATATGTGTCGTCGTCTTCGTGGTCAATGCGCAGATGCGTCTTGGATTCCGCACGCGTAATGGCGAAATCCGCCGGCGCCGTAACCAACTTTAAGCGCGTCCAGTCGGTCATCGCTTCCCGCCCCTACGCTCACGCGCGGGCGCCTGAACGGCCCGCTCCACGTCTGGCTCAGATGGCGCGTGCGGCGCGGGCGGCATAACCGCAACCTCGTCGCACAACGCTTCCCAGCCGCCGCCAACCAAGGCCGCAAAGCCATCGCTGGATACAATGTCTCCAACGGCAAAGGAAACCCTGCCGTTAGAGACACCCTGGTTGACGCGCACTTTCATTTTACGCTTAGTGAGTCAGTGCCTTGACCGCGCCGACGTCCATCAGATCGCCGTCCATGCGGGTAAACCCGATGAAACCAACCTGGCCATAGTCAGCGTAACGCTCAATCAACCGCTTGATGGCGAATTCCTTCACCATGCGCACGACATACCGATTGAAGGCGCCGAACACGACCGACCGGTTGCCTGTGCCAATGTCGGCAACGGCCTGGTTGATCGAGTAGCTGTAATTCAGGATGGTCGAAGGCTGGCCGGCCTTGACGTCCGCCGGCTGCCACATATAGCGCCCTTCGCCGTCCTTAAGCTTGCGCAGCGCTTTGAGCGTCGTGTCGTTGAACATAAACCGCACGCTCGGATCCGAACGATACGCAGGGTCAACCGAATGCTCAAGGTTAATGAGGTCGTCAAACACGATCGCAGAAGCCGCGGCCGCCGTAGCGCCCGCACCCGCCGCGGTAACAATACCGCGTGGCTTATTGGCGCCGTCGCCGGTCGTCATGTGCGTGTTGCCAATGCGGGCAATGCGCTCCGCCATCGCATCGCGCAACAGCGACTCAACGTCCATAACCGCATCCTGCAGCAACTCGTCGGAAACGAGGTTGACGCCAGACGTGTACTTGTACGCATCAAGCGACTTGGTGCCGAACGTGACTTCGGCCAGCGTAACCTGCTGGTTTTCAGCAATGAGCGCGCCAACATTCCCTGTGTCATCCATGGACGGCCAGGTGACGGGCGAGCCAGTCGACGTGTTGAACATCCGGACAATACCGCCGTCAAGCATCGGCCCCCAAACCTTCATCGACTTGATGAGTTCGGCTTGGAACGTGGCCGGCGCAAGATAACCGCCCAGCGTATTGGTGCTAACGCTCTGCGCACGGGTTTCAGTCGCCTGCAAAATGGCGCGCTGCTCGCGGCTCATATCCGCAACACCGCCGCGGACGTAGAGATCAAACGCTTCAGCATAACGCTGCTCGTCGGTGCGCTCGTCCTTGGCGCCCGGCTTAACCTTGCGGTCTTCGCCAACCGGCCGGCGGTCGTCGCGCGCTTCCTCAAGCGCCGCTTCGCGGTCAACGATCGCCTGCAGCTTGCCAATGCGCTCTTCATACTTGTCAAAGTCCGCCATCGCACGATTGTGCTCGGCATTTAGCTCCGCAACGCGGGCTTCCGCCGTGTCGTCCTTGATCTCGTCAAGCTTGGCGCGGGCCGCGCCAACAGCTTCCTGCTGCTTAACGCGAAGTTCAAGAATCTTATCCAAAATAGTGCCTCAAAAAATGATGCCGCCACAACGGCAGCGATTGACTCGGTATAGGCGACGCCAATTACCGAATGTTGCGGACCTTCAAATCAAGGCCCATTGATAGGCGCGCCCGTAAGGCCGCCCGACTTACCGGCGTCGCCGGATTCTGTTTTTCCGCTTCCGCACGCGCCGCATCAAGCGAACGCATGCCGATCTCGGTCTCTCCATACGCTGGCCACGCCACAGCAGAGATCTCGTGCAATTCGACTTCTTTAATCGTGCGTACCGGCGGCTCGGCGGTCTCGTCCCATTCCTGCCGCGTAACAAGAAACCCAAAACTCATGCCGCTAATGTCGCCGCGCTCAACCAGCGTCCACAAATCGCGGCCGTCGCTCGTGTCCGGCATGTCAATTTCGACGGCCAGGCCTTTGGCGTCTTCGGCCAAGCGCAGCGTGCCGCTCTTCGTTCGGCCAATCACGCGCCCAGAATCATGGTTCACCAGCGCGCGCACATCGCCACCAAGCGACTTCGTAAACGCGCCCGGCTCAATGCGCTCCATCCAGTAACCGCCAATATCCGCCTCGACGTTGAAAACCGCGGCGTAGCCGACAAGCGTCTTCTTGTCGTCCTTCGCGCGCGCCTCAACGCCATGCATCGCAGTGCGGCGTTCCAAATCTTTATGCAATGTTGCTTTTCCTACAGTAGTTGACGTCGCGTTAGCCTATTACGCAGCCACAACCGCGGTCTGCCGCAGGATCGTTGTGTTGCCTGAGATCGTCGGGACGTAAGGGACGAGCGTCACGGCAAGGCCGGTTGCTGCGGCCATCTTGGTCATGACGGGGTCGACGCCGTACATTCGTACGGGCGGGGTGGCCGCTGCTATGACAGGCTTGGCATCCGGCGGCGAGGTGCCGGCGAAAGAATGCCATTCAGCGATAAACGCGGCAACGCGAGTAAGTTCGCGCCGTCGTTCGTCCAGCTTTTGCTGGAGTGAGTTGATTTCGGCGGCCAATACATCCTGGCGGGCTTGAGCGTTGTTCAAAGCGTCGTCAGCCATACCGATGTTCCCCCGATGGTCCACAAACCATAACAGAAACGAATCTGTGGGGGAAGATACATTCACGCCGCGAATCCGTCTTGCGGCGGATGAGTGTATGGCATAATGCGTTAATCGTCGTCCTGGTCGAGTTCGACCCGGCGAGGCTCTTGGCGGAGCCAGACCGGGTCGAGTTCAGGTGTCAGAAACCGGCATGATCAGGGCACACCGGACTGACAGGAACCGTGGTTTGGGCCACCAGAGTTCCGGTGGTCTTTATACCCATTCCCGCTCATCGACGCAAGCCGTGCTCATTTTAAGGAGCACGAAAATGACGTTGAGCAGCAAAATACGCCATTGGGTTCAGGCTTACGTTCGGGTCCGCTTTGGCAAACTCGAGCACGTTTGCGGTCACTGGCGCAGCTGCGGCTAAGGCCGTTTTGACGTTTGACGCTTAGGGCGTTCTGGCCGTCGAGGAGGATCATTCCCCGGCGGCCGCTTTGTTTTCGCCCGAACGATACTAGCCTCAATCTCTTCGGGCTTCGTTGTGACAAAACGACTCAGGGCCTCCCCGAAGTCCATTTCGAGCCGCAGCGGCGGCTCCAGCTTGCGCGGGCCTGTCATGCGATCAGCGCCTTATACGTCAGCCGGCCTTCAACACAGGCGAAGAGGTCATTCATACGCGGCGTCGTCTTCATGTCGCGCCGGTAACCGCATGGGTCGCGACCGTTAGCGTACCGGTAAGCGAAGTCGCCGCAGCCTGGATGGACGCGCTGATCTGCTTCCAAATCGAAATCCCAGAAACCGACGTCGTATCCGTCGCCGTGTTCTTGGCATCCGTCTTGACGCCCAGCGCCAAATTGGCCGCTGCGTCATTGACCGCAAGTCCGTTTGCGCCAACGGCCGCCTTCTCCGTGCCGTCAAGCGTGCCGCTCATCAGTTTGACGAACTGAACCTTGACGGTTCCAAGCGTGCCGTCGACCACCTCATCAGCCGCGACGGTCGTTCCCGTCCCGGCTGAAACTACTACGTTGTCAGCCGACTTAAGAAGCCTTTGTCAAAATAAGAAGCAATCCAATGGGCTCACCGGCCGTACTAGCAGCAGCAGCCGCTGCCCGCCGGCACCGGCCAACCCCAATCAAAAGTCCAACGAAAGCCATTTAATAAAACCCGCGAATGCCAGTGGCAGTCGTGCTAGTGGAATTCACGCGCTGTACACGCCATGGCCGCCGCTCGCCGGCGCCTACAGGCTCGACCGTGGTCGTCCCATCGGCCCAAAGCACCGAAACGTTGCCTGCGCCTGCAACGTAAATCTCGCGCGTAACTTGCGACAAAAGAGTCACGTCATGCGGCGTAATCGCGCCTAACGCGCCGATCAGCGGAGACGTAAGCCCCGCGCTATGATTTCCAAAAACATCAGCCAAAACAAATTCCCTTTATTCAGTAGCTGCTGGCGCGCCATACGCGTCGGCCGACTTTGCCTTCGAAATCTCTTTCCACGCTCCAAGCGGCACAGTGGCTCCCTGAATATGCAGCAGCTTCGCATCACCGCCTTGCGACGGCCAATTCTCGGACTCGCGCGCCTCATCCGGCGTGACTAGGGCGTTCTGGATGCCCAGCGCCCAACCCTTCATGCGGGTTTCAAAATCGCCTCGTAGCAACGCGTCCTGATTAAACTCAACAAACTTGGTTCGATTGCGCGCCGGGAATAACTTTAGATTAAGCTCCTGCTCAATCGCCTCAAGCCACGGCGTCAAGCAATGCTTCGAAAACGCCAAGTCCTGTTGCAGCCCGTTCGAAAACGTCGCCTTCGTCAAATCACCAAGAAACACCGGCGGCAAACTATAAGCGCGCGCGATCTCTTCAATCTGAAAGCGACGCGCCCCCTCCATCTGCGATTTGTTTGGCTCAATGCCAATCGACTTCAATACGTGCCCTGACGGCACGATAAGCACGTTACGGCGCTCGTCATTGGCGTCTCGCACCGCCTTCGTGACGTCTGCGGCCGCCCTCGATGCCGCTCCAGGCGACGGCATAGGTCCATGTAACGCAAGCGGAGGCACGCCACCATTGTCAAAGAACTTAGTCGCATAACGCTCAAGCGCCAGCGCGAGTCCAATGCAACCCTTTAGCTTCTCAATCGGGCTAACATGCGATACGCCATCGCTGGCCAGCATGAACGGCACGTCAATAATTTCGCTCGCCGCATAAACAATCTCGCGACCGCCCTCGCGATAGCGATACTGTTTCCTGCCGCTTACGCGCTCGATCGTCGTGTTATCAATATCCAGCGGCCAAAGGTTCATAACCCGGCCGGCCTTGTTCTTCTCAATAAACGTTATGCCGCGGCCGCGCGTCAGCACGGCGACCATCATATACTTACGCCACGCCGCGGACGTCCACTCTGCGTTCGGCGCATCATGCAGAATCGAATAAAGCGGATCCTTGTCCGCCGTAACCCGCCCTTCGGCGCCGCGTGTAAACACCTGCAGCGGTAGCGTCGCAACCGTGCTGGACAAAAAATTCACCGCGCACCAAACCGCCGGCACGCTCAACGCATTCTCGTAAGTTACGGTAACGCCGGCAACGCCATGCCATTCGCCAAGCAGAGATCGCCAGGCAGCAACATCGGACAGCGGCGTCTGCGGATTCTCCAGCGACGAACGCACTTCCGCAACTTGCCGTGCGGCCTCCCGCGTCGTCGTCAATCCAAACATTATGCCGTTGCTATCCTATATGGTTGGAAAAGGGCGACGGACCCGGGAATGCCTCCCATTAGTTTAAGGCCGTGCGCTGCTGGCCTCCGTCATAATCGCCGCCGGCTTAACCGGTCGCAATCATAAAGTCAGGGTCTTCCCACGGCGACACAACCGGCCGCACCACAATAATTCCATCCATCGCCGCGCCCACCGCCATCGCCAAAGCAACAGCCGGGTCAATGCGCACCGTGGACTTCTTTTTCGAAAACCACTGATTACCCGTCAGCGGATCGGTCTCGATCACAACACCCATAAGCGCCGTCAAAACAACCGGCGACAATCGAATCCGAATCCGCTCCTCAAGAATAAGCGTTTCCAAATCCGCAATAGAACCGGGCATCCACAATCCAAGCGGCGCCGAATCACCGGCGGCCTTCGCCGCCTCAACCTTCTCATCCTGCGGCTTCGCCCGGCGCTTGCCGCCCTGCGGGTGCGCTACGGTCGGAATCTCAACGCCATATTCATCCAGCGCTTCCGCAAACTTCGCCCAGGCGTAAACGTCATACGCCAGCACGCCAATACCATGCTCGCTCTGTAGCGTCGCAAACAGCGCCGCAACATGGTCGTAGCGGATATGGCTGCCATCAACCGCGCGCAAATAGCCCTGGTCATGCCACAGCCGATACGGAACATGATCGGCCTTGCCGCGCTCGTCCATCGTATCGCGCGGCGTCCAAGCCTCCACCCACGCATCAAACGTAGGCAGATCAGCCTCTTTGCCGTCCGCCCGCAGCACATTCTTAAAACCCGTCTGCACAACAAACGCAGCCGCGGTTAAATCCTTCGTGCCAGATAGATCCAGCCCGGCCGCAGTAATCGGCTGGCCCGCGTGCTCGATGTACGGATCAAACTCCGCCATCACTTTATCAAGCAGCGGCCGTGGAATCCAAGCCTCATCGGACTCAGTCCACACGCAAAAATGCAACCGCAAAATACCGTTGCGCTTGCTGGGAATATCCTTCGCCTGCGCGACTACGCCCTCAAGATATTCATACTTGAGAATCACGCCAAGCAGCGGATTCGCCTTAACCCAACACGTCGGATCCGTTAGCGGATCGTCGTCCCTGTCTAGCGCGCACACATACGAAAATGCGTCGTCGCTGCCATCCCAGGTCTCGCCCACATAAGTAAAATCATCGTCCGGCGTCTGCGTGCCTGCGGCCACCTTGACCGCGTGCTGATGTTCCGCCCAGCATATCGAATTCCTGTCGCTACCGCTGTTCGTAATCAGCAGCAGCAGCGGCTGGCGCCGAAACTTAAAGCCGCGCTCCAGCATCTCAATAACGTCGCCGTTCGGATGCTCGTGCAATTCATCGCACAACGCAATATAGGGCCGCGGCCCGCTGCTCGCACCCTCCCGCGATATTGGCCTAAAAAACGAACCGGTCTTTAGATCGGCAAGATTCCAAACCGGGTTGCCGCCGCTCTTCGTAATGCGCTTCTTAAGCGCCGGGCTCTGGTCTACCATCGCGACCGCGTCGCGAAACAACACCGTCGCCTGGGCCTTGTCTCTGCCCGCCGCGTAAACCTCGGCGCGATCCTCGCCGTCAGCCATCATGCCCAACAAGCCAACGCCGGCGGCTAACGGACTCTTCCCGTTTCCTTTTCCCTGCTCTACATAAGCGCGTCTAAAGCGCCGGACCCAGCGGCCATCATCCTGCTGGCGCTGCCAGCCAAATACGGATCCTATCTGAAACGCCTGCGACGGCGCCAACTTAAACGGTCGGCCTTCAAACTGGCCGCCATTCAACTTCAACACGTCTTCAAAAAATCCAATCGCCCGCAACGCGGCCGTCAGATTAAAACGCAGCCCGCGCTTGCTGCCTTCCGCGCGGTCCTGCTTGTGGCGCCGGCAGGCGTTGCGAACATGCGGGCCAGCAATAACACGACCGGCCAGGACGTCCTCGGCATACTCATCAACCGGGCCGGTAGGACACGGCGGGTCTATTGCGTCGCTATTTGAAATAATCTTCCGCGGGATCGATTTGCTCGCCATCGTTGGTCCGTCCCGCCTTCGAAGCATCGGCCGGCGTGGCGCCCATTTGGCCGTATGCCATTCTTAGGAGATTAAGACTTTGCACGCCGCATTCGTCGCCCGCCATCATGCGGCCGCGTATGCTCGCGGCGATCGCCAGGAAGCCGCGGTGCGGCCTGGTCAGCCAAGGCACCTCGTCAACGATCTCGCGCCAGGCAGCTTGCGCCATTACGTTCAGCCATAGCGGCGGATCGCCCACCGGCCCGCCGGGCAACGGCTCATTGCGGGCCTTGAATTTTTCCTTGCGGGCGATGTCCTGGCCGGTGGCCTTTGCTTTTGCCTTCGGCGTCCTGGGCCGGGCCATTTTTATCTCAACTTTTCAA
>Ga0163152_10002078_pt1 | contig 29583 bp, 26 predicted proteins | sample OliLakLV19MP8IB2_FD_148635 | JGI IMG/M metagenome (GOLD analysis project Ga0163152, IMG submission 148635) | Freshwater microbial mat bacterial communities from Lake Vanda, McMurdo Dry Valleys, Antarctica - Oligotrophic Lake LV.19.MP8.IB-2 | ecosystem: Environmental > Aquatic > Freshwater >...
ACTGATTGCGTGTCTGAACACCCGCAGCACGAACCGCCTTTCCCTTCACTCCGATCTTCTTCATTGAGCACCTCGTTGGATAAGAATACGTTCTTATCCGGGTGTCCGAGAAATCGGGGTAACATCAGTGACGACTGCTTGCGCGCCACGGGCACGCGTCGTCACGAACGACAAGCCAAGGAAGCGCGTAGGTCCACCCGCGCAGCGGTACCCGACGGCGGTACATCATCACCACTTGAGGATACCGCCATGAAGATACCGCCATCATCGCGACCACGACGTCGGGTACCGCTGCGCGGGACCCGACCTACTTCAGGTGTTGCAGCATGTGTTGCCAAAAGGATTCCGGCGCGCGCGCAACTTCGGCTTTCTGCACGCCAACTGCAAACGCATGGATGAACACCCTGCAAACGCAGATTCGATCTTGGCTGACAACACCCAGCACAGTCGCAATGCCAGCGCCGATCCCGATCACTGCGATCACCAGCGAGGCACTCTGACGCGCGACCACCCATCGCCCCGATCCGCACCACGGCAGCAGCGCCCGCGAGCTGAGGTCCGCACCTGATTCAAATTCGCGCATACCGCCACAAGAACCGCGCGATCACACATCGCTTCACGCACGCACTCTGCATCAACGCGTCTACAAGCACCCGAGCGCCCGCAACATCGCACACCGGGGAAGCAGCCAAAAAATGGTTTCCCTTGAGAGCGCTCGACGCCCAAGCAGGACCGGGCTCGTCCAACAAACGGTTCAGATCGTGGCTCGCTCCGCTCGCACGATCTAAGCTTTTTCGTTGTGCGTCACATGCCAATGACCAACCGCAGCCCGTCGTCAACACGCGCCATGCAGTGAGCGGGGAGTGACTTGATGCGCTCGACAAGCAGTTGGCGATCAAGCGTGATGATCTGCGAAACGTTGACGACGGATGGCTTTGAAAGGCCGGAATCAGACTTGCCGAGCCGGACATTTCCAGGGGCCTCGGCGAGTGCCAAGTTCGAAGTGACGATGGCCACGATCACCGTCGCAATGCGACTTTCATTGAACGGATTCGACTGGACGACAACGACAGGGCGCCTGAATCCCGGACCGGAGCCAGTTGGTTCGGGCAGTGAAGCCCACCAAAGCTCACCACGCTTCATTGCTAAGGTTGGCCGACTGCGCGCGGGCGAACTCAGCCGGCACTACCGACTGCTGCTCGGAGTAGATGCTGTTCAGCTTGGCTGTAATGGCAGTACCGCCACGACGCTCGAGATACTGAGCGATCGCTTCAGCGTAGAGCTGGCTACGAGGGAGGTGAAGCTGCTTCGCGAGCTGTTCGGCAGCGGTGAAGACCGGATCGGGCAGAGAGATGGCGACTTTCATGGCGCCGATAGTATCACTGCGGTATGACCTACGGCAAGCCACACTATGACGCCCAACGAGGCTGTAGAAAATGTGGTCCTGGTCTTGCTTCGTTCTGGCAGCGAGTGCAAGGGAGTTGAAGATGGCGCGCTACAAATTCGTCGATATGAGCCCGCGGCTGTTGCCGGTGGTGCTGGAAGATCAGTGGGTGCCGGGGTCGATTGCGCATGCGGTGCATCATCTGGTCGATGCGCTGGACCTTTCTGGCTTCGATGCGCACTATCGCAACGATGCCAATGGCACTCAGCACCTGCTCGCCAATGAGCCGACGGGCAATAGCACCTACCTCACCCACTTTGCCATCGTCATCGGGCCCGGCGACCGCCCAATCGTGATGTACGCATTGAACAGTGCCTCGGGCAGTTTGCAGCGCTATGCGCGTTGCAACGACAGTGCCTGCACCGCTGCCAATGTCAGCAGCATCGGCACCAACCAAATCTATTACGCCAATCCGCTGGCCTTGCGCAGCGACGGTCGCCCCGCGTTCATTGAGGCCGGTCTGAACAACAATTACGCAGTGTGTGACAACGCCGATTGCACTGGCCTGGCGCGTTTTCCGATCGGCATCAGCGGCGTCGTGCGTTCGCTGGTATTGCACAGTGACGACCGCCCCGCCTATGAGTCAGGCACGACCGGCCTTGCCAGCATCACCGTATGCGATGACGCGACCTGCAGCAGCGCGCAGCAACGCAATGTGTTGACCGATCCCAATCCACAGAGCGGCTATCAAGGTTCGATCGCCCTGGCCAGCAACGGCGCATTGCTGGTCGCCTTCGAAGAACAATCACTGCGTGATGTGGTGCTGGCAGTGCCGTTGCCAGATGCGTTGTTTGCGAGTGGATTTGAGTGACAACTGACCCAAGGCTGTTGGCCGTTCGCCGCCCGTGCATGTCAATAGCATTGCTACCGCCGCGAGCCCTTCGGATGCACATGAATTTCACTTGAAAACAACGACCGAATTATTGCGCTGTTACCCGCTACCCGCGCAATGTGGACTGGTGCGTCAGTAGCGTGCGCTTTGTATCCTGGAGCCACGTGCGCTCGAAGCACATGACGCGGTTTGAATGATCCGAACTGCTTTCTGGCGTTTTGCGTTGATCTCCGATGCGCTTTCCCCGATGGACACCATGTAGGTGCTCTGCACCAGCATGAGTCGACCGCACGCGGCTTTGGCCACACTCACTGCGTGCATGGGTTTAGCGTTGGACACCGCGTAAAACACGTCGCAGCGAATGCGATGTGTTCGCCGATGAGGAGGATGCGATTGCCGTCCGGCAAATGGTCAAAGCGCGAGAGCAGCTGAAACCCGAACACACTGGACAAGATCAGCGCGACGACAAGCAGAAAAAATATCTTCACATTTCTCTCTTCGTTAGTTCAGCAAACTCACTTTTCGTCGCGAATGGGGCCGACATGCATCTGCCACGCCGCCGTAATCGATCGCCAGCCCGTTGTGGTCGACAGCCGTGGGCATGTGATCGGTCCAACAAATGGTCACGCCTCAATAGTCCGAAATACTATCCCGACCTCTGAGCTGCGTCTGCCAAGCACCCTGCCCCGTACAATGGTGGCCATTCTCAACGACGGCAGGAGACAGGCGTGACGGTTGCAACAGCCGGTCCAACGGCAACGGTATTCAACTAGTCGTACACGCGTCAGCGGCCAATGCGGGGTACCAAGGTGCCGCCCGGAATCAAGAAGATCGCAATCATAGACGGGGGGATCGCGGCGCATGCCAATGCGGTGAGCGATGCAGGGGCGATCCTGGAGGTTGATGGTTGCGGCACTGATGCCGCACTCGAACCCTGGAGATGAACATGAAACATCGGATCGTATTTGCGGCAATGCTCGCCGCGTCTGCCGTTGCTTCGGCCCAAACTGCCGAGACCGCAGTGCGCCGGGATCACCTGAAGGGCATGACCCAGGTCGCCGACGGCCTGTATGTCAGAAAATCCGCCGACCGCGAATCCTATTTTGCAACGAGCGCTGCTGGCCGCGCCGCGATCGCCGAAAAGATGCGCAAGGTCAATGCGGAGTTTGCCAGGCACTACGCCAAGGACGGCATTTCTCTGCAGGAGCAGGAGCTGTTGACGCGTTCGGAGCAGACTCAGCGGCGTCTGCGTCAGGCGGCTTCGCTGTCCAAGGACACGGTAACCGGCGGCTGCGGCAACGGGGCCTACCTGGTCGCAACCGCCTATGCCTCTTACGGCAACTCGGCCGGCGCCTCGGCTGTCAACGCAGTGGATTTCGGGCCGGCAACACCAACCACCAACGTTGCCTGGGCGCGTGCTGGCTGGGACCAAGACTATTCCGTAGAGATCGGTACAACTCAGGCAACGGCCAGCGTCTACAACTATTCGTCTTGCCTGTCCGAGGCAACCGGCGAGGTGTTCTGTCCGAGTGGGTACGCCGGTGGCACCGGAACCGCCTATGAAATCAGCGTCGATGCTTACGGCAACTGCCAGATCCCGTAAAACCATGTCGGCGACGGGCCGGTTCGGTCCGTCGTCATCGCTGGGCAGCGAAATTCCGGCTTCAATGGTATTCGAGCGTCCGCACAGCGCGGACCCTTGTCCGCTCCTGCTGTCCGCTTTGAGCGCCAAGTCGCGAATGATTCGACAAGGCAGCCCAATTGGCATGCCGTCGGAGAACGCCATGGCGCACTTTCGCAACCCGCGTCGCAAGATTCACCTACTGCTTGCGATCATCGCAACGCAGCTCGCGGCCGGGCCGCTGCAGGCGGCGAGTTTTGTCTGGCCCGATACCGTGGCGCCGTGCAACGCTAGCCTGCAGGCCTGCATCGATGCAGTGGCCTCACCATCTGTCATCTATATCGCCGCGGACAATGTCGTCAATACTGGCCCAGCCGGCCAGGACATTCAGCTGGAGCGCTCAGTGTCGCTGGTTGCGGCCAACGGCTTCAACCCTGTGTTTCCGGTTGGAATCGGTATTGTCTCAACACCGGCGATTGCAGTGGAGGTTGCCATCTCTGGCATCACCTTGCGCGATGCCGGAATCACCTTGCGGCCCAGTGCCGGTGGTTCGTTCTATGTTGAACACATGCAGCTGATCGACAACATCGGCGGCAGCGGCATAGACTTCCAAGCGCTGGGTACTGCCCCTGTGTACTTGCGTGTGCATGACAACGAATACCTGCGTCGTGGTGGCGCTGGCAATTTCCTGAGCGCGCGCTCGGGCACGGCGGCGATCAGCGGTGAAGTAAGCTTCAATCGCGTCAGCATTCCTGATACCGGCTCAAGCGCGTACGGCATCGTGATCGCCGCGACCGGATCCGGTAGCTTTGATTTTACCGTTGCCAATAACGAAGTGCGCAGCGGCTTCGCGTACGGTGGCATTTGCGCTGTGTCCAACGCGCCGACCGGCACGCCAGCAGCGTCGAGCATTCGTATCCATGGCAACGTGTTCGTGCCGCTGCGGCTTGGCTCCGGCTCGGCAATCTGCATTTTTGGCGGAGAAGGCGCGATCGATGCAAGCATTTCGCACAACACGATTGTCGGGTTCGGCAGCGCGATCTCATTGATCACACGTCCGTTCGCTCCGCCTATATCGACACAGCCGATCAGCGGTTATGTGATCGGCAATCTGCTGGCGCACAACAACACCGCGCTGCGTCGCGATGGCATCGCCGCAATTCCCGGCGACGAAGTGTCCAACGGCCAGAATCTCTTCTTCGATAACAACAGCGATTTTGGCGGCACCGCGCCGGCCATCGCCGGCAGCGGCACGGTGACCTCGGACCCACTCCTGTACTCGCTTCAGTTTCCTTACCTCAGGGCAGGATCGCCTGCGATCGGGCGCGGCAATATTTTTGCATTGCCTTTGGGGTTTCCTCAGCTCGACAGCGACGGTACACGGCGTCTGAAAAACGTGAGCGGCGGCGGTGGCAACGTGATCGATATCGGCGCCTACGAATACGGCGACAACTGGTTCAATACACGCGCCAACGGCAGCAACAATTCAGGCAATTCGCTGCGACTGTCGCACCCTTCCCTGGACGCAACGCAGAGTGCCAGGGCATTGGTCACGCCTAATTTTTCGCTGGGCACAACGGTCAACAATGGGCCATTCGGGGTGTTCTACGACACCTTGTCATTCGTCTGGGCGGTGTTCAATCAAAATACCGCGACCGCGATGCCCTTCGGTGCTGGTTACAGCGCGTTTACGCCAACGCCAGGGTCAGGGATTTTCCTGCATCAGATCGCGAGTACCGGCGTGACGCTCAGCGAAACTTTGCTCGACAACAGTGCGGTGAACGCGTTGCCCGAGCAGATTGTGGTCACCACTTCGAACTGGAATCCGGCGCTGCCAGGCGGGGTCTACAACAACCACCACATCGCCGTAGCCTACGCAGCGGACGACCGCTGGAGCATTCGCAACGCCGATGGCGTTGCCTTCGCCAACTCAGCCGCTTTCAACGTCTACGCCCAACCACCAAGCATCAGCGCCTTTCGACACCTGGCCAGTGCAGGTAACACGGTTACCACCTCAACTGAAATAGACAATCCGCGATTGAATGGATTTCGCTGCGCAGAATTGATGGTGACGCCGCTGTCCAGCTTTGGAAATCAGCCATTCGATGTCTATTACAGCAACAACACCAATCGTTGGCGGATCTTCTCACCGGACAGCATTCCCGCAGGCGCCCAGTTCAATGTCGTGTTCAGTCCACGCCAGGTTGCCGAATGTGGAAGGCCGATATTTGCCAGCAGTTTTGAAAACTGACGCGGCAAACATCGCCGGTGGGGCGATGCGCGGAACAAGTGATCTCCAATCCGTGCAAACGCGCCTGATCCCTGTCATCAACCATTCGATCTCACTGATCGTGTCGCCGGACGCCTTCGCCGGCGCCTGACCCAATCATTCGGCGCTCACCTCGGCGCCGCTGCCATCCAGTGGATGGGCTTTGCGGCCACCGCGCGCGTACGGCAGCCCTTCGAGCGCGCCACCGAGCATCAGTTTGGCCATGCTTACACAGCGTTCGACCAGCGCGCCCGCGCCCTTATGCAAGGCTTTGGAGCCCTGCACGGTGAACATTCTGAATTAGTCACCACTTCAGCTTCGCTGCACAGCTTGTCGTTTCCCACACTCTGGTTTTCAACAGCGGAGCTGGTCAGCCTGCGGTTTTTCGCCGCCTGAATCATGGACTATCCAGGCTCCGAACTTGTGCAGAGGTTCCTTAACGCGCAATCCCGAATGAGGTTTCCGATTCACCCGAACCATTTTGGCCAGACAACCAAAAGTCGCCGACAACATCGTGCTCGTTTTTCACCAAACTTCAGATCCGTCGCTGCGTTTCGCCGACGTCCTGCAGCACAACAATCTGCGCAGCAAGAACGCTTTGAGCAAGCGTCAAGCGTAAATCGGAATGTGCAGACGGCGGCATTCGGCAGCAAGCAGCAGGAGCGTGCATGATGCACGCAACGCCGCGCTCACTCTCCCGCCGGCTCCAGCGAAGAGTGATGACTGGTGATCAACCACTGACGCGCGGCGGAATCCCAGCCATAGGTATAGGTGTATCGCGCCAGCGCGACGTCATCGATGGGTGAGGACTGGAACTTGAACGTGTAGGTACCGGCGTTGACGACGCTGTTGCAGCCGATGAACTTCATGCTGGTGTTGATGGTGCCGATCGGGTGTTTTTCGAGGAAGTGTTTGAAGTAGTCGAGCTTGGCTTCGCGGGTGATGCGCGGCGTGCGTGAGAGCGTGGGCAAGAGGATGGAGCGCGCGGCGTAGGTGTCGGCGACTTTGTTCGGGTCGCGGGTTTGCAGTGCGGCGTTCCATTTGTCAAAGAGACCATCGACTTCGGCTTCGGTGATGGGTTGGCAAGCCTGGCTGGCTGATGGGTCCGGACGCGGTTGATGACCGGCGCAGGCAGAGAGCAGCGCGCTGATCGCAATCAGCAGACATGGCGTAATTGTTCTGCGCGAGGCGCCGATGGCGCGCGCAGTTTTCTGCACGTAAGTTGATGACTGAGCAGGTCTGCGGGACGAGTCTTGCACGATGCCTATCTTGGTCACGGGGCGCTCCAATCGTTGCGACTCAATGGCCGCATGAATTTCAAAGGTATGGAAGGCAGTAAACCTCAGCCTGCCCGCCACATGTTGCGCGGCGGTGTGTTGCGACGCGTACCCGTCCCCCGGAACAGATGGCTGGAGACTACGCCTGCGTGGGGTGTGGGTCAATGCGCTGCGCCAACGCGCCACGAGTGAGACGATCGTGGCCGTGGTGACTCTTTCGTTATGCGGCCATATCGCTCGGCTGGATTGCGCTGAATTTTGCCTGAGCTCGAAACGAAAATCTTGCCAGATCTGGAGGCCGTGTCCGCGGTGCACCGAAGTTGCCTGTAACAAGTGACAGTTATGCGTTGTGGCGAGTTGTCGTATTAGGGAACCTCTGAACAAGACCGGAGCCGCGATAGCCCCTGAGTCAGGGGGCGAAAAACCGCAGGTTTTTTGGGATTTGGCAAGCAATAAGCAGTGTGGCGAAGACGAAGGGGTGACTTATTCAGACCTTCCTTGGTCAGTGCCTCGGATCGGCGATACCGGGAACTATTGAATCGAAGTTGCGCGGGGGCGGGCTTCCCAACACACTTAGGAGAAATCAATGTCTATCGTTACCAAGTTCGTAGTGATGTCCCGCTCCGGCCACAAGACCACCGCGGCCAGCGTGCCTGGGCTGGCGCTGATGAAATTGCACACGCTCGGTGTACATCTGGCCGCAGCGCCAAAGCGTGCGGTGCGGCTGCTTGAATCGCGTAAGGAGACCGGCATCAAGCTGGTCGAGATGACCCCGGAAGCAGCGGCCCAAATGGCCAAGGCACAGCCCGATCTGATCGTGGCGCCGCTGCGCTACTACTCGCATCCGCGACGGCCGGTGCCGAAACCACGAAAAGCGAAGACGATGAGCGTGGTAGCAGGAAAGTGCAAGGTTCAAGTGATGGACGCGGGCACGCAAGCGCCGCTTGCCGGAATGAAAGTCTACGCGTTCACCGACTTCGACAATCGCATCGGTGACATCGGCACCACCAATGCCAACGGCCAGGCGACGCTGGATATTGTCGCCGGAACCGTGATTGAAAAATTGCTGGTGCTGCCACCGCTTGCGGGTTACTGGGGTTTGCACCTGGTGAACGTTGCGTTGACCAACCCGATGTCACTTTCAGTGTTGGCGGTCGACCCGGCAGAAAATGACGCGATCGATCATTTTCATCGCGCTGGCAAAGGCACCGGAAAAGGTGTGCGCGTGGCCATCATCGACACCGGCGTCGGACCGCATCCGGATCTGGTTTACACCGGTGACGACGACAACGGCGAAGGCCATGGCTCACACTGTGCCGGCATCGTGGCCAGCCGTGGCAAGCGACCTGGCGGCAAACCCGGTATTGCGCCGGAAGCGGAGATCATGAGCTATCGCGTGTTTCCGCTTAACGGCGTCGCGGCCAACTTCACTGTTGCCAGCGCCATCGACCAGGCGATTGACGATGGTTGCGATTTGCTGAACCTGAGCCTGGGTTTTGATGGCATGGATGAAGACGACTTCGACCCGGTCATTCGCGAATCAATCAAGGACGCCCTCGACAGCGGCGCGCTGGTGTTTGTTGCAGCCGGCAACGATGACCGCGGACCGGTGGGTTATCCGGCGACCGAAAAAGACGCCATCGCAATCAGCGCGGTGGGTCGTGTCGGCACGTTTCCCGTCGATTCGTTTGCGTCGCTCGACATCGCGGACCCGCGCGGCAGCAAAGACAAAAAAGTATTTGCCGCATCGTTTACCAATATCGGCAGCAAGATTGCCCTGGCCGGTGCCGGCTGCGGCATCGTCTCTACGGTACCGGGAGGTTACGGAGTGATGAGCGGCACTTCGATGGCGACACCCGCGATCGTGGGGATGGCGGCCAGAATCCTGTCGGCGTCGCCAACCATCCTGAATGCGCCAAGGAACCGCAAGCGTGCGAAGGCGCTGTTGGCGGCCTTGAAGAAACGCGCCAAGAAGCTCGGTCTCGGTTTGAAAATTGAGGGCGCTGGAATTGTGCGATAGTCATCCCAATTTGGGAAGGTCTGAATAAGTCACCACTTCGTCTTCGTCACACCGCTTATTGCTTGCCAAACCCCCGCTCTCAACAGCGGAGCTGGTCAACCCGCGGTTTTTCGCCCCCTGACTCAGGGGGCTATCGCGGCTCCGGACTTGTTCAGAGGTTCCTTAGGTGTGGCGTCGCAACAAACAGGGAGGCCGCGATGGAAAAGTACCAAATCCGCTATCACGAGCGCGCCATTCCACAAGCGCTGCTGGATGAGCTCAAGCAAGTCGTGAAGATCGATCAGGTCAAGGGTCGGCATGTGCAGGTGAAGGCCGATCGCGCGACGGTCGACCGATTTGTGGCTGCGCATCCGGGCTTCGTCGCATCCGTGCTGCGCACGCCAGTCAACCCCGAAAAGAAACGGTTGGCGCGATTGGTGGGGAAGGACCCGGATTGAGTTGTTCTACGCAAAACGATCCCTCGGCCAGGCCCGCTCCCGCATTCGGGAGCGGGAATGCAACGTGGAGTCCGGCATGAGCCCCGCTCCCGTTTAGCCCTAGAAGGTGCCGAAGACGCAAGAGCCTGGACGCCTTCCGTTCCGACGGGACCGTTGGCTGGAGACTATGCCCGCGTTGGAGTGCGAGTCAGTGCGTGAAGGTTGAAACCAGAGCGCCCGCGCACAGCGCGGACGCTTTTGTCCTCTGGCACTGAAAAAATATGTCGTGTTCGCGGTTGCCACGCCGGAAGTTGCTGCCCAATCCGGACCTGCATTAAACCCTTGGCGACACACCTGTCAGATATGACAGCTGTCCCTTCCGCAGGTAAGGCTCTAAAAATGTTGCTGATCGCAAACCCATTGGCGTGTTTGTGATTCGACATTCAACCGGATGGTGCAAGGAGGAATTCGCTCGGGGTCTTCATTGCCGCAGGTCCGAGTATTGCTACTGGGGCGCCCATGCCTCGTTCTAAACCAGCCCCTTCTGTTTCGGTCGATCTGGCCCGCGCGGTGTCGCATCCGCCCCGGTTCGACTCACTCCCCATCCGCGATCGCCATCCGCACAGGAGCCGCACATGAAGTCGCCCGCCCAGCCCCTCGATCACTCTGGACACTGCGTCTCAACCCGCTTGCGCCGCATCAGCCGGCGTTTGCTTCTACCCGTTGCACTGTTGCTGCCGGCATTGATGCTGCTGTTGATGGCGAGCTGCTCGAAGCAGGAGACGCGCAGCGCGGAACCGAACGCTGCGGCCGAGGCCGTGCCGGCGCCGAAGCCTACGACGGTCACGTTGGCGACAACCAAGGCGCTCGCGGCAGCCAGCAGCACCTGTACCGCACCCGCAGCGTGGTTCCCGTCGACGCAAACACCGGAGCCGAATCCGGACATCAATTTCAACAGCTTCTGCGCGTTCCATCAGTGGGCCTGGCAGTCGATGCTGTGGCTTACGCAGAGCGATGGCTCGGGACAGATGCGCTTCGAGAGCTTCCCGTCAGCGCAGGAAGTGGTGTCTGGCCAGGAATCCAGTGATGGCAATGCGCTGCAGTTGCGGCCGCGCACGACCAAGTCGGACCGTGTCCCGGATTCGATGAACGAAATCAATCAAGCCGGCCAGGGCGGCATCCTGGTTGATCATCAGGGCCGGGTGATTTATTACTCGCAGCATGTCAATCAGGCGATGTTCACCGACATCGAAAGCCAGGGTTGGAATCAACCCAGCGTGTTGAACAGCATGCCGCCCACTGTGGAATTCAAGACCGGCGACGTGGAATTGAAAGCGGCGTGGAAGATCGTCAGCCCCGGCGAAGATGTCAGCGGGTTGATTGTGCGTAGCGCCGAAGTCGACAAGCTGGTCAATCGCAATGGCAGCATCACCACCGATCCGACACAGCAGCTGCAAGTAAAGGTCGCCCTGGTCGGATTTCACATCGTGGGCTGGGTCAATGGCCATCCCGAAGCGATCTGGGCAACGTTTGAGTATCGCAACAATGCGCCGGACTATGCGCCAAAGCAGTCGACCGACGCAGCGGTCAGCGCCAGCAATTTCCTGTTCTACACCGCCAACACCAAAGCCATCGAGTGCAATCAGCTCAACTCGGCCGTGTTGAAGCTTGATGAAGCCACGCAGACGCTGTCGCCGGTCACGCAGGTGTGTCGTCAGTTCCCATCGGGCATGGTCGCTGGCACCACCGAGCCCAACAATGATGTACCCAACCTCGCAGCGATTACGCAGCTGAATGCGTCGGTGTTGAAGCAACTCGAGAGCGGCAGCCTGCTGAAAAATTACTTCGAGGTCGGTGCGGAGTGGACCACCGGCGTGACATCGCCACCGACCTTCGTGCCCAACTCAACACTGCAAGACACGCTGGTCGGATCGCGACTGCTGGGCAACGCGGTGATTGAGACGTTCAATCAGCAGGTGCAGAGTCAGAACAACTGTTTCTCCTGCCACAACACGATGATGTTCAATCCGTCTGATCCAAAAGTGCCACCGATGCAGGGCACCAACATCAGCCTGAGCCACATCATCTTGCGCGCCTATCTGGACAACCAGAACAAGTAGATCGCTATCCCAACCGCGCCAACTTGACCGCACCGATCTGACCGTGACCACTCGACCGTTCTCGCACTGATTGCCCGGAGCACATTGCCATGCCCAATCCAGTCATCCGCATCCATCCCGCCATCGGCCTGTCCCGCGTTGGCAACAGCAGCGAGTATTATCTGGCGCCCGATAGTTCGGCCGGTCTGAACCAGCCCGGCAGCGCAGTGACCGGCGGCCTGCCGATCAAACCGGGCACTGAAGACACGCCGATTTCCGACGCGGATCTGCGCGATTCGGCTGGCGCGCTAAAGCGTCAAGCGCAGCGCTTTCGTTTGTACCAATACAACGATCCGCAGTTGGCCACGCAATATCCGTACACCGGCAGCGTCAGCGAGATCATGATCGGCAGCGTGGTCGCTGGCAAAACCGTCAGCGATATTGTCTGGACGGTGCATCTGGCCAACAAGAAGTCCAATTGCTGGGTGTTGATGGAGAGCACCATGCCAGGAAAGTTCAGTAGCCTGTCCTCGTACGACCCACCTGATCTGCCGCCGCTGCGCAATCTGAAATTCGCCGGCAGCAGCGATCCGGCTGATCCGAAACGATTGTCAGTACTGGTGATCGATTCGGGCCCGCGTGTGATCCAGGGCGCCAGTGCCAAGCGCATCAACTTTGACGCCTCGAGCGCACCGGCGTTCTACGCCAATGGCAAGTTGCAGCCACTGCCAAATTATCCGGTGTCCTATCCGACGGATCATTTTACCAAGCTGTACAGCCCATCCGGCGTGGTTGTCAGTCAACTCGGCGCGATCGAAACCGATGCGCACGGACGCCTGATCGTGATTGGCGGCGAGGGCACCGCCAGCGCCTGGTATCAGGACGAGAATGGTGATTCGCGCTCGCATGGTGGGCCGTTCCAGTTGACCGATGACGTGAATAACGATGGCTGGTTCGATGACACCTCGGATGGTCCGGTCAATGCGTCGCTGGTGTTCAGCGATGGTACGCAGCTGGCGATCGCAAGTACCGCATGGGCGGTGTGCACCGATCCCTCGTACGCGCCGCAGATCCGCAATGTGGTCTCGCTGTGGGACGAGGTCTACGATACCTGGGCGCGTAATTTTGCACTCGATCCGGGTCTGTACAGCGGCCCGCCCGATCCGGGCAATGCGTCTGGTTTCAACAAGGCGTTCAAGCCGTCATTTTCGGACGATGTGTTTCCGATTTTCCGCAGCGCGCATCTGCAGATGTTTACCACCGGGCTCAATCAATTGGCGATCGGCTCGCATGCGCGGCTCGACAATCTCAGCGCCACCAGCAATCCGGCGAGTTTCTTGAACGTGCAGTCGTTCATTCGCAGCCCCTACCCCTCTGACAACCAGTTTCAGACCGGCTCGCCACGCATGCCTCTGGCGCTGGGCGACACCGGGTCTGCATTTCTGTCACTGACGCAGACCCAGTATTTTTTTCTCAACCAATGGTTCGACAACAGCTACACAGCGACACCCGACAAGCCGCTGACCGCGGGCGAACTACTCGATCGCAATGCGCTGGCCAATTGCCTGGGCGGACGCTTCAGCCCTGGCATCGACCTGACCTTTATCGTGCGCGATCCGGTGTTTTTCGCTAGCAGTTGGCAGGACCCCAATGTCGGCCCGTTCCGGGTGAATGTTGCCGCGCTCGACTACACCAAGGCAATGAAGACAGCGCCCTTCCTCGGCGTCGGCTATATCCCGGAACGCAGCAGCACGCGTGTCGAGCCGGGCGATGTGTGTAAATTCATGGCGCTGCCCTGGCACACCGATTACAACTCCTGCGCCACGCATGTGCCGTCGCCAAATCCGGGCGGCGATATCACCAGCACCAACCAGACCGGCGATGGTCGCAATACGACGTTGTTCTGGTCGTGGCCGGCGCAGCGACCGGTGTCGGTCTACAACTGGCCCGATCTGAAGAAGAACAACGGCAAGCTGCCGATTCAGCGCTACTCGGTGCGCGGCCCAGGTACGCAAGCCAGTGCGACTGCCGATGGTGCGGTGTATCCAGCGCAGAACGTCGGGCGCTTCCAGGTGCGCGAAGACATGGTCAAGCACTGGCAGGAGATCGGCACAGTGATCCAGGGTGCTGCGATCGAGGGCTATACTTTCGACAAGAGCTACTATCTGGAAGTTGCAAGCATGATGTCCGACGTCAGTGATGTCGTGGTGCCTTGGCCAAACCAAGTCACCGATCAGCTGACACCCACCGGCTGAGTGATGGGTAACACTGGTTCTCACCCGATCAGCGATGAGCCCTCCGGCGTTTGCGATGTATTGATCGTAGGCGCCGGACCCGCCGGCAGCGCAACTGGGCTGATGCTGGCGCGTCTACTTGAAACCAGCACGACGATGCGGCGCGTCGTCATGGTCGAAACCAGTCGATTCGATGCGTTCCGCATTGGCGAGAGCCTGCCGCCGGACACACGCGTGCTGCTTGATCGCCTGGGCGTGCTGCCCGCATTCCTGGCCGCCGGTCATCAGCCTTGTTGGGGCAGTATTTCCAGTTGGGGTGCCGACGAACTCGGCTTCAATGATTTCGCGGTGAACATCCATGGCCATGGCTGGCATGTGGAGCGAACCCGTTTCGACGCACTGCTCGCCGAACAGGCAGCCGCGCGCGGTGTCGAACTGCATCAAGGCTGGCGCCTGCGCGCAGCCGAAGCGCTGCCCGAGGGTGGCTATCGGGTTGATCTGCGCGACAACGAACAGCGCGAATGCTCGCTGTCGGCGCGCTGGGTGGTAGATGCTTCAGGTCAGGCCGGAATATTCGCGCACGAGATGGGCGCGCGTCGCGTCTACGACGATCGATTGATCAGTATCGCCGGTGTATTTGAGCTGCGCGACAGCACGCTGATCGATCAACGCACCCTGCTCGAAGCTGTGCCATACGGCTGGTGGTACTGCGCGCGTTTGAACGCGCACCAGGCGATTGTTTCGATCACCACCGATTCAGGCACCGCGCGGTTGCGTGCGCTGGCGTCAATCGGATCCTGGTTCGGTCATCTGGCGCAGACCCGTCATCTTGGCGATCGTCTGCATAGCAGCACGGTCACTGCCGAGGGACTGCGGCCCTGGGCAGCGCCAAGCTTTCGACTCGACCCCTGCGTCGGAAAAGACTGGCTCGCAGTGGGCGACAGCGCGATCAGCTATGACCCGATCACCGCGCAAGGCATCCACAAGGCGCTGGAGATGGGCATCGCCGCAGCACACGCCATCGAACAGAGGTTAAGCGGGGCAATTGCCGATTTCAGTGGCTACGAACGCAGCATCGAGGAACGTCATGCCGCCTATCTGGATTTGCGTCGACTGCTTTATGCACGAGAGCAACGCTGGCCCGAGCAGCCGTTCTGGAAGGCACGACAAAAGCCGATGGTGCCGCAACCGCGGCCAACGGTGACGCCGGCCAGCATCATCCGATCCAATTACCGACCGGGGTGAATCCGGATGGGTGATGGACTCGTGCATACGTGCGGTCGTGCCTCGCAAGTGACCAACTTCCTTTTGTCAATGACCAAGCCGGATGTGTTGCACCAAGGCCGGTCGCGGCGCTTTGCGGAACCCGGCAACAACGGTGCCGTAACGCGAACCACCGGGGAGGCTTGCCGCCCCGGTGTCGTGCTTCGGACCTCGCCGGCGTGGATATCTAGCCCGCGATTTCGAGCTCTCGCGTCTCTGGCGCATTCAACGCATCTTGCTTGCGCATGAATTTGAGGGTGCCGTTCCACAGCTGATGACGCGCGGTCAGCGCTTCCACAGCTGCGAGTCGCGTGCTTTTCAGCGCCGAGGGTTTGCGCGACAACATGTTGGCTACCAGCTGACTTGCCGCCGGCCCGTGTGCATCGCCATCGAGTTCAATGTGTCGCTGCAGATAATAGACAAACTGCGGTGCCGACTCGGTCGACATACCCCAGTTGTTGAGCAAGCCCTGGAACATGCCCGGTATGACGTTTTCGCGGCCATAGAAAAAACTCGCCATGGTGTCGAGGGTGGTGCCGCGAATGGCGGTGTCCAGTGTGCTGGTAACGAAGGCGCGCACGAAGCTCGGAATCTCGGCATCTTCGAGCGCGTCCTCCGGGTGCACACCACTGCCCAGCGCGCGCAGAAACCGCTCGAACACCACAGTGGACGCGCCCACTTCGCGCATCGCGCCCAGGTACAGATCGAGATGGCTGGCGGCGGCACCGTCCGGGCCGATGTCGCTCTCTTCGGCGAGCACGATGTCGTTGATCAGTCGCGCTGCCTCCGGGTCCTGCGGCGGCAGCCAGGGCAAATGCACGCAGGTCAGATCGCGCTGCAGGCGCTTGACCAGTGACATGAAATCCCAGACAGCAAACACGTGAATTTGCATGAAGGTCTGCAGGTGGCGCCGATCGCAAATCGCGGCGAACAGCGGGTGACGCTCCAAACCTGATCTGAGCGCGGTGATTTCCTGCGTGAGTACTGGATCCTGAGGGTGACGCATGGTGTGCTCCTGAGTCTTGGCTGACAGATATCGCCACAGATTGCGGCGACGCGTTCCAAACAACGGCAGCAGCACGTCCGCACCGCGCACGCAAGCGCGCGGACGGAGCCCCCCCGGGGCTACAGTCGGTAGTCAGACCGGCGGACAGCCGGTCTGGAATCTCACATCAATCGTGCATCAGACCTGCTGATAGAGCGGATAGAGATTGCTTTCCTCACGCTGGATTCGCTGTCCCAGCAGACCGCCCACCGCTGCGTATTCCCTGAGGAAGGACTGACGCATGCCTTCGTCGAAATCCGGGCGTTGGTAGCGTTTGACGAAATCGACCACACCGCGCGCGATGGTATTCATTTCGCGTCGAAAACTGCGAATCAACTGCAGATTCTCGTCGTCACCGGCCAGACTGTTTTCCACGTAATTGTAGAACCGCACGTTTTCCGATATTACGTGGCTCTCGAGCGCCGTTTTGAATGCGATCAGCGTCACCGGCAGCTCGCGGAATCGCCCCATCTCGGCCAGGCGACCGAGTTGCTCAAACATTTCCACCAGATTATGGTGATCGTGTTTGAGCGAGGAAATCAGTGAGGAATCGTAACGCGGCACGCGTGGGGCGGGCATGCCGTTCAGTTGACGGACCGGGGTGTACCTGACCTCAGGCTCTTTGCTCAACCAACGTCGAATGGTGTCCAACATCGCCGGCCCTTCATGCCATCCAGCAGGGATGACTTCGAATACGGAACGTAGTCCTGTATCGAGGTGACGTAACCTGTAACACTTTACAGGTTCGACTGCGTCACACTATTTTGTGAAAAACAGGTGACGCTTTCTGTGATGACGTCGAACCCATTAGTGTGTAGTTGGTCAATTTGCCAGGAATTTCGAACGGGCCGTGTTTTCCGATCGGTTGAGGTAATCACTTGTCGTGAATGCTTGCGGGCTTTGTGTGTGCTCGTTTACGGCATGTCCAAGACGGCTTTGGTGTGGCTACGCACCAACACGTTCTGCGGTTTTCGGTGGTCGCTTTCGCCACAGCCGCCAAATAGTCACGATATTGGCGATGGCGATCATCACCTCAAGCGCGGTGCCGCCGATTGAACCGACCAGGATGGTGTTGATCAGCCACAGCATCGTGGAGGTCAGCAGTACCAGACGCATCGCGATACCTTGAAACAAAAACAGCGCCAGGGTGCCGATGCAGGTCGCGATCAGTGGCAGCCAGTCGGTCCAGACATGCACCAGCCAGGGTCCGATGGCGAGGTTTAAGGCGACGATGGCCAACGCAAGTCGCAGCGAACTCGAGTACAGCGAGAGCGTGGTGCGCAGCAACGCGATCAGCGCACTCGCCATCGAGCTGGTGGCCCCAAGCATGGCGAAGTGGATTGCATACGACAGTGCTTGCGCGATCATCACCTGCTTGAAGCGACGGTCGTCGCGCTGCAAAAAACAGACCACGCCGAGCACAAAGGCGAAGTATCCGGCGATTTGCGCAGCAGAGAAGGGATGGTCGAACATGGGCAGTAGCGCAATACGCGTAAGGAAGAGGCTGCTCATTCTGCGGCAATCGCCTGCGCTTGCCTAATTCAAAACAACGCGTGCGCGTCATGCGTTGCAAGCCGGGGGTGGTGTCGCGATCAGCTGCGGTCCAGCGGCAAGGCCCCTGGTGGTGTTGTGCAGGAGAAACAGCGGCCGCGCGCAGCGCGGACCCGCATCAGGGTTTGGCAGTCAGTTTCAACAACCGCGCGTTGCCCCCATCTTCGAGCAACCAGATCGCGCCGTCGGGCCCTTGCTCAACTTCGCGGATGCGCTGACCCATGTCGAAGCGCTCGGCTTCGTGTGCGTTCACGCCATCAAACTCGACGCGCACCAAAGCCTGCGAGGCGAGGCCACCGATGAAACCATCACCCTGCCACTGTGGAAACATCGCGCCCGAATAGATGATGAAACCGGCGGGTGCAATCACCGGCGTCCAACTGATCTCGGGTGCGTTGAATTCGGGCCGGGTGGCGTGATCCGGAATGTCCTTGCCGCTGTAATGATCGCCATTGGAAACGATGGGATAGCCATAGTTGGCGCCGCGTTCGATAAGGTTCAATTCATCGCCGCCGGCCGGACCCATCTCGTGCATCCACAGTGCGCCTGTTGCATCGAAGGCCAAGCCCAACGGATTGCGGTGACCGAGTGACCAGATCTGCGCCGTCACACCGCCTTGATCGCCGAACGGATTATCCGCGGGCACCGAGCCATCGTCGTTGAGGCGAATACTCTTGCCCAGATTGGACTGCATGTCCTGGGCCGGATCGAATTGCTGTCGCTCGCCAGAGCTGATCCACAGCATGCCGTCGGGACCGAAGGCAATGCGGTGCCCGTAATGCCCCTGGCCGGAAACCTTGGGTACCTGGCGCCAGATCACGCTGACCTGGTCCAATACACCGCCGCTATCACCGTCAGCGAGTGTCAACTTGCCGCGCACCACCACGGCGCCATGCGTGTCGCCCGCGCCGGCTTCGGCATAGCTCAAATACACCCAGCCAGTGTCAGCGAATCGTGGATGCACAACGATATCGCCGAAGCCACCCTGTCCGCCGTAGTCCACTGTCGGCACGCCGCTGATTTCGGCGGTCTTGCCACCGCCATCAAGCACTTTGAGCACGCCGCGCTTCTCGCTGATCAGTAGACCGCCGTCGGGTAGAAAACTCATCGCCCAGGGCTCATTGAAGCGGGCGATTTCGGTGATGACGAATGGAGCGTTCGAGCGCTGGGCTGTTGACTGGGCAGGGGATGGGACCGGAGCAGATGCCGTAGTGTTGTCGCTGCTGCCGTTGCAGGCGGCGAGCAGCACGCTGAGAGAGAGGATGGTCAGGTGTTTGATCATGGTGGTACTCGCTGAATTGGAGATCGACAACACGTTTTACTCGATTGATGCGTAGGATCCGAATCCGATAAACAGCGCCCGACCATCGCCCGGAAAATAACGATACGTACCAAAAGCAAAATCTCCGCGCTCGGCGTAACGCCGATCGGCAAGATTCATCAGTCGCGCCTCGACCTGCCAGCGCTCGCCAAGCGCGCGCGACCAACGCAGATGCGCCAACGTGTGACCCGGATAGCGCGCCTGGTTGCCAGCGTCGAGAAAATAGCCGCCCTGGTGCACCAGTTCCAGCTCAAGGCGCCCAAAGCTTGCGGAGTTGTGCACGACGCGCGCGCCGGCCAGCAGTCGCGGTGCGGTGTCGATCTCGTTGTCGCGGGCAATGGCCTCACCAGCGCTGAGCGCGCGATCAAAATCGTAACGTTGAATCGCATAGCTGCCATTGGCATCAAACGACCACGGCGCCTGCGTTTCAGTTCCGATCGCCAGTTCGACACCACGGTGGCGGGTGCGCCCGTCGCTTTCGTTGAAGCCATTGGCATCGCGGAAAATGAAATTGCGCTTGCGCGCGGCATACAAAGCGCCTTCGATCCACCAGCGGCCGATGCTGCTGCGTGCGCCGAGCTCAGCCATGTCCAGCAGTTCGCTGTCCAGATCAGCGACCGCTTGTCCGCGCTGCAACCGGTACAACTCGCTCGCCTGCGGGAAACGGAAGCCTCGCGCCAAGCGCAGCCACATCTGTGCCGCGTCGAAGCGATAGTGGTACGCCAGCTTTGGCGCAACTTGGTCAAACGAATCGCGACGGTCCGCCGGACGATTGAACAGGCAGCCGCCGAAGCCGCACGTGCTGCCGTCGTCGCGCGTATTGCCATCGAGTGCACGATTGTCGTAGCGGTAGTTCAGGCGCTCAGCGCGTAACCCCACGTCGAGTTCGCCACGCTCATGCAAGGCCCAGGCATAGTCGACGAATAGGGCGATCGATTCGCTGCGCGCGCGATAGTCGTAATGGACGCCAGCCGGCCGGATCGCTTGTTGCTGCGCCGAGCCTGTGGTCAATGGCAACGCCTGCCATTCGCGCGTCGCGCCGTCGGCCCACTCCAGATCGGTACCAAAGGACAGGCGCCCATGGACCCCGGTGTGATTAACCAGATTGAGAATGCCGACGCTGCGACTGCCGCCATCTTCCAGTGGCTGCCCCGGCGTGAAATGCTGCAGGAACTGCTGCTGATCACGGCGCACGTAAGGCAGTAGTTGTAGCGACCAGTCGGAATCGAGTTCGTTGCTGTAGCGGGAAGCCGCACGCAATGAGCGCGCATCGCGGAATGCTTCTGGATTCTGATTGCCTGTGCGCAGTGCGGCATCACGGTAGGCATCGCGCCCGCTGATAAAGCCTGCCGTGTTCTGCGCCAGATCGCTCAGCGACAACCAGCTATGCCAGCGTGCCTCGCCGCGTTGCACCTCATGGGCCAGATGGATCTTGTGTTGGCGATAGCCCTCATCGATGCGAAAGCTGCCGGTGTCGGTGCTGTTGAAGCCCAGATACATCCCGCGATCCGCGGCTGCAGCTGACCAGGCGCCCTGCACGCGGTAGAAGTCATGCGACCCCACCTGCGCAGACCATTGCTGCGCGGGCGTAGTCAGCGGCGAAGGCGTGCGCACATTGATCACACCGTGCAGTGCGTTGGAGCCATGCAGCGCCGTGCCGGGCCCGCGCAATACTTCGACCGCGCCTGCCTGTTCGGTATTCAGTTCGAACAGATTGTTGATGTTGCAAAAGCCGGCGGGACGAATTGGCACGCCGTTTTCGGACCATAAAAAGGCGCCGCAGGCACCCGCGCCGGTCAAAACCGGGGAGCGGATCGCAGTGAGTTGTTCCTGGCCACTGCCGCGACTGATCCAGGTGCCGGGCACGCGCTGCAACAGCTCGTTGGGATGCGTGGCGCGGACCTGTTCGATGGCAGCGGTATCGATCAACGTTGCACTGGCAGCTGCGCTATCGGGCTCGGCGTGCACAGTGACGCGATCGAGTGTTGCGGGTGCTGTCACGCGCTGCGTGTCCGCGGTGTGTGGAGCGAGCAACAGCATGAGCGAGATCAAGGGTGACATGCGTCCATCATCGCCCAGAATGGTGGGCTGCGGAAATCCGCCGGTGAACGCTTCCCCGCATATCGCCGACCCACCATGAAATTGTGCGACGCATGCGGCGGTGGGTCCGACCTGCGGTCGGACGCTCTCCCCATCCAATTGCTCGGGTCTGACGCCTCCCCTGACATCAGTCCCGATGACACGGGCTGATTCCATATGTAAGCTATACCAGACATATTATCTGGTTCACCTTACACAAGGAAATCTGCTGTGCTGCGCATCGCAAGCGTCATCGCCATCTCACTATTGCTTGGTTTGCTGTTCACCGCGCGCGCTATGGACTAGCCGATTCGGCCGGGATTCACCGGCTTCGGCCTGATGTTGTGGAGCGCCCTCGCAGTGCGCCATTACTGGCTGGGCTTGAAGCTGGCGGCGCCCGAATCGCCCGAACGCAGCCTGTGGATTGGACTGACCACGACCGCAGTGATTGCTGGCCATCTGTTCGGCATGATTTGGCAGATCGGTCCGCACATGGAGCTGCATAGCCTGCAGACGCACGCGCTGGCGAGTGATAGCTGGACCTTGGTCCTGGGCGGCGCAGTGGCGTGGTGGATTGCGCGTGATCCCGACCCGCGCCAGGACGAGCGCGATCTGTGGATTGAACATCAGGGTACGCGGTGGGCTTACTACAGCCTGGTGCTGGTGCTGATCGCGCTGCTGCTCGTGCTCGGATTTGGTATTGGTGAAGTCACAGCGCGGATGTCGCAACCGCTGATTGCACATCTGTTGATCGGTGCGCTGATGCTCAGCTGCCTGGCAGCGAATGCGCGTCAACTGCATTTCTATGCGCGCGACCGCCGGATGCAGACGGCTGACGAATCTTTACCATGAGCGGCACGCCACTGGGCAACCATCTGCGTCGACTGCGATTCGATCGCGGTGAGATATCGCAGGACACGCTAGCGCGGGCGGTCGGCATCACCCGACAGACCATCATCGCGCTCGAAGGCGGCCACTACGCGCCATCGCTGGAACTGGCGATGCGGCTGGCGCGGTACTTCGACAAGCGCGTCGACGACCTGTTTTTCTGGCGCGAAATACCGGATCCAACGCCGCGCTAGTCCTGAGCCAACGTCGCGTCAACCGCGTCCACAGTTTTTCAATTCGCATTGGAGCCAAGGATGTCCGCCCCTGCCGTCCCGCGCTTCACCTTTCTCAGCGCCCGCCATCTGTTCATGGCGCTGGCCCTCTTGTTGTTGCTCGCCTGCCTATACCGCATGTTCGACTACGCGCTGGGTTGGAGCGGCGGATGGAAACCAATGCCGTCCGCCACAGCACCGCAGGCGCGCTTCGTCGATCAAAACCCTGGCGATACGGACGCGTCGGCGCAGGCCGCAGCAGCCGATGCAGAACTGCGCGCTGCGCGCGACAGCACCCAGGCACCTGCGGTTTCTGCCGCGGTATCCCTCGCTGGGCACCGTGTCTGGGCGAGCGCAGTGGGTTGGGCCGATGTTGATCAGCAGCTTCCCGTCGATCTGGATGCGAGCTTTCGCCTAGGCAGCAGTTCAAAGGCAATCAATGCGGTGGCGCTGGGTACATTGCTGGACGCCGGTCGCATTGATCTGGATGCACCGGTGCGCCGCTATCTTGAAGGCGTAGCCGAGCCCGTCGCTTCGGTAACCACACGCCAGGCCATCAGCCACACGGCCGGCATCCGCGATTATGGTGTGTGTCTGTGTTTTCCGATCTGGGAACAATTCAGCCGACGTGACTTCGGCCACAGCGCGCGCGCCGGCATCGCGGTATTCGCCGACGACGCATTGCTGTTCAAACCGGGTACGCAATTTGCCTATTCGAGCTATGGCGCCAATCTCAGCGGTGCCGTCATCGAGGCGGTGGCCGGCATGAATTACCTGGACTACATTCAGTCCGCGGTATTCCAACCGCTCGGCATGCGCCACAGCGGCGGCGACTGGGCAGGCACCGAGGTCCCTGGACGCGTGCGTTTCTACGACACCCAGGAAGGCCGCTACAAGCGCGCGTATCCAGTCGACAACAGCATCAAATGGCCCAGCGGCGGCATGATCGCCTCGCCCTCGGACATGTTGCTGCTGGGTGAGGCAATGCTGGACTCGCGATTGTTCAGTGCCGCCACACGCGATCTGCTGATTCGCCCGCAGCCACTCAGCGACGGCAGCGCCAATGAGCAGGGCTACGCGCTGGGCTGGCGCTATTTCGGCGACAAGAAGTTGTTCGACGGCAAGCTGACGACACGCTTCTACACGCACAATGGCACCGCGGTTGGCAGTGCTTCGTACTTCGCGGTCTATCCCGACTACGGCCTGGTGATCTCGGTAATGATGAACAAAAGTGTAAACAGCCTCGACGGCCTGGCGCCGCATGCCAACCGACTGGCAGAGCTGTTCATCGCGCCACAACTGAAAGTGGCGTCACAATAGGCGCGCAGCCGGGCGCGGCCGAATAAATGGGCAAGGTTGATCGCGGCCGGGCTGGCTCCTACAACACTTCGTCCCGGCCCGATTTGCCGCTACGCTCGCCGCTCACATCCGGGGCGGCATGATGTCGAAGGGAAGTCTGGTTTGTGTCGGCGTGGGCATGACGCTCGGCTCGCACATCACGCCACTAAGCCGCAGCTACATCGAGAAATCCGATGTGGTGTTCTCATTGATGTCGGACGGCATCGTCGAACTCTGGGTCCAGGAAATGCACGCCGATGTGCGTAGCCTGCAGCCTTACTACAGCGAAGGTACTTCGCGTCTGGTCAGCTACAAGGCCATGATCGAGGCGATGCTGGTGGAAGTGCGCGCTGGCAAAAAAGTGTGCGGCGCGTTCTACGGGCATCCCGGCGTCTTCGCCTGGGTACCGCATCGCGCCATCGAACTGGCCCGCTCCGCAGGCTATGCCGCGCATATGGAGCCCGGCGTTTCCGCCGAGGACTGCCTCTACGCCGACCTCGGCATCGACCCCGGCAAATACGGCTGCGCCCACTTCGAAGCCAGCCAGTTCATGTTCTACCAACGCCGCATCGACCCCAGCGCCTACCTCATCCTCTGGCAAGTCGGCGTCGCCGGCGACCAGTCGCTTGCCCGCTTCTCCACCGGCTCCGCATACCGACAGGTCCTCGTCGACGTACTCGCCCGCGACTACCCGTTGGACCATGAAGTGATTATTTATCAGGCGGCGACGCTGCCGATCCAGAAGCCGAGGATGGAGCGCATCAAGCTTTCCGAACTGGTTGACGCGAAAGTCGATATGCAGATCACCATGGTGGTTCCACCTTGTCTGGCCAAGGTGCGCGATGACAACGTACACCAGCGCCTTGCTGAGCTGGCGCTGGCGGAGACAGAAGCAGTATGAGCTTCGCCCTGCGCACGTCTTGCGAAAGTAGTGCGCCGGCGCGCTTCAACCTGCGTCCCTTGGCGGCGGGCGACGAGGTCCTGTATCACGACATCTATTGCCATCCCGAGACGATGCGCTATGTCGGCGCGCCATTGTCAACCGGCCAGGCAACGCGTAGCTTTCTTGCTGCGCTCAAACAGAACGCTGAGCCGTTGGCAGAGGTTCGATTTCTGGTTGCGGTAGACGACAGCTCGGGGATTGCGTCGGGGATTTGCGGAGCAACGATTGGGGTGCCACGATTGGGCAGCGCCGAGATCGGCATCATGTTGACGAGCTCGGCTCGTGGACAGGGTTTTTCACATGAAATCCTGGGGCGCTTCATCGATTACGTCTTTGCGACTTTTGAAGTTGAACAAGTGTGGGTCAGGTACGCAGTAGAACAAGCGGCGGTCGTACTTTTGAATAGGGGCTTGGGTTTCGTGGTCAGCGAACGACTTTCACCTGATGACGATGCTCGTTGGACCGCGTATATCCGTCGAGACGCGTGGCACGGTTTCATCAATTCAACCAACAGGGGGTAACACCATGTCGAATGTAATCGCTTTGCTGGAGAAACTTGGTCAGGATGCTACTTTGAGATCAGCGATTTCTGACACAGTGGCGAGTTCGCTTGAAAATTCGGAAATTTCACCTGCCATAGCCATCGCGCTGTCAACAGGCGATCAAGTCCGTCTTGTGGCGCTGCTTGGTGCAAGAACTAATGTCAGTTGCATGGTGTTTCCTTCCAAGCAAGGAGACGAAGAGGAAGAAAAACAGGACGACGACAAGGACGTGCCTGATGATGATACTAAGGGACTTGCTCAGAATCTTCTTCAAGCAGCCCTTGCGTCCTAATCTTCGCCATTGCGTAGCCACTCGGACCCGTTCGAAATTCTGGGCGGGTTTGTTGACCTACGCCGCTTTTTTGGCCGCCTGCGAGACAGCGGCGATGCCGCCCGCCGAAGCGAACAAGTTGCTACTCCAGGCGGAGCATATCAAGCGATCCGATTACACAGAGTTCAGCAGCCTTCTCGATTCAATCGAGTCCGAAGGCGCCAGCTTGACGCCCGAGCAACTCGACCACTTAACCTATCTGCGCGCTTGGCAGCACACGTATGCAGGAAAATTTGATCAGGCGATCGGCGAATTCAAGGGGCTGATCGCACGTCCGATTGATCCCACACTTCGATCGCGCGCTACCGCCACTCTTGTAAACGCATTGACGATCGGCCGTCGCTATGACGAGAGCTTTCGATATCTGACAGAGGTGCTCGATAACCTACCTCAGGTATCGGACAAGGATGTGCGATCGCAAGCGCTAGGCGTGGCTGCGCTGCTACACAATCAAGTCGGACAGTACGATCTCAGCATAGGCTATTCGGACCGAATGTTGGTGGAGAGTTCGACGCCTTGGGTACGCTGTGGTGCCGCCCAATTGAAATTTGATTCCCTGTTCAAGAGCAACCGGCTGCAAGACGTCGAAACGGAACTAGAGTCGTGGGTGCAACGGTGTGTCGATAGCAGAGAATTCGGGTTCGCCAATTTCATGCGGACCTATCTCGCCAGATTGCACGTCGCCAACAATCGCAACGATACAGCGATCAAACTGTTGCTCAAGAACCGAGAGGAAGCAGAGAGAACGCGTTATCCGCGATTGATTTCTGAATTCGATTCACTGCTTGCGAGCACTTATTGGCGCGAGGGAGATGCTGCAAATGCACGACGTTTCGCCCTGAACGCAATCGAAAATGGCGCGGCCAACGAATTTACACAGCCTCTGGTCGACGCCTACCGCGTGCTGTTTCAACTTGCAGAACAACAGGCCAACCACCAACAAGCCCTCGACTACCACAAGAAATACCTGGCCGCCGACAAGGCCTATCTCGACGACGTCAGCGCTCGCCAACTTGCGTTCCAGATGGCGCAGCACCAGGCCGTCGCCAGCAAGCTGCAGATCGAATCGCTAAATCAACAGAATCAGGTTTTGCAGTTGAAGCAGGACCTGGCGGCGAAGGCGGCGCAGAATACGCGCCTGGTTTTTGCCTTGCTGCTGGGGTTTCTGGCGTTCATCGGGTTGTGGGCTTACAAGACCAAGCGTTCGCAGATGCATTTCATGCGCCAGGCGCAGCATGATGGCCTGACTGGCATCTTTATCCGGCATCATTTCATGCGACTGGCGGAGGCTGCGCTGGACAACGCGCGGCGTACTCATGGCAAGGCCAGCGTGGTGATCATCGATCTGGATCATTTCAAGATCATCAATGATGCGCATGGCCATGCCGCGGGTGACACGGTGCTGAAACAGGCGGTGACGGCGTGCCGCAGTCTGCTCGGCCCCGGCGATATCTTCGGCCGCCTCGGCGGAGAAGAGTTTGGCTTGATGCTGCCGAATCGCGATGCCGCAGCAGCAGCCGAGCTGGCCGACAAATGCCGATTGGCCATTGCTGAAACCGACACCGGTGATGGTCGCGACGAGTTTCCGATCACGGCCAGTTTTGGTCTCACCAGCACTACCGTCTCCGGCTTCAAGCTGCAACAGCTGATGGCGAACGCCGACTCCGCCCTGTATCAAGCCAAGCGCCGCGGTCGCAACCGCGTCGAAATCTACAAAGGTGGCCCGGTGCGTCCCGGACCGGATGCGAAGCACTTCAACACGACGCATTCATGATGTCCTGCCGGCTTGCATTGATCCGTCATTGATGACATAGAGCGCGGGTGGACTTTCGGGCGAACAAGTCCGGAGGTTCATTAGATCGTGAAACTGAGGAATAGCAAATCATGACTTCAAAATTAATTTATTTCTTTGCGTCAGTTGTGGGCTTGATGTTTGTGTGCCCGGCGAACGCCATTGATCCGAGATGTGTCCAGGCGCAGGTCTGGACCTCGGGCTATGGCTCGTGTCAGAGCTGCAACTACGTCCCTCCTGAGGGCTCGTGGCGGTCTACATTCGCATATAAAAATCGATACTACTTTTTGTGCGACCCCTGCAACACGTTCTGCACCACGATCCCGCAAAGGGTGGGCACAAATGAAGTGCAAGATTCTCCAGCGCAGTGCGTCGCGCAACCTATGGATAATCAGATTCTGGCAGCTTCGCTCATGTTTGGGATTGACCTGAAGGAAACCCCGAATGAAGTGACGCTATTGGCCAATAACTCCCCGGAATTGGCGCTGCTTCTTCTCACTTACGGCATTGTAGATGGCGAGATTCCTGAGGTTGACCAGAAGCGTCATCACGCAATTTCGAGTGCTTTTCCGAGTACCGAGATGGTCATGGCTGCGTTTGAGGGCCATGAAGAATCGTCACTCGGTGATTTCAAGAGCAAGGCGCTACCGCATAACACTTCGTTGCTCCTTGAATCTCGCGCAATCTTGCTGCCGAATGACCGTGCGAGCATGACACTTACCTCCCGGTTGGTTACACCGGCGGATCACGTAGTGCTGGAGAAGCTCAAGGAAGTGACCATTGAACTTGAGCTTGCTCGACCGGAGAAATTGAAAGTCATGAATTACAACGATTTCGAAGGCAGCGCGTATCGAATCGTGTCCATCGCAATAGAGTAGGGATAGCACGGGTCCGTGAATGGCATCGGACACAGTTTCGGGCCAGAATGGAGTATAGGAATTTCAAACGCCCTTTTCGAACAGTCTGGCGAGTAGGCGGTGGTCGCGCAAGCGCCGGTTTGGGTGCGGATCGGACGTTCGCGAGGGGGATTTCGGCAGCGCGGGGGCGCGTCGCCTCGCCGTCCGTGGCCACTCTCGCCGATTCCCGACAGTGGGCCGAGCGCGGCCTTGCGGGATCGTGGCCGCTTCGTGTGGTCTTGCCTTGTTTCGCCTTCGGCGTCGTGGCCGGCGGGATGTCACGCGGCCACGGCGGGCGGTGCGCGCGGGGCGGGTCGGTAGTGCGCTTTCTCCCGCGCGCCGTGCTTTGCGAAATGGGCGAGGCATGGATGACCCCTTGCGGGTATGGCGCGGATGGCGGTGGGTTCTTCGATGCTGGCCACGATCCGCACCGCGCCGCCGCAGTGGCCGCACGTGCTCACGTCGATGTTGACCAAATCGCCTGGAGCGATTTGGAACAGCCGACAGGCTGGCCCGAAGGGCGGAGGGCAGGATGCCCGGAGTAAAACGCGCTTGAGGCGCTGTGCCCAGGTCATCGCACGCCGGCGCTCAACGGGGCTGCGGTCGTCGATGTTGGCCCCAGTCGACGCCTCGTTCGTAGGAGGACGTTTGCCGCGCCCCGATGGCGTCAGCTGCGCGCGCAACTTCGCGTTCGGCGCACAAATTCGCCTGGAGCGAATTTGAACAGCCGAAGGCTGGCCCGGAGGGCGAAGGGCAGGATGCCCGTAGTAAAGACGCCATGGAACCGGGTCAGGTGCGGACGCGGCGGCGGCACCAGCGCCGCAAGTTTGGCGATGAACTCCACCGGCTCAAACTCCACGTGCGTCGTGCCGTTCTTCCACGGCGTCTTGAGCTGGTAGCGCACCCTGCCCTGCGGCGAGATCGATAGGCGCTTCTCGCTGATCGCCGGGCGTGCAATGTACCGGCACAGGCGTTCGAGCTTCTGGCCCTCGGGCGCCTCGGCCGCGACGCCCGCATTCAGCGAGAAGCCGCCGACCTTGCCGGCGTCGCCTTCGGGCGCATCCGCATCGGCTGGGATTGTTTGCAGCGTCGCCACCTTGCGCCCGGCCTGCGCACCGGTAGCGATGCGGTAGGTGATCGAACTCATCCGCAGTGCGTCCAGGCCGTCGT
>Ga0163152_10002083_pt1 | contig 29538 bp, 26 predicted proteins | sample OliLakLV19MP8IB2_FD_148635 | JGI IMG/M metagenome (GOLD analysis project Ga0163152, IMG submission 148635) | Freshwater microbial mat bacterial communities from Lake Vanda, McMurdo Dry Valleys, Antarctica - Oligotrophic Lake LV.19.MP8.IB-2 | ecosystem: Environmental > Aquatic > Freshwater >...
GGCGTCAGTGGTGCCGTTGGCTCCACCGAGGCCCGTGCGGCCCGTCTGGTTGTACTGGTCGTACTGCCCAGAGAAGACGATGTTGTCCGACGAGGTCGGCTGCAGCGTGAGCTTGCCGTTGAAGCGTGGGCTGACTTCCGTGCGGAGGGTGCGCGGACCAACGGGATCCTCCTCAATCGAGTACCGTTGGATGCTGGCGAAATAAAACGCCTTGTTCAGCCGAACCGGTCCGCCCAGCTGCACCGTGTAGTCGTTCAGCTTGTCCACACCCGTGATCCTGAGCGACGGATTCACCCGTTTGGCGTCGGCCGACAGGTTGTCGCCGCGCAGACCCTTGTTCGTGTAGCGGTACTCGAACAGGCCGGCCGTGCGGTTGCTGCCCGACTTGGTGATCGTGTTGATGATCGCGCCGGTGAAGCCGCCCATCTCGGCCGGCTGGCCGATCGATCCCACCTGCACCTGGTCGATGATGTTGTAGTTGAAGAAGGCCCACGCCGTCCCGCCCTCGGGGTCACGCACGTCCACGCCGTCGAGGCGGAGGGAGTTGGCCGAACCCGACGCGCCGCCGAATGCCGACCCGCTGTTGATGCCCGGCGCGTTATTCAGGATGTTCACCGCCGCGTTGGTGCGCGAGATCGGCATGCTGAACAACAGGTCCTGCGAGATATTGGTATCAGTGGCCGTCGTCGTGGTGTCGATGCTGGCCGCAGACCCCACGACGGTAATGGCTTCGGTCATGCCGCCAACCGCCAGCGTGAGTTTGACGTCCACCACCCGGCCAATCGAAATCTCGATGTTCGACTGGGCCGCAGGCTTGAAGCCCTGCAGGGACGCGCGCACTTCATACATCCCGGGATTGAGGCCCAGGAAGCGGAAGTCGCCCTTCGCGTCCGTGGTCTGCGTGGTTTCGCCCGTGCGGCTGGCCAGCGTCACCAGCACGCCGGGCAACGAGGCACCCTGTGCGTCAACAATGCGTCCGGCGATCGTACCGCTGAGCGACTGCGCCGCTACTGGCGTCGCCGAGAGCAGAAGGGCCACCGCAAGAATGAGTCGTGTGATTAATGTGGGTGTTTTCATGGGGGCCTACCGATTCAGACCGCGAATGCGGTCTTCCCTCGCGGAATAAATGGCGTAGCCCGTGCCCACCGCGAACGCGGCAATCACCATCACGCCGACCTTCGATTTGAAGAACGATCCCTGAGCCTGCTTCACAGCTGTCACCTTCGCTGGCGCCGCTGTGGGTACTGCCTCAGGAGAAACCACCGTCCTGGCCACCACCCTGGCCACCGCGGCCGGAGCAAATGGTGACGATGGGGGCGGGGTGGGGGAGGCGGCGAATGCGGGCGCCGCAATCGTGGTCAGGAGCGCGGTTATTGCCGCCATTCCCGCCACGCGTCGGATCACTGCGAGACTACTACGGTCGTTCATAGGCACAAGTCCTTTCACAAGGCTGTTACAAGAGTGCTCGGGAATATACGCCTGTGGGGGTACGAAACGCCAGAGGCAATATTGCGCCGGCCACGGCAAGTTGACCGTTGATCATCCATAGGTCACCATTCAGCCCTATGGCCACCTTCAAGCGCCTTCCCGTCACCCTGCTGGGCGTCGCCATTTTGGCCGGTGTCGGCTGGTGGGTGTGGTCGAGGGACGCCGCTCCCGCCCCCATGAACGTCGTCCTTATTACCCTCGATACCCTGCGGGCCGACCATCTCGGCGCCTACGGGGCCACGGGGGTGAGGACGCCGCATCTGGACCGCCTGGCCAGCCAGGGTGTGGTCTTTGACCAAGTCATGACCACCGCCCCCCTGACGTTGCCGGCGCACAGCAGCATCATGACCGGTCAGTTTCCGCCCCAGCACGGGGTCCGCGACAACGGCGGGTTCTTTCTTGGGCCGGAGCAAGTCACGCTGGCAGAAATCCTGAGCGCACGCGGCTACCAGACCGGCGCCACCGTCGGCGCCTTTGTGCTCGACAGCAAGTGGGGGCTCGACCAGGGGTTTGCCACCTACCAGGACGACTTCGATCTGACCAACGTGAAGGCGATGTCGCTAGCCTCGGTCAACCGGCCTGGCAATGAGGTCGTGGATCTGGCCTTGAAATGGCTGGATGGGGTGGCCGACCAGCGGTTTTTCGCCTGGATGCACCTCTACGACCCGCACGCGCCCTACATTTCGCCTGAACCCTACCGCTCTGAGTACCGCGGCCACCCCTATCGCGGAGCCATTGCCTTCACCGATGCACAGGTGGGTCGTGTGTTCGACTATCTCGATGCCCGTGGACTCTCCGACAACACCATCGTCATTGTGACGGCTGATCACGGAGAAGGACTAGGCGAACACGGTGAGGAGACGCACGGTTTTTTTGTCTACGAGAGTGCGATGCGTGTGCCGCTCATCGTGCGGGCACCGGGCCGCGGACTCACGCCACGGCGGGTGAGCCAACCGGTGCGCACAGTGGACATCATGCCGACGGTGCTCGACTTGATTGGAGCCGCGCCACCGCAGCCTGTCGAGGGCGTAAGTCTGGTGCCCCTGATGACCGGCGAGGTGCGGGAGTTGCCGCTTGAGGCCTACGGCGAGGCCATGTATCCCCTCCACCACTACGGCTGGAGCGAGCTGACGACCTTGCGGTCTGAACGCTACAAACTCATCGACGCCCCGCGACCGGAGTTGTACGACCTCGAACGTGATCCACACGAACTGACCAATCTGTTTGAGGAGCGCCGGTCGGTGGGCGACGCCATGTTGCGCCAGCTCCGTGAGCGCAAACGTGAGATGGACGCCGAAGCGCCGGAGTCGCCCACTCCAGGGGATGTGGACCCCGAAACACGGGCGCGCCTCGCCGCACTCGGGTATGTCGGCTCGTTCGTCGCGACCTCCAGCGAGCCGTCGAGTGGACGTGCCGATCCCAAGGACAAAATTGGTCTCTTTAATTTGATGACCACCGCCAGGGACGTCGCGAAGGAAGGTGACGCCGGTGCCGAAGCGATCGCCATGTTGCGCAAAGTGGTGGACGAGGACCCAAACGTCATCGACGCATGGTTCATGCTCGGCAATGAATATTTCAAGGCCGGCAACTACCCGGAAGCCATCACGCAGTTCAGTCGCGCACTTGCACTCAAGCCCGACTATGACCTCGCCATCATCAACATGGCCAACTCCTATCGGCGGCTGGGGCAGGACGATGCGGCGCTGGCGGGGTACGAACTCTATGTGACCGTTGATCCGAAGAACGCGTATGTGCGGTATCAGATTGGCGAAATCTACCTGGACCGCAAGGAACTGGAGCGCGCGGAGGCGGAGTTTGATCAGGCGCTCGCCATTGATCCCAAGTTGGCGTCGGCACGCGTGGCCACCGGGGTGCTCGCATTTGAACGTCAGCAACTGCCGCAGGCAGAGCAACTGCTGAAGGATGCGCTGGCGCTCAAGCCCGACGTGCGCCTGGCGCACTACAACCTCGCGCTGATTGCGGAGGCACGAGGCGACATGACGAGCGCGGAGACGTCCTATCGCGCTGAACTGGCGCAACACCCCACGGCCTACAAGGCGGCGTTTAATCTCGGTCGACTCCGCGCCCGACAAGGCAATGCGAAGGAAGCAGCTGAGTGGTATCAGAAGGCCATCGACACCAATCCGGAGTTTGCCGAAGGCTTCTTTTACCTGGCCAAGTCCAAACTCGACGAAGGGCGGGCCCTCGACGACGCGGAATCACTGGCCCGCAAGGGGCTCAAGCTTGAGCCGGAGGGGCAGACCTCACCGCTTGGCCACTTCGTGATTGGCGGCGTGTTGATGAAAAAGGGTCGGCCGGCGGAAGCGGAGCGAGAGCTGGCCAAGGGCCTCGCGCTGGAGGAGAAGCTGGCCAAACGCTCGCGCTAGAGTCTTTGCTTATGCGCACTGCACTGACCTTCGCCCTCGTTCTTGGTGGCTTCGCCACGGCCGCCGCAGACCAACAATCCAACCTGACCGGCACCTGGGTCGCGACCAAGGAGGTGCCGTCGAGCGTCGGGATGGCACCCAGTCCTGTGTTTGGGGAAAGGCTGGCACTCGCGGTGTCTGCGGAGGCCGTGGTGCTGACGCGACCGGTACGTGGCAATGCCAATTCGTCGGTGCTCACGCTTCCAATGAATGGCACCGAGGTGGTCGCCGTGCAGACGGGTCGTCAGTGTTTTGGTGATTCGGTGCAGACCAATCTTGTGACACGGCAGGGTGCCGGCTTCGACTTTGTCATTGCCACCAACACCGCACCAGGCGCCGCGATGACCAAACTCGGCACCACCTACAAGTTCCGCCCCGAGGGCGACACCCTCGTCGTTGAGTCGACCATGCGCGGCGCGTCGGGCCCCAAGCAGGTCGGCACCGTGTATAGGCGGACGACCGACGCGCTGCCTCCGCCTCTCAAAGGTCCCAATGTGGCCGTCGCCACCGCCACGATCGACGCGTTCGGCTGGCTGGCAGGTGATTGGGTCGGCACGGTGGGCGGCAACAACGTTGAAGAACGGTGGACGACGGCCGCCGGCGGAGCGATGATTGGCACCAGCCGCTCGACGCGTGGCTCGGCCATGGTCGAGTTTGAGTACCTCTGCATCGCGCAACGGGCCGGGGGGCTTGTCTACACGGCGATGCCCAATGGCGGGGGCATGACGGACTTCCTGTCGACGAAGGTGACAGCCGACAGTGTGACCTTCGAAAACCCGGACCACGACTTTCCGCGATCGATTGTCTACACAAAAAACGCCGACGGTGGCGTTGACGTCGTGGTGAGTGGCGCCCCAGGCCAGCGCGCACTCACGTATTCGTTCAAGAAGAAGTAGATCCGATCACCAGCGGAATCTGGTCAGGTCGATGGCGGCAAACGTCGCGTTCGAGTAGGCCGCGCGCGACTGCAAGGAGACGCGGCCGTCGATGTCGACCCCGGAGTCGCCTCCGGTTTGAATCTGCCGCATACCGCTGGCGTCGAACTCCTCGAAGGTGCCAGTCGTTTCGGACGGCAGGAGCAGGCCGAGTGTCTGGTGCGGCGCATACTTGACCGCCACAGTGGCGCTCTCGGTATAGGTGCGCTCCCGCCGCGAATCCACCCACAACTCCGTCTGGTGGATGGCCCCGGTCAACGGGTCAATCCAGAATCGACCTGTCGCTCGTCCATTGCTGCGTGTGCCCAACAGGTACTTGCGATCGCGGCCGTCCGGCTCTTCGAATCGCACGCCGACCACGGCCACGTTGTTCATGGTCTTGCGCCCGTCGAGTTTGTATGTCAGGCCCGGTTGATTGGCAGCGGAGATGAACTGCAGGGCTGTGGTGGGCTCGTTGGTTTTGACCACGATGTCGAGCAGGAAGTAGACCGTCTCCTTGCCGGGGTAGGTGATGGCCGTCTGCCAGTCCTTGATGGACGGCTGCGCTGGAGCGCCGAGCAGCTGGAGAATCCGGGGCGTTCGATCCCGGGTGGGACGTGTGTCGATCGCATACACGTCACGAAGGGCCTCGGCCTGCCCGCTCGCATTCACCAGGACCACGTCGGCGCTGATCCGGACGATGCTGCGGGTGGTGCCGCCGCTGACATTCATCAGCTGCGTCTGTTCCTCGAGTGAGATACCCGAGATCTTCTGTATGTACGAGGTGTGATACTCGCCCGCACGTGTGAGCACATCCTGCAGGGCAGGCGTTTGCGCCTGCAGGACCACTCCGGCCGCGAAGCTGAACGCGATCAGACTGAGTGTAGGCGACATGCTGTCTCTCCCGAGTTAGCGTAACTTCGTTAGGTCGATGACGGCAAGGATGGCCTTCGAGTAGTTCGAGCGACTCTGCACCGAGACCCGGTTGGCGACGCTGCCTCGTGGGTCGGCCCCGCTGCCCATCTGCCGTGGGCCCCCGCCGCCCTCGCGCTCTTCGTACGTGTCGTTCATTTCCGTGGGCAGCAACAGGCCCAGTTCTTTATGCGGTGCGTATTTCACCGAGACGATCGCGTTTTCCCACTTGGAGTCCACCCAAAGTTCCGTCTGGTGAATTGCCCCCGTGTCCGGGACAATCCAGAAGCGACCCGTGGCGCGCGCATTGCTCCGCGTGCCCATGACGTGAGTCATGTCCTGTGATGTGCGCTCTTCAAATCGCACCCCGACGACCGGCACGTTATTCATCTTCTTCTGGCCGTCGAGCCGGTATTGCATCTTCGGCTGCAGGGCTGCGGAGATGAATTGCAGGGCGCTGGTCGGTTCATTCACCTTGACCTGCAGATCCAGGATGAAGTGCACGGTGCCTTGCTGGGGGTAACTGGCCGCAAGCTCCCAGTCCTTGACCGTGGGTGTGGCCGGAGCCCCAAGCAGCGCGCTGATCCGTGAGGCCTTCGGCCGGAGCGGCTGGGTGTCCACCGCGTACGGGTCGCGCATGGCAATCACCTGCCCTTGCAGGCCCACCAGGACGACGTCCGCGCTCACCCGAATCACCCCGCGCGTCTTCCCGCCGGTGACGTCCAGGATCTGCGTCTGTTCGTCCAGGACGATACCTGACGCCTTCTGCAGGTAGGTCGAGTGATAGGCGGCCGCCTTGGCGAGGACGTCCTCGAGTGTGGGCGGTTGTGGAGTGGTCGACAGCCCAGCGATGGCGGTCAGTGCGGCAATGCCGGCAGTCCGGATCATGTTGGTCCCTCTCAGTTGGCGACTGGCGGCTGTTAGGACGCTGACTGCACCGTAATCGTCTTCCACTTGCCCTGCCCGAATCTCCAGACACTCAGGACCGCCCGTGTGAAGTGGCCCAGAACGATGGCCGTCCAGATGTGCCACGCCTCGAGGCCGACCGTGGCCGACAGGAGTGAACAGAGTCCCACGGGAATGATGACCTGCGAGACGATCGAAATGTAGAGGGGGCTCTTGGTGTCCCCGGTGCCCTGGAGACCACCGGAGTAGGTGAGGGCGACAGTCACGAAAAATCCAGAGACCGCCAGAAACGCCAGCAACTGACGGCCAAGCGCCCCGCCGATCGGGTCGGTGAGCGCAAAGATGCTCAGCAGAGGGCCGGGGATCGTGACGAAGAGCAGGCCCACGGTGGCGGCCACCGCGAGGCCGATACGCGCCGCAACGCGAGGGACGGACGCCGCGCGATCCGGTCTGCCGGCCCCGAGGTTCTGGCCGGTCACGGCGGCTGTGGCGCCCATGAGGCCGACAGACGTCCATGTGATCAGCGAGAACAGCTCGGTGTACGTGACGGCGTAGGCCGCCTGCGCCTCCGCGCTGTACTGCAGCGAGCCGATGAAGCCCAGCATCATCACGCCCGCGATGTTCATCGCGACGCCCTGAAATCCCGTCGGCAGGCCGAATCGGAATAGCTCGCGGATGATCGCCCAGTCGGGCTTGATCGTCATCCCCCCATGGAAGCGGATCACCAGTTTGTCGCTGAACATCAGCCAGATGACCGTGCCGCTGGCGAGGCCACTCGCCAGCGCCGTGCCGATGGCCGCGCCCGCCGTGCCCATCGCCGGGATGGGGCCCATGCCGCCGATGAGGATGATGTTGAAGGTGATGTTCAGGACGGTCATCGCCACGCCCATCCGCAGCGTCGTCTGTGCGTCACCGGCGGCGCGCAGGGCGCCGCTCATCATGAAAAACATCATCATGCCGATGTTGGTGGCAAACATGATGCGCAGATAGGGGAGCGCCTCGGCCTGCACCTGCGGTGCGGCATTCACCAGCGTGAGCAGCCACGGCGCCATCACGTAGCCGAGCGGCGCGAGCACCACCACCGACATGAAGACCGCCACGAGGAACGCCTGCCAGACTGTGTGATTGACGCCGTCGTGATCGTTGGCGCCGGCATAACGCGCGACGAGCACCCCCATGCCGGAGAACACGGACGCGATGAAGACGATCACCAGAACGAAGATCTGGATGCTCACGCCAATCGCGGCATTGCCCGCCAGGCCGACGTAGTGCCCGACCATGGCGTGGTCGATGACTCCCTGGAGGCCGCCGATCACGTTTTGCAGCATCGTGGGCCACGCGAGTTTCCAGACGGCCGTGGAGAGCGGGCCGTCAACGATGGAGCGGTCAAACTGTTTGCGGGGTGGTGGTGAAGATGCGTCCGCCATGCTCGAAGCTTCTATCCTACCGGATTCGTTTTCGGAGCAGACGGGCTTTCGCCCGTCTGACCCCGACGGGCCGAAGCCCGGCGGCTCCCAAGACAGTCAGCGTTGGTAGTGCACAAGCGTCAACAACGCGATACACGCGGTTGTGGTGGTGAGTGTCCGTGGTCCCATCGTGACCGGTGTGAACCCGTGTGTGCGCAGCAGCGCGAGTTCGAAGTCGTTCCAGCCGCCCTCCGGGCCCACAGCCAGGAGAACGCGTTCGGTCGAGTGTCCGAGTGTGTGTGCAATCGTGGCCTCACCATCCGGGTGGGCCACGATGCGCCGACCCTTCGGGAAGAGCCCGTCAAGGTCGGCTTCGATCAACTTCCGGAATTGTTTGTGCACCGACACGACCGGCATGCGGGTGTCGCGCGCCTGTTGCAGGCCTTCGAGGAGCAGGGGCCGATAGCCGTCTGCTTCGAGCAGGTGTGTGTCAAAGTAGTCGCGCTCGACCTTTGACGCGTTGGTCAGGATGATCTGACCCACACCCAGCGCCGACAGCTGCGCCCACAACCGGCGCATCACCTTCGGGCGCGGCAACGCGAGCAGGAGATCGACCCGCGGCCGTTCGGGGGACTCGGCTTCGAACGTGCAGTCCATCGTGACGCGGCCATCGCCGACCGCCGTGACCGTGCCCACACCCAATGGGCCATCGACCACGCCAATGCGGACCTGCTGGTCCTTGGTTACCTTCAGCACGGTGACGAGGTGGCGCGCCTGCACGCCAGTGGCGTCGACGGTGGCGTCGGCCCGAATGTCGCTCGTGTCAAAAAGAATGAGGTTCACGGGCTACAGACCGAGCACGGGCAGCCCGAACGCGCGCGCAGCGAGCCCGAGCGCGGCATCGTGTGTGGCAAGAACGACCGGACGCTCCATGCGGTCGCGCCAGACGAGGGCGGTCGCCAGATGGAGCGCGTCGAGCGTGCCCAGCGGTGAGGGCAATGGCTCGCCCGCGCGCGCCAGAATCGGCGCACGAAGCAGGACAAGATCGATCGCCTCCAGCCAGTCGCCGACAAGTTCCAATCGTTCGGCTGCGACCTCCGGCGACAGTGATCCGAGCCGATGCAGGCGATCGATGGTGCGACGGCTTTCGACCGCGAGCAATTCGCTTGAGACCAATTGGTCTGCGTGCCGAATTTCTGCCAGGGCACCGGGTTCGCCGAGCACCACCCGCAATAACGCCGTGGTATCAACGTACAGGGTCACCGCCGCGCCCGATCCTCAAGGAGCAGCGCGAGGCTGTTGGTGGCGGGAGTCGTCGGACCTGGCTGCGGGAGATCCGCCGCTCGTCGAGTGGCTTTGCGCACCTCAAGCGGGCCGGACTCCACGGGGATCAATCGGGCGATCGGTGAGTCCCGGTCCAGCACCGTCAGGGTTCGCCCCTTGCGAACCGCTCTGAGATGTTCGCTCAGGTGCGCCTTGAGATCCGCAATGCCCACGGTCTTCATGACCATATTCTAGTCATGACAGGTCATATGTGTCCATTCGATTGATCTGAGGGGGCCAGAGAGAGACACTACGCTCGCAGGAGAAATGGCCATGCGTCAGTTCCACGTCGTGAGTGTGCTTGTTGTCGCTGCGCTGGCGTCGGCCGTGGTGATGACCCAGCAAACCAAACTCGGGTACGACGACACGCGCATGCAACCCGATGGCGTGTGGCGCGTCCACGACGGCAACCGGCCGCAGCCAACGGTCGTCACGCCTGGTGCGCTGGCCGGCATGGCGGCCCCTCCCGCAGACGCGACGATCCTGCTCGGTCCCACTGGTGATCTCACGGCGTGGCAACACGTGGGCGATGGCGCGGTCACGTGGTCCGTCACAGACGGGATCATGCAGACAGGGAAGGGCTCGATCGAGACCAAGGCGTCGTTTGGCGATGTGCAATTGCACGTCGAGTTCGCCACACCCACACAGGTGAGGGGTGAAGGCCAGGGCCGCGGCAACAGTGGCGTGTATCTCGCGGGCCTCTTCGAGATTCAGGTGCTCGACAGCTACAACAACCCCACGTATCCAGACGGGCAGGCCGCCGCGATGTACGGCCAGTTCCCTCCGCTCGTGAACGCGTCACGTCCCCCCGGTGAATGGCAGGCCTACGACATCATGTTCACCGCGCCACGGTATGCGGGCACCACGCTGCAAACACCCGCGTCGGTGACGGTGCTGCACAACGGCGTCCTGGTGCATAACGCCCGCCCGTTCTGGGGCCCCACCGCGCATCGCAAGATCGATCCCTACATCCCCGCGTCAGTCAGCGGTCCGATCCGGCTGCAGGATCATTCCAACCCGGTGCGGTACAGGAACATTTGGCTCAGACAGTTGACCGGGGCGAAGTAGCTCCCCGATCAGGGAAACACCTCGAACGCGTCGTAGCGCTGCCCGCGACGGATGCGATAGGTCGCGAAGTCCTTTCGGTCGATGGTGAAAATGCGTTGCGTATCCAAGACTTCCGCCGCGACCACCAGGGACGCATCTGCCAGATCCATCGGGTGATCGGCGTACTGGCGCATCAGCGCAAAGGATCGGATCAGCGTCACCTTGTTGAGGTGCCACACGGTCAGGCCGTCGCGCTCGATGAATTCGAACAGGGCCTGTGCGCCTCGACTGTCGGCGCCAAGCAGGTGAAATGTCTCAGTCAGTACCGGGGTCGTGGACACCAGTGGCGTTGATGCCGTCTTCAGGACGCGGACACAACGCGCGTGGTGCGAATCTTCTTTGTCAAACAGTGCGACGAGCGGCCCGGTGTCGACCAGTGTCACCGCGACAACTTCTTGCGAATCGCCTTCACGACACCCTCACGGACGTTCGCCGACGAGGCGACGGCACTTCCACCGGGACCGAGGTCCAGTGACTGATACACGTCGTACGGAGACCTGGCCGCTCGCTCCTTTACTTGTGCCTGGAGCGTCCGCAGCCCTTGCTTCAAGGCTTCGGAGATCGGCAGACCAGTCGCCTCACGAATTTCATGCAACGCGGCCTCGGCTTCATCGTCCAATCTGACCGTTCGGGTCGCCATCAGGAGCTCCTGTAATACGAACGGTATTACGTAAGGCCGAGTGGCGTCAAGCGGTCACGCTACTGGGATATCCTCTCCGAATGTCGCGGACTGCGATCATTCTTCTTGCCTCATCTCTTGGATGGCTACCGCAGGCGGCGCGGGATCGCATCGCCCCTCCGGCGCCTGAGGCGGTCGGCACGGCCGTAATTAGCGGACAGGTCACGATCGTGGTCGACGGCACCGCGCAACCGATTCGCCGCGCGCGTGTCACGCTGGAATCACCCGCGCTGACCCGGCCGCAATACACCGACACCGATACCGACGGCCGCTACCGGCTCAGCGCGCTGGCCGCCGGGGCGTATCGCATCCGCGTCGAGAAGGCCGGGTTTGTGCAACGGCCGACACCGGTGTCGCTCGCCGACGCCCAAACGCTGGCACTGCCGCTGGTGATGGTGCGCGGTGCCGCACTGGAAGGGCGCATCCTGAGTGACACCGGCAACCCGGCCGTGAACGTCGTCGTCTCTGCCGTCAAGTTCACTTATGACGCCAGGGGGCGACGAACCGAACCCGTGCGTCAGACCCGCACAGACGATCGCGGTCGGTATCGGCTACACACGCTCCCCGCAGGTGCGTACTACCTCGAAGCCGCGCCGGACCCACTTGAGGCGCTTCAGAGACCGCAAGTGCCTGGCCGGCAGGCGATGACACTTGCACGGAGTTATTTCCCCGGTGCGCCCCGCGTCGAGGGTGGTGAGTCGCTGTCGCTCTCGGTCGGCCAGAATCTGACCGGGCTTGAGTTCGCGCTTCCGACCGTGCCCACGGCCGCGCTTCGCGGGACGATCACCGATTCAACAGGCAAGCCCGGCGGAGTCTTCTCGGCCCGAGTGCAACGCGTGGGCGGGCCGATTGGCGAGGTGCGTGGGTCATTAAATCCGAACGGCAACGACTTCACATTCCCGAGCGTGCCGACAGGCGAGTACTGGGTCATGGGCATTGCCAGACCGACGCCGACGTCCGACCTGGAATTTGGTGTGATGCGCGTGACCGTCAGCGGTCAGGATCAGTTGGGCCTGGCAATCACAACGGCCAGGGGCGCCATCGTCAACGGACGCGTGTTGATGGAAGACGGAGCCACGCCGATGCCTGCGAACCTCGGCGTGGTCGCCCACGAGACCGAGTATGAGTTGCCCGCCCTGGTGGGATCGACCACCTCCGGCGCGACACCTGTGACTGTGGCGACGGACGGGACGTTCACCTTCAGCAGTTTGTTTGGTCCACGCCTGCTCCGGGTTGAGGGACTGCCCGCCGGGTGGGCACTCAAGAGCGTGACATTCGACGGCCAGGATGTGACCGACACTCCGGTGGATGTTATGGGCGGCGAAACCGCGCGGACGCTGCGCATGGTGATCACGTCACGCACCGCCACGATCTCCGGTGTCGTTCGCGACGATGCCGGTCGGCCTGTTGAACGCGCGCGAGTGGTGGTGTTCAGCGAGAATGCGGACAAGTGGGGATGGCGCTCACGCATGGTGCGCACCGCCGAGAGTGGCGCCGACGGACGATTTGTCGTTGACGGTGTACTTGACGGCGCATACCGAATTGTCGCCCTGCCATTCCTCGAGGACGGATCCTGGATGGACACAACGATCCTGCGACGGCTGGAGCCACTTGCGTCGCCGCTGGCGGTGAGCGGGGCTGCGCCGATGACAATGAACTTGGTGGTGAAGCCATGGTGAACACGTGTGGCGCACTCGCGCTGGTGCTTGTGGCCCTGGTCCAGAGTCCGCAACCGCCTGCGCCGCCCACCGGCACCGGGAAGATCTCCGGCATCGTTACACGCGGCGACTCCAAACAGCCGCTCGACGGGGCCATGGTTCGCGTGGTGCGCTGGGAAGGCGGGCTTGGGCGTCAGTTTCCTCCAAGCCAGAGCCAGGCTGATGGGCGGTTCGTGTTTGAGAACCTTCCGGCCGGAGAGTACGCGGTGACGTTTTCGGCCACCGGGTTCGTGACGCTTGAGTGGGGGCAGGTCCGTCCGCAGGAGCCGCCGCGTCGCGTCGATCTGGCAGAGGGGCAACACGCCACAAACGTCAATATGACGTTGCCGCGCACGGGAGCTATCGAAGGGCGTGTCCTCGATGAATTTGGCGATCCCGCGCCAGGCCTGACCGTGCAGGCGGCGCGCGTGCAATACGCCGCCGGGAAACATCGGCTGATGCCGATCGCGTCGACACAAAACGTCCCCACCGATGATCTGGGACAGTTTCGGTTGTTCAACCTGCCGCCCGGTGACTACTATCTCGTCGCGCTCTCAGGTCCGTTTGCTGGACCAGACGGTGCCGCAGGATTTGCTCTGACGTATTTTCCAGGCACGGCCGTGCCCATGGACGCTCAGGTGGTGACGGTGGACGTCGGCCAGGACATCACCGGCGTGACGATGCAGATGTCGCCGGCCCGCACAGCGACGATCAGCGGTGTCACGACGGACGAAAACGGCACGCCCATCCAGGCGAGCGTGATGCTAATCCCGACGAGTGGCGGTGATGTGCGCGCCGCCATCATGGCGCGCGGCGAGTCTGACCCCGCAGGCCGCTTCGTCTTCCGCAATGTGGCGTCGGGCACCTATGCGATTCAGGGATTCGGCCGGCCGGTCGGTGGCGGAAATCTCGGCCGGGCGCCGTTTGGAGCGCTGCAGGTGACGGTGGATGGAGATCTCTCGAACCTGGCGGTCAAGATCGCACCAGGTGCGACCCTGCGCGGTCGCGTCGTGTTTGAAGGGCCTGCGCCTCAGCCGGCACCAGACCGTGTGCGTGTTGTTCCCGCACCCATCAATTTTGCCACCGGTCCGCTGGGCGGCGGCCCGCCCGACACCGTGACCAATGCGGATTGGACGTTCGAGACCAGAAACATGACGGGCACGCGGGTGATCTCGGTGACCGCCGGTGCCGTAGGCTGGCGACTCAAGAGTGTTGTGCGCGGCAGCAAGGACATCACCGATCACCCCGTGGACTTTGGCGAAGGTGATGTCAACGACGTCGAGATCACGATGACCAGCCTGCACGCCACGGTGACCGGAAGCGTCACCGACGCCGGTGAGCCCATCGGTGAGTGTCTGGTGGTGATCTTTGCGGACGACCTGGCGAAGTGGACGTTCCCGTCACGCTTCATTTCCGCAGTTCGCCCCAACGCGACAGGGGTCTTCACCGCGTCTGGTCTTCCGTCTGGTGACTACCTCGTGATCGCAGTCCCGCTGCTTGCCGGCCAGGAGTGGCAGGACCCCGCTGTGCTGGAGCGCTACCGCGCTCACGCAACCAAAGTCAGCGTGTTTGAAGGCGGCAGCGCGACCGCATCACTCCAGCTCGTGCGGCGATAACGTCAGCGCGACGCACGTTCTTTCTTCTGCTTCTCGACCATCGCCGCCACATCCGCCAGCAGTTTCTTGGCGTCGTAGACGATGCCGTCTTTGATGGTCCACTTCACGCCACCAACACGGTCGATCTGGTTGGTCTGGTCGTTGAGGCGCATCGCGCCCGTGCCGTAAAGCACCTTCAGGTTCTGCAGCGGATTCTGATCGACCAGCACCATGTCTGCCAGCATGCCGGCGCGGATGATCCCGAACTCGATCTCCTTGCCCATCGGTTCATGCAGCGCCTGCGCCGCATGCATCGTGGCGCCGCGGATGACCTCGAGCGGATGGAAACCCGCTTCCTGCATCAGCTCCAACTCGTGGATGTAGCCAAAGCCCCACGTGTTGTAGATAAACGCCGCATCGTCACTTGCCGTCACGCGGCCGCCCATCTTCTTGTAATCGTTGAGCAGGCGGAACCAGACTTGGTAGAACTTGCGCCACTGAATTTCGTCGTCGAGTGTCCAGTCGAAAAAGTAGGAGCCGTGATTGTTGCGGTCGGGACGATAAAAGTCATGGAGCGTCGGGAGCGTGTATTTGTCGTGCCAGTCCGCGTTGCGCATGCGCATCACGTCGCGACCGGCCGCATACGCGGTCATCGTCGGGTCAAACACGGTACCGAGTTTGATGTGCTCTGCGAGGTAGTCGTTCCACTGCGGTGAGCCCGGCTCGTAGATCTTGTCGTGCAGACGAGCCACCTGCGAGAAGCGGAAGTACTCGTCGTTGTAATTCATCTGGTGCGGCCAGGGCTGAATCTCGAAGTCCTTCAGCAGCGCCTCGAAGTGCCCGTAGAAGTGCGTCACCGTGCCGAGGCCCATCTTGGCGGCCGTGAGCGCGTTCATCTGCGCGACACCGCGCTGTTCGAGGTGTGCGGTCGAGCCGAGCCCGAGCTTCTTCGCCTCGTCGAGCAGCGCCGCCATGATCGGGGGCGGGTACGCGACGAGTTTCATGCCGTCGATGCCGTTGTCCTTGCACCAACGCACCCATTCACGCGCCATCTCCGGTGTAGTGACCGCACCACGCGTCCAACCCGCGCCGGGACGCTGATAGTTGAAGATGCGGGGCGCGACAATCGCGTTGCTGTTGGCGCGCACTTTTTCCGGCGCGGCGTAGGCCTGCGGACCGAGTTCGACGCCACGCCCGGACGTGACGCCATGCGCCATCCAGAGCTTGAACGTGTATTCGGCTTCGGGCGATTTCGGCGTGCCGCCCACGTGCATGTGCAGGTTCACAAAGCCCGGCATCAGATACATGCCCGTGCCGTCGATGTCATGCTGCGCGGTTGGAGGGCGATTCGCCAGCAGCGGCATCCCAGGCGTGCCTGCGCTCCGAATGGCCGCGATGCGGTTGTTCTCGACCACCACGTCCATCGGCCCAAACGGCGGCGCGCCGGTGCCGTCGATAATCGTCACCCCTCGAATCACCATCGTCTGAAACGGCCCGACGCCTTCGTCGGCGCGGCGATCAGGCGCCGGAACGATGCCGCCGACACGGGCGGGGGCGGGCGCCTGCTGCTGGGCAGCAATCAGGGCCGACGCGAACAGGAGGGGTAGTACGGCAGCGATCGAGCGTTTGGAAATGGGCATGGCGCGGCCATTGTAGCGGAGGCCGGGGCGGTGACGTTGTTTTAAATAAAGCTATTATCCTAAAATAACGATGGGAGTTATTTTAGGCAGCCATGGATCGCGAGCCGCAAGGCCACACCGTGAAGGTCGCCACCGCCGGCGAGGCGTTTGGGGCGTGGGTGCCCTCGCCTCTGCCCCCGGTGCCTGCCGTGGTGTGGACCCCGGCGCTCCGGGCACAGTTCGACGACGCGCTGCTGGCCCTGGGGCGTCTGGATGCGCTGACCGGGTTCCTGCCAAACGCCTCGCTGGTTCTCTACAGCTTCGTGCGGAAGGAAGCCGTATTGTCCTCAATGATTGAGGGCACCCAGTCCTCGCTCGCGGACCTCCTCCTGTTTGAGATCGACGAAGAGCCGGGTGTCCCCATCGAAGATGCCCGCGAGGTCAGTCGTTATGTCAACGCGCTCGACCACGGGCTGAAACGCCTGCGCGGCGGCTTCCCCTTGTCGCTGCGACTCATCCGTGAAGTGCACAAGGTCCTGCTGGGGCGACGACGGGGCGGGCAGTACACGCCTGGTGAATTTCGACGGAGCCAGGTATGGATTGGCGGAACGCGCCCTGGCAACGCGGCGTTTGTGCCACCGCCAGCCAATGAGTTGACCGCATGTCTCACGCCGTTTGAGCGCTTCCTGCACGGTCCGCCGTCGGTGACGCCGCCACTGCTGAAGGCAGCCCTCGCGCACGTGCAGTTCGAGACCATTCACCCATTCCTCGATGGCAATGGCCGCGTCGGACGATTGTTAATCGCGCTCCAATTGGCTGCCGATGGGCTGATGCCGGAACCGCTGCTGTATATCAGCCTGCACTTCAAGGAGCATCGCCAGACGTATTACGAGCTGCTCGATCGCGTGCGTCGTACGGGTGACTGGGAGGCGTGGCTGGAGTTTTTTGCGGACGCGGTGCGTTCAAGTGCGAAGGCCGCAACCGACTCGGCCAAGCGGCTCTTGAGTCTCTCTGCGTCGGATGTGCTGAGGATTGACGCGATGGGACGGCCGGCAGCATCGGCATTGGCCGTGCACCGCGCGTTGCAGCAGCGCCCGATTGCCACATCGGGTTCACTGGTCATCGCCACGGGGCTCACACCACCCACGGTGAACAAGGCCCTCGTACATCTCGAACGCCTCGGCATTGTCACCGAATTGACCAGTCGGCGACGAGGGCGCGTGTTCAGCTACGGCAAGTACACCGCAATCCTCAACGAGGGGATGTCCCTTCCGCGGTAGTCACGCACGTCAGGTGCGGAACTGGAGAGCCGGCAACGGAGGACCTGTCCGAAACTTCTCCACGTCATTGGCAAAGGAGTGCAGCTCGCCGTTCTCGGCAGCCAAACTGCGCCAGCGTCGGGGCAACACGTCGAGGAACGAGTCGGCTTCCGTCAGCCAGTCAGCGATGGGGTCGGCCTCGGACGACTCTTCCTCGTCAAATGCCAGATCAGGTTGACGTGCGGCGGCCAGGGGGGGCGGTGCAGGCTGCAACTGAGCCACGAGGGCACGCAGGTGCTCCACCTGAAGAGGCTTGACCAGCACTCTGGTCTGGGCGGCGTCTTCTTCCCCTTCTTCCCCAACTGGGTGAACCAGACTGCTGGCCATCCGGACGACCGGGATATTGCGGGCGGCGAGGCTGAGCGCGAGTTCCTGACTGCCTGGGCCAGCGAGTCCGGTGGTGGCCAGCACGAGATCCAGGCGAGTGCGTGCAATCACCCCGAGTGCGGCGCGGTCGTCGGCCACGCCGACGACAGACACGGCGTCTGAGCCGACCGCCAAGTAGACAAACATGCAGACCGCTGGACTTTCATCGACCACAAGAATTCTGAAGGGAGGTGTCATCGTCATCGGGGGCCTCCCTGTGACGTGCGGCTCCAGACAATGATGCGTGCAATGCTGCAGCGAGTAGTCATAGTGTCCTTCCAACTCACCCCACGAGGCTTGTGATTTGGATTAGGTACGAATGTGGGAGTTGGGGGTAGACGCGAATTGACCTAATCGCGTGGGGCGGGGCGACAATTATTTGTACGGCCCCAGTGTCGGCTACTCGCGTGGTTCGTCCAGCGAGGCCCAGCCCTGGCGCAGCGCGTAGAGCGCGGCCTGGGTTCGGTTCGTCACATGCAGCTTTTCGAAAATCACGCGCAGCCGGTTGGACACCGTATGCACGGACCAGTGCAGCACCATGGCGATCTCGCGATTGTCGAGGCCCTGCGCCACCAGACGCAGCACGTCCACTTCTTTTTCCAGAAGCGCATTGGCCGCCGGCGTGCTGGGTCGCACCAGATGCAGTTCGCCCAGGACCCTGGCGGCGCTGATCGGATCGATCAAGTACTCCCCGCGATGGACCGCCTCGATGGCCGCGATGAGTTCGGTCGCGTCGACCGTCTTGAGCAGGTAGGCGCGGGCGCCGGCCCGAATGGCCTCCAGCATGTAGGACTCCTCGCGAAACATGGTCAGCGCCAGGATGCGGGAGGTCGGTGCCTCGGTGATGATCTGCCGGATGGCCTCGGCCCCATCCATTTCCGGCATCGCCAGGTCCATCAGAAAGACATCCGGCTGCGCCGTGCGCCGCAGGGCCACGGCCTCGACGCCATTGCGGGCCTCGCCCACGACGGTGAAGCGACCAACGCCCTCACAAATTTCGCGCAGGCCCTGCCGCATCAGCGTGTGGTCATCCGCGATGGCAATGCGAATCACGCGCCCTCCGTCGGGGAGGTGCACGGCACCGCAATCGTGATGACCGTCCCCTTGCCTGGCGCCGAATCCACGCGCAGGTCGCCGCCCATCATCCTGCACCGCTCGGCCATCCCCACGAGGCCGAATCCATCGCCTGCCGCCGTTGGCGTCACGGCGCCCGGCACGAACCCTTTGCCATTGTCCCGGATGATGAGCTGCACGTGGGCCGGGCGCCCGATCATCTCAAGTGAGGCCGCGCGTGCCCCGGAATGTTTGACGACGTTGTTGAGACCTTCCTGTGCCACGCGAAAGAGCCTGAGCTGCGTCCCAGGTGACAGCCGGCCATCGACCGCAGCGAGGTCGCAGGTGATCGCGATGCCCGACGCGTCGGCGACGCGTGCGGCGGTCTCACGCATCGATTCGACCAGGCCCACTCGTTCCAGTTGATAGGGCAGAAGGTCCTGCACCACGCCACGCACTTCGCCCAGCGCCTGAGACGCCGCTTCGGCAATGTCTCCCATCCGCTTGGCCGCGGGCTCGTCCTGAGTCGCGAGCGGTGCGCTCATGCGCGCCCAGTTCCGGATCACGACCAGCGTCTGTGAGACGCCGTCGTGCAGATCAGCCGCGATGCGCTTGCGATCGGCTTCCTGCGAATCGATCAGTTGACGCGCGAAGGCCTGCTGCACGGCCTGCTTCCGCTCGAGGGCGTCCAGTCTCCACCGATGGCCACCAAAGGCCGCTGCGGCCGCGAGTCCACTCATCAGCAGTGCAAACCAGGTGGTCCGGTAAAACGGCGGAATCACGGCGATGGTCAGGCGAGCGCCGACGTCATTCCAGACGCCGTCGCGATTGGCCGCGATGACGCGGAAGTGGAAGGTCCCGTAGGGCAGGTTCGCGTAGCGCGCGGAGCGATCGCTGCCGGCCTCCACCCAATCGGCGTCAAGTCCCTCCATCTGGTATCTGAAGCGGGCCTGGTCCGGGCGCACGAACGTCAGCGCGGCGTAACGTGTCTGGAACTCCGTGCTGCCGGATCGGATCTCAATCCGGTCGCGTTCGGCCACCGGAAAGCCGCCGATATTCACGTCGAGAATGGTGACTGGAGGCGCTGGTGCACCGGTGGTGAGTCGCGCGGGGTCGAGGATGGCCACACCGCGCTGGGTCGGAAACCAGAGACGTCCGTCGCGCGCGAGGATGCCCGCCGGTTGACCGAGGCCGTTGCACTCCGGATTCGCCATGCCGTCTTCGCGCCCGTAGTGGATCGCCGTGACGATCGTGCGCCGGCCGTCGGCCAGGTCGTCCAGTTCGGCCCGCGCCACTTGGTAGATGCCTCCATTCGAGCTGATCCAGAAGCGGGAGGCGTGATCTTCAATGATTCGGAAGGCCCCATTGGCGGGCAGTCCCTCGCGCGTTGTAAACCGCGCGAACCGCCCATCGCGATAGCGGAAGAGGCCCGTGTCGTAGGTGCCAATCCACAGCGAGCCTGCGGCGTCCTGATGGAAGGCGCGGGCGCGACGGCCGGTGAAGCCCTCCGACGCGCTGACCTGCGTGAGCACCCCGTTGGTGTAGCGCGCCAGTCCGTCGATGTTGCCCACCCACAACGTGCCTGCTGCATCTTCATACACACCGCTGGTTTCACCGCCCCTGCTGCCATCCTGACGAAGGATCTGCGTGAAGCGGCCGTCACGGAAACGGACGAGGCCGTCGTTGGTGCCGAACCACATGTCCGGTCCGGCGCCTTGATAAATCGTCAGCGCCGTTGCCGGTGCCCCAGCCTCCGTCGGTGTCTCGACGCGGCCGTTCTTGATCTTTCTGAGACCCGCACCAAAAGTGCCCACCCAGATCGTGCCGTCTCGAGCCTCCATCAGGGACACCACGTTTGCGCCGGCGACTTTGTACTCCGCTGATACCTTCTCGAATTTTCCGTCAGCGTACCGCGTCAGCCCGGGCCAGCCTCCTATCCAGATCGCACCTTGTCTGTCCTGGAGAATGGGATAGGTGTTGTCCGCCTCCAGCCCGCCAGCGGCCGTTACCGAGACGACGGGTTGCTCGACCATATGCGACAACCCCGTGTCTGTGCCGATCCAGTGCGAGCCTTCGTGATCGCGCATCACGTTGCGGATCCGGTTGTCGGGCAGTCCGTGCGCGGTGGTGTACGACGTGAAACGATCGTTGCGAAACCGCGACAGCCCGTGAGGCGACATGAACCAGATCGTGCCGTCAGGATCCTCCACACACGATAGGTTCTCCAGCAGAAGCTGACCAGCACCCACCCCGTGCGTACGCAGGCGTCCATTCTCGTCGGACACGAGGGTCCCACCGGGCACGAGGCTCCAGACCCGGCCGGATCGGTCTTCATAAATCGGGCCTCCGCGCAGCGCCAGCGTCCGCGTCAGCCGACCGTTGTGATAGCGATGGGCGAGGCCGGTGGCGTCGCGGTACCACCGCACCTCCCGGTCTTCCGAGGTGCCGACCCACGTCAGTCCTGCGGCGATGGGCGCGTGCAGGTCCGCCTGGGGTACGAAGCGGGTGCCTTCCCATGCGAAGACGCCGGTGTTGGTATCCACCACCAGGCGCCCGCCAACCACTGCTATCCGGAGCACCGGTGTTGACGGCAAGCCCTGGGCGACACCCATGTGGGCGAAGGTGCCGTTCTCGTAGCGCAGCACTTGTCGTGTTTGCAGCGTCAGCCACAACTGCCCGGTGGCATCCACGGCGAGTCCCGCAAAACGGGAGTGCGGCAATTCCGGATTGGTCGTGGTATCAAAGGACCGGAAGGTCGTGCCGTCGAAGCGGGCCAGTCCGCCCAGGGTGGTGACCCAGATGAATCCGTCGGGAGTCTGCGCGATGCCGATGACCGTGCTTTGAGGCAGACCGTCTTCGGTCGTCCAACTCTTGATTTGATACTGCGCAGACGCCGTGCGCGCCACCAGCAGCACGAGCACGAACAGGACCAGCACGCGGAAACGCACATGGGGATTGTCGTTGAACTTGGGGACTGGCTTCAAGCTGAGATTCCCTACTTTCCGTAATGCTCCTCTACGTCTGGAGAACACATACATGACTCTTGCGATCGGTCGTCGCCGTTCCGTTGTGGCCGGCATTCTGCTGGTCCTGGTGTTTGCTGGTGTCTCGTCTTTGCGCCGGCGCGGTCGTCCAGACGTTTGCGGGCGCGGCCGGCGGCCGTGGCCCCTTCCGCCACCAGCTTCCCCGGCATGATTCTGTGGGCGGCGGTGTGCAGGGACCGTTCACGGCTGCGGGCACGTATCAGGTGCGGATGACGGTGAATGGCGTCACACAGACCCAGCCGTTCCAGGTCAAGAAACAGTCCATGCACACCGATGTCACCGACGCGGATCTACAGGAGCAGTTCGATCTGGTGATTCGCATTCGTGACAAAACGAGCGAAGCCAATCAGGCGGTGATTGACATCCGGCGGATCAAGGCGGACGTCTCTGACCGGTCGGTCCAAGTCACCTGATGCACGGCTGAAGACGACGGGCAACAGTCTGCTCGCGGCGCTCAGCGAAGTGGAGCTCGCCGGTTTCAACGTGGAAGCGACCAGGCTCAACCTGGAAACGGTCAGGGGGAGGTAGACAGCCGTGCCGCAGCGATGTCATATCACTGCAGCAGGCGCGACAGCGACGATCCCGCCGGTTGGTTCGAAGTGTTTGGTGTTGAAGGTCAGCAACTCCCTGACGCCGTTGCCCGCCAAACTTGTGGCAATGAGTGCGTCATAACTTCGCCCTCCCACCACGCCGTGTTTTGCCAGGCCGTCGATGAGGTCAACGTACTGCTGGCCTGACGGTGCCGCCACCGATCCCAGATCGACGAAATTGGCCTTGATGAAGGCCCAGCTATCGATGCCGGACAAGCGGTACGGAGCGGGCAGGCGCGTCAGAACGGCGTAGGTCTCAAGCAGCGCATGTGCCGCGACGACCAATGTGTCGCCGCGATCGAAGCGGGCCTCGATGGCAGCGACGGCCGCGCAGTGGCGTTCGTGCCACGAACACACGGCGGCGACCATGCAACTGGTGTCGACAGAGAAGACAGCCACGTCAGCGACGTCCGCGCCGCAGTTCTCTTCGTGTTCGCTCAACGGTGATGGACGTCAACGGCGGCACGGGGTTGGCGGCGACCGCCACCGCCAGCCGACCCCGGCGTTCCATCGCGACCGCCAGCATGGCTGGCTCGATCTCGATGACGCCGTCGCGCCAGCGGATGTCGAGAGGAACGCCCGGCTCAAGCCCAGCTTCGTTTCGGACACTCCTCGGGATGACCAGCCGTCCGGCTGAATCCATGGTTACAGTCATGGTGCTGATTCTACCATTTAGACGTCGAGGAATACATTGGGATGCCGAGTCGCCCATGATCTACGCTCCGTACGCCAACATCACCTCGTCAGCTTTTAAACGTTCCTTCTGCGCACCCGCGGAAACACGGGACGTGTAGCCACCGACGTTGTGCGTCTCGTCGAAGAGACCGATGAAACGATGCGGGTGCGGACGGTGGCTACACTTGACGAGAGGTACGCCGCGACGAGTGCGATGAGATGGCCAACCTGCGCAACGGGCACGATCAGAGTCGGGAGGATCTCGATCGACTCGGCCTGTGCCACCACTTCCGATTCGATTCCTGACGAAGCAAACAGAAGATCGACGACCGACACATCCGCGGAGCGCGGCGGCGTCAGCCGCACAGTCGCCAGGCGTCCCAGCACCTCCCGCTCGACGGTCGCGCTCACTGTGTACCCGTCGGACTGGAGCCGACGGATGAGGCCCTCGGCCTCCCCGTCATCAGCCACCGCGACGACGAGGTCGGCATCGCGGGTGAATCGCGGCTCCGTGCGCACCGATATCGCCAGGCCACCGACAAGCGCGAAGCGAGCGCCGGCGTCACTGAGATCCGCCACCGCTCGGCGAAGCACAGACTCAAGCTGGGTCATCCGAATCGCGTTCGAGGATCCACCGCGCGGCCGACCGCATCGCCATGTTCGGCACCAGGCCGGTGTCGCACCCACGCGCGCAGACGCTGGTCGATGTCATCCTCGCTCTCCTCCGGAAAGCGTCGGCGCAAATTCTGGCGCATCAGCGCAATGCCGGTCTCAGACAGATCGAGTGCAACGCGCAACGCGCCGTCGACGGTCGATGTCGAGGATGACATGTCGCGAATATACGGCCGACAGGGAACCTATCGCCTGATCAACAGCCTGAGGCCGGCGGCGCTGAGCGCGACGATGAGGAGGAGGCCGAGGCCGCCGAGGATCTTGTCGAGCCACTCGACTCCGGTCCATTGCAGGTAGTGGACGCGGTAGATCGCGTCGATGCGATCCGTGTCCCGGCCGCGCTGTGAGAGCGACAGCCGATTCCAGTCGATGGTGGTCCGCACGCCGGTATCGGTCGTGACGAGTGCGTCGTCGATGGTGGCAATCTGACCGTAGCGCTCCGGGTTGGCGGTGAACGCGTCTGTCACAAGTGCGCGGACGTCGGCGTCTGAGGCCGTCGGACGCTCCTGCAGTGTCACCGGATCGAGTTGCCTCCACCCGGACTCCGTGCGTGCGATCAGGTGATCACCCAGCACCGTCCTGAGATACCTGACCTCACGCCAGTCGGCCGATGGCGGCATCGAGATCGTGGTGGTCAACGGATACGTGCGGACGCCGAGACTCTCATACGCCCCGCCGTAACCGGGCTTGATGAAGAAGAACGCACCCGTCACCGCCCACGCCAGGAGCGGGAGCAACATGGTGACACCAAGCGCGCGGTGCAGCGAACGTGGCGTCATTGTGAATAAATTCCCGTCCGTCGCTTTGGCCTATCGCCTCTATCCTTTAACCTTCATCAGCGCCGCCACTGCCGCTTCGAGCTGCTCGTCTTTGCCCTTGCTGACCGCTTCGTAGGTCTGCGGGACACGAATGTCGGGATCGGTCTGCCAGTTCTCAAGGAACTTTGCCTTCGGGTCCTTCACGCCGAGGGGTGGAGCGCCCCAGCGGATGCCGGTGTCGGGCAGAGTGGCCCAGCCGGCGAACGTGCACGTGCCTGGCACCGGCATGCCGACCAGTGGGCCAATCTTCTGCGCCTGGTAGGTCCACGCGAAGCAGTGACCGTCGCTGTAGTTGGCTTCGTTCACCAACGCAATGCTCGGCTTGGTCCAGCGGAAGTTCGGCTCAAAGCCGGTGCTGCGGCCGTCGGTCGTGTAGTCGAAGAAGTATTTGCCGGTCAGGAACATGTCGAGGTCGGCGACCAGGTCACCGCCGCCGTTGTTGCGCGTGTCGACCACCAGACCCTTGCGGGTGGCGAATTTGCCAAACACTTCTTCCACAGTCGTTCGATACGCGCCGTCATTCATGCCGGGAATGTGCACGTAGCCGAGCGTGCCATTGCTCAGGCGATCCACCTCAGCCTCGTTGCGCTTCACCCAACGTGTATACAGCAGCCGGCCCTCTTCGGCCTGTGTGATCGGCATGACCACGAGGTCGCGAGTCGCTCCTGCGGCGTCGGCAATCATGAGTAACGTCCGCTTCGACGCCTTGCGATTGAGCAACTGCGCGAGGTCGCGGTCCGCCGGAATCGGCTCGCCATCGATCGCCTGAACAATCGAACCCACAGCGACGTTCATGCCGGCCTTGTCGAGTGGACCACCCTTGATCACTTCCGCGACCTTGTAGCCCACACCGCGGTACGTCTGGTCGTAGAACACGCCGAGCGAGGCGGTGGCGTCGAGATCCGTTCCGGTCCGCGCATACGACGAACCGCTGTGCGAGACGTTGAGTTCGCCCAACATCTCCGCCAGCATCTCGGACATCTCGTAGCTGTTGCCGATGTGCGACAGATATTTCAGGTAGTCGGGCTTGACCTCATCCCAGTCCACACCGTGGAGGGACTTCGTGTAGAACGTCTGCTTCGTTCGACGCCACACGGATTCGAACTGCGCCTTGCGCTCGGCCGCCTGATCCTGCACTTTTTCCCCGCTGATGCCGACGGAGTCGCGTTTGCCGCTGGCGGGATCAATACGAGAGATAGCCCCGTCCGAAAGCAAGTACAGGAACTTCTGCTCCTTGTCCCACTGGAGACTTCCGCTGTTGGCATTGAGCGCGACCAGTTGCTTGGTCTCCCGCGTTCGCACGGTGGTGGTCCACAGATTCAGTCCCCGCTCAAACCGCGCGAGGTAGAACAGGGATTCGCCATCCTTGCTCACGACCGCGTCACCCAAAGACGATGAGTGGATGGTGAGACGGGCTTTGCGATCGGTGACGCCGTCGAGCTCCAGAACCAGGGGGGCCGGCGTCGCGGCCGGCGCCGCTGGGTCCTTCTTGGCCGATGCATCGGCCTTGGTCTTGGCGTCGTCGGCCTCCTTGATGAGCGCGAAGTCCTCTTTGCTCAGCCGGAATGTGTCCCACGCGTCCTGCGAAAAAAACATCCCGTACGCATCGGCCTGCGCGCCGCCCGACTGCGCCACGCTCTTGAGACCGTCGCGATTGCTGAACCAGAGCATCGCCTTGCCGTCGAGAATCCAGCGCGGCCGAGAGTCGTTGAAGCCGCTCTGCGTCAGGTTGACCACTCGACCCGTGCCATCGGCGCGCACGAGCCCCACTTCGCCAGGCGCCATGCCCGGCACGGCGTAGTCAAACAGCAACCACTGACTGTCGGGGCTCCACTGGAAATACTGATCGTGGTCACCCATCGAGAAGAGATGCTGGTCGGTCAGCAGTCCCTTTGCCGTGTTTGCGGCCAGGTCGTACACCTTCAGCGTCATCCGGTTTTCAACATACGCAAGCAGCTTGCCGTCAGGGGAGAACTGCGGCTGGTAATTCTCAGAAGCGTTTGAGATGAGCGGCGTCTCGCGGACCAGCGTGGACGCGTAGAAATGCAGCTCCTCATCGCGGGTGCGCCGTGCTTCGATGATCTGCCATTTCCCGCCCCGCTCTGACGAGTACACCAGCGCCTTGCCGTCCGGCGAGAACACTGGCGACCGTTCGGCCTCCGGCGTCTTCGTGATCTGCTTCGTCACCCCGCCTTCGACACTCGTGACAAACACATCGCCACGCGCGATGAACGCGACTTCCTTGCCCGAGGGCGCCACGGCAAGATCACTTGCCCCGCCGGTCACCGTCACAATGCGTTCGTTTGTCGCGCGGGCATCGGCCGCGATCGTGACTAGCACCTTTCGCGGCTGTTGGCCGGGCGTCATCGTGTACAACGCGCCGTCATAACTGAACGACAACATGCCGTTTCGCGCGGCGGTGAGGAAACGCACGGGCCGTGCCTTGAACTGCGTCAACTGCTGCGATGGCCCACCCGACACGTTCATCTTGTGCACGTTGAACGACCCGCTGGCCTCAGACAGGTAATAAAACGCGCGGTCGTTGTCGGTGAAGATCGGATTGCGGTCTTCGCCCTCAAAGGTCGTGATTTTGCGATGAGTGCCAGCCTGCGTGTCCTGCACCCATATGTCACGTGCGACCGCCGACACGTGGTGTTTGCGCCACGTATTCTCCTGACCCTTTTTGTCGTGGTAGATCATCTGCCGGCCATCGCGGCTGTACTGCACATCCTCCGCGGGCGTCGTCAGCACCTGCGTCACACGGCCGCCGCCGACGGGCACGCTGTAGAGCTCTGGCATGTACCCGGTTGGAAAGCCGCGATGTTCGGCCGTGTCCTGTCGCGCAGCGCCGAACACGATCGATTGGCCGTCTGGCGCAAACGTGAACGGCGATTCGGGCGCCGAGTGGGACGTCAGTCGTCGAGGCTCGCCGCCCTTGACCGACATGAGGAACACATCGAAGTTGCCGTAGCGGTCGCTTGCAAACGCAATCTGCGTCCCGTCCGGACTCCACACGGGCATGAAGTCATGCGCCTCATGCATCGTCAACGGCCGCGCCGTGCCACCAGATGCGGGCACCAGATACAGGTCGCCCTTGTAGGTGAACACAATCTGCGACCCGTCAGGCGAGATGGCCGGGTACCGGTTCCACAGGGGCTCGGCGGCGTCCTGTGCGGACGGGGCGGATGATGCGATCAGCAGGGCGGCTGCGAGGAGGAGGGAGCGTTTGGACATAAGGGAGTCTCTGACTAGGCGAAAGGGAAAAGGCCAAAGGCTAAAGGTACGGTCCGGACCCGATATCTGTCCGTACCTTTGGCCGATCGACTTTAGCCTTTGAGATTCAACCGTCTGAATCACTTCAAATTTGTCACATCAGCGGCCGTCCACTGGCCTTCGCTCTTGGCGACGAACACGGCGGCCGTGAGGTCGGAGAACACGTTGACCGTGGTGCGGGACATATCGAGGATGCGGTCCACGCCCAGGACGATGGCGATGCCCTCGCCGGGAACGCCAAACATGGTCAGGATGCCGACCAGGAGGGGGATGGACCCTCCGGGCACACCCGCCGCGCCGATCGCCGTGATGACCGACATGATCATGACGACACCCATCTGCGGGATGGTCAGGTCAACGCCGAAGATCTCGGCGAGGAAGATGACCGTGATGCCCTCGAAGATGGCCGTGCCGTTCATGCACATCGTCGAGCCGATGGGCAGCACGAAGCCGGCGATCTTGCGCGGGATGCCGAGCTGGTTTTCGCACACGGCGAGTCCGGTCGGCAGCGTCGCGCTGCTGGAGCTCGTCGAGAACGCGGTGATGAGGGCCGCCTTGACCCGGTTGACGAACACCAACGGCGACAGTCCCAGGCCGAATTTCAGGATGCTGAACAGCGTGATCCCGACATGCAAGGCCAGCGCGATAAGCACGGTCACCACGAATGCGGCGACCGCCACCATCAGATCAAACCCGAACCGGGACGACACGGTGAAGATCAGGCACGCGACTCCGTAGGGCGCCAGCTTCATCGCAAAGCCGATAATCTTGATGACCACCTCGTTCAGGGCTTCAAGGAAGTCGATCATCGGTTTGGCCTTGGCCATCGGGATGAGCGTGAGGGCGGCACCAAACATCAGGCCGAAGAAGATGACACCGAGCATGTCTGTCTTGGCCGCGGCATCGATCGGGTTGCGCGGCACGATGTTGACGAACGTTTCGGGGCCAAACTTGGCGGTGGTGGCGGCGGCTTCGACGCGGGTCGAGGCGTCGCCGGAAAACCGTTCCATGAGCTCCACGCGCGTCTCAGGAGACACGCGCTCCCACGGTTTCATTATGTTGACGACGATGAGGCCCAGCGTTGCGGCGAGGCAGGTCGTTACGAAGAAATAGCCGATGGCCTTGCCGCCCACCCGACCGACCTTGCTGATGTCACCGAGGCCGGCCACCCCAAGCGTGATGGAGGCAAACACCAGCGGCATGACCACCATGAAGAGCATGCGCAGGAAGATCTGGCCAACCGGCCCGGCGATGAAGCTGTTGACCCACTCAACCGTCGGATTGTCTACCCCGACCGTCAGGTTGGTCGTCACACCCGCAATCAAGCCGACCGTCAGGCCGAGCAGAATCTTGGTGTGGAGTTTCATGCCCGTGCCGCTGGAATCGATGGATTCGCTCATGGCCTAGGAGTCTATTGGGCAATGGGCCAATGAGGCAATGGGCCAATGAAGTGCATTGCCCCATTGCCTCATGGCCTCACTTCCGAGAGGCCTTCTGCTTGTCCACCATCGCCGCCACATCCGCCATCAGCTTCTTGGCGTCGTAGACGATGCCGTCTTTGATGGTCCATCTGACGCCGCCCACACGCTCGACCTGCTCGGTGGCGTCGTTGAGCTTGACCGCGCCGTTGCCATACAGGACTTTCAGGTTCTGAAG
>Ga0163152_10002088_pt1 | contig 29482 bp, 28 predicted proteins | sample OliLakLV19MP8IB2_FD_148635 | JGI IMG/M metagenome (GOLD analysis project Ga0163152, IMG submission 148635) | Freshwater microbial mat bacterial communities from Lake Vanda, McMurdo Dry Valleys, Antarctica - Oligotrophic Lake LV.19.MP8.IB-2 | ecosystem: Environmental > Aquatic > Freshwater >...
ATCTACAACACAACCAGAATACACACTGCATTAAAAATGTCTCCAAGAGAGTTTGCGAAGAAAAGTCAACCGCGCTAGAATGTATTTAATTACTGGAATTGTTGTCTTAAGAATGGGGTACCTTACAATGGCTCGATAAACTTCCGGTCGCCTGCGATAGCTCCAAAAAACCGATGGAATACATTCGCGACTAATAGAGGAACTACGATTCACGATACCTCCTATTGATAACCAGGACAGTGGGAACAGGGAACAACTTTTTTTAATATAACACAAATTTTAGACTAGACAAGTCGCTTGGCTTTTAATACTCTCTTGAGATAAGAACCCGTATGAGAGCCAGCAAGATTAGCGATATACTCCGGGGTACCGGCACCAAGAACCATACCACCACCATCTCCACCCTCAGGACCTATGTCTATTACATAATCAGCGCTTTTTATTAAATCCATATTGTGCTCTATTACCACCACCGTATTTCCTTTGTCTGCCAACTTCTGAAGTATCTCTATAAGTTTCTTTACATCTTCATAATGAAGGCCAATGGTCGGTTCATCTAAAAGATAAATCGTTTTCTGCATGTGTGGGCGATAAAGTTCTGAAGATATCTTTACCCTCTGTGCTTCTCCACCTGATAAAGTAGTGGCCGACTGTCCAAGCTCAAGATAACCAAGCCCGACCTCATTCATCGTATTTAGTCTGTCGTATATAGCTGGAATATCTTCAAAAAATCCCAACGCTTCTTCGACCGTCATCTTTAGTACATCATAAATACTTTTCTTTTTATATTTAACCTCTAGTGTCTCCTTCATAAAACGCTTACCATTGCAGACATCGCAAGGTACGTAAACAGTCGGTAGAAAGTGCATTTCTACTTCTATCTCACCGTTACCCTGACAGGTCTCACACCTACCACCTTTAACATTAAAAGAGAATCTATTGGCTCTCCAACCACGAACACGAGCTTCAGAAGTTTCTGCAAATAGGTCTCGAATGAAAGTGAAAGCTCCAGTATATGTAGCCGGGTTTGATCTTGGTGTTCTACCGATTGGTGATTGATCTATGAGGATTGACCTTCCTAAATATTCACTACCACTAAAACTCTTTGCATTATATGTCTCTGGGGAACGATATCTACGATCAAAACGAGCACGAAGGTTTTTATGTAAAATCTCATATACAAAAGAAGATTTCCCAGACCCAGAAACTCCGGTCACACAAATTAGCCGTCCTAAGGGAATATCAATGTCCATACCTTTTATATTGAAAATATTTCCGCCACGGATTGATAAAACCCCTTTTTCATCTTGTCTACGAATAGGTGGTATGGGTATCATTTCTTCACCGCGAAGATAGGAAAGTGTTTTTGATCCCGAATTATTTTTTTTTGCAGTAAGGAGTGGTTCTAAATAATCAGCAATAACAACTTCACCACCATGAATACCAGCCCCCGGACCAATGTCTACAATATAATCAGAGGCAAAAATGGTGTCTTCGTCATGTTCTACTATTAATATAGTATTGCCTAAATCTCGCAGATTCAAAAGCGTTTTGATAAGACGATTATTGTCCCTAGAGTGAAGCCCTATGGTGGGCTCATCAAGAACATAAAGAGCCCCCACAAGTCCCGAACCGAGCTGAGAGGCAAGTCTAATGCGCTGTGCTTCACCGCCAGAAAGCGTATGCGCTCGCCTGTCGAGCGAGAGATACTCTATACCAACATTTAACATGAACTCTAGGCGGGACTCTACCTCTCGAAGTACAACATTAGAAATCCCCTTCTCACGAGCAGTTAATTTAAGTTTTTTGAAATATTCGTTTGCATTATGGATGGAAAGACTTACTACTTCAACTATATTCTTGCCACCGATTAATACATGCAGAGCTTCTGACCGAAGGCGTGCACCATTACATACTGGACATGGTTCATCACCAAAAAAGTGTTTAGTGCCCAAGCCATTACATTCTGGACAAGCCCCATACGGAGAGTTAAAAGAGAAAAGTCTCGGTTCAACTTCTGGATATGAGTACCCATCATTCGGGCAGGAAAGTTTTGAAGACATTATGAATGATTCTTCCGCGCCCTCATCATCACTTTTTTTCTTACTGGCTACTGCTTGCTTTTTATTTTTTACATCTTGAAAACTGATTTTCACTAGCCCCTCAGACTCTTCAAGTGCTTTTTCCAAAGACTCTGAGAGTCTCTCTTCGGCAGATTTTCTGTTTTCTTTAAAATCTTTAATATTTACCTGGTCCACCAACACGTCAATATCGTGTCTTTTTGTTTTTGAAAGAACAATCTGATCACGAAGCTTCTTGCGAATTCCATCTATCATTACTTCGGAATATCCTTTCCCCAATAAATCATAGAGCAATTGATAGTATTCCCCCTTCCTGCCTCGAACAACTGGGGAAAATAGCTCTACATAAATAGGAAAATCTAGGGATGTCTTTGCTTTAGCAAGATTTGAAAGTTTACCTTCTATTTTTTCAATAATAAAATTTTTTATCTCTTCGTTTGAAAGTTTTTTAATCTCTTCTCCACATACAAGACAGTGGGGGTGCCCAATACGCGCAAAAAGAATACGCAAATAGTCGTATATTTCAGTAATAGTAGCTACGGTAGATCGAGGATTATTAGACCTAGATTTTTGGTCTATAGAAATGGCGGGAGATAGTCCGATGATTTCATCCACATCTGGTTTCTGCATTTGTTTCAAAAACTGTCGAGCATATGACGAAAGTGACTCCACATACCGGCGTTGTCCCTCAGCAAAAATAGTGTCAAATGCCAAAGAGGACTTCCCAGACCCCGAAAGACCGGTGAAAACTATCATCTTATTACGAGGCATCTCAACCGTTATATTCTTGAGATTGTGGGTACGAGCCCCTTTGACTATAAGCTTGTCCTCTCTTCCTTTGTTTTTTGATTTTTCCTCTTTCATTTTGATATAAAGGCAAATTGCCCAGGGTTTGTCCCTAGGGGTAGATACAAAAATTATATTAACACAAACACCTCAAAATAAAAATGATTAAAGAAAAACCACAGATAAAAAGCTTCTTCTATTTTTGTACGATATATCGTACAGATTTGTATAATTCAAGAATTTACTTACTTGTTTATTTTTATTTTAAAATATTGACAACTGTGTGTATCTCTAATATAGTCACGATGGAACAAACCGAATCCCTCGGTGGCAAATGAAGTGTTCAACACTGGCCGGAAACCAGTCTTGAACGAGGCACTGACGCCTCCATAAGCCGAATGGGAATAAGGGGTGTACCATGATGACACTTCGCAAGGCGTTTCTCTCAGGGTATGTTTCTCCAACCCTTCTAAGTCTCTGGTCAGATTTTGACGAAAAAGGCAAACCGCAGAACGACATGGTGGAGCATATGAAGGGTTCGTACATTCTCAACTTAACCCTTGTTGCCTTCGGACTTCCAGTCTCTTGGATGATGTTCAAAATTGCGGACGGAGAAGCGAAAACACTGATAGAAATTTTGGCGCTCTTGATCGGTTTCAGTTCCTTCTTTTTCTTTACGTTTGGAATCATCTTTAGACCCTGGGCTTGGAATTACTTCACCCGCGACTGCAAGATACTTAGCGAGCGTTTTGATTGGCCGAGAGTTGGATACGCAGATCGCAATGATTTATATGAAAGAGTCACCAATCATCTGAAGGTCAAGGCTCAGGGTATTGCCCATATACAAAGCGTTTCTCCGAGCGACCGACATATCTCCAAGTCGCGAGAGGAGTTTGGCTCCATGTTTGACATCGCCAAGAAATTTAATCTGACGGCGGAAGACTGGCATCCATACTTCGATCCGAACTGGAACGGCAAGTTGCCAAAAGCTGGCAAAGTGACGTCATAGGGCCACCTTGTTCAAGAGCGCTGTTTCGTGTCCCTTCGGGACAAACGAAACAGCGCTCTTTTTTTTGTACGATATATCGTACAGATGCAAATATAGTATTAACTATCCTTTGCCTAAATTTTTTAACTTCCCTTCAAGGGCCACTATTTCATCTCTTAAAATTGCAGCTGTTTCAAAATCTAGAATCTTTACCGCGGAATTCATTTGTATTTCTTTTTTACGAATAAATTTACGCGGATTTTTTAAGAATGGTTTTTCTTCCAAAGCTAACTGACTCTCCACAACTTGCCTGTGTTCCCTACTTAATCCTTCAGTAATATCGTGAATCTTTTTAATGATGGTTTTCGGAGTGATGTTGTGCTTTTTATTGTATGCAATCTGAATAGTACGCCTTCTATTGGTCTCATTCATCGCTCTTTCCATTGAACCAGTAACTCTATCAGCATAGAGAATCACTCTGCCCTCTATATTTCTAGCGGCACGACCAATAATTTGAATGAGAGAGGTCTCAGAACGAAGGAACCCTTCTTTATCGGCATCTAAAATACCTATAAATGTAACCTCTGGAAGATCCAAGCCCTCTCTCAAAAGATTCACGCCCACGATGCAATCAAATTCGCCCTTTCTAAACTTTGTTAAAATTTCAATTCTCTCCATTGTCTTTATATCACTATGTAAATACTCTGCCTTTATTTTTTTCTCTTTTAGAAATTCAGACAAGTCTTCTGCCATTTTTTTTGTGAGAGTAGTGGCAATAACCCTACCGCCTTTCTTTATCGCTTTTTCAGTTTCTGTAATAAAATCAGTAATCTGCCCACCATAAGAGGCTCTATTTTGTATTGGTCGAACTAAAACTTCTGGATCTATGAGCCCAGTAGGGCGAATGACTTGCTCCACAACCTGCTCTGCCTTTTCTGTTTCATACTTTCCCGGAGTGGCAGATGTATAAATAATTTGACCCACGCGCTCTTCAAATTCGGAAAATTTGAGCGGACGATTGTCCTTTGCGGACGGTAAACGAAACCCGTGCTCTACAAGAGTCTGTTTTCTGGCCTGGTCTCCATTGTACATTCCGCCAATTTGCGGGACCGTGACATGGGACTCGTCAATTATAGTCAAAAAATCGGGAGCCCCATCGGCCTTATGAGGAAAATATGAAAGAAGGGTGTCAGGAGCTTCACCAACAAGTTTTCCAGCAAAATGCCTTGAATAGTTTTCAATACCTGTGCAATAACCAACCTCCCTGATAAGGGCTAAGTCATATTTCGTCCTACGCCTGAGTCTCTCTGCTTCTAATATCTTGCCTTCTTTGTCCAGTTCCTTCAGTCTGACCTCTAGCTCTTTGCTTATATCATTAAAAGCTCTGTCTATTTCTTTTTTTTCAGTAATAAAATGTTTTGCAGGGAAAAGAAAAAATACAGAGATGTCTTCAAGTACAGTCCGCGATACGGCATCTATTTTTTCTATTTTTTCTATTTCATCTTTTTGTATTTCAATCCTAAAAACAACCTTCTCTGATACGGGCATTATCTCAATAGCATTACCGAGGGCGCGAAATGTTCCAGGTGTAAGATCAGCATTAGTGCGCTTAAAATGAATACTTATGAGTTTCCTTAAAAATTCACCGCGAGATATGGCGTCGCCCTTCACAACTTTGAGATTAACTTTTTCATATTCAATAGGACTACCTAAACCATAAATACACGAAACAGAGGCGACGATAATGACATCTTTTCTAGTCAAAAGCGCCTGGGTTGAGGCATGACGGAGTCTGTCTATTTCCTCATTTATCTGGGCCTCTTTCTCTATGTATGTATCAGTAACAGGCATATATGCTTCCGGCTGATAATAGTCATAGTAAGAAACAAAATAGTGAACGGCGTTATTTGGAAAAAATTCTTTATATTCTTGAGCCAGCTGTGCAGCAAGAGTCTTGTTGTGAGCAATAACTAGAGTTGGCTTATTTATCTTTTCAACAACATTAGCAACAGTAAATGTCTTACCAGAACCAGTCACACCCAAAAGAGTTTGATGCGTCAGGTCCTTTTTAAGGCCCTCTATTAGCGACTTAATGGCCTTAGGCTGATCTCCCGCTGGTTTATATTCAGATTTAATTTTAAATTTATTGTCCGCCATATTGATATTTGATACTACCACCCAAACAGAAAGAACAAAAATAAGAGGGCTCCCTTTCGGAAGCCCTCTGTGTATCGCTCCTGCCTGGTTCCGCCTAGCCCTTATTGAACTGGCCGACGGTAACCGTGAGGGTGGACTTGATGTTTCAGTCCGCCTTCAAAACGAACTCCGCCCGAGCTGTGCCCTCCTTCTCCGCATGGAGAACGGCATCGGCTCCATCACGCCGGTGGAGCAAGCTCCGACCAGCATGACGAGAAACAGCCACGAATAACGGAACATCCGGACCTCCTTGAGAAGGTTGAACTACGCCATCAGAAAACCGCATCAACATAAACCTCTTTATTAATTATAGCACCTTTTGATTTAAAAGTCAATATTCAAAATACACCCAATTTAAGCCCTGTATCGGGACAAAAATTCCTTTTTAAACTTTTCAAAATTTCCATCCAAAATAGCTTGACGCATTTTTTTTACTAAATTAACAATAAAGTACAGATTATGAGTTGAGGCCAGTGTGCCCGCTATCATCTCTTTGGCCTTAAAGAGATACGATATATAGGCCTTGGAATAATTCTTACAAGCATAGCAAGGGCAGTCTTCATCAATAGGAGAAAAATCTTTTGTGAACTTTGCATTGGTGATATGTATCTTGCCATGTTTCGTAAAAATAGTTCCATTTCTGCCAAGTCTTGTAGGAAGGACGCAGTCAAAAAGATCCACACCATTTTCTACACCCATAAATAAATCCTCTGGTTCCCCTATTCCCAAAAGGTGACGGGGTTTGTCTTCTGGTAATATTCCATTTACCCACTTCACTACTGTAGACATGTCTTCTTTTGCAAAAGACCCCCCTATACCAAAACCATCAAAACCCTCCATCGTAGAAGTGTCTCTCATTTCAGATATTTCCTTGGCACTTCTTTTTCTCAATTCTTCATTTCTTCCACCTTGCACAATGCCAAATAAAGCTACCTGCTTTTGGCTTAGAGCTTTAAGTTTTTGATGATGCTCGAGTGAGCGTTTCGCCCAGCGATGGGTTCTGTTTAGCGCCTCTTCTTGATATGCGTCTGTTTCGGCAGGAGATGTGCATTCGTCAAAGGCAAAAATAATATCAGCACCAATGTTGTGCTGTATTTCAATAGATCGTTCTGGCGTTATGTAGTGAAGACTCCCATCCAAGTGGGAGCGAAAAGAAACACCATCGGCCCCTATGGTTGCAAGTTTCGGTACATCACTTTCCTTTGAACGTTCAGAAATTAAAAAACTCGGATCAGTAATCTTCACAACTTTACCAATCTCTTTACCATAAGCAGCACCTAGTGAAAAAACTTGGAATCCCCCAGAATCAGTCATGGCTGGACCATGCCAATTCATAAATTTGTGAATTCCTCCCGCCTCATGAATAAGCTCATCTCCTGGCTGGAGATAGAGATGATATGTATTTGCCAGAAGCACCTCTGCCCCAACATCCTTCAACATATCTGTGGTTACGGCCTTAATGGTGGCTTTTGTTCCGACAGGAACAAAAGCTGGAGTTTGAATATCTCCGTGTGGTGTAGTAATAATCCCCGCCCTCGCTAAGCCTGAAGAATTTTTCTTTTCTATAGAAAATGAAAATTTAGACATACAACTTACAATACACGATTACAATACCCGAAAGATACTAAAATACCACCAAAACAACCCCGTCACTCGTGAGTGACGGGGTTGTTTGGCTTGTTTTAAGCCCCGACAGAATCGTCAGGACTAACACCTAAAAGCTAACTATTTATCCCAACTGAAACTTCTGATCTAGAAACTCAAAACTAACGACTTGAAACTATCTTACTGTCCCACTCCCAAAAGTTCCACTTCAAAAATAAGTGTGGAATTGGCTGGAATCGGACCAACTGGATTTGGACCATAGCCCAAGGATGGTGGAATTACCAATATCCTTTTACCTCCAACCTTCATACCCTCAAACCCCTGATCCCAACCAGCGATCACTTGCCCTGCTCCCAAAACAAATTGAAATGGTTGCCCTCGATCAATGGAGCTATCAAATTTCTGACCACTTTGGAGTACTCCAATATAGTGGACAGTAACAACAGACCCGACAGTAGCCTCATCACCTACGCCAACAACAACGTCTTCAATAACCAAAGATTCTGGAGCGGTGTTTTGATCTGGATTCATAAAATTAAGTTCTGCGCTGTCGACAACTTCGTTTTGTTGAGGGCTAAACATATCCATAAGTGTTCCTCCAAAAAAAGCGAAACCAATGATAAATATACCTACGGCAACCGCAATCCACGAATTTCTGTTCATAGTGCTCGAATTATTGGCCAATATCCTTTAAGTATATTCCAATGGCCAACAGAAGTAAACGGGTATTGTAAACAACGCCAAAGAGCTTTAGTATTACTGTATATGCTTAAAAATAATGATGAAGGAAATCTAACACCGATAGACAGGCGAGTAGTTCACGGCCCCATGACCCTTGGAGAAATGCGTGAAGCGACTCAAGATAGAATATATGAAATAGCCAGAGAGTTTACTCAGGGGTTTAAATTTCTTGAAAAGTTTCCTAGGTCTGTTACTTTCTTCGGGTCTACTCGTTTTCGAGAAGGTGATGAACATTATGACAGGGCGAGAAACCTGGCTGGACGCATAGTTAAGGAACTTAAATACTCCGTAATCTCTGGTGGTGGCCCAGGAATAATGGAAGCTGTTAATCGGGGGGCAAAAGAGACTGGGGGAGATTCTTTGGGGCTAACTATTCGGCTTCCTAAAGAACAAGTAATGAACGGACATATGACTGATCATGTTGATTTTTATTATTTCTTTAGTAGAAAAGTTTGCCTTCTTTACTCCGCAGAAGCATTCATATTTTTCCCAGGCGGTTATGGAACTCTCGATGAATTTTTTGAAGTGGTTACACTCCTACAAACAAGAAAAATCCCAGAAGTTCCCGTGATCCTTGTTGGAAAAGACTTTTGGGGGAAAACTCTTGAGTATCTAAAAGATAACCTTTTGGAACGAGGAACTATTGAACAAGAGGACCTTTCCTTATTTACCTTGATAGATGATGACGATGAAATAATGGAGATAATTAAAAAAGCACCTGTTCGTGAGGCGGTCCCATATAAAGGACTCCGTGTAAACCCCATAGAAGAATAAATGATTCCATTTTCAAAAAAACATTGCACACCGTGTGAAGGTGATACCCCACCACTAGCAAAAGAAAAAAGTATTGAGTTTATACAAGAAATAGACCAGTGGGTCTTGATAGAAGATACTGCCATAGAAAGAACTTTTTTATTTAAAGATTTCAAAGAAGCATTGGCTTTTATAAACAAGGTTGGTGAGATTGCAGAAAGAGAAGGACATCACCCTGACCTAAGTCTATTTGGATGGAATAAAGTTAAAATAAGGCTCTCTACACACGCCATAAAAGGACTTTCTGACAATGACTTTATATTGGCAGCAAAAATAGATGAGGTAAATAGATAACATAAGGGCCCCGAGAGAAATCTCTCGGGGCCTGCCCGCATTTTGCCCACTTCTCAGCGAGGCCAAATTGGGTAACCGCCAGCGTCACCATCCCTGTTCCTCTTCACTTCCCCTCCTACGAGAGGAATATCATCCTTTCTCTCCTTCGGATCAACGAGGTTGCTCGCCGTGAGGATGACTCCGGAAGATTCCGGTGCCGTCGGGGTATCCTGTCGTTCGCCGTCAACAACAGACTGCGGACGAGTAAACCGAAATGGCATTATTGAACCTTTCTTTTTGGGTAGGTTGGGGAAATGTGAACTTCCATAAAAAAGATAACACAAATAGAGGTATAGCGTCAAATCGATATTATTATCCCCTATTCGGACTTTGGGTCAAAAATGGATGGCGATAAGGATTCTCCTAATAAAATGCGAGAAATCCTTTTTCCTCCATATATTGATGGTAAAAGTCCCACGCCGTTGCATCCCAAATTATAAAGCAATACTGGATTTTTTGGCTCAAGACCAATCAGTCTAATCAGATTTTTTGTATAACCCATAAGTCCGTGCCACTCAAATAAATACCTGGTTCGCCCACCATTTTCACCTCTACCAAGGACTTTTCTTACAAAACGACCAATACCGTCTTTTGCTTCTTCTGGATAATCAATATCACTTGCATAGATTGCCCTATCTTCTAGTTTTAATTCCGGGCCTCCTATGGAAATTAAATTTTTCTTTTCTTTGCCAGAATCAAATTCACGACGGGTCACATAATAATATTCTCCATCTATTGGTGAATATCCTTTAGAAATATAAGCAATCGCCGATGGTGGTTTATCATAATCTTCCAAAAACCCAGACATAAAACCAACCAGGCCACTCACGGAGTGGTGAAAGTTTGCATCTATGTCCAGTCCAGATTTGTTTATGATAGTGAAATTTTCAAATCCATTTGTGCATAAAACCACCCTTGTTGATGTCACAGTATGATCTCCCGCGTCTAAAAGCGCATGATCGTCTTTCAAAACAATCTTCCCAATATGTGTGTGTTCAAAAAGAGAGAATCTATCTTGGTATGTCTTTTCTAAATATCTCACAACTTCCTGACAAAAAAGAGCGGAGTTCATACATCCTTTTTGAAAAGAAATGGAAGCGTAGAATCTATTATCTTTTGTGTCTAATCTTTCAAGAATAAAATTGTGTGGAACTATACGAAAAAGACCATTGAACTCTTCTGGTATGTCCGACAAAAAAGAAGCGTCGTCGGCTACTAGAAAATCTTCCGGCACTAAGCCCATTTTTAGTCTGGTTTGGTTGCTTTTTAAATAGCGCAAAACGTCGTCTAACTCAATTATTCCCGCGTGACCCAAAAATCGAGAAAGTGACATATCTAAACCAGCAGTTGTATATATCTCATCCATAAGCTCCCAAGCAGACTCAATCGCCATCTGGCCATCTCTGGCCATATCCAAGCCAAATTCTTCGGCTATATCATCTAATGGACGTTCAAAATAACTTACAATCTGCCCACCATTATGCCCCGTTGCTCCGTGAGCAAGTTTTCTACCATCTAAAAGTATTACTTTTTTGTTTGTGTTTTTTAAAGTAAAAAAAGCCGTAGAGACACCAGCAATACCAGCGCCCACGATGGCAACATCTGTTTCAATATCACTTAATAATTTAGTAGAAACTCTGGTTTTATCGAGTTGATATATCCACGGAGAATTATTCTTTTTTATTTTTTTAGGTAGTACCATTCAAATCTAAATACTTACTTGAAATAAACAGCGATTTCTAGTGCCTCTGCTTTTTTGGGATCTTTTGTAGGATTCGCCCTCTGAACAATTAAAAATCCCCTTTCATTATATTCTGGTTTTTCATAACGAAGGTCAGCTTTAAATGACTGAAATCCCTTGCCGTCGACTTGTCCATCTTTCCTGGCGACAATTTCACTAATAATTAAACCATCCCAATTTGTTAAAAAGATATTAGGCATCCCATCTTCAAGCCAAGATGAATCAATACGACCAGAAACAGACACGGGGTTAGCAATAATGCTTTCTGACTTCGGAGACAGGAGAACAATGCCTCCAGTGTCAGATTTTTCTACCACCCCAAGATTTCGAGTGAATAAAAAGGTAATAACAAAAAAAGACAGGAGTAGACCAATCGTTAATATTGCATTTCTTCTTTTCATAAAGGTATTATACAACATCAAACAAAAAACTCGTCCCCCAACATTATTGGGACGAGTTTTTTGTTTCTAAAATAATTTATTTTGTTATCCAACAAAAGTGAGGGCCTTACCGGTAGCGTTGGCTCTGCCTGTCCTACCAATTCTGTGGATATAATCTTCATATGTTGCAGGAATATCGAAGTTAATCACATGACTAACATTTGGAATATCTAAGCCACGAGCCGCAACATCAGTAGCAACAAGAATCTGTACCCGACCCTCCTTAAAAGACCCGAGGGCCCTCTGACGCTGTGGATGGGTTTTGTTTCCGTGAATAGATTCCGCCTTGAAGCCCCTTTTGGCTAGATCGGTGGCTAAACGCGAAACGCCATGCTTTGTCCTTCCAAAGATTAAGACTTTGTCGAACCCAGATTGGTTTAAAAGCTCGTGAAGTGCATCTACTTTGTCCTGACCAGCTTTCATTTTAATAATATCCTGATCAACATTTTTTGAAGTATCTCTAGTCTTCACAGAAATAGATACGGGATCACGAAGAAATTCACCTATAAGTCGCTCAATGTCTTTTGACATTGTTGCTGAGAAAAATAATGTGTGTCTTGGGCTTGGCATTTTGCTCATTAGAAATCTCATATCTTCAATGAATCCCATATCAAGCATTCTGTCTGCTTCATCTAATACAACAGTATTTATATCCCCAAGATTCAACGCCCTTCTCTCCATTAGGTCTTTGAGGCGTCCAGGTGTACCAATTATGAACTGATTAAATCTGCGAAGATCGCGAATCTGTGGAATGATATTGGCTCCTCCAACACAAACAACAGAAAAGATTCCCATAACTGGAGTAAATCCTTTTAATTCCTGTTCTATTTGAATAGCAAGCTCTCTTGTAGGTACTACGATTAGAACCCTTTCTTTCGGATTATTTAAAATCTTGTCTATTAGTGGTATAAGAAATGCCGCAGTCTTACCAGTTCCAGTATTAGCAATACCTACAATATCTTTTCCATGAAGAATGTGCGGTATAGCTCGGTCTTGAATGGGTGTCGGAGCAACATATCCTTTTTTGGATATGTTATTTTTTAGCTTTTCGTGGATAGCAAAATCAGAAAAGGCGTGTTCGGGTAAAAAACGCTGTTCTGTCTCTTCAACAATTACGGCCTTATTAATAAACATATTTACATCTAGTATTTGGCCGAATCTACGACCGCCACGTCCGCCACCATGGTATCTACTTTGAGGACGACCACCACGAGATGGTGGGCGCCTTGAGCCTCCAAATGACGGCCTCGAAAATGAACGATTAGGACTAGAGGAAGACCTGCGAGGCCCAGATCGGCCTCCTTTATTTGATGATTGATTGTACATACAAGAAAAAGATCAGTCTCTCGCGTTTGTGGACTTGATCCTTATCCGTTTCAAAAGTGAATAAAAAGTTATTTCTAAAACGAAAACGAGTGAGATTGCTCTTATTCATATAATAGCAAGGAATAGTTTTTTTGTCAAATTGTTTTGGTAATATTCACCGTCCCTAGCATCCTATTTACCATCCTTCAATAGCTCTGCGAATTGCTTCTGTACTTTTTCAAGCTTTGGGTTTATTACAAGTTCACAGTATTGATTGTCTTTATTTTTCTCAAAATAATCTTTGTGATAGTCCTCTGCTTCGTAAAATTCACCGAGGGGTAGGACTTCTGTAACCACCGGAGCGCCGTTTTGATTAGATTCGTTTATTTCCTTAATAAAATTTTCTGTAATATTCTTTTGCTCTTCTGTGGTGTAAAGAATAATAGATCTATATTCTGTCCCAACATCATTCCCCTGCTTGTTTTTGCTCGTTGGATCATGACTACCGAAAAATACCGTCAGTAAATTTTTATATGAGATTTGCCTTGAATCATAGACAATACGAATCACCTCAACATGCCCAGTATCTCCACGCGACACTTTTTCATAAGTAGGATTCAGAGTATCCCCACCAGCATATCCGGGAGAAACAGCTTCTACACCACGAAGAGACTTGAATACCGCCTCTGTGCACCAAAAACACCCACCACCAAATACGGCGGTATTACTTTGTATCATTCCCGTGCCCAAATTTTTCATCTTCAACATCGGCAAGAGCCTCCGCCTTTGTCTTGTGAACCCTCCCATCTATGTGATTTGCCGGAGAATACAGAGTATAAAGTTTAAGTGGCGTATCTCCCGTGTTTATAACATTGTGTTTTGTCCCAGCGGGTATAACAAAAGCAAAGTCAGACCATACTGGGTATTCTTCTCCATCTATGACCACTTTGCCCAAACCATCCTCAATACGAAAAAACTGATCTACATTTTTATGAACTTCTTCGCCAATCTCTTCACCTGTAGCAAGACTCATCAAGACAAGTTGGCTATTTGCCCCCGTGAAAATAACCTTGCGGAAGTCGTCATTCCCCAGTGTTTCTTCTTCAATATTTGCAAGATAATGTGTCATATATCGAAAAATTAATTTTCAATTCTATTTGTGCCAAAAAGTGCATTAACGAGAGACAGAACTATGGAAAACAAGAAAGCTGTCCAGAATCCAGCAATACTGAAACCAGGAACTATTTTTGAAGCTAGTATGATTAATAATGCGTTAAGAACTAGAGAAAATATACCCAAAGTAACCACAGTAAGTGGCAAGGTGAGTAAGGTGAGAACTGGTTTAATAAAGGCGTTAATAATACCCAACACAACAGCCAAAACCACTGCGCCCAAAAGAGTAACTTGAGCTCCAGGAATGATATAGGCTGATATTCCTATGGCTATAGCTGAAACTATCCAATGTTTTATATTCATATTCATATCTGTATTATACCACACATTACTAATTTGGTATTTATATATGAATGACAAAGGGGAAGGTTTTTTATTCCTTCCCCTTAGGCTGCATCAATTGACCCACCATTGAGAGCGCTACACCCCATCACCCTCTGTATGGCCTCTCTCGATGTCCTGCCAAAAGCATAGATATCCTCGGTCTCGAGCAAACGCAACATGTCTGGCCAGACACCAGGCTTACGCCCAATTCTGACCAAGAATGGCAACTTCTCGTGGTTACGCACAGGGTCATAGATAATCATTGCCCCGCTGATCTTCCAAAAATCCTCGAAAACTCGCATTCTGTGAGCCCTCCGGATAAATTGTGAGATAAGCTTCTATCACCAAAACTACATAAAAAATAAAGTAAGTCAACCTATTCCAACACAAGACTACTGAGGGATTCCGGCGTCTTGTGACTTATTCCCATCAGTGCTTGTTACTTTTGAGCCTGTGACAAACACGCTCCTAAGTGTCTTATTTACAGTTTGAATGCTATACTCCGCTCCATGGAAAAACCCCTATTCCCAATGAGAATCAACAGATATCTTGCTTGGAAGAAACATTCTACTCGCAAAGGAGGAGATGAATTGATCTCAAAGAAGAAAGTTTTTATAAATGGTCGACTCGCAGTGCTTGGAGATAAGATAACTGAAAAAGATGTTGTTGAAGTTAGATTCACCGGCAAAGAAAAGAAGCTGGTCTATTTTGTCTATAACAAACCCAAAGGCGTTACAACTCATTCAGCTCAAGGTGGAGAAAAAGACATTAAACAAGATGTCTCTCATTCAGTTGCGCTAAGAGACGCTTTCCCAGTTGGAAGGCTGGATCGAAATTCAAGTGGGCTTCTCGTACTCACAAATGACGGACGGATAACTGACAGTCTTTTGAATCCAGAATTTGAACATGAAAAAGAATACGTAGTTACTGTTGGAGAAAAATTGCGCTCAAGTTTTAAAAAGAATATGGAAGGAGGTGTAAAAATCGAAGGATACATCACAAAACCTTGTAAGGTTAAGGTTTTAAACGAAAACACATTCCTCGTCACCTTAACAGAAGGCAAAAAACATCAAATAAGAAGAATGTGCTCTGCTCTATTCCAAGAAGTCAGGGAACTAAAACGCATTCGTATTATGAATGTTAAATTGGGAGATCTTCCGGAGGGAAGTTTCAGACCACTCCAAGGCGAAGAGTTGAAAACATTTCTTGAAGGACTAGGTTTTAAATTCTAATTCCTCTATTTAGCGTTAGGATCTGTTTGGTGCGCTCCAGGGGTGTCCCACTTCTGTATCTACAAAATATCCCTACCAAGCCATACCCCTCTATTCAGATTTTTACACTAATTATAAGAACGCATAGTGCGCCTGAATTGCCCTAGAAACTAGAAACTAGAAACTAGAAACTAGAAACTAGAAACTATTTCCTCTTTTTTAACGCCAGCCTTGCCCTCTTGGTCGCAAGTCTTTTTTTTGTCTTACGAGAACGTGATGTTTTATTTTTTGTATTTACGCTAGCTCTTTTTGCCATGTATTAACTATATACTAAATAATTTAATATGTATCCCCTTCTTCCCTCCTAAAATATAATCAATCCAGATTTGAATACAGAGCCAGCAGAGCCTTCACCCCAGCTAAGTTTCTTTCCCACTCTATTGTTTCATGGGTTTGCAATTCTACTGTTATGGCTGGAATATTGATTGACGCAAGCCATCCCTCCGCATCACCCGTAATCTCATAAGCATCAAAGGATTCAACCGCTGGATATCCAGAAGCTAAGGAATAAGTCTTCATAAGACTGAGTGTCTTTGGCAAAATCCCACTTTCACACTCCGAAGCATAAACAGCATTGGCCTGACTGTGCCAGAAGATTACCGCCTCTGGGCTATTCCCCAAAATAAAATCACGAATAGCAACAGCTTCTGGTTCAGAAAACGGTGACAGCCCAGCATTGACTACCTCCCCTCGCCACATACTTTTTGGTTTCCATTTGCAATCAAAGTTGCGATTGAGATCAACTCCACGCGCATTGAACCGTCCCAACCCTGCAATTTCTTTATTTGCAGATATATCTGAGATTTGGAAGCGACCTTCTTTTCCAACTACATCATAAACCCCATCTGGATTGGCTGACGGAATTATAGTTATAGTTAAATCTTCAGGGATTGCCTCAATATTTTCATTAAAATAATCTACAAATTGATATGCCAAAATAACACTATTCCATTCATAGCCACCATGTATACCGCCGACAAACACGAGATGAGACCCCCCATTTCCATAAGTATAGGCCTCAATATTGCGCCCACCCACCGACGACCCTATTGGTTTGCGATTTAACTCTGGGATCCCCAGCTCAGGTAAGTCTTTAGGTAGTTCTTCTGGTTGTTTTTTGCCCAGGCTAATAAATATAAACAATCCAATACCAAGCAAAGTAAGTATGGAAACAATTATTATTGTATTTCTAGAAAAGAGTGGGGGCATTATTCGCTGTAATACTCGAATAGCGCCTCGATCCCCAATTTATTTTTACTCCACTCTGTGGCCTCATGGGTGGTCAGAAGAATACTAATTGCTGGAATATTTTTCTTAGCAAGCCAGTTCACCATATCACCAGTTATTTCATAGAAATTAAAATCCCTAAACGCTGGGTAGCCGGAAGCTTTTGAATACGTATTGGTGATTTCTAGTGTTTCAGGCAAGACTCCATTGTGACAACTTGAAGCAAATACACCTCCAGCCGAACTATACCAGACAACAACAGCACTTGGTTTTTTGACCTCTACGTAATTTTTTATTGCTTCACTTTCTGGTTCAGAAAAAGCTGCGCTACCACCACTTACAGACCTGCTCTGCCACATGGCGTCAGTTTGCCAATCACAGTCAAAGTTACGGTTGAGATCTACATTGTTGGCATTAAAACGACCCGGAACAACATCATTTCGTGAAGTTGGCACATCTGCTTTTGTAAAACGGCCATCAGTACCAACAACCTTATCTAGTCCATCTGGATTTAATACCGGAATAACAGTCACCTTTATATTCTGAGGAATACTCTCAGGGCTTTCTTCTAGGTAGTCCATCATTTCAAAAGCCACAAGAGATGTATTCCACGAGTAGCCACCGTGTATACCCCCAACGAACAGAAGTTCTGTGTCTCCTACGCCGTAATGGTAGGCTGTGATGTCACGACCCTCAACAGATTTTCCAAGAACTGTTTTACTATCATCAACTTCGCCCACCTGCTCTTCATTTCCAGACTGTGACAGCTCTTCATTTGGCTCTTTAATTGTACTGCCTTCTTTATTAAGTAAACTTGGGATAAGAAAATACGCCCCAATACCAACCAAAAGAACGACAACAATTGTAATGATTAAACTTTTCATGATAAGTATATTATAACACATACCAATTTACAAAGACCCACCCTAAATCATGTGACCAAAAACAAAATTATTGAGCGCCCACTTGGACGTGGTACGTCCAAGTGGGCTAGATATTCCTAAAATTGCCATAAAATTTGAATACGCCACCCCCTGGCGTATTCAAATGGGCTTATTTTAAGCGATAAGTGACAGTGTGGCCCGCCTTACCTACCTGCTTTACTTTTCCCTGTCGCTCTAACTCATCCATATATCTGACAGCCGTACGGCTAGACACCGCCAACTTGAGAACATAAAATTTTCTTCAAAAATTTTATTTTATCCATATAACGTGAGTAATAAGTACTTGTCCATTTCCTAGATCTCGCTCAAAGAGCGAATTATTGCCTCGAGCGTCTTGTTTAATCGCTTTGCCCCACGATGACGGATTATTGAGGTCAATGTTTGCTCCAACATTTGCAGGTTTACCCTTACCCTTTCTTGGGGTTCCTCCACCACCACTCGTTGAATTTAAGTGGGCGTATATTTCGGTCATCATGTCGTAGTCATGTAGATTCGGCTTTTCATTGTTCAGTGTTCCATTTGTACCCAGAGTTCCTGTTGGGTCATTCGTGTAATCCATACAGGTACCAAGATTAGTGTTGGAGAAATTCTCGTCTTGATGACCGAGTCCGAATGTGTGGCCAACTTCCTGGCACATCACCATATTCTTCCACGCACTTGTGTTATATGGCTGTGTATTGAAGTAGGTGTCATTAAGCTTCACCACTCCTTGGGTAATGTGATTATCTTTTCCTCGCGTCACCCAAATTGATGCAATACCTAGCCACCCATTATTGCCATATTGACCATTGCACACCTCGACACTACCTGCAGTAGGGTCACAGTTAGCATTACTGTTTCCTATCACCACCTCGTTTTTGAGCACCGAAGCATTCCAATCAGTCGAAGCGGTGACTAGATTCATTGGCCAGTTGTTTGTTAAGTTGTTTCTGAGATCAAGGGGATTTGCAGTGGTCTGAACAGTCGAGAGGTCCCAGTGATATTTTCCCCACGAGTGATTAGCGCTTACTGTTCCTGCAATAAAGAACAGGGCGACTGTCGAGACGAGTAAAAGTTTTTTCATAGGTATTTTCATAGGCATATATGTATTAGCTAGTAATGCAAATATCGACGAAGTTAAACACCCTAATTGTACCACTTTCAACACAAAATCACCTCATGGGGTGATTTTGTGTTCTTGATACCGAACTTACCTGACATATTTATATTCGGATAAAACAGAGGCCCACCTTGCACCATGTGGTGGCGTTATGAGCCTCAAATTCCTTTTGCATCCAACATTACCCTGATTGTTCTTAGAATAATTCTAAGATCGTATAAGACTATACTTACACTACCCCTGACTCTGTACTGTTCTAGATAGTCAGCATCCAATTCAGCTGTTGATTTACTTCCCTCACCCTTAGATGCTTGAACAAGTCCAGCAAGTCCCCCCTTAAGTACATCAATAACAGGAATCTCTTTTTCTTTGAGACTTTCATATACCTTTTCGTTAAGTGGGCGTGGACCTACTATGCTCATTTCCCCTTTGAATACATTCCAAAGCTGTGGTAACTCATCTAAATATGTCTGTCGTAATAAGTTACCTAGAAAAATTAGACGACCATTGTGTTCAAGTTCTTTTGTATGAATAAAGACCCCTAAATTTCTCATTCTATCTATCTCACGCTGATCAAAAATATTGAATTTATAAATAAAAAATCTCTTGCCTTGTGATATGCGTATCTCTTTATAAAACAATGGGTCTAGGGGGTACCCACGTAATAAATGCTCTATGAATATTCCAATAAGAAAAAAAATCCAAATAGGGGCGGCCATAAAAATCACAAACCCCGAAAAGACGACGTCAAACAGGCGTTTAGCAAAAGGCATCTTTAAAATCAAGGCGTCACTCATATAAAAACTAATTATCTCTCTTCTCAAAATCTTCTTTTGCTTTAATCTTCACTCGCCTAATAGCAAAATAAACCAATGAGATGAAAACAGCCACCAAAATTAACATTGGGAAAATATCCATGGTCTTTATTTAAACTTAACAGCAGTACCGTAAGCCAATATTTCAGCTGCGCCCTGAGCTACCATTGAAGTCATCATTCGAACATTAACAATGGCGTCTGCCTCCATCTTTTTCGCATCGTCTGTCATTCGTTGTATTGCCTGTTCGCGTGATTGAGCCTGAAGATTTGTATATTCCTCAATCTCACCGCCAATTATACTTTTAAGGACGGCAATTATATCTCTTCCAATATTTCGAGCACGCACCGTGCTCCCCCTTGCAACGCCCAATATTTCACCTATCTCTTTGCCAGGCACAAAATCCGTGGTCGTAATAATCATATTTTCAATTATACCAAATTTACGAACTATCTACCTAATTCGGATAATATTTGACAGCCAGATTTAAAATAGTACTTTGGTTGAGGAACTTCCGAGGACCTTGCTCTTTTCAGTTACCTAAATCACAACAAAATAACTTGCCTGGGCATCTTCACTCTCCTCATATATACGTGTTTGTTTTTCGTATCCCTGTCTCACATGACAAGGCGACTTTGATAAAGATTTATATTTCTCGAGTTAATGCTTGGATTAGGATATTGATTTTCATTGTGGCAACAGCGCAGACTTTGTCTCCACCACCATAATATACGTACAAGAGGTCTTCTCTTGTGACCATACCGCAAGGAAAGACAACATTATTTACCAAACCAAATTTTTCATAATCTTCTACGGGCTCAAGTATCGAATCCGTAGATCGAGACAGCACCACTGTTGGGTCTTTTAAGTCTAGGAGGACTGCTCCTACGCGATAACTGTTATGTGTTTTTGAAATACCGTGATAGAGAAGTAGCCAACCATGTTTGGTCTTGATTGGTGGAGCGGCTATGCCAATTTTACGAGCATCCCAATATGCAGAACGAGGACCAAGTATGCGAATGCATCGGTTAATTTTATTTTTATTAAAATCTAGAGCATCCATATAGTCACCACAAATGTCAGTACCAATACGATGAAGCACTAAGTACTTTCCGTCAATCTTTTCAGGTAAAATGCACGCATCTTTATCATCAATACCACCCGGACTTATGAGGACTGGCGTATCCCATTTAAATTTACCTGCCAGTAGGTCCTTTTCTAAGATAGAGGTAGCAGCTACTCGAGGAGGGCCCGCCCCATCATAAGCTGTATAGCACATAAAAATACGATCACCGATTTTGGTTATACGAGGGTCTTCGCAACCAGAATTTCCATTATTCACTTTTTTCATTTCGAATTCCTCGCGAGGAACATAAATTGGCTCAGAAAATTTCTGGTCTATTGTTAAACCATCAGATGATATGGCGTACCCAACAGTAGATGTATTGTCTTGAGATATGGCCCTATAAAAAATATGAGTGGACTCGGCGATATTTAATGCTCCTGGGTTAAGTGTGGCTTGAGCTTCCCATGGATTGTCTGGATTGGGAGAAATAATTGGATTTTTTAGAGACCTTTTGAGATGCCAATCATCAGCCGTGTCTACAAAAATACTCGAAATCAGATCTTCTAAGTTTACACTGGCACTACATCCCGTAGTGTCAGCCGCTCCATAAAAAATATGTAAAGTATCCCCATCAAGGAATGCGCCAGATGGAAAAACTACATTATTCACATATCCAGTGAGCTCAAAAGGTTCTTCGGGAGCCAGGAGAGGCCCTTTGGTTTTGCCAATAATCTTGCGCGGGTCATTAATATCAAGAAGCAAAGCTTCAATCCCAAATATACGTTCTCCACTTTCTCCATTTTGAAAATAATTTTGGATATGTGAATAGATAAGGAGCCAACCGTATTTTGTTTTTATTGGCACAGCACCTACCTCCACATGATCATTGGGAGTCCGTCTGGGATCAATTGCATAATCATTGAGTTTTGTCTCAAAACTTTGCCACATATCTTCTCTCCAAAAATCTTCTATGTTGTCTGCTTGGACAATAACTATTTTAGATGGAGGTTCGTCAGTATGCACTGTGACAATAGCGGTGACCTTGCCGTTTATGCGTTCTGGGAAAAGTGCCATGGCTTTAGCGTTGAATGGGGTTACTAAGTGGCGCTCTTTAATTTTTTTAAGATCCGGTGAAATGGCCACAGCAACTTTAATACCAGAAGCTTCAAATGGATATTTTGAAAGAGCTGTATAAAAGATATAGTAGTTTCCCTCAAAATAAGTAACTCTTGGGTCTTCGCATCCAAATTTTTCCCAATCTTCCTTCGGTGTAATGAGTGGTTGATGTTTTGTAAAATGCATATCGTCTGTACTTTCCGCAATTCCAATTGTAGATCTTTGTTTCGGTTTGGTTAGTGGATCGATGGACGATAGCGCGCGATATATGAGATGGGTTTTCTTTCCTAATTTTATTGGCGATGGATTGAAAGTCGCAGCAGCTTCCCAATTATGGGAGATGTCTGGTAGAAGTATCGGATTGTGTTTTGAACGTCTTACAACAAACATAGTTTTATTTCTTTTTTATGCGAATATTCTTAAGTTTCGGAGTCTTTGAAGCAAGTAATTCTTTTAGAAAAGGCTTCATTTCTGCTACTGCCACACATGTAACTATGTCAGCTCCGCCATAATAGGCAAATAGCCACCCATTAACTTCGACTGCTCCACAAGCGTAGACTACGCCAGATTTGTGGCCATTATTTTCATACCATTCATCTGGCTCAAGGATTGGCTCAGAAGACATGGCTAGTATCTTGGTCGGGTCTTTCAGGTCTAGTAACATGGCCCCGATTTTGTATCTATTAGGATCACGAACATCCATAATATGATTTAATACGAGCCATCCGTACTTAGTCTTTATTGGTGCGGGGCCAGCTCCACGTAGCCACAAACCCTTGCAATCTTTCGGAGGGACTCTATTCCCCTGTACACTTTTAATAAATTTGGTTTTGCCATCAAATTCATCGAGGTCGTCTATATATTCAATGAGAATTTTCGGCACTATGCTGTGAAGAATTGCGTATTTACCCTTTATCTTTTCAGGAAAGAGTATCCAGTTTTTATGAATTTCTCCGTACGGAGAAATCAGTACAGGATTTTTCCACTTCCAACTTTGTTTAGCGAAATCTTCAAATGCAATCGAAGTTAGCGCTATGCGAATAGACCCCCAACCATCAAATGAGGTATAAAGCATGTAAACGGTGTCATTCATCTTTGTGAGATGAGGATCTTCGCATCCGCCAGACCATCCGCCACCAGATAAATATGGTATATATGGCAAAGTTTCGTCTCTCTTCTGTCTGTGAAAATACGCTGGTCTATCACCCCTACTATCAATTGTGAACCCATCTTTACTTGATGCATAACCAAACATAGAAATATCACCGACGCCTGTAGCCCGATATATGATATGTATTTTCCCATCACCGTAAACCGCGCTTGGGTTGAAAGTGGCTGTAGATTCCCAATATGAATTGGGTGATGGAGTTATAATTGGATTAGATATAAATTTACGGAGCTCTAATGATGACGCCTTCTTCTTTTTTGGTTTAATTACACGCCGAAGAGATGCGGAGCTTTTTTTTCGGCTTGAAACGACTTTTCTCTTTCTTTTTTTTGGTTTAGCTTCTGCCATATTTATCTTCTAATCTTACAATATCTTTTTCATCAAATTCTCCAATAGATATTTCAAGCACCTCAACCTCGCCATCTGGAGCAGATATTCGATGGTTAGTTCCAATTGGAAAGAAGAATTCATCGCCGACTTTTGCTTTTACCACTTTTTCTCCTATGGTTATCTCTGGGGTCCCTTGGACGACTCTCCAAAACTCACTTCTCTTGGCATGGTATTGAAGGCTGAGGGATTCGCCAGTTTTCACAAAGATCATCTTCACAGTAGATTTCCTTTCGAAAGTAAATTCTCTGAACTTACCCCAAGGTCGATTTTCCTCACGTACATTTAGAAGGTCCATATGGGGTCAATTATAGTAAAAAACACTTATGAAAACCAGCCTTTTATGATCTCAGCAGTTTCTCTAGGGCCAGAGACCTGAACGCTTTTAATGCCAGCATCCATAACAGAACGATCATTTCCTCCAGGATAAAAAGCATCCCCTACAAATATTAAATCTCTTTCTTCAAGACCCTTCCTTTGAAGCAACATTTTTAAGCCCACAGCCTTTGTAAAACCTTTTGTGAGGATATCAATTGACGTCATGCCTCCAATAGAAATTCCTAGATCTGGAAAATGAGATTCAAGTACAGCTTTCATTTTACGACGTTTTTCTCGTGAAGGATCCCAACCCTTCTTCTTTTCTATAGAGGCATTTTGTCCGCAGGCGGAAAAAGTAATTTGGGTACCCCGATCTTCTACATATTCTCCTTCGTGTTCGCTAGGAATATCATATTTGCCAGAGGTAATCATTTCTTCTAGGAATTTCTTAACCGCCTGTTTCTTATCTTCTGGGAACTCGGCTTTATAGACTTCTTTCCAAGAATCGTTTTCTTTGTCGTATTCATAATCTTGTGTACCGCTAGTTGAAAGTAGGATAAGGTTCTTGTTCACCTCTGGGACTTGCGGTACCAGTTTTTTCCATTGCGAAATAAACTGCTTTTCAAATTGAAGTTCTGAACCACCTGAAATTATAACTACAGGCAAAGTCTTAGCGAGTTTAAATAGAAGTTCTGCCACTTCTAGCCCTAGTGGTTGTTTACTTTCCGCTAAGGTTCCATCTAAATCAAATGCTACTATTTTGTAAGAGAAAGACATAATTAACTATATTTTATAGATATATTTAGTCATTAACAAGCAAGGGGCGAAGACCTAGCGTGAGTTGGTTCAAACCTAAGCCACCAAACAAGATCACTGTAGGGCGGCTTAAATTTGACAGGAAGAAAATCGGCAACCTTCTGGCGGAAACTCCTTGGGTATGAATGTGTGTGGATCGGCGCCGACAACAATTTCACCGCATGATCGACGCGACTAGAGCAAGGGCTTTATTTAGGCGATATATTAATACAAGATAATGCTCAATTCACCATCTGGCTCAATAAAAGCTTTTCGAACTTTTGAAACAGAATCAACGCCTTTTTCTCTTAATAAAGAGAGCAAACTAGTTTCTGTTAAATCTTCTTTTGCTAAAATAGCTTTTACAATCTTGCCGTTATCTATCAATAGTGTCGCTTCTCCTTCAATAAATCGATTAAATATTGGAAAATGAGAAGCAAATTCGTCCATAATTTTTACTAAAACAGAAACAGCTGTCAAAGCAATAAATGAATACGCAAACCTTGCAACTGATTCGGTATAAATCATCACGTCTCCAACGGCTGAACCAAACGCAATAATTAAAAGTAAATCAACATAGGTTAAATGAGACAGTTTTCTGCGTCCCAATAAACGTAACAATATAAATGCATAAATAAAAATCAATGCAGTTCGAAAAACTACTAACAATACTTCACCGAAAGATATCTGAAGGTTAATAAAATTCATAACTTAATTATATCACCCATTTTTTCGAACTTTTTTTCAAAACAATCCGCATTTTCATTCGTAAATATTCAATTTTCCCGAATACGCCAAGCCGGCTTGTCTTGAATACGCCACACGGATGGCGTATTCGGGGTTGGGACAGTTTATTAATTAGCTTGCGAGGGGCATGTGCCTTTGAGTGGAGTTGAACCACCGTCTCGCCCGTTTCGAGGGCGCGCTCTACCGTTGAGCTACAAAGGCAATAGAAAAAGCCACCCAAAACAGCCACAATAATGTGCGACTGTTTACGGGTGGCTATCTAAAGTGCCTTCGGTTCATTAGACCCAATATGTCATTTTTTACGACCAGAGTGCAGGTTGAGTTTCAGATTAAATTCGTTGTGGTGAATGACATATAAATTAATCTCCAGCCCTTCACTTTCCGTCTCAAAACCCTCGTCGAAAACCTACTGATTTCGACGCGATTTTTACGCTAGAACCTTCTTGTGTTTTTTGTAAAAACACAACGAAGCGATTTTACGCTTTTTTGTTAATGGACGCTTCGCTTGCAAAAAATGTAAGCAGAATTAGCAGCCCCTCGAAGAGTACTTCTCGGGACGCTCATTTTTTATAATCACTTCGTTCTTTAAAAAATGGCGGCTGTGTCTCCTGAACAAAATCCGAACTTTTTTCCAACAAAATCCTGATGTGGACTAATCTGCGCGCCTCGTCCGCTCCCTTCGGTCGCAATGCAAAACCCAAAAATTTTCCTTACCTTTCTTCTTTCTTCGGCGGGGGGTGTGGGGGGAGCCGACAAAAAATGGAAAGGAAATTTTTGGTTTTGCTTCGCCGCTTCAGACTACTAAATGAGCTATCTCTATTTTATCACTTTTCGTTATATTGTGTCGCTCATTTCTCCGTCTTTGCGGCGAGACGAGGAGCTTCCTCTCGGCGTTTGGTGGCAGCTTGAAACTCTGTGGCTTCGGTCACTGGTCGTGGTAACGAATAAAGCGGATTGTGCTAGGCACAAACAAATCTATGTGTGCTTGCCCCGCCCGCCCTGTGCGCGCACAAATCCTCGCCGTTTTTAGGAGATATTATAAAACGGCGGGGATTGCTCCCTTAAACCTTCAATTCTTTATGCAATTTATCGTACTGCCTTACAAGTTGGTAATTATCGAGATTCGCTACCGTTGCGTCATATTTTTCTGGACTTATAGCCCGCAAAGATTGGCGAGCTTTTTCGAAAAACCCATTTATTCTTTCTGCAGATGGATTTCTTGGGTCAATCATAGATTCATACCGACTCAACATTTGAGATTTTCCAACCAAGTATTTCAACTCTAAAGTATCCTCTGGCTTTGTGTCAGGAGAAAAGCCGATAAATAATTGCGGTATCGCTTCTCGCATTCGCGCTCGAAACTTCGGGCTTTCTTTCATAAATTTCTCAAAATCTTTGTGGAGTTTGATTTCCTCAAACACAGCTCTTTGTAAATCATTATCTCCAAACATCAGCGTTTCCGCATGATAATCTGAAAGAGGTTTGTCTTTAAGATAACTTTTGAAAATAGAGCGAAAATCTACATCAGAATTATTTTGAGAAATTTTATATATTGTTTCAATTTCTGATCTATCCGCGTCATCGCCTATTTTTGGATATTCCACACTGATAGCTTTTGCAAGTGCCGGAGGGATTTCTTTTGGCACACCTTGACGCTTCATCAATTCAACTGCTCTAGTTGTAAAAAATTGTCTTTCTGTCTCTTGTTCCTGCCCCTTTTTTACTTCCGCTATAAATCTTTGCCCAAGGGCAATAAGTTGATCTTCACTTACACTGGTCAAATCATACTTTTCGCCAAAATTTTTAACGGCTACATCTCTAAAATACACTCTTTCTTTTTCATCTAATTTATCAACTGGCGGTGTTTCAGGTGTAGCTTGATTAGAGCCTTCAATTTTCAAAACATAATAGGATAATAGGTGTTGTATCTGTTCCTCTTTGTTAGGTGCAGATTCTGAAAGATTTTGCCCAACCGCGTGAACTACCGGCTCCATTCGTAGAAGCGTATGATCCAAACCCTCAACTTGCTTTGTATCTAAATTTCTTTTTGCCCATGTCGCGTCAATAATGGTTGCATTAGCCGCGCCCTCTCGTGAGACAGTCACAAAAGTGTTCCAAGCGTGTCCCGTTCTATCCATTTCCATAACATTTTTCTTTTGTTTTTTCGGCGCGAACTCATCCATTCCACCCTCATACAAAGCGTAGGTATCGCGAAGTTGGCTAAATCTTGTTTGATTTACTTTCAACGCCTCAAAGACTGCTTTGACAGAACTGGCAAAGTTTCTACAAACACCATTTCCTTCCCAGTCCGAATCATTTTTTCTATTAAGTCCTTCCTGTAATAATTGCTGGACTGTATTTTTGTCAGCCCCCGTTTTTTCGGGCTTAAGGAGAATATCACTCTTTGATTCTTTTGTATCGCTCAACTTGTATTTTGTTAAATCTATAACTATGCGTGACGCCAAATCCACCGCCTGTTTTGGCGTAAGAGCATCTATATTTTCAATGCCCAATTCTTTTAATGTTTCTACTCCGTCTTTTTCAAGATAAGTTGAAATAAAAGAAAAAAGTTTTCTTTCCCAATCTTTTTCTTTTATCGTTTCTTGATAGGTTCCAGCACTCGGTTCAGTTCCGTCTAACCTACCTTTGCCCATTAAGTAAGTTTTGATAGATTCTGGAATTTCATGTGGTTGCTCCGAAGGAGCAACGCGCGGATTAAAAGCATCGAGCTGAGAAAAAGCAATTTTTTCATTTTCTCCAGTTTGTACTTCAAGGAGAGGTTTTTCTGCTAGTTTTTCTTCGTTTTCTTTTGATTGCAAAAAATGTTCTTTCGCTTCGTTCCATGAATCAAATTCTTTATAACTTGTTCCCACATAGTAACCATTTTTTGAATCAACAAGTCCAGGAAGTATGACACGAAATTTTCCCTCTTTTGTTTCGTCAATTCGGAAAAAATGTTTTTGGTATGTCTTTTCAAGTGAAGCTCTTTCAAACAAAACTCTATTGGCTTCTCTGGATTTTTGGATTGCCTGTTCCGCTTCTTCTCTAGTTGTAAAATTTTCTCGTCTAGTCCCAACAATCAATTCTCGTTTCTTATCAAACAAACCTGGCAAAACAACCTCAAAACCGCCCCCTGCTTCATTGATATCATAAAGGCTTTTGCCAAGCCTTTTACCTTCCGGCTTTGGAATCTCCTTTGGTGTTTCTGCTGGTGGTAATTTTTGTGATTGTTCAAATTTTTCCATATACTTTATTTTAACAGTTCATCAACCGAAACACCGAGAGCTTTTGCTATTCTTTCAATAGTTGAAAGTGTCGGGTTTTGTTTACCCGATTCTATGGTGCTAATATAAGCACGATCAACTTCAAGTTCTCGACATATATCGCCTTGCGACATATGCTTACGCGCTCGAATCTTTTTCATATTTACGGCAAGCCTTTTAGCTGAATCTGTCATATTTGATATTGTAATTATATCCAATGTTGTGCCTTGACACAATGATGTGATAAAATACAATATGCTAGCGGCGAAGCAAAATCAAAAATTTCCTTTCCATTTTTTGTCGGCTCCCCCCACACCCCCCGCCGAATTAAATAAGAAAGGAAGGAAAATTTTTGGGTTTTGCCCGCGACCGAAGGGAGCGGACGAGGCGCGCAGATTAGTCCACATCAGGATTTTGTTGGAAAAAAGTTCGGATTTTGTTCAGGAGACACAGCCAAGTTTCGGAATTCGTTTTTTCGCCAAAATTCGGAGCTATGCCTCGCGACGCGACGGGGGTTTCCGAGAGATAACGCCAAGGGTTTTTGAAATCCAAAGAGAGCGAGCGGGACGCGAGGCGGGGGTTTATGATGAGTACATCATTCAAAACAAAGTTTTGCGAGCCAATCTGGAAGTGAATAATTATCAATATTTAACATAAACCTTTTTCTATGAACAAATTCTTTCTATATGCGAGAAAATCTACCGACGAGCCAGATCGTCAGATTTTGAGTATTGAATCAC
>Ga0163152_10002090_pt1 | contig 29480 bp, 32 predicted proteins | sample OliLakLV19MP8IB2_FD_148635 | JGI IMG/M metagenome (GOLD analysis project Ga0163152, IMG submission 148635) | Freshwater microbial mat bacterial communities from Lake Vanda, McMurdo Dry Valleys, Antarctica - Oligotrophic Lake LV.19.MP8.IB-2 | ecosystem: Environmental > Aquatic > Freshwater >...
GCCTCTCACTTTGGCAAATACGGTGTGGGGTCGACCGGTACGCCGTCGATATCTAGGCGGAAGTGGAGGTGTGCTCCGGTGGTGAATGCGCCTGCTCCTTTGGTGCCTGGCATCCCACCTGACTTTGCGATGGCTTGGCCGGCTTTTACATACTCGCCTTCTTCGACGAGTGAATCCATGATGTGACCGTAGAGCGTCACAATGCCTTCCTCGTGTTCGATACGAAGATAGTTGAAACCGAGTCCGTTCTGATCTTTTACTTCGATCACGCGACCTGCGCCCGGGGAGCGGATGGTTGTTCCCTGCAAAACGCGAAGGTCGATGGCATCATGCTCGAAGGAGAAAATCTTGCGATAGCCGGCATCGTGAAACTTGGCTGAGATGCCTCCTTCCGGATTGACCGGCCACAGACTGAATCCTTCAAAGGCGATACCCGAACCGAGTCCGCTGCCTTCCACTGTGGAGCGTCCCTGCGACTGCCAAATTTGATTGAGCGAAGAAAGCACATATTGCTCCGCGCTCTTCTCATCCTGCAGAAGTTGCATGAGTGCGAGCGTGCTCTGGCGGAATTGCTCCTCGGTTTCGGCATCAAGGGTATCGCCGAGCGACTTTCTTTCCTCTTCCAACAGTTTCAATTGATATCGAAGATACTCTTCCTTGTGCGCCAAAATTGCCTGATACGATCTCGTGGCGAGGATTTTTTCCTCCGCCTGTTTGACGGTGTTTTGCGAAAGCAGCGCATCGCCACCTTGATCGGATGCGTCTTTCAGCGCCGGTTCCGTCTCCGCCTGTTTCACGATCACTTCTTCTGTCGGAGTCACTTGCGCGGAAAGCATGCCGGAATCTCGCAGCCATAAACTGCCAAAAGTCACGGCAGCGATAACTGCCAGAGCCAAGCCGGGCCGGGGGAGATCGATTTCTATTTTCATTTTTCTCATCAGTATAGCAGATTTTCGTTTTCCCTTCTATGGAGCAGATACTGATAAAGCCTCATGTCAAGAACCAAAGAAACCTTTGCTTTAACTGGAAAAGATGCAACCAGTCTCTATGATAAAAGATGTCCTCTGCACCTACCGTATGCCTGCTATCGCCGTATCCGCCGTCCCACCGAGCTTCATAGAAAAGATCCCTTCAGACCTGCACCGCATTGCGGAAGATCTGACGGCGCTCACCCGCGCATGGAACGTGGTGGAAATAGTAACGGCGTCCGCTGCCAGCAGAAAAAGAGAGAAGCATATTTTTGTAGAAGCCTACAATCGGGGGGAAATCTACCACCCGCGTTTCGCGTATCCATTTGCAGATCAGCTGAATATGGAAAACGCGGAAATCGTGCTGCTGGAATTACTGAACCTTGTGCGGACGTATCGTCCCGCGTCACATGCCGCGGCATTCGCGGTCCGCGCACTGCGCTTTAAATTACAGGATGATCTCTCCACCGTCTGGCTTGTCCACGGTATTCAGACAAGCAATGAACGTCTCATCGGCCAGGCGCTGCGCTCCAAATACGGCGGCACAGACGGCGCACTCATCCGCGCCGCAAAGGCGGATTTCGCACGCCGCGTCGACGAGGCGATCTATCCCAATCAAGCGTTTGAACCAACAGCGCTGCTCCTCAGTCTGCAAACTCTGACGTTCACCGCGCCAGATGTGAAGGACGCCTTTGAATGGGCGCTGGATGCCTACGGCATTTTAAAAAGAGAAGAGTACGACCCCGGATTCCGGGTTCGCATAGATGAATCAGCTGCGTTCATTGATGTCCGCGACAAGTCCGCTCTCGGCCCGACGGTGTTCGTTCCCGAAGAAGAACACATGACAGGCGACGAGCTGATCGCATTGATCGCGCATGAGATTGATGGCCACGCCCGCCAGACAATGAACGGAGAATTACTCCTCGGCGTCTGGAACGCCATCCTGCGCGTGGATGACGAAACCTACTACGAAGGACTCGCGATGCGCTACGAGAACGCCTACAAGCGCCAACGCTTCGGCATCGACGCCAGGCCATCCAGCCTCTTTGCATTCGCCGTCCGCACCGCGGAGCTGGGAGGATCGTTTCATCGAATCTTTGATATCCAGTTCCGTCGCCAGCTGCGCCTCACCTTCGGCATCCAACGCCCCGAACCGCTCCCTCCCAAAGAAACCATCCATCCGATGATCATCGAACATGCGCTGGATGCCGCCTGGAACACCACCTACCGCGTCATGCGCGGCCATACCGATATGTCGAATCCGCATCATTACGCCATGCCAAAAGATCTCGCCTATCTCAGAGGTTGGCTCTTAGATGACGCGCTCTGCAGCGCGGACAGATCACATTTAAACGAGTGCGGGATCATGACCCACCGAGGCATGGAGTTGCTGCAAGGCTTTGGACTGACCCGCGAACATGTCCCGATTGCGTACCGGGATGTTGCGTCGGAGTATGCGCAGAGCTTGGTGGCGTGAGAATTGGAGTTTCTGCTGCGGTTTTCGAGTACCGAAAATGATGAAGTTCTTGTATGATATTTGAGTCCGGTAGACGCAGCTCTTTCATATTTTCTAAACATATAGGCGCGTAGCTCAGTTGGTAGAGCACAGGTCTCCAAAACCTGGGGTCGTAGGTTCGATCCCTACCGCGCCTGCCAAAGTAATAACTTCATCAACACTTGGAAGTAATTTCATCTGCGAGCAATCGGCTATGCATGCATAGAATTGAGAGCAAGAGTATGATAGAATGTACACATGACATTCGGTACCGGAAAACCTCTTCGGCAACTCTCTCCCGCTCTGCGCAACACCTCACAGCGCAGACAATTAATTCTTGACCGTGTGGAGCGAGACAGCGTTATTGAAGGACTACCAAAGTTCGATGACGATATCCGGCGCGATTGCTTGAAGGAAATGGAGCGCGTCAGCGTGTAGCTTCGAGTGCCGCGCGTATGATAACAGCCATCGGTTCATAGTTTCCCAGAAGCGCTGCTTTTGCTGCTTCTATGTACGCCTGCTTTCCAGCATCTGTCATGTCGTAGCGTAATGGAAGATGTCCCGCCTGAACTGCTAATAGATTTGTCAGGAGCTTTATCGTACGCGCATTGCCTTCGCGAAAAGGATGAATCGCCAGAAATTCACCTTGAATGTGTCCGACTGCATTGCAGAAAATATCGTCAGTCGTGAGATGGGCAGCGGAATATTTTTGAAACACATCAGGTTCAAAATTCTTCATCGCCTGATGGAGAAAATCCGGCGGCGGCCAAGAGACACCCGGCTTACTGATGCGCACTGTCCTCCATCGCCCCGCCCACTCGTACAGATCTCCAAATATCAGCTTATGCACATACAATAGGAGTGACACGGTCATTGGAGTATCGGAACGCACTTCGGCCAACAGCTGCTCATAGGAGCGAGCGAGGCCTTTCTCCTCTTCAATCTGCAATGTACGAAGGTCAGTAATACCTTTCTTATTGATTAATACTTCTTCCGCTCCATCGACATATTGCGCCTCGACGTTACCCGAAACTTCGTAGCGATCCCCCTGTTGAATTGATGCAGCATCAGACATAAGAGAAGTATAGCGAACATAGGGGAATCATCATGGACACAAACTCCGGTCTGCCACGTCACATTAATGTGGCGTGACCTGCCACGTCACCTTAAGGTGACGTGGCCCTTCAACCCTTCACCCACTCCCCAAACATTTCCCGCCCCACCTGCCATCTGCCACGCTCCCGGAACGCGGGCATGGCCTGTTTTTTGGCGCTGTTTGCGAGGCTTTGGGGCGAGTACTTCCTGTTCTCTTTCGCAATCTGGCTGAGCAGGACTATCTCATCTCCGCGAAGGTAGGTAATGCGCTTGTGAAGACTCTCTTTAAGAATGAGCGCGAGCATGTGCTCCAACTCCTTTGTGGCCCCGCCCAGATCGTATGCCTGGAACGCCCGGTAGTAATCCTGCTTTTCTTTATTGCGGACGATCACAGGCGGGTACCCGTGCGATTTAAGCTGAAAATTCATGAGTGCACGTCCGACCCTGCCATTGCCATCGATAAACGGATGAATGCGCTCGAATTCCAGATGGAAGCTGATAACACGCTCCAGCACATGCGCGCGGTCGTCGTGATACTTGCGGAACGCAGTGGTCATCAGGGCCGGCACATGCGAGGGCCCGGGCGCAATATGCAGCCCCACCCGCACAAATTCCTTGGCCTGCCGGTAGCGCCCGGCAATGGAATCATCGATATGGCTGAGGAGTGTTTTATGCGTAAAAAGCAGAAGCTCCTCGGTGAGCGCCTGGCCCTTCCGGATTTTTTCCGCGAGGTACTCGGTCACTCTTCCCAGATTGATGGCTTCAAAAATTTCACGCTGATTATGATGCGGGGGAAGCTCCTGATGCATCAAGATTTTTTCCGTCTCCTGCAGCGTGAGCGTGGAATTCTCGATGGCATTGGAGTTATAGACAGTTTCGGGCAGCTCGGCTTCCTCCAGTAGGGTGAGGAGGGCATCTTTCCCCTTTGCCAGGCGATTGAATTCGCCCTGCAGCCGTTCTATATTGTGAAGTGTCGTTCCGTGCATTTTATAGGTGAAAATGTATAACTAGTATATATAATTCATATATAAAAACAAGGGATTTAGGTGAAAATTATAAATATTACCTTATTTTCACCTATTATTTTTTATACCTAATCATACTTGCGAAGTGAACAGGTTATGTTATATATACAAATACCAACTATTTACCGTCCATTTACACTTACGAGAGGAGTACAATGTGATTCTTTCAGCGCACATGGTCGATGCTTCGACTCTGAGGGTCCGGGTAGAAAATACCGATCCCCACTGGATCCAATTTTCTATCCTCAATACTGGCTCACAGATCCTTCACGGAACTGTTGGGCCGAGCGAAACCGATGAATTTGATCTGGAGGTCAAATGCGCTCCGGCCCCATATATGGAAAACTAGTTGGCACAACGCCCGGTCTCTCCTTCGGGAGAGGAGCCGGGTGTTCTTTGTGAACACAAACTCCTAAGAATTGCCGCCCAGAGTTAATAATCGCAAAAACAATATCTGCCAAATCCTCATCCCCGTCTCTTCCACTTGCTTGGACCTCTCTCGCGCTTCTTCACCAATAACTCCACCGCATCCTCAAACGTGATCGTCTGCGGGTCGCGCTTTTTTCCGAGGGAGACATTTGTTTTTCCGTCCGTGATGTATGGCCCAAAGCGGCCGTCTTTCACTTGGATCTCTCCGCCGGAAGCGGGATCTTTGCCGAGTGTGCGCAGTGCCTCTGCGGCTTTTTGCTTCTTCAGCTTCGCTTCTTCCATAAATGTCTGCGCGCTTTCCAGCGTCAGCGCGAGTGGATCGGTCTGACCAAGGCTCACGGTTAATTCTCCGCACTTGAGATACGGACCGAAACGTCCGAAGGCGACGATGACTGGATTCTCGTTCCAAATGCCGAGTTCTTTGGGGAACGAAAGCAAGGATAACGCCTGATCCAACGTCACGTCATCCAAAGGAATGTGCTTGGGGATGGACGCGCTCTTCAGTTTGATTTTCTTTTTGCCCTTCTTCTCCGGCAAATCCTCGGGGCGGCCCAGCTGCACATACGGCCCAAAGCGGCCGGTGCGCGCAATCACTTCTTTGCCGGACTCCGGATCCACACCGAGCAAACGTTCTTTGAGAACATCTTTTTTGGAAACCTCTTTCGTCTTCGTCTGCACGCGATTCTGGAACGGCTCGTAAAAGCTGCGCAAAAAAGCAGAGCCTTTGATATCTCCTTCGGCGATGTCATCCAGCGACTGTTCCATTTTGGCAGTAAACGCCAGGTCGACAATGTCCGGGAAATGCTCGGACAAAAGATCGGTCACCGTAAAGGCGATGTCCTCCGGGATCAGCTGCTTGCCTTCTTTTTTGATGTACCCGCGCTGCTGAATGGTGGAGATAGTCGGCGCATAAGTACTTGGACGACCGATGCCTTCTTCTTCCAATTTTTTCACGAGGCTCGCTTCCGTATAGCGTGGGGGCGGCTTGGTGAAGTGCTGCTCTTGTTTGAGCTCCTGAAGCGCGAGCGGATCGCCGACGGCGAGGACCGGCAATAATTTTTCTCCGTCTGCGACATCGTCTTCTTTTTTCTCGTCACCCTCGTCGCGGCCTTCTTGATAGATTCTGAGATACCCATCAAACGTCACGGTCTGCCCCGTGGCGCGGAAGACGTAGACGCCGGCTGTGATATCCGCACCGACGCGTTTGAGCTCCGCCTGGGGCATTTGCGTGGAGATCGTGCGGTTCCAGATGAGTGTGTAGAGCTTCAACTGCTGATGATCCAAAATTGCTTTGAGGGACTCCGGCGTACGATCCATCTCGGTGGGACGAATTGCTTCGTGCGCTTCTTGCGCGCCCTTCGCCTTCGTCTTATAGCGACGCGGCTCGGCCAACACATACTCACGACCATAGTGTTTCTCGATCACGTTCTTGCAATCGGTCACCGCCTTGTCACTCAAGTTCACGGAGTCGGTGCGCATGTACGTGATGAGACCCATCAGTCCCTCGCCTTTGCCGAGGTTCACGCCTTCATACAATTGCTGCGCGACGACCATTGTTTGCTTCACGGAAAACCCGAGCTTGCGTGCGGCCTCCTGCTGCAATGTCGATGTCGTAAATGGCGGGGGAGGCGTCTTCTTCAGTTCTTTCTCATCGATGGACGCGACGGTATAGGTCGCGTCTTTCAGATCCTTCAAAATATCATTGATCTCCTGCTCGTTTTTGGGCTCGATTTTCTTGTCGCCCTTTCGCGAGAGGGAAGCAGTGAATGCTTCTTTCTTGGACGTTTCCAAAAGCGCTTCCAACGTCCAATATTCTTCCGTGATGAACGCCTTAATCTCTTTTTCGCGATCCACAATGATGCGAACGGCAACGGACTGCACGCGTCCCGCTGACAATCCTCGATACACTTTCTTCCACAAAAACGGCGAGAGCGTGTAGCCGACCAAGCGATCCAGCACGCGGCGCGCCTGCTGCGCATCCACTAATTTCATATTCAATGTGCGCGGCGTTTTGACGGCCTCAAGAATCGCGGACTCCGTGATTTCGTGGAACACGATGCGTTTGATTTTCTCCGGCTCCTTCACTTTTAAAATCTGCGTCAGGTGCCAGCCGATGGCCTCTCCTTCGCGGTCCTCATCAGTCGCGATCCACAGTTCATCGGCTTCTTTAAAAGCCGCGCGCAGATGTTTCACGACGGATTTTTTTTCATCGGGGACTTCGTACTCCGGCTCGTAATCATGTTCCGTATCCACGGCAAGACTGCTGGATGGAAGATCGCGCACATGACCCATGCTCGCTTCCACGATGTACTCTTTTCCCAAGAAGCGTTTGATGGTTTTTGCCTTGGCCGGACTTTCGACAATGACGAGGTGTTTGCTCATGAGAGTGCAAGGGAGAGTAGGAATAAGCGTGGCTGCTGTCAAACGGTGAGGACTCAGAGGATTCAGAAGACTCAGAGGATTCAGAGGAGAGGATTGGGAAGAAAAGGGGAATTGAAGGAAGAAGATCGGCAAGAAATATTCCAAAAAATAAAAAGGAAAATTAAAAAAGAACTCCTAATTTTCTTCTGAGTCTTCTGAGTCCTCTGAATCCTCTGAATCTTTTCCAAAGATTGCCTTTCTCCGCTAATTGTAGCGAAACTCCATCATTGACATCCTCATCCCACTATTTCGCCATACTCGATTTTTCGGCTTCTGGATGCCAAGAAGAGTATGCTTTGTATTCAGAGAATTTGGCTCACAAAAGCCATTCGCACAGATTTATCCCTTCTGCAAGCCGAAAAATCACTGTACACCGCTTGCACAAGCGAAACTGACGCGTACACTTTGCTTCACGATCTTACCTTACTTCCCCCCAATCACATGTCCAAGCAGGATCTGATTGCTGCCATCGCGGATGCAGCCGGTATCACGAAGCGCGCCGCAGGCGACGCTCTTCAGGCAATCATTAACATCGTTATCAAGAACCTCAAGAAGGGTACGCCAGTCACGATCACGGGATTCGGCACCTTCAAATTGTCCAACCGCGCCGCTCGCATGGGTGTGAACCCACGCAACCCGACGCAGAAGATCTCCATCCCTTCGATGAAGGTCCCATCATTCAAGGCCGGCAAGACATTGAAGGACGCCGTCCGCTAATCGACATTGCCTATTGAAAAAGGAGCCTCCGTAGCGGGGCTTCTTTTTTCGTTGATCGTTTATCGTTGGTCGTTGATCGTTCGATAGCAGTCGCCCTTCGTCAGGCTTCGGCCTTCGCTTGCGAGCTACGGCCCGACAGGCAACACGACATGTATAGTTTCTCCATGCGCATTCGTATTGCTCCCTGGCTGCTCGGCGGATTGCTTGGGCTCCTCTATACGGGACTCAGTATTGGGGGATCGTTTCTTTTGGGTGGCGATAGCGAAGGAATATTCATTCTTTTGTATATCACAAATATACACATCACCTATTTCTTCAGCATCGTCGGACCGTATCTCCCGGAGACGCTCTTCAATGACGTCGTATTCGCTTTGCTCACCGCAAGTATCTTCAATTTCCTGATCGGGAGCGTGATTGTTCAGGGAGCTGCCGGTCTTTGGCGTAAGATTCGGCCCTCGCCCACGTCGTAGCAGCAAAGCATCCGTTGTCTCCGGGCACGTTTCCCATTACTCTGGCCGCACATGACCGCTCCCGCAATCCAGGAATCACTGCAGCAACTTCTCCAATTCTTCGATTTCAAAATCGATAAGATCGTTGTGCACGAACCAAAAGACAACATGACACGCGTGGAGATGTTCTCGCCGGAGGCAAGCCGCGTTATCGGATGGCATGGCGAGACGCTCAACTCGATCCAACACTTGCTGAAGTCGATCATCCGCACTGCGGAAAAACTCGAGCGTAGTCCGTTCATCGTCTTGGACATCGATGGCTACCGCCGCACGCAGGAAGAAAAAGTCTGCCGCATCGCGGACCAGAAAGCAGATTTCGTCCGACGCACCGGCAACCGCATCGCTCTTTCACCGATGAGCGCGTACTTCCGCCGAATCGTGCACTTGTACGTCGCAGGCAATTCTGCGCTCCAAGACCTGACAACAGAGAGTATTGGCGAAGGCGAATATCGACAAATTATCCTGCGCCTGAAAGACGAAAAAAATAGCGGCAGCGAAGAATTATCACCGGTCATTGCGGGGGATGATGGGTTGGAGAATTTGGATATTTGATTGAGATTTTGATTCCAATTAACCAAATATCTAATTAACTCGTTACGAATTAGCTTGGGACGATTGCTCGGTCGGTAGGATCGCGCGGAGGCGTTGATTAGTTATTTGGTTAATTGGTTTGATAGTTTTTGTGTATTAATCCCGAATTTTTTTCCATTCTTCCAAAATCTTCCGCTCACTGCGACTAAGCTTCGTCGGGACGATTACATTTGCCGTCACATAATGATCGCCGGTGCGGGAGGTGTTGAGCAGGGGCAAGCCTTTGCCTTTAATGCGGAACACTTGATCGGGCTGCGTGCCTTCGGGGACTTTCAGCGAGATCTTTCCGTGCACCGTTTCGATGGTGATTTCTTTGCCGAGAATGGCGTCTAGAACGGGGACACTCACCTCCGAACGAATGTCCGCGCCATCGCGCTCGAAACGCGGATCTTGCGTCACATGGATATGCACATACAGATCGCCGGCCGTGGATTTGCGTCGGCCTGCGTCGCCTTCACCGCGCAATCGCAGCGTCTGTCCGTCTTCAATGCCTGCGGGAATATCGACAATGAAAGAACTATCTTCGGCGATGCGTCCTTCGCCGCGGCACTTGGTGCAAGCTTTCTCCGGAACTTGTCCGGAGCCGTGACAGCGCTGGCAGACGACGCGTTGTTGGACCGTGCCAAAGAAGGACTGGGCGGTGCGCACCACTTGGCCGGTGCCTCCGCAATCGGTGCAAGTGATGACTTTGGAACCGGGTTCGGCACCCGAGCCCTTACAAGTGTCACATGCATTCAAGCGACGCAAGCGCACCGTGTGCTTGGCGCCGGTCAACACTTCCTGCAAAGCAATTGTGGCTTCCACTTCTCGGTCCGCGCCCCGCTCTTCACGCTGGCCGCGTCGTCCGCCTTGTCCGCCGAAAAAATTCTCGAAGAGATCGGCAAAATCCGCGTTGTTCGCGTACTGCGAAAAATCAAATCCGCCAAAGCCGCCTTGTCCGCCCGCGCCGCCGGGTCCGGCTGACGATCCGAATTGATCGTACATCCGTTTTTTCTCGGGATTGCTTAACACTTCGTACGCTTCATTCACTTCTTTAAAGCGCGTTTCCGCAGCCTTATCGCCCTTATGCTTGTCAGGGTGAAGCTCCTTGCTCAGATTGCGATATGCCTTCTTGATGTCCTCCGGAGAAGCATCTTTCTGCACGCCTAAGATGTCGTAGGGATTCTTCGCCACACGCTAATTCTAGCGAAAGTCGCGCTGGGATCGAAGGGGGTTTTGTGGTATACTATCTCGATACATCCACACAACCCGATGTTGACCAAAAGACACCTTTCTCTGGCCATCCGGACACTCGTTCTCACTCTTGCCGTAAGTACGGTAAGCGCGATTTTTTTGCGGACTTCCGCGGGACAAACGTTGCAGGGAAGAGTGGTCGGCGCGTTTTGGAAAGCCGCCGTTCCTTGGCGCATCATCGATCAAGATGAAGTGGAAAGAGGCGCATCCATTCCCGCGAGCACCAACACGATCATCCATCTCCCGATTTCCATGGAGAGGACGGTGCGCGAAACATTGCTCGGCGAACGCGGCTCCAAAGTGCGATACTGGGGATACTGTTTTCCGGAGAATTATGATCCGCAGAATATGCCGCAAATCGGATATCCCGGAAAAGTATTTCTCTCGGAAGCAGAACGCGCCGCTCGCGAAGCATTGAACCGCTCCCAGTGGCCGGTGTTCAGCATCTACAACCCGCCGACACGCGAGGATCTGGCGCGGACCTATATTTCGGGTCGCATCCGTCACCAGATAGAATCCTTCGGTCCCGGTGAGACCTGTTACATTATGAGCGAACAATCGTTGCCCGTCGGACCCGATCGCGATGGCGACAGACTGAATGCGGCGCTGGAGAAACACTATGGAACAGATCCCACCATCGTCGATACGGACGGCGACGGTCTTTCGGACGGAGTGGAAGCATTCAATCTGCATACCGATCCACTGCGCCGCGACTCCGACGCAGACGGGCTCATCGACGGTCTGGAAGTGCATCTGCATGATCATATTCTGGCAGGGGATACAAACCCCCTTCATCCGGACTCGGATGCCGACGGTCTCTGTGACGGTTACTGCCGCAGCGATAAGAGTATTCGTCTCTGCAAGGATTTCTCCAGCATCACCGCGGGCTGTATCGATACGCCGCCAACGCGATGGTCGGGAGAAGACAGAAACCTCAACGGCATCGTCGATAAAGGCGAAACGAATCCGCTTATGTACGACTCGAATAACAACAATATCTCGGACCTGCAGGAATACTACAATTGCCTGCTGAAAGGCGGGGCCAGTTGCTGATTATGTCATTTTACGCTATAATACTTTGATGCCTACACGTCTCCTTACTTCGGCCCTCATTGCCCTCACAGGCCTTCTGCTTCCGATGACAGCGGCAGCCTATCTGACGCCAGAGCAAGTGCTGGAAGCCGATCAGTACAAGATGTTCGTCCCCACCAATCCCCGCAATGCATCTCAGTTGATCATGCGTCAGGATCGCGCGGCTTTGGATCGTCACCCGAGTATCCTGTTAGATCATCCGGGAGAGAGCAACGCCATCGATGTGACCAACCCGACTCCAGCCGAGGATTCTTCTGATGCATCTATTAACCTAAAGCCATCGGCTCCCGCTCAAGGCGGACAAACCGTTGAAATTCATTTGGATGCCGCCACGGTGCGTCTCCTCAAGCGCCTCGAGCTGCGCGGCGAAACAACATCGATTCTTCATGGCAGTGCTCCGTTGACGCCAAGCGGTCCGGAAGGATGGGCAACGGCCATTGTGATGATCGGCTCGGTTGCCGCCACCATGTACAAAGCAAGAAAGATGGAGATGGGTCGTTGATCGTATGTCAAAGAACTTCCGTGCAATTTTCATTGCCATTTTTTGTGTAATGGAAGCTCCGATTTTCCTCGGTGATGGAAAAATGCGTGACCGGTTTTTTGAAATGAATAAAATTCGCCCATGTCCCCCGAACATCAGAAGCAAGGAAACTCCCCGATGGATCGCACGATCATCGCGGCCGTCGTGCTCACCGCAGGAGCTTTTGTGGCGGGAGCCGATGCGCAAACAACCGAAAAATCTACGGACACTCTTATGAAAGAATTAAGCTCCAGCCATCATCCTTCCAGAGAAAAAGCATTCAAACTCCTGCAAGGAAAATATGACGATGCCCTGGAACAGGAACTTCTTTCGGCCAAACCGAATGACTTGGAAGGCAGGCGCAGAATCGATGCGCTGCTCTCGCCGTATCATGAGAAACAAGTACGCGTGCGCGTGGAAAATATGATCAAGGCCTGCAAGGGAAAACTTCCTTGGATCGATATGCAGGATAACAGTTGCGCGAAGAATCACTATTATTCGATCACGCCTGACAAAGACTCCAGCCCCCCTGAGTATAGAAATTACAGAAAAGCGACGGAATTGATGTTGATGGATCGTTCCATGGAACGATTCGACTTTACTCCTCTGGTTCAGCATATGAAGCAGAGACAGAACGCCTGGCTCAAGGAACATCATTTTCCCCCTGAATATGTCGATTAAGCTCAATAAAATATCAGAAGGCGAAGAACACTATGGCGATCTCCCCGATGTGATCGCCCTCATCCATGAGACAAATAGGCGCCTGGCGATAGGAGAGATCACTTGGGAGGTAGCCGCTGAAATACAAAATAATTTGGTGGGTGGAGAGGGATGCCGTGGCCAGCCTAAAGAACTCGGCAGTGCGTGCAGAAGGCGGGGGCCGGGTATCATCCTGAGCAAAATGCCCTTGGCTAATTAGAGTATGGCTACCCTGATCACTGAAGACCAGAGCGTTCTTCAGTGTCTTGGAACGCTCCGGAGCCTTTCACAGAGAGAAAAACTCCCTGCTTTCTGCGGCGCAACAGTTGTCCCTCTTTCTCACTCTGCTACGCTCGTTTGGTGACTTCTCTTTCTCTCACCGGCAAACGATGGTGCGTGCTGCATGATCTGCCGGAACTCTCGCTTGCGGGAGCCGATCCGGCATTCCATATTCTGACCGCGCTTGCGGCCCAGAGAGGATTTGAAACGCTCGATCAGATTCTACCGGGAGCCCATGAGAGAGCAGGCGTAGATCCGGCAGTTTTTCCTTCGATGCAGCAGGCGGTGCAGCGCATCCGGAAAGCCGTGCACGCAGGCGAAAAAATTGCGATCTTCGGCGATTACGATTGTGATGGCGTGACGGCGACCGGATTGATGTTGCGCTGTCTGCGCCGACGCAACGTGGAGCCGCTCGTGCGACTGCCGCACCGCGTGGAAGACGGATACGGACTGAAGACGAAACATGTTGATGAATGTAGTGCGGCCGGAATCACGCTGCTCATCACCATCGACACCGGTGTCTCTTGCGCCGCGGAAGTGGACGATGCACAGGCGAAAGGCATTGATGTCATTATCCTCGATCACCATCACATTCCAGATATTCTCCCGCGCGCGTTCGCGATCGTGCATCCGGATCTCTGTCCGGATTTTCCCGGCGCTCCTCCCGCCGCCGCGGGCGTGGTCTGGAGTCTCGTCTGCGCAATGGAAGCAGCCGATGGAAATCCGACATGGATAGAGCGCCCGATGGATCTCGCGCTCGCGGCGATTGGCACGGTGGGGGACTTGGTAGAGCTGCGCGATACCAACCGCACCCTGGTGCGCGCGGGACTCGCGTGCCTGGCGCATATGGGCGATCTTCCTTTGGCAGCGCTCTTGGAACAAGCAGGCGTGCAAAACCCGATCACGAGCCGCGACATCGGCTTTCGCATTGCGCCTCGTCTCAACGCCGCGGGCCGCCTGGCCAGTCCGATGATCGCGCTGCAAGCAATCCTCGGAGATCACGAAGCGATTGCTGAACTGGAACGTCTCAATGGCGAACGCCAACGTCTGGTGGCGGGACTCGCCGAAGGCACGCTCGTTGACGCCGGCCAAAATGCCGCCGCCTTTCTTTGTCTGGCAAGCACCGAATGCCCGCCGGGCGTGGCAGGGCTGCTCGCCTCCAAGCTGACCGATGCCTTTGGACGGCCGAGCCTGGTCGCCAACATTCGCGACGGGGCATGCGTTGCCTCGCTCCGCAGCGTTCCGGGATACAATGTGATAGAAGCCCTCACGCGTCATAGCACGCTTCTTACGACGTTTGGCGGTCATGCGCAGGCGGCAGGCTGCACATTCCCTCTGGAAAACTGGCCCGCCTTAAAAACCGCACTGGAAGAAGATGCAGACATACGGATTGCAGCTGAAGAACGAACGCCCTGTCTCCTAGCGGATTTGGCATTGGATCCACAGCATGTGACACTCGATCTCTGTAAAAAAATCGATCTGCTGGAACCGTTCGGACAAGGAAACATGGAACCTCGTTTTCTTCTTCGCAATGTACAACTGACGGATGCGCGCGCGGTCGGACGCGACCTCACTCATCTGCAAGCGAAGATCGGCACTGTAAAATTGATCGGTTTTCAGCTGGGACAACTGTGCGAATACGCGTCAGGGCGGCTCGATATTCTCTGCCGCGTCGGCATCGACACATGGCAAGGCCGGGTTTCCCCGCAGTTATTCATTGATGACCTCAGACTCGCGAGCGTTCAGACCGGAGCGAGTTTGCCTTCCATCGAGAAAACCTCGGTGACGTCGGCGGTCAATGCGGCGGCGATTTTGTAAGCCAGAAGAACGGACGGATTGGTGCGTCCACGCTCAATGCTCATGATGGTCTGGCGACTGACCCCCGTGCGGAGTGCCAGTTCTTCTTGGGTCATGTTCCGCTCGAAGCGAAGGCGGCGGATGGAATTCTTCAGTTGGACAGTTGGCATGGTTGGATCAGAAGCTAACAGATAATGGAGCGGAAGCGCCACTCGTTTTTCTCCTGATCCACAGTCTATGAGCGGAGCATGGAGGAGGAGCGATTTTTCCTTCGTTCGAGAACAACGCGATGAATCGAACGTAGCAGAGGGACGCATTGTACTCAACGAGTAAGATGGGGCAAGAGTATTCCGCGCAAGTTTTCAGACACTACAGAGGGACTCCGTCAGGGGAGCGACGGAAGCAACTTGCAGAGAAAAGGATTTCTTTCACGATATCAGAGTTCATGGTCGCTCATTTTTAAAAAAAATTTCATGAACACATGAATAGCTCACAACTTTCCCTTTTGACCACACTGACTTTTTGCAGTGTAACTGCGAAAGTAGTTAAATTTGGCTGAAATGACACCTTCTCCATTCCACGGGATCTTCAGCGCGCTCGGCCAGAGCGAGCAGGGGAAGCATCTTTTTCCCATGGATGAAACACCCATTATTCCGGAGGGTCGTGCTCCGCTTACACCGCAAGCTCAAGCCCCACTTGCTCCACCTCTACCGTCGCATGTTGCAGGACAAGTCGGACGCGTCGCGGTCGATATTTTTGAGTTCGAAGAGTACTACATCATCAAGGCTCCCATCGCCGGAGTCCGACTCGCGGATCTGGATATTGAAGTAAATGAGAACGTTCTCACCATCCGTGGCAGCCGTAAACAGACCGATGATGTCCCGCAAGAAAAATATTATCTGCAGGAATGTTTCTGGGGACCGTTCTCCCGAAGCGTGACACTCCCGTTCACCATCGACGCGAGAAAAATCAAAGCAACTTTCAATAAAGATTCCATTCTTAAGATTCTCATTCCGAAGGAAGAGAAAGTAAAAATAGTCCGGATCAGCGAAGCGTAAAGATTGCTGATGGATAGGGCTTATTATTCGTGCAAAGAAGATGGTTGACGAATTGAAAAAAGAGAGCACAATACGCGCGATATTTCTCTCTGTGGAGAAGTGTCACTCGAGAGAGTGTCGGTTTTTTACACCATCGTTAAGGAGAATTTGTATGAGCTCATGGAAACGTTTGAAAGTCGAACAGATTGGATCTGTCTGTATTGTCAGCTTCAACCCTACCTGGATCGCAGACCCGGTCTTGATACGAGAAATCGGCCAGGAGCTGACGGCTCTCCTCGCCCAAGAAAACAGGTCACTGCTTATCGATTGCAGCGAGCTCGATCACCTGAATACAGTGCTGTCGAAATCAATGCTGTCCAAGCTCAAGGAAGAAGTGATTGCCGCAGGCGGCGCGTTGCTGTTCTTCCAAGTTCTCAAGGGCTTGGATGTGTGGCTAAAGGAAAAAGGATTTATCGTGCGCGAATCCCGTGAACAAGCCCTGGACTTCCTTGAAGCCGAAATCCAAGCTCAAGCTTCTGTACGTTAAACCACATCACTCTCACAAAAAAACCCGTCTTCTCGGAGGCGGGTTTTTCTTTTCCCCTTTCTTTTTGTGTAGCTAGTTTAGCGATTACTTCTCTTCATGTTTGAAGGACGCTTCTTGGCGGAAGCTACAGGCGTCGTCTTCAGCTTGAGAACCATCTCCTTCGAAAGACTCTGCAATCCTTCCACCACGTCCTCGCCACCCATGTAGCGGTAGTCCACTTTGGTCAGAAGATCCTCAAACACTTTCATCTTTTCGCGCACTTGTTTGCGGGCGCGCGGATCACTGAGATCCATCTCCAGAGCGCGGATGAGATCCATCTGCACGAGGTAAAGAGTCTGCACGTTTTCCAGGGCCTGGTCTGCTTTGGTCATTGGATGTGGGTGTGAAGAAATCGGATCATTGTAGCGGTTTGGCGCTCGCGTGTCAAAAGACGAAATGGTTGTTACTGTGAGTTATTGGCTTGGGGCAGACGAAATTTCATTAATCAATTTTCCGCCGGAAGTTTCGTTCCAACTATCAATCCAAGTAACTAATTAACTAATTAACTCGCTACGGACTGGCTGGGACGATTGCTCGGTCAGTAGGATCGCCCAGAGTCGTTAATTGGTTAATTAGTTAATTTGGAACGAAACTTCCTCCCTCTTCGTACGCTTCACGAACACCCTTCCTTCCATTACACTCAGCTCCCTTATGAAACTGACACAAGCCATTCTGCCGGTTGCGGGGCTGGGGACACGGTTCCTGCCGTGGACGAAAGCCGTGCCGAAAGAGATGTTGCCCATTGGCAATCAGCCGATTATCGCGCACTTGGTGGATGAATGTTTGAGCGTTGGGATCCATGACATCTGCTTTGTCATCAGCAAAGGGAAGGAAATCATCCCGCAATATTTTTATGCAGATCCGGCTCTGGAGCAGGAACTGAAGCGGCGCGGCAAAGAGCACGCAATCTCTGACTTGCAGCGCTACAACAATGTGAATTTTCATGTGGTCTACCAAGACGAGCAGCGGGGGGATGGCCACGCCATTCTCCAGGCGAAGGACTGGGTGAAGAGCGAGTCCCATCGCGATTCTCTTTGGCGATGACTTGATCGTCGGAGACGAGCACGGTCTGCAACAGCTCGTGAAAGCGTATGCAAAGCTTCCGCATGAGCACGGCAATCACTTGCCGCTGCTCTGTTTGGAAAACGTGCCAAGGGAATTAGTCTCCAGGTATGGAATCGTGGATATTGATGAAGAACATTCCAAAGGCAACCTGAAGAAAATACAAGGACTCGTGGAGAAACCTGATCCCAAAGAAGCTCCATCCACGCTCGGTATCGTGGGAAAATACATCATTCCGAAGAAAACATTCGCAGTGCTCCCCACAGTGGAAGGCAGCCACGGCGGTGAGATTCGCCTGATCGATGCCTTGATCAACATGCTCGATACAACGCACGTCTACGGGATTGAAGCCGTGGGCAAGAGAATCGATACCGGGACGCCCGAGGGCTACAAGGAAGCGGTGAAGTTGCTGGGGTGAGACTACAGACTAGAGACGACAGATCACGGATATGATCAGGTGTTCTTCGTCTTTTTCTTGTCGCTCATCAACAAAATAACCCAGGCAATAATTGGCAGTAAAATCGCAAGCGAGATGATGCCTATTCCCTGCGTGAATGCGGCGGCGGCTGCATCTGTTTTGCAGGAACGGCTGACAACGGCGCGCGTGGGGTTCTGTTCATCGTAAAAAATTTCCTGCGGCTTATCGGCGTGGAGAGAAGGATGGCGGCGCAGATATTCCTCCGCCGCATCTTCCGTCTCGAAACGATGTGCGAAGGGACTGTCGCCATAACACCAGCGGGACGTCAGATATTCCTTACGATTCACCGTATAACGAAGCGTGGGATCCAATGACCAACTGGTCTTGGAGTGAAAGAGCGGATCGAGGAAATGCTGCGAAAACTTCCACTCATCCACCTGACCTTCCACGGTGCTCTTCCATGTCTGGGAAGCTTGCTGACCGCGGAGCGTGATGGCGCCACTGCCTAATCGCCATGCACCGAAGATGAAGAGCAGCGCGGACAGAATGAGAACGGAGATGGGAAGACGGTTCTTTAAAGCGGAGTGCATAAAAAAGAGGGGAATCAAGTTTCACGACGCAGGAGTTCCATTTCATCGCGGAGATCGGCGGCCTTCTCAAACTCCAAGTTCAACGCGGCCAGTTCCATCTGCTTTTCCAGCTCGGCCATGAGCTTCTTCTTCTCGTCTTTCGGAATCTTCGTGTGATCGTAATGCGGGCGGCGCAGTTCCAGCTTGCGCGATTCTTCCGCAATATCATGCACCGCCTTCACAATGGTCTGCGGCGTGATGCCGTGCTCCTTGTTGTGCGCATCCTGTTTGGCACGGCGACGTTCCGTCTCGCCTATGGCGGCGGTCATCGCATCGGTCATCTTGTCGGCGTAGAGCGTGACGTGGCCATTCACGTTTCGAGCTGCGCGTCCGATGGTTTGGATGAGCGCGTCGCGAGAACGGAGGAAACCTTGTTTGTCGGCGTCCAAAATCGCGATGAAGCTCACCTCCGGAAGGTCCAAGCCTTCGCGCAACAAGTTGATACCGACAAGAATATCGATATCACCGATGCGCAATTGGCGCAGAATCTCGATGCGCTCCAGCGTCTCCACATCGCTGTGGAGATAACGGACTTTGTACGCCGCATCTTTAAGATATTGCGTCAGATCTTCAGCCATCTTTTTTGTGAGCGTGGTGATGAGGGAGCGTTCCCCTCGCTTGATGGTCTCTTGGATTTCCTTCGTGATGTCATCGATTTGATGCTTGCTCGGCTTGATGGTGACGACCGGATCCAAAAGACCCGTCGGGCGAATGATCTGCTCGACGAGATTTTCTTTGGGCGTGTTGGCGTATTCATATTTCGCAGGCGTGGCGGAGACATAGATCCGTTGGCCGGTGCGCTCTTCAAATTCGGCAAATTTTAGCGGGCGGTTGTCATGGGAGCTTGGCAAACGGAAGCCATAATCCACGAGGGTCTGTTTGCGGCTGCGATTGCCTTCATACATGCCGCCGACCTGAGGGATCGTGATGTGCGATTCGTCGACAATGACCAAGAAATCATCCGGGAAATAATCGAGAAGCGTGGAGGGCGGCTCGCCCGGGATGCCGTTGTTATTGAAATATCGCACATAGTTTTCGATACCCGTGCAGTACCCCGTCTCCTTTAACATTTCGATGTCGTACTCCGTGCGCTGACGAATGCGCTCGGCTTTCACGAGCTCGTTTTTATCCAGGAATTCTTTCTCGCGGGCATTGAGATCATTCTTAATCCCTTCAATCGCCTGATCGATTTTTTCCTTGGTCGTCACGTTGTGCGCCGCAGGGAAAATCATCACTTCTTCCAAATCTTGCAAAAGCTCACCCGTGAAACAGTCGACTTCCTGAATGACTTCAATCTCATCAAAAGGCACTTCGATGCGGATGACCGTATCGCCGCTCGGCGGAAAAATCTCCACGCTGTCGCCGAGTGCATGGAACATGCCTTGCTTAAAGTCCATGCCGGACCGGCGGTACTGAATGTCCGTGAGGCGTCGCAGCAGCTGGTCGCGCTTGATCGGCATGCCGCGCTTGAGCGTGATCGCGAGCGCTTCATAATCTTCCACGTTGCCGAGACCGTAGATGCAAGAGACCGACGCGACGATCAACACATCGCGGCGCGTGAGCAGATTATAGGTGGCAGCGTGGCGGAATTTCTCGATCTCCTCATTGATACTCGCGTCTTTTTCTATGTATGTATCCGTCGTCGGCAAGTACGCCTCCGGCTGGTAGTAATCGTAATAGGAAACGAAGTAGGAGATGGCGTTGTCCGGAAAGAAGCCCTGGAACTCGCTGCAAAGCTGCGCCGCAAGGGTCTTATTGTGCGCCAGCACCAAAGTCGGCCGCTGCACCTGCTGCACGATATTGGCCATCGTGAAGGTTTTGCCAGTCCCGGTCGCCCCGAGGAGCGTCTGATGTTTTTCTTCGGCGCGCAGCCCTTTCACCAGTTTTTCGATAGCCTTCGGCTGATCGCCCATCGGCTGAAACGGCGAGAGAAGCTTGAAAGGTTTCTGAAGCATGTCGGGATATGGTAGCGCAGATCGGGGCTAGGGCAAGGGAGAACACGGAGTTCGGGATTAGGGATTCGGGATTCGGAGTTCGGGAAAGTCGTTTCTTGTTGCTGGTTGCTGGTTTCTTGTTGCTGGTTGAGCAATCTAGCGGATTACCAGTCTAGAAAAATGACTGAACCAGCAACAAGCCAACCAGCAACCAGCAACCAGCAACCAATAGAAGTATCAAAAAAACCCGAATCCCGAACTCCGAATCCCGAATCCCTTTTCCCCCCTTGCCTATACTCCCAATCCCATTATCCTTACTTCCAATGACCTCTTCCGACTTCGATGATCTCAATGAAGACGATGCGAAACGCCTTGCGGCGGCTTTCTCGCTGACTGCCAAGGCGATGGATTGTTCCGAAGCGGAGCAATATGCCAAAGGCGAGAAACTGTTACGACAGGCGGTAGAGATGGCGCCCGAAAACGACATGATCATCGATAACTATGTGAACTACTGCATTCAAATTGCCGAGAATAATTTGGTCGCATTCAAAAAGTACGCCGAGGCGATCCGTTACTACCGAAAAGCCCTGGAGTTCTCCGATGGCGAAGCCGCTACTTGGATGGATCTCGGCACCGCGTACGCATACGAAGATCAACCAATGGAAACGCTCGAAGCCTGGCAGAAAGCTCTGCAATTGCTAGACCCGCGCAAACCGGAAGACCGCCAGGACATCCAACAATTGCTCGATAATATCCGTGTGGTGCAGAAGGCGGCGGAGGGGCGTGGATCGAGGAGGCAGCATAAGACGCGGGATTAGAAGTGCGGGATTCGGGATTCGGAGTTAGGGATTCGGGTTTTTATATTTGTTGCTGGTTGGCTGATTGGTTGCTTGTTGGCTAGTTCCTGGTTGCTGGTTCAGTATTTTAGAGGAGTAGTAGCCTAGAAAAATGACTGAACCAGCAACAAGCCAACCAGCAACCAGCAACACCTCTCCCGAACTCCGAATCCCGAATCCCGAATCCCGCACCCAGAACAATCCCCATCTAGCCACACCCCCGCATTCTCCCCTACACTATCCCCCTATGATCGATATCAATGATCTCCGGAAGCGGCCCGAAGCGTATGCGGATGCCGCAAAGAAGAAACGCATCGGCGTGGACGTGCAGGCGTTTCTGGCATTGGATGAGGAGTACCGAAAGGTGCTGACGGCGCTGGAGGAAATGCGCGCGAAGAAGAACGTCGTGAGCAAGGAAGTGCCGAATCTAAAAGGTGCGGAGAAAGAAAAAGTCATTGCGGAGATGAAAGCGTTGTCCGAGGAATTGAAAGCAAAAGAAGAGGCGCTTGCCGGCATGGAAGCGCAGTGGAAGCACATGCAGTTACTGATGCCAGCCATTCCTTTGTCGCAGGTTCCGGTCGGCAAAGACGACACGGAGAACGTGGAGATCCGCAAGTGGGGAACCGTCCCCGCATTTTCGTTTGAGCCCAAAGACCATGTCACGCTGGGAACGGAGCTGGATATCATTGATATTCCCCGCGGCGTGAAAGTCGGCGGCAGCCGCAGCTATTTCCTTAAAGGCGACGGCGCACGACTCGAATTAGCGGTCCTGATGTTCACGCTCGATAGTCTGGTGAGGAAAGGCTTCACGGCTTTTCTCCCGCCCCTCATGGCGAACTACGAAGCGATGATGGGTACGAGCTATTTCCCTGGCGGAGAAGAACAGGCGTACGCCATCGGCGTGCAGAAGGAGAAAGACGGCCCGATGGAATCCGATGCGACCTGGCTGATCGGGACGTCGGAAGTGTCGGTGACCAGCTATCACAGCGGCGAAACGCTGAAAGCATCCGAACTCCCCAAGCGGTACTGCGGCATCTCCAACTGCTTCCGCCGTGAGGCGGGCACCTACGGCAAAGACACGCACGGCCTCTACCGCATTCACCAATTTCAGAAAGTGGAGCAGGTGATTCTCTGCGAAGCCGATGACGCGGAGAGCGCGAAAATGCACAAAGAGATTCTCCAGAATGCCGAAGACGTTCTTCAGGCATTGAAGCTTCCCTACCGCGTCGTGGATGTCTGCACGGGCGATCTTGGCAGGGGACAGGTTTATAAAAATGATATCGAGACATGGATGCCGTCTCGAAAATCTTATGGCGAAACGCACAGCTGCTCTACCTTCCATGCCTTTCAGGCCCGTCGCCTTGGTATCAAATACGAGAACAAGGAAGGCAAGAAGGAATTCGTCCACACACTCAATAACACCTGCATCGCCTCGCCTCGCGTGTTGATCCCGATTCTGGAGATCTACCAGAATGAAGACGGCAGCGTGACGATTCCGGAGGTGTTGCGGCCTTATATGGGCGGGCAGGACAGGATTAGTTGCTAGTTCCTGGTTGCTGGTTACTTGTTAACCAGGAACTAGCAACCAGCAACCAGCAACAAACTACGCCATATCAGCTACACTGCCCCGGTGCACATCCTCTTCACCCGCTTTCCCCTGGAGAGCGCTCTCGGCGGCGCGGAGATTCAGACGCTTTCGTTGATGAAAGGATTGATTGAGCGCGGACACGGTGTTTCCTTTCTCGGCAGTTGTCCTGTACTGCTGGAACAGTGCAAGAAAGCGGGGATTTCCTGCTTGGAACTTTCCATCGGTCCACCTCCGGTGTCCCTAAGCCATGGGCTTTCTTTCGTATGGCGACGGAAAGAAATGAAGCGATTGCTGGAAGATGCTTTATCAAAATTTCCCGATACCGAAGCTGTCTGCATGCTGAGTCTGTCGGAAAAACTTCTGCTGACGAAGTGGATGATTGCTCGGCAGAAAAAAGTTCTTTGGATCGAGCATGACCGGGTCGGGCGATGGCTGCGGAAGAATCCTTGGCTCGGCCAACTGCGCCGCTTGAGCAAGTTCGTGAAGACCGTTACGGTGTCCAAACTGAGTCGCAGGATCTATCTGAAACTCGGCTGGCCCGAAGACCGAACCATCGCCATTCCAAACGGAGTTGATGTGGAGCGATTGGGCAAACCGCACCCCGGCCATAAATCATCCGATCATCTGCATCTCGGCTGTATCGCGCGACTGACTCGCGATAAAGGAGTGGATCTTTTGGTCGAGGCAATCAAAAAACTTCCCGATGTAACTTTGGATATTGTGGGACAAGGACCGGAAGAAGGACGCCTGCTCCAGATGATCAAAGATAGGGAAAATGATGACGAGCATGAAACAATCTCCGGACAGAGCATGAGCATCTCGCCCGTCCGCTTTTTCCCGACTGTTTCCGTCTTGGCGGACTTTTACCTTTCTCACGACGTCATCGTCTTACCGTCGCGCGAACATGATCCTTTTGGGCTTGTGGCTGCGGAAGCTATGATGTTAGGCGTTCCCGTTATTATCACGGATGTTTGTGGAATCGCGGAGTATCTGCTCGATGACGAGAATGTATTGATTGCGAAAGCAGATTCAAGTGAAGCGCTTCAGGAGGCCATCAAAAAACTGCGCGACGCAAAACTGCGCGACAAAATCGCGGCGGCAGGGAAAAAATCAGCACATGCTCTTTTTAAAATCGATGCGATGGTAGATGCCTATGCACAAATCCTGTCGGAGTAAGATTGATCGCACATTGCGTGGTGGGATATTTCATTGGACAGTACGCAAAGATTCTTGAGTTGTCAGTTTGCCTGGCGGGGACTTTCCCTATACTCAACACCTATGAAAAAGTCCTTGCTGTTCGCCCTCTTTTTTTTACCGTCCTTTACGCTGGCGCAAGGGCTCCCCGCGTTTCCCGCCAACCTGCAGGAACATACGTTCACATCACCCATCGACGCGTTGAGCATCGGCGTGCCGACGAAAGATCTGCAGCTGGAAGTGAGCGCACTCGTGAAAGGGGAATGGACCGGCTGGAATGACCTTCACATGGAAGATGAGCAAGATCCTCTGTTGTTTGAATCCAATCTCGTCACTTTTCCCGGTCCGGCGACGGCCGTTCGTTTTCGCGGAACGACCGAAACATTCACGATGCATCCCATTCGCGTGTCTGCATCCGTGCCATCGTATAAAGTCGCGGCGACCATGAATTTTGGCATCCAGCCGCGCATTCTCTCGCGCAGTGAATGGGGAGCAGATAACTCGCTTCTTCTGAAAACGGATAACACAACACGCACGGAAGACGGCGATGCTGAGGCCACACCAAGCACGACTACGGCGGTTTCCAACCGCGTCCGAGATTGTCAGGAGAACGTCAAAAATTATCCCAATGAGTTCAAGACCAATGGAAGAGTGACCACGGATGCGGACGGCAAAGCGCTTCGCTGGCCGCAGGAATATTCCCCAAGCATCAAGCTGCTTGTTGTGCACCATACGGCGCAGAACATGGCGGCAGAAACACGGCCGGGAGCGGAGCGCATGCGCGCGCTCTACACCTATCACGCCCAAAGCCGCGGCTGGGGTGATATCGGGTATCACTACGTCGTTGATGAGAAAGGTCAGATCTATGAAAGTCGAGCCGGCGGTGCCCTGGTGGTGGGCGGACACGCATACTGCAACAACACCGGCACGATCGGCGTTGCGATGATGGGAAACTTTGATCTCCATACGCCGACCCAAGCGCAGATCGATGGCCTCCAGTGGCTGTTTGATTCACTCGCGAAGAAATATGATATCGATCTGGAGCAGCGCGTTACGTTCCACGGCAAAATTCTCTCACCGATCGTCGGTCACCGCGATTTGTTATCCACCGATTGTCCGGGGTACTACGTCGCGGGAGCGATGAATCAAATCCGTCTGAACGTGGCGAGCAGCAACGTATTCGCGCTCGTGAATTTCCCTTCATATCAATCCTATTCGACCTACGTCGATAAGACTGACGAGCGCCGCCAACAGCGACTGGGCTTGGACTCTTCGTCCAGCAGCGCAGCATCGACTCCCAGTTTCACGCCCGCGCGTGCGGATGGAGTTTTTGCCGCGGGAGGCACGGAACTACTTGGACGCCCGGGAGAAATGCAGCTCTTCAGCTTGCGTTACGTTGCCGGGAATTCTCGCGTCTTAGCCGGCACTGACATCACCTCCATAAAACGTTCCGCAAAAATTGCGCTGTGGCAGGAGAATGCCGACGGAGCATTTGAGCCAGTCATCAATACCGTCACGCTGCCCGTCTCGCTCAATGCCGGCGAAGCCGCGCTGGTCCGGATGAAAGTGCAGTTTCCGCTCGCAAGCGGCAATGAACGGCTGACCTTTGGTTCTGTTATCTACACACTCTCCGCCGCAGGCCGCCGTGCCCGCGCGCCCACGACTCAGAGCACCATGCAGATCTACACGACGCCTGCAGTCACCTACAGCCGCATGCAACGCTTGTCGCGGGCTGCGAGCAGTTCCGTCGCCATCACTGCGGCAGTAGCGCGTCCGACCGCGGTTCGACCGCCGCGCCGCGTCGTGAGCGCTTCCTCCTCTTCGGCTCGATCATCTTCTGCGTCTTCGATTCCCAAAGTTGCTTCGTCGTCCAGCAGCCGTTCTTCCCGCGGGCCGGCTCTACCACTCGTCTCCACACTTCCCTCGCCCACTCCGTCAAACACTGAAACGCTCATCCGCATTCGTCTCAGTCACGGACTGGACGGAAAATCCCCCGCGGATGCAGCGACCGTGACGACCACTCAAAGCGCTTCCGTCAATTATCGTCCTTCCGACGGTTCGCCGCTCACGCTCAGCATCCGCGGAGCGGATTGCGTCGCAACGGAACGCGGCATCGAACTTGCGGCGGGCATCGTGCGCATCGATCCCGGCGATGGCATTTCCACTATCGGCAGCTGGCTACGAACACTGAACCGATATCGCGGCATTCTTGAATGCAGAGTCATTGATGGAAAACTGGCGTTGATCAATGAGCTTCCCATAGAAGATTATCTCAGTGGCCTCGCGGAAGAGGACGACTCGCAGCCGTGGGAAAAGCAGCGCGCTTTCGCGATCGCCGCACGCAGTTACGCCGCGTATTACTTGGACGCTTCGCACAGAAAATTCCCAGGCAAACCCTACGACGGCTCCGACAGTCCTGCGGAGTTTCAATCGTACGGCGGTTATGTCTTTGAACTGAGAAACGCCAACTGGGTGAAGGCCGCCCGCAACACTGCCGGACAAGTACTTCTCCGCGATGGATTGATAGTCCGCGCGCCCTACTTCAGTTCGGATGACGGTCGCACCCGCTCACCCGAGGAACGCGGCTGGAAGAATTTTCCCAACGCAGATATCTTCGCAAGCAAGCCGGACCCCTGGTGCAACGGCATGCCATTGAATGGCCATGGCGTCGGCATGTCTGGTTGCGGCGGGCTGGGTCAGGCAAAAGAAGGGAAGTCCGCCGAAGAGATTCTTGCGTACTACTTCCCGCAAACGACGATAGGGCAGGTGCGTTGATTGACTCGGCAAGCGAGGACTGTTTCAGTAGCCTCATGCCTCCCGAACTTTCACCGACTATCGATGTCCTGGAAGGCGGTTTTACGAACCGCACCTATACCACCGGAGAAGCGACGGATCTCGTTCCGTGTTCACAGCAATACGTCATCAAAGCCTTCGATCAAAAAATCCTGAAGGGCCACCGTTTTCCTACAAGCAAGGGATTCCGTCGCATTGATTCCCGGAGTCTGCAGGAGTGGAGTAAACAATTGGGAATGGAGAACGCTCTGTCCATGCAATACATCACCGATTACATCTTCATCGTGGTCGCACAGTTGGAAAGCGAGACGAGAAAGGAATTGATGATGCATCTCGGCGCGCTGCTCAACAAAGTACATGATAAGACGCGCATCTTACTGCCGCCGAACACATTTGAGGCGGGCATACTGGCGCACGGAATGCATACCGAATCGCTGCTGATTGATGAGAGCACGCATTCTTCATCGCCATCTGACCTCAAGATGAAAATAATTTTCACAAACGGAATCGCGGATATCCGGCAAAAAATTCTGGAAGAATTTCATCGCTGCAAACTCAGCGGAGATCTTCCTCCTCTGCACCCCCGGAAACCACGGAAAGACGCTGCTGCGGATGAACAGAAAGAAGCGACTGATCTCTGGAGAAAAACCGCCTAAATATGTCGATGACTTCGAAAGAGCATGCCTCTTCATCCGTCTTCTGAATAGGTTCTTTTCCCTTTTCTGTATGCGTTTGACACAACTTAAGACAATAACGGCTCTTTGCGCCTTTTCCGTCGCACAACTGGCGGCAGCCGCTTCCGTGAGCATCCACCAGGAAGGGCCGGGCAGCGTGCAAGTGCACAGCGAGTCCCGCAACTACACGACCATTCAAAATGGCCAGGTAAGCGGAGAGAACGTGGAATCAACGGAGATTCGTCAGTGGAACGCGGATACCGATCAGGAGACAGTACGAACAGAGACACGTCGGACAAACATGTCCACCAACAACACAACCGTCCAAAGCAATTTCCTTTCTTCTTCCGGTTCCGGCTCGAGTAACGCGGTTCGTCTCGCGAGCATTCGGGCACGCATTGATGCGCGCATTGCGCTGATCAAAGCTCGCATCGCGGAGCGGCGCGCACGACGCTTGTCATTTCATTCCGCCACAAATGGCGTCATGAACGTTCTGCAGCTGCAGACGGATGTTTCAGGATGGAGTCAGAGCAATCCCTGATGGATTGATTTGGTATTCTTTGCTGTTACACTCGTCACGATGATTAAGAAACGCTTCCATTGGCGCAAAGGTTTCTTTGGTGTAGTCTTTTTTTTCTTGACTGCATGCGATCATTCGAGCATCGCAACTGGTAACAAGCCCTTTCTAACAGAAGAGTATACGAACAATGTTTTTTTGTTTGGATTCAGCTATCCGTCTTCGTGGTTTATTCAAGAATCTTCTGGTTTTATGACGGATGGAAGCTCAGTGACTGTTGTGAAAAAGGGTCGACCTTCAAAGAAAACTCCATATATCTCTATACAGCCACGAAATGGATCTTTTGCGAGTCTTCGCGAATGGAAAGCGGCGCACGAGGCCTCAACAATGTCACTGGTACAAGTTACTATTGGAGGGCTACCTGGACTCCATGGGACCGAGATATATTCGCAACCGGATGGTACGACACTCGCCATAGAATCATACTATCTGGAAAGGAATGGCATGTTGTATGGAATCTACCCTTACTACCAAAACTCGCAAAACCATGACGAAATGCAATCGATCGTGCAGAGTTTTCACTTTATCGAGCACTGACGTTTTTTCACTCGGCGCCTGCAAGTTAATGTCATAAGACTCGAAAGTACTGGCAACGAACCGATGAAATGCTGGGTGGATAATGTTCTGGTGTGGCTCAGAAGGGCGCAGAAGCGATTGCGTTAATTTGCGTCAATTGGCATGCAGGGAGAAGGGAAATTAAATAAACGGATGAGACTGGCGTTCTTCTTTCACGCTCGCGCGATGATGCTTATCGGAGAGCATGTTTTCTTTGGAACGTCGCGAGCGACGCTGTTTCTGTTTTTTGATTTTGTATCGCTCGCGCGCGAGTTCTGATTCCACGCCTTTTACTTTTTCCTCGATTTTCAAAATCAACAATTTCCATGCATCCAAACGGTTTTTGCTTTGCTCTCGAAATCGCTGCGATCGCGCCTCAATGCCCGTGGGCTGATGTTTGAGCTGCACGGTGCTGGAGGTTTTATTCACCTTCTGACCTCCATGTCCGCTGCCGCGAATGAACCACTCTTCCACATCAATAGCTTTGATGCCCAGCTCATGAGCTTTGGCGAGCGCGTCAGCAGGAAGATCTACGGGGAATTCCATGAGCGAAGTATACGGAAATTACAGGGAAGGAACTGCATTAATATTGACAGGATATGTTCTTATTGCAGCAATTAACCTTACACATTAGCGGTCTACCGTGGAGGCATGAAAAACCACCACGCTTACCAACTCGCAGCCATGAAAGCAGCGCTCGTTGAACGTATCCTCACCGGCAAGATAT
>Ga0163152_10002091_pt1 | contig 29472 bp, 28 predicted proteins | sample OliLakLV19MP8IB2_FD_148635 | JGI IMG/M metagenome (GOLD analysis project Ga0163152, IMG submission 148635) | Freshwater microbial mat bacterial communities from Lake Vanda, McMurdo Dry Valleys, Antarctica - Oligotrophic Lake LV.19.MP8.IB-2 | ecosystem: Environmental > Aquatic > Freshwater >...
GTGTCCTTGTCGACGGGGCGCTTCGTGACGCCGCCTTTGCGGAACGTCGACGTCGGCTTCCCGTACTTCGTCGAGTTCCACGAGAGCGCCTTCTTCAGCACATCGGCGCCGAGCGCTTCGTCGGCCGACATCAGGCCGTCGGGCTTCGCCGTGGAGGCGGCGGCGGCGCTGCTCGTCGCGGCCAGCGGCGTCGCCGTCGGCGGATAGACGTATTCTTTCGGTTCTGGAGTTGCCGGCGGAGCCGCCGTCGCGACGAGAACGAGGAAGGACGCAAGAACACCAACGGAAAGAACGACGCGCGCGGACTTCATGCCCTGGCCTCCTCTGCGTGACGGTCCGGAGGAAACACGCCGATGCTCGCGCGTATTCCCCGGGAGCCGAGACGCCCGACACCTCAGGCGCTTGGCAGTTCCGTGCGTCCCCTCAACGCGCCTCGCCGCGGCGAGTAACCGCGTGCACAGCAATCCTCACCGTGAGCGAGCGGGACGAGTCGAAGGACTCGCGGAGAAGTGTCGGCTCTCGTGTTCGAGCAGCCACTTCTTCGCGACGAGTCCTCCCGCATAGCCGGTCAGCGAGCCGTCGGCGCCGATCACGCGATGGCAAGGAACGACGATCGAGAACGGGTTGCGGCCGTTCGCGGCGCCGGCCGCGCGCATCGCGGCGGGGCGGCCCGCGCGTCGTGCGAGCTGGGCATAGGTCCACGTTTCGCCGAACGGGATCTCGCGCAACGCGGCCCACACGAGGCGCTGAAACGCCGTTCCCGACGGTGATAGCGGAAGATCGAAGTCGCGCCGCTCGCCCTCGAACCACTCCCGGAGCTGCCGCTTCGCGGCGACGAGCACCGGGTGCTTCGCGCCATCGGCGGCGTCTTTCGTATCGGGCGTGCCCGCGTGCGTCGGGAACCAGATCCCGGCGAGCGCGTCGCCGTTGGCCGCGAGGCGCATCGAGCCGAGCGGGCTCTCCATCATCGAGGTGTGCGTGAACATGTGCGATCTCCTTACAGGGTATTCCAGAGATGAAGTGCGGCGTACGCGCGCCACGGCCGCCACGACTCGGCTTTCGCCTCGATCGCGGCGGCGCTCGCGCCGCCGAGCGCCTTGCGCAGTCCGAGATCGCCCGCCGGAAATGCGTCCGGCCACGCGAGTGCGCGCATCGCGAGGTACTGCGCGGTCCACGGACCGATACCCGGCAGCGCGACGAGCGCAGCCATCGTCGACTCCGGATCCGCGCCGCTCTCGAGGCGGATCGTGCCGGACGCGACGGCGGCGGCCATCGCGCGCAGCGAGGCGGCTCGCGCACACGGCAATCCGATTGCGGCGATCTGCGATTCGCTCGCGGACGCGATGCGTGACGCGGGCGGGAACGTGCGCGTCAGCTCCGCGTGCGGCGTGCGAACGGGATCGCCGAACGCAGCGGCGAGACGACCTGAGAGCGTCGTCGCGCCTGCGACGGTCACTTGCTGTCCGAGGATCGCGCGCACAGCGGTCTCGAAGCCGTCGAATGCGCCCGGCACGCGCAGCCCTGGGTGCTTTCGCAGCGATGCCGCGAGCACGCGATCGCGGCCGAGGTGCTTGCCGATCGGAGCGGGCAGCGCGTCGAGATCGAACAGCACGCGCACACGCGACGCGAGGTCCATCAGCGAGCCGCTGAGCGAGTGCGAAACCTCGACGATCACCGCGTCGCGCTTCGGGTCGCGCCTCACCGCAAGCCATCCGGAGGATTTTCCGATGCGCACCGTGCGGCGGTACTCGGCGTCCGTCACGTGCTCGACTCCGGGGATCGCGCGTGCGCGCAGGAACGTGAAGAGCGCGTCACCGTCCCACGGTGCGCGGAAATCGAGGCGCAGGGAGACGGTCTCGCCCTTCGACTCGGCCGCAACAGCGCGGCCTCGCTCAGGATGAGGGTCGCGGGTCTCACGGCGGATGGAGAGCGGCGCGCGCCCGAAGCGATCCAGGAAGAGCGCGTTGAAGCGACGCACGCTACCGAAGCCGCTCGCGAACGCGACGTCCGCCACGGGGAGCCGCGTGTCGTGGAGCAGCCCCTTCGCGAGCGCGAGTCGCTTCGTCTGCGCGAGCTCCACCGGCGTAACGCCGAGCGTCGCTTCCATCGAGCGGCGCAGATGACGCGACGACACGCCGAGCCGGCGCGCGAGCGCGTCCACCGATTTCACGTTCAGCCAGCCGCGCTCGACGAGGCGCACGGCATCCGCGACGAGTCGCGGCACCGCGTCGTCGTGGCCGGCGCCCGGCGCCACCTCGGGCCGGCAACGGAGGCACGCGCGGAACCCGGCGCGCTCCGCTTCCGCGGCGCTGCGGACGAACGAGCAGCGATCGCGGCCCGGCGTCCGCGCACGGCAAACGGGCCGGCAGTAGATGCCCGTCGTGGAAACGCACGTGAAGAACACGCCGTCGAACCGTGCGTCGCGCGCCGACATCGCCCGGAAGCACACGTCCGAATCGAGCTGCATGCCCACCTGAATAGCCCACCGGGCCGGTCTTGTCTGGCCGTTTTCGGACATGGCAGCAAATGAGCGCCTGCACGCTGCGGGCGTGACGATCCTCGCTGGCAGCGACACGCAAGCGCACGCGTTCCCCGGCTCGGCGCTCCCGGTGTCGCTCCAACAGCCCTTCGACTACCTGGTCGGTTTCGCGTCGATGACTTCGGCGACGCGCACGCTCGCCGAGTAGGGACGAGGCGGAACCGACGGAAGCACGCCGCCGTTCTCCGCCCGCAGATCCACCGTCATCGTGAACGGCACGCGCTTCAGGCCGAGCTGGTCGTAGCCAAGCCAGACCGGTCCCGTCGCATCGACCGGCGTGAAGCTCCCCGCGTGAATCAGATCGCCGTTGCCGTCCTTCAGATCGAAGGTCATGCGCGGCTGCGCAAGGGCGCCCTTCCGCGTCATGCGCACCCAGCCGTCGATCTTCGCGGTGTAGCCCGTCTGCGAGACCGACACGCCGGAAACGACGAAGTCCTTCGGCACGACGTCTGCGCGGAGCTTCTTCTTCTTTCTGGCAACGGCGACTTTCGTCGCGGCGGGCGCGGCCTTCTTCTTCGCAACCGCGTTCAGCGCGGGCGTGGACTCGGGCGTTGCGATCGCGACGGTCTCGACCGGCGACGGCGTCGCCGGCACGACCCGCTCCGCAATCGGCGCAGCGGGCGCAACCGCGCCGCTGCACTTCACGAGCGCGGCGAGCGCGAACGCAACGACGGCGACACCGAAGATGGCCCGACGGCCTTGTCGCGGAGAGAGCACGAGGACCGGGCAGTCTACGGGAGACCGGGCGCTCGTAAAGAGTGACCTACTCGTCGCGGTGGACGATGTCGGGGGCGAAGGCGGGGAGACACACGGCAATGTAGTCGGCGCCGTCCGCGCCCGGCGTCGAGTAGCGGACCCACTCGCCCTTCGGCGCGATCACGGCCTGGCCGGCGGCGACGTCGAGGTGCTGGCCGCCCGCCGACTCGACGCGCAGCGAACCGCGCAGGACCACCGTGTATTCGTCGAACGCCGGCGTCTGCCCCGGCTCGACCCACCCCGACGGGCTCGTCATGTGGGCGATGCTGACGTCGCCCGTCTTCGAGTTTACCCGCCCGACGTGCTCCCGGATGATTTTCGGCTTGTTGCCGGCGGCGGCGATTTGCGTAGGCTTTTCGAGGAGTGTGGGCATCCCGGGACCATAGCGAAACCTGCCGCCGACAGGGAGCGTAGGCACGTCATGAACGCGATGATCCTGGGCACCGTCGTCCTCGAGCTCTTCACGTCCCAGGGCTGCTCCTCGTGTCCGCCCGCCGACACGCTTCTCAGCGAGCTTGCCGAGCAGCCCGATGTTCTCGCGCTCTCGTTCCACGTCGACTACTGGGACTACCTCGGGTGGAAAGATGCGTGGTCCTCCCCGGAATGGAGCGCGCGGCAGCGGAGCTATGCGCAGGCCCTCGGCGATGGCGGGCGCGTCTACACGCCGCAACTCGTGGTGAACGGAAGAGCCGGCGTGCTCGGGTCGAGCCGATCGCAGGCCGAGCGCGCGATCGCCGCCGCCAGGAGCGCGCAGCACATCGCGTTCGAGAGCGCCGTCACACCCGCGAAGGGTGGAGGGTGGTCGGTGTCTGCGAAGGTCGCCGCAGAGAAACGCGCACTGCGCGTCGAAGCGCTGCTTCTCGAGAGTGGACTCGTGACGAACGTGAAGGATGGCGAGAACGCCGGACGCACCATCCGGAACGACGGCGTGGTGCGGCGCCGGGTCGAGGTGGGGTCGACGAGCGCCGGCGCCGGGTGGTCGGGGTCGGCGGTGATCCCGGCGATGGTCGCGAAAGCGAAAGGCGCGCGGCGGATCGCGGTGCTCGCACGCGACGCCGAAACGCTGCAGGTCGTCGGCGTCGCCGTGCACCCGATCGCGGAGTGACTTCAAAGTGCCGGCGGCTATGCTCCGCGCATGTCCTCGGTCGCTCTCGCGCTCTCCGGCCTCGCGCTCGCGATCGTCGTGTTCGCTCCGGCTCTCGCGCACTTCGCGGTCCTGCCGCCCCTGACGGCGTTCAGGCTCTGGCTCGCGTCCGTCCTGCCCGCGCTCGCGGCGATCGTCGTCGCGCTGCTCGCGATCGTGCTGAAGCGCGGCACGATGCCCCTCAGCGGGGCGGCCATCGCGATGGCGCTCGTGCCGGTGATCCTGCTCGTCGGACTCATCCGGAGCGGCAGCCAGCACCCGCGCATCAACGACATCACAACGGATCTCGAGGCGCCGCCCGCGTTCACGCAGGCGCAGATCCCTGTGTATCCCGACAAATTCAAACCCAGGGTTCGTGACGGCTACAAGGATCTCGCGCCGATCCTTCGCGACGGCACTCGCGAACTCGTCTTCGATCGCGCCGTAGCGACCGCGAAGGCGCTCGGATGGGACGTGACGTTCACGGACGCCGCCGCCGGCCATCTCGAAGCGGTGAGCACGAGCAAGCTCTGGAACTTTCGCGACGACGTCGTCGTGCGCGTGCGCGAGGAGCCCGCCGGCGGCAAGGTGCGCGTCGACGTGCGATCCCGATCCCGCGACGGCGAGGGCGACTTCGGCGTGAACGCCGCCCGTATTCGTGCGTTCGCCGCGAAGCTCTAGCTGCCCGCCCCCACGCGGGGATAGCGTGCCGCCGCATGGTCGAACGGCTGATTCATCGAACGACGAGTCTGTGTGCAGTCTGCAAGGACGCGATCCCCGCCGAAGTCGTTGCGCGAGAGAACCTTTCCGTCTGGATGACGAAGTCGTGCCCCGAGCACGGCGCGCAAGCGGCGATGCTCTCCGACGACGCCGCGTGGTACGAAAGCACGCGCGCGCTCCCCGTCGTGGAGACGCGCCCCGCCGCCGCGATGAAGCCGGTCGGCCAGGGATGCCCCTTCGACTGCGGCCCATGCGAGGAGCACAAGCAGGAGGTGCGGCTGCCGGTCGTGACGGTGACGAGCGCGTGCAACCTCGATTGCCCGATCTGCTACGTGCACAACAAGAACGAGGGCGCGTACCACATGTCCTCGGAGGACTTCCGGAAGATCGTCGGCCACCTCGTCGAGCGCCACGGCGACGTCGACATCATCAACCTCACCGGCGGCGAGCCGCTCATGCACCCGCACCTCATCGACTTCCTGCAGATGGCGCAGGCTGCCGGCATCCATCGCGTGACGATCTGCTCGAACGGGATCCGCCTCGCGAAGGACGAGCCGCTCGTGAAGAAGCTCGGCGAGCTCGGTGGCCGCATCGCGCTCTCGTTCGACACGTTCGACGCGGAAGCGGATCTCCTTCTGCAGGGTCAGCCGATGCTGGAGACGAAGCTCAAGGCGATCGAGCTCTGCGAGAAACACGGTGTCGACGTGACGCTGATTCCCGTCATGACGCGTGGGGTGAACGACGGCGAAATCGGCCGCATCCTCGACCTCGCGTTTCGCTCGAGCTGCGTGCGCCACGTCGAGGTGCACACCATCACCTACACCGGACAGGGTGGCGTGACGTTCGACCCGTCGCGCTCCGGCCGAATCTCCATGCGCGAAGTGCTCGCGCGCATCGAGGAGACGACGGCCGGGCTGCTCGTGCCGTCGGACTTCGTCGCGTCGCCGTCGGCGCATCCGCTCTGCTACCAGATCGCGTATCTGCTCATGGACCCGGCGGGCGGACCGCCCGTTCCATTCACGCGATTCTTCGAGCGCGAGACGCTCCGCGGCCTCCTTTCCGATCGGCTCTATCTCGAGCCGGGAGAACCCCTCGAAGCGGCGTTCCGCGAAGCGATCGATCGCGTCTGGTCGCGCGAGGAGCCCGGCGACGAGCGGCTGCTCGCGATGTTGCGCCGGGTGCTCGACGAGATGTTCCCGGCGGGCCGCACGCTCACGCGCGCCGAGTCGCTGCGCATCGCGGAGCGCAGCGCCAAGGCTGTCTACGTGCACTCGCACATGGACGAAGAGACGTTCGACGTCGAGCGCATCGTCCAGTGCTGCGATTCGAACTGCTACGCGGACGGTTCCACGATTCCGGTGTGCGCCTACAACATTCTCTACCGCGAGACCGAGGAGCACTTCATGTTGCAGCCGAAGGGCTGGAACGAGAGCCGCAAGGGCTGGACGTCACGCGGCAAGCGGCTGCCGGTGATCCATGCGTAAACCGCGTCTCGAAGGAAAGCGCGCGATCGTCACCGGCGCGACGCGCGGCCTCGGCCTTGCGATCGCGACCGAGCTCGCGCGCGAGGGCGCACGCGTCGCGATCACCTACCGCAAGAGCGACGACGACGCCGAAGCCGCGCGCGCGCAGGTCGCCGCGGCCGCCGGCGGAACGGCGCCGCTCGTCTTCAAGGGCACCGTCGCCGACAAGTCGCACGCCGACGACGTCGTCGCGAAAACGAGCGCGGCATGGGGAGGCGTCGACATCCTCGTGAACGCGGCGGGCGTCACGCGGATCCTGCCGATCGCTCTTCTCGAGGAAGCCGACTGGGACGAAGTGATGTCGGTGAACGTGAAGGGCGTCTACCTCTTCTCGCGTGCCGTGCTGAAACCGATGATCCGCGCGAAACAGGGCGGCCACATCCTCACGATCGGCAGCTTCGCATCGGAGCGGGTGATCGAAGCGCCGGTGCACTACGCCGCCGCGAAGTCCGCCGTGCGCGGGTTCACGGAAGCGCTCGCGCGCGAGGTCGGCCGCTACGGAATCCTCGTGAACGTGCTCGCGCCGGGATTACTCGACGTCGGGCTCGGCACGTTGCTGCCGCAGCACCGCCTCGACGAATACAAGAGCCAGTGTGCGCTCGGCCGCATCGGCACGGCGGAGGAGATCGCGAAGCTCGCGGCGTTCCTCGTGTCCGACGACAACAAGCTCATGACCGGCGCGAAGCTCGCGGCCGACGGAGGCGTCTGATGGCGGATCTCCTCGAGATCCAGCGGAAGGGCTTCGAGGAGTACGGCCGCTTCGTGAATCCGCTGATCGCGCAGCGCGCGAGCATCGCGGGCGAGCCCTATCGCATGGTTCGCGTCGAGGACGGGCGCCTGCTCGATTCCGACGGCATCGCCTACGAGGACTTTCACGGCACGCAGCAGTTCGGTCATCGCCATCCCGCGGTGACGAAGGCCGTGCAGGAGTTCCTCGCGACGGATCTTCCCAACTGGTATCCGTCGCGCGTGAGCCCGCAAGCCGGGCGCTTCGCGAAGAAGCTCTGCGAGCGGAGCGGTTTCTACGACACGGCGTTCTTCGTGCTGTCGGGAAGCGACACGGTCGAAGCGGCAATCAAGCTCGCGCGCTCGGCGACGCGGAAGCCGCGCGTGCTCGGCCTCGCGAACGCGTACCACGGCTGCGCGATGGGCAGCACCGCGCTGATGGCAGACGGTCCGTTTCGCGATCCGTTCGGCCCGCACGTCCCGGGTCTGGAGTCTCTGCCGTTCGGCGACATCGACGCGCTCGCGAAGGCGCTCGCCGCCGGCGACGTCGGCGGCGTCATCGTGGAGCCGCTGCAAGGCGAAGGCGGCGTGCGCGAGCTGCCGCCCGTGAACGTGGCGGCACTCTGCGAGCTGACGGAGAAGCACGGCGTCTTCCTCGTCGCCGACGAGGTGCAGACAGGCCTCGGGCGCACCGGGCGATTCCTGAAGAGCGAGACGTGGCCGCGGCGCCCCGACGCGGTGCTCCTCGCGAAGGCGCTGGGCGGCGGGCTCGTCCCCGTGTCCGCAATGCTCTGCAAGCGGACCTGGTGGGAGCGCGCCTACGGCGGCGACTTCGAGGACGGCGAGTCGCACAACTCGACGTTCAGCTACCACGCGCTCGGCGCGGTCGCGGGACTCGCGGCACTCGACGTGCTGACGGACGAGCTCATCGCGCGCGTGGCACGAATCGGCGCGAAGCTGAAGACGGATCTCCACGCGGCCCTCACCGGCAACGCGCTCTACCGCGAGACGCGCGGCGAGGGGCTGATGCTCGGCGTGCAACTCGAGCAGCCGGACCACCCGTGGCTCTCGTTCGAACACTTCGGATTCCCGGGGCTCGCGGCGTCGGGCCGCGCCACGATCGCGCCATTGCTCTGCGCGCGCATGTACAGGCGCGGCTTCTACTGCTTCGCCTGCGGCCACGACTGGAGCGTGTTCCGGCTGCAGCCGCGCTTCACGATCGCCGAGGAGACGCTGACGGCGTTCGCGCGCGCGATGCGCGAAGAGCTCGACGTGCTCGCGGAGATCGCCGCGTGAGTCGCGTCGCGCTCGTCACGGGCGGCAGCGGCGCCCTCGGAAGCGAGGTCGTGCGCGCACTCGCGGCAGCGGACGCGCGGGTGATCTTCACGTTCCTGCAATCGGCCGATCGCGCGGACGCGATCGCGAAGGAGACGGGCGCGACCGCGGTTCCCGTGGACCTGCGCGATCGCGCCGCGACCCGGGCACTCGTCGTCGCGCTCGCGCGCGACGGCGTCGTTCCCGACGTCTTCGTGCACTGCGCGGGCGTGTCCCGGCCGACGGATCTCGCGAAGACGAACGACGCCGCGTTCGACGAGGTGATGGACGTCTCGGTGAAAGCCGCGTGGGTGCTCGCGCAGTCGCTGGCGCCCGGGATGGCGCGAGCGAAGCGCGGCGACCGCACACAGTCGGTCTCGATGCCGGTGCACTTCGCGGCGGCGAACGGCGCGCTCGCCGCGATGTCGATGGGCCTCGCGAAGGAGCTTGGCGCGAGCGGCGTGCGCGCGAATTTCGTGGCGCTCGGACCGCTCGAGGGCGGCATCTCCCGCGACCTCCCGCCGAAGCTGCTCGCGGACTACCGCGCATTCAGCGCGCTGCGCCGCGTGGCCGCTCCGGCAGAGGTCGCGCGTTTCCTTGCGTGGCTCGCGCTCGAGAACACGTTCGTCAGCGGCAAGTCGCTCCCGCTCAACGGCGGCTTGTAGCTCTCGCTTCGATGGGGCCGGCGTGATCGCCCCCACCCCCCTACCCCCCTCCCGGGGGGAGGGGGTCCTGCTGCGCGCAACATCGTGATCGACGAGTGTGTTGCGAGCTGCTGCGCGCAGCGATGATCGACGAGAGTGTTGCGATCCTGCTGCGCGCAGCGATGATCGACGAGAGTGTTGCGGAGCTGCTGCGCGCAGCGATGATCGACGAGAGTGTTGCGATCCTGCTGCGCGCAGCGATGATCGACGAGAGTGTTGCGGTACTGCTGCGCGCTGAAGCGTGACGACGGAGTTCGCCTGCGCGCAGCGTCGCGCTCGACGAGAGGGGCTCGCCGAAGCACGACGCTCTTCGATTGAGAGGGCTCTTCGGGAGAGGGTCCCCCCTCCCCCCGGGAGGGGGACAGGGGGTGGGGGAGATACGACGCTCGCTGGAGGATCCGCCACGCGCAAAGCGAGTGGAGTAGAACCAGCCGGTGACTCTCGCGGAGCTGGCGACGCTCATCGACGAACTGCGCTCCACTCGGAGCCGCACGAAGAAGGTCGAGCGCGTCGCGGAGTTTCTCCGGCAGCTCACGCCCGACGAGATCCGACCCGCCGTCGCATTCCTCGCTGGACGCCCATTCCCCGCGTCGGATCCACGCACACTCGACGCGAGCTTCGCCCTCCTTCGGGAAGCCACCGGTGGCGGCAAGAAGCCCCGCACCGCGCCACATCCCACGCTCCCCTTCGACGAGCCGGTCGCCGCGACCGGCGCCGTCACGCTCGGCGAGCTCGCCGATGCGTTCGATCAGGTCGCTGCCGCCAGTGGGCCGCGCTCGAAGCGCGTGAAAATTGCGACGCTCGCCGCGATCTTCCGGCGCGCCGACGAACGCGAGCGCGCACTCGTCTTCGCGATCGTACAGGGATCGCTACGCAGCGGCGTCCAGGCCGGGCTCCTCCTCGAGGCGATCGCGGCCGCCTCCGGCGCAACGCCCGACGCCGTACGTCGCGCGGCGCTTTTCCTCGGCGACGGCGCGTCCGTCGCGCACATCGCCCTCGTCTCCGGCGCCGACGCGCTCGCCGCCGTCACCCTCACGCCGTTCGTCCCGGTCGCGCCGATGCTCGCGGAGCCCGCCGACAGCGCCGAAGACGCGTGGGCGATGCACGACGGAAAGCTCGCCGTCGAAACGAAATACGACGGCGTCCGCCTCCAGCTCCACAAGCAAGGCGACATCGTCCGCGCGTGGAGCCGCCGCCTCACGGAGCTGACGGGCTCCCTTCCCGAAGCGATCGCGCTCGGCCGCGCGCTCCCCGCAACCTCGTTCGTCCTCGACGGCGAGGCTCTCGCGATCGGTGCGACCGGCCGCCCTCTTCCGTTTCAGGAAACGATGAGCCGCCTCTCTCGCGGAGCTGCCGGCGATTCGATCGTCTCGCTCGAGTTTCGCTTCTTCGACGTGCTTTTCCTCGACGGTCGCTCTCTCGTCGACGACTACGACGCGCGCCGCACGATCCTCGAGACGTTGCTCCTCGCACAGCACCTCTCCTCGCGGCTCGTTCCCGCGAGTCCCGCTGACGTCGTGGCATTCTTCGCGCGCTCCATCGACGCCGGCCACGAGGGCGTGATCGCGAAGTCGATCTCCAGCGGCTACGAGCCCGGGCGCCGCGGCAAACATTGGCTGAAGGTGAAGGCCGTCGACTCGATCGACTGCGTGATCATCGCGGCCGACCGCGGCTCGGGCCGCCGCGACGGCTGGCTCTCGAATCACCACCTCGCGGTTCAACACGCAGGCGGCTTCGCGCCGGTCGGGAAGACCTTCAAGGGCCTCACCGACGCCGAGCACGTCGCGATGACCGCGCGGCTCCGCGCACTCGAAGTCGCCGACGACGGCTACACCGTCACTGTGCGCCCCGAGGTCGTCGTCGAGGTCGCCTTCGAGGGGATCCAGAAGAGCCCGCACCTGTCGTCCGGATTCGCGCTGCGCTTCGCCCGCGTCACGCGCATCCGCGACGACAAACGGCCCGACCAGGCGACGACGCTGACGGAGCTCACGCGTCTCTGGCAGCGACACGCCGCCGGAAGCGCCGCCGGCGAAGGCTGAGTGGCGTTTCCCCGCTGCGCGGTGGCATCCTGCGCGCATGCGCCGCCTCCTTTTCGCCGCCGCTCTTGCTTCGTCCCTCCTCCCTTCGCTCGCCTTCGCGGCGACCACGCTCGAAACGGCGTTCCCGCTCAACGTGTGGCAGCTTGCCGGCCCCGGCCAGGAGGATCTCCTCCTCGGCGCGACCGGAAACGCGCCGGTCGCGATCCCGGACGACATCCTCTGGTACGTGCAGCCCTTCGGCTCCACGCTGCTCGACGACGACGTCGAGGAGCTCGTCGGCGTGCTGCGCACGAAGCAGATTCCCGGTGTCTCGTTCAAGAACTACAAGAGCTTCGGCGACGCGCAGCTGCGCCACCTCGCCGACCTGCCGGAGCTGCGGATCGTCGACCTCTCGGGCACGTCGATTTCCGACGAGGGGCTCGAAAACCTCAAGCGCGTTCCCTCGGTCACCGTCGTGAACATCGCGCGCACGCCCGTCACCAACGAGGCGCTCCTTTTCCTCAACGTGCAGCTGCTCCCGAACCTCTTCCGGCTCACCGTCGACGACACGAAGATCGACGACAAGGGACTGAAAGCGCTCGGCCACATCGAGAATCTGCAGAACATCTCGCTCGCCGGAACATCCGTCGGCGACAACGGCCTCTGGGACACGCTCAGCCAGCTCGAAGGGCTCTCCGCGGTGAACGTCTCGCGCACGAAGATCTCCGACGGCGGCGTGAAGTGGCTGAAGAACCTCCCCAAGCTCGCAGCCCTCGACGTGTCGAAGACGGGCGTCACGGATGCGGGCCTCGAGAACATCAAGGGCAAGACGAACCTTCTCGTGCTCGTGCTTTCGGACACGAAGGTCACCGACGCGGGCTTGAACGTCGTCGCGGGCATGACGCGCATGCGCACGCTCGGCCTCGCGGGCCTCGGCGTCACGGACGACGGCATGGGCACGATCTCGGGGCTCATCGGCATCCGCAGCCTCGACCTGCGCGGCACGCAGATCACCTCCGGCTCGATGCGCGTCATCGCGAAGATGAAGGACCTCGAGAAGCTCTCCATCGCCGACACCAAGGTGAGCAACGCCGGCATCACGCAGATCGAGGGCCTCAAGCAGTTGCAGCGCCTCTCGCTCGCGGGCAGCCAGGTCGGTGACGGCGGACTTTCCTACCTCCGCGGCAACAAGCAGCTGCGGGAGCTCTCGCTCGAGAACACGTCCGTCAGCGACAAGGGGCTCGCCGAGATCGCATGGGCCGGCTACCTCACCTCGCTCGACCTTCGCGGCACGAAGATCGGCGACAACGGCTTGAAGAACCTCGCGGCGATGCGCGGGATGCTCACGCTGCGCCTCGACAAGACGAAGGTCGGCGACGCCGGCCTCAAGAACCTCTCGAACATGAGCTCGTTGAAGACGCTCACTCTCGAAGGCACGCCGGTCACCGACGGCGCCGCGAAGGACCTGCTCGCGATGAAGAGCCTCGGCCAGGTCTCGCTCGGGGGCACCAAGGTGACGCCGAAGGGCGCCGATGCGCTGAAAGCCCGGCCGCGCCTCGTCGTCGTCATGAAGTGACCGTCGCGGTCGGAAAACGCGCCGTCACTCCGCCGTTCGGAATCGGCATCGTCGAGCGCACGCTCGGCGCGCTGATCGAGAACCGTCCGACGCCCTGCTTCGTCGTCACGATCGAAGTCGCAGGACTGCGAATAGAGCGCAAAGGCGAGGGGCAGTTCTCTCTCGGCGAGATCGCTCCGGGCTTCGAGGTGGTGGCCCCGATGAGCGCGTCGGAATCCGTCATCCGCGAGATCTCGACGATCGCGGCCGCGCGCGCCGCGCTCGAGCGCCTTCATCCCGCCGACGACTCGCCGTACCGCCGTGCGTCGTTTCCCGATCGCCTGCACCAGCTCGACCACGCGCTGCGCTCGGGATCCCTCGACACGTGCGCGGAGATGCTCACGTTCACGATGGCCGGACTTCTTGCCGGCGCACCGGGCGGGCTCGCGCTCTCGTTCGGCGAGCGAAAGGCCGTGCACGCCGTCGAGCGGCTCGTGATCGGCGAGATCGCGCTCGCGCTCGACGAGCCTGCGGACCGCCTGATCGAGCAGGTGCGCGCCCGTTTCACGCCGAGCGCCTAACGGGCGTTGATGTCGGCGAGGTCGTCCACGCGCTTCTGCAGGCACTTCTCGCAGAGCGTCCCGCGAGCGCCACGCGCGACTACCGCGGTCTTCAGGCAGAGGTCGCACGTCCCGTCCTCCCGCGCGAGGTCCGGGAACGCGGCCGCGATCTCCTCGACGAAGCGCGCGGCCTCGTCGTCGCCCGACGCGCGAAGCGCGCGCAGCGCTTCGAGACGCACCATGTCGCGCGAGGGCCAGCGCGGGTTTTTCGCGAGCGACAAGGCGTCGCGCACGCAGTCGCTGCACGTCGAGAACGCGGACACTTTTCGGTAGACACCAAAGCGCCGCTGCACATCGCAGAGCCGGCAGCGCTCGCTCTCCGGAATCGGATCGCGGCTTTCGTTTCGCCAGTGCCGCGTGAACCAGCGCGTCACCATCAAAGTCATTGGCGCGACGCGATCCGGGTACGAGTCGCGAAGCGCGTCGAGGATGCGAGCGAGAACCCGTTTCTCTTCCCAGTAGACCACGATCGTTCCCTACGGCTTTGCGTCCGCCGGCCAGTCCTTCTCCAGCGTGTCCTTCGCGTAGATGCCGAGGGCCTGACTCGGTGGATCCTTTGCGATCGCCTCCATGAGCGGCACCGCCTCGTCGAAGCGTCCGAGCTCGCCCAGCGCTAGCGCTTCGCGATAGCGAGCCTGCCTCACGATGTCCTTCGCCGCTTCGGAGGGATCGTCGCGGTATTTCTTCACGAGCGTCCCGCACTCCTCCGCGAGCCGTCCCCAGAGCGAGAGGAGGTGGAACCGCCAGATGACGTCGCACTTGTCGCTGTCGAGGCTCATCAGGCGGATCCGCAGCGTCTCGCCGGAAAGCTCGGCGTTCGCTTCCTTCGCGCGCTCCTCGATCTTCTTCACGTGTTCCTGGAAGAACTCGTCCTGGTGCGTCTGACCCCTCTTCCACTTCACGATGTCGTCGAGGCCGCCCTCGACGATCTTGTAGTAGAACCCCGTCGGAAACGTCCGGAGATACTTCTCCGCGGTGCGAACCGCCTCGTCGCGCATGCGGAGCTCAAACTCGGCTTCGAACTGCGCGAAAAGCGCCGCGTCGAGCGCGGGAGCGATCGTTCCCGGCGGAGGCGCGGGGATCTGCAGCGTGAGGATCCGCTTCGCGTCCGCGAGCAGCGCGCGATACTTCCGCTCGTCGCGGCGCAGGTTCAACAAATTGTCCGTCGCCAGCGCGCGCTCGTAGCCCGTGAGCTTCACGTCCGCTACGCGATCCCACAGCACGTTGCCCTGTTTCGGAATCGCGCTCTCGCGCGCCTCCCGATACATCGCGATGCGTTCCTCGAGCGCCGCGAGATCCTCGAGCGCATACAGAAAATCCGGATCGAGCGCGAGTGACGCTTTCAAGTACCCGACCTTCTCGGCGTCGGATCCACCGAGGCTCTTCGTCCAGAGCTCGTACGCCTTCACCGTCTTGTCCGACGCCTTTCGCGCCGGACGCACCGCGGGTCTCTGGCCGCCGAGAAGGCGATCGACCACCTCGTCCTGGAGCGCGAACACCTTGGTGACCGGACCGGTCGCCTTCGCGGTATCGAGCACGACTCCGGTTTCGACCTCGACGAAGCGCGCGTTGATGCGCAGCTCGGTCCCCGCTTTCTGGAAGCTGCCGACGACGATGGTCTTTGCGCCGACCAGGCGGCCCACCTTCGCGGCCGTCGAGTCGTCGCTCGGCTTCGCGCCCTCGAGAAGGATTTCGGTGAGAGCGCGGTCGAGCTGATCGCGCTCGACCACTTGCACGTTTCCGTTGCGGCGAAGGTCCGAGACCATCGTCTCGGCGATGCCCTTCGTCATCCAGTCGTTGGCGCCGTCGTCGTTCAGGTTCTTGAACGGCAGCACCGCGACCGGCTGCAGGAGCACGCGAGGGGCCGGCGCGGCGAGCAGCAGAGCCAGGGCAACGAGCGCGTTACGCATCGTCCGCGATTAAAGCGCGATTCGGCATGCGGGCGGATTCATTGGGGATCCCGGGATGCCTTCGTCATGAAACAGCCATCGCGGAACCTCTCGCCCACCAAGGCGGTCGTAGTCCCTCGATTTCCTCACCAGAACGCTTTGGAGGGTCCCAATGAAGGCAGCCCGTAACGCACTCGTCTTGGCCGCATTTCTCTCGTTCGGCGCACCCCTGATTGCCACCGGCGCCGGCAAAGCCAGCTCCACCGGAACGCGCACCGAGCTCCTCCCCGGGCGCCCGACCACCGCAAAGGGCATCGACCCGAAAGCGATCTCCGAGAACGTGAAGAAGGGGACCGCCTACCTCGCCAAGCTGCAGCAGCCCGATGGAGGCTGGGGTGAAGGCGAAGAGGCCGCGACGATGGGCTCGCACGGCAAGATGGCGAGCGTGTCGAACGTCGCCGACACCTCGATCGCCGTGCTCTCGCTGTTCCGCGCGGGCAGCACGCCGTCCAAGGGCGACTACTCGGCGAACATCCTGAAGGGCCTCGACTTCGTGATGGCGTCCGTCGAAAAGTCGGACGCCGACTCGCTTTTCGTCACCGATGTGAAGGGCACGCGCGTGCAAAGCAAGATAGGCGTCTACGTCGACACGTTTCTCTCGTCGCTCGTGCTCGCGGAAGTGAAGGGCACGATGCCCGATCCGAAGAGCGAGAAGCGGCTGACGGCGGCGCTCGAGAAGGTCGTCCGCAAGATCGAGAAGAACCAGCAGGCCGACGGCACCTACAGCGGCAACGCAGGCTGGGCGTCGGTGCTTTCGACGGGCCTCGCGGGCAAGAGCATCAACCGCGCCGCGCAGTCGGGCGTCGACGTCGATCGCACGACGCTCGCGCGCGCCGAGAAGATGGCGGTGTCGAGCTACGACACCAAGGCCGGCGGCTTCAAGTCTGCGGGAGCGATGGGCGCGGCTGCGCCGAGTGACGCGGGCGTCGCGATCTACAATGTGAGCGCGCAGGTCTCGAACCTCTCCGAGTCGGTGAACACGTCGAACGCGCTCGAGAAGGAGATGAAGCAGGTCCTCGACGATCCGAAAGCGCCGAAGAAGGCGAAGGACGAAGCGAAGACGAAGCTCGCGTCGATCGAAGAGACGCGGAAGGTGAACGACCAGGCGACGGCGTCGACGATCAAGCAGCTCAGCAACGACAGCTTCGTGAGCGGCTTCGGAAACAACGGCGGCGAGGAATTCCTCTCCTACATGAACATCAGCGAGTCGCTGGTGCAGAAAGGTGGAAAGGACTGGGAGAAGTGGGACCGCGAGATCTCGGCGAACCTGAACCGCGTGCAGAACGCGGACGGATCGTGGTCCGGCCACCACTGCATCACGGGCCGCACGTTCGTCACGTCGACCGCGCTCCTGGTGCTGACGGCGGACCGGCTCGGCGCGCATGCGGGTGCGGTGAGCACGGCGGCGCTCGACCCGAAGATCGACGAGAAGGGCACGAAGACGTCCGACAAGAAGGCGGACGCATCGTCGGGCAAGGCCTGGTACGAGAAGCTCTGGGACTGAGAGCAATCCTCACCCTGAGCGAGGCGGCGCAGTTTGCCGCCGAGTCGAAGGGCTTTGTGACCGATCACTGCCCTTCGACTCGCTTCGCTCGCTCAGGGTGAGGCGGCGCCGGTCAGCGGACGATCTTCTCGCGCGCGTACTCGGTTTCGACCAGCAGCACTTCCTCGAGCACGAGGAGTTTCTCGAAGGCGTAGTGCAGGCCCTTCTCGGGCACCGTCATCCGCACGGGCAGCACACCCGCGTCCTTCGGCGCCGCGAGTGCGAGCTGCAGCAGCTCCGCGTCGGGTGGCGACCCCGCATCCTCCGACGTGCCGTAGAGGTCGTCGCCCAGCGAGAGCTCGTCCATCGCCGGCGCACCGGCCTCGTCCTTCATTGACCCGAGGCTGCCGCCGCCCATTCCCTTGCCGGATGCACGCTTCATGCGGCGCAGGTCGGACGGCGCCTCCATCACGACCTTGCTCATGGCTGCGTTCGGGCTCGGCGCCTGTGCGGGCATCGCCATCGGCGGCGGCGCTGCCGGTGGCGGAGGAGGCGGCGTGGGCCGCGGCTGCGGCGGCGCGGAGATCGTCGCGCCCGTCGTCGGCGGAGACACATGCGCCATCGCCTGCGAGACCGTGCCTTCGGGACGCCACGGATCGCGGTACCCACGTACTTCCTCGAGCGAGCCCGTGAAGTCGTCGTAGAGCCAGCCGTCCGGCACCCAGAGCGAGAGTCGCAGCGCCGCCACCGGCAGATCGCAGCGCGGCAACAGAAGAGAGAGCTTCCCCTTCTCGCCCATCGCGCCCGACTCGGCGATCGTCACGACTTCGACCTCGAACGGCGTCTCCGTGTCCTGGAAGCTCGCCGCCTTCTTCAGCGGGATGAGCACGACGTCGTCGCCTCCCGATGCCGGCTTTACCGGGGCTCCATCGAGCACCGTCGACCACACCGTCGAGCCCTTCGGCAGCTGGATCCGCACGAACTGCCGCTGCGAGTTGCGAACCGACCACGTCGAGCGTGTCACGCGTTTCCCGTCGGCCGTCTGCAGCACCGTGTGCACCGACGCGTCCGCCATGCCGGTCACGACCGGCAGCTCCGCGTGTTTCTGCACGTTCACCGTCAGCGAGCCGCCGGCTTCGCGGAACTTGAACGCGAGGATCACCGGGTTCGGCCGCATCGTGAGCGTGCGCGGCAGCTCCTTCACGTCGATGCGCTGGAGTTCCTTCACATCGGCGGGCGTGATCTCGATTGTGGTGAGCGCGCTGATCGCGACGAAGCCGCTCTCGCGCTCGACGCCGCGCATCGTGACGAGCGGGATCGCGTACGGCGGCTTCTCGTCCCACGCGCGGTCGAGCTCGATCGCCACCGGCGTGGTGCCCTTGAAGTCGCCCTTCAGCTCGACGACCACCGCCTGCGTCGCACCGGCTTTGCCGGCCTTCGCTTCCCAGTTGCCGACCATCGGACCCGACACCTTCGCGACCGTTGCGTCTCCGGGCACGTCGAACGTGAAGGTCCGCACCGCCGACTTCAGCACGTTCACGGTCACCGTCGCGACGACGCGCGACAGCCCGTCGCCGAGGCCGATCCACGTCTCCGTCCGCGCGAAGAGCTGCGCCGGCTCGACCGGAACGTCCTTCGGCTTTTCCGCCGCTCGCGTCCACGACACGCGCGTCGTCTGCCCGCTCGGCACCGCGGCTTTCACCGTCGTGCCACCACCCTCTTCCTTCGTCTCGGTGGAGACGGCGGGATCGACCTCGGCCGACAGCTTCGTCTTCGGAATCTTCACCGACAGGTTCACGACCGGCGGGCCGGGGATGCTGAACTCGAACGCGCTCTGGTCGGCTTCCGTGAGCAGCGGCGTCGCGAACTCCAGCGTCACGCGATGTTCGCCGGGCCCCTTCACCATCGCCGACAGCGGGCTCGTATCCGTCGGATCGATCGCGAGATCGTCGCCGTCGATCGTCGCGCGCGTCAGCGCCACGTCGCCTTCGAGGAGAGGGACACGCACCCACGCCTCCGCGAGCACGTTGAGGTCGAACGTCGCCTTCAGTCGCGCGGATGGCGCGGGCGCACCCGTCGAGACTTCGCCCTCGACGTCGGCCGGTCCGAACACGAACTCCATCGGAGGCGGCGTCTTCGGGACCTTCGGCATCGCGGCGGCGCGCCGCTCGATGAGCTTTTTGAAGTCCGCCCAGTGCACTTCGAGCGTGGCGCCCTTGAGCTCGGGCAGAGGGACCTTCGTGTTCTCAGACGACATCGGTCTTCCTCCGCTTGCATTCCCACTTGATCGACATCGACTCTTCGACGACCAGCGTCCGCTCGAACCGCGCTTCCAGCCCGCGCCGCAGCATCGGGATGCGGATGGGCAACTGCCCCGACGACGAGCCGGGCGCTTCGCCGCCGCCCGCCGCGGACGGAGGCCTCTGGAACGACTGCGCCATCATGTTCGTCGGCGCGAACGAGCCGCTGCCATCACCTTCGATCGCTCCGCGGAACGGGAACGCGCGCGACAGTCCTTCGACGCGCTTCACGCCGCCCTCGAAGTTGTAGTGACGATAGCGGCGCGGCAGATAGAGCTGAGCCGAATAGAAGCTCACCGGCAGATCGAAGCGCGGCAGCGGGATCTCGCGCGCGCCGCCCACGCCGAACGGCGGCGCCTGGACGAACCACGCGAGCTCGACCGTGAACGGCGTCCCTTCGCCCGGCTTCGCGAGCGGAATCCGCACGAGTCCGTCGGCGTCCGTCGCCGGCTTCACGGGACGCTCCGAGCGGAAGCTCGACCAGAGCTTTGCTCCCTGTGGCAGGTGCACGCGCACGTATTGGCGCGAGTTGTTCCGCACGTCGAGATACGCCTTCGACAGCGTGCGGCCGTCCTCGAGCACGATCGTCTCGACGTGCGCGTGATCGATCGTCGCGACGAGCACCGCAAGGTCGTCGTGCGTCGCAACGCCGAGCTCCAGCGACCACGGCACGCGCGAGTAGCGGAACGCATACAGCGCCGACAGCGCGGCGAGCGGACCGGGCAGCTCCTTCACGTCGACGGGCACGAGGTTCTGGCTCTTGTTCACCTTCACCTCGGTGCGCGCTTCCGCCGCGAGCGCGAGAGTGCCGGTCTGCCGCTCGATGTTCTCGGGCGTTCCGCGCGGTGCGTCGTCCTTGCCGTCGGCCCACGCTTTCGCGAGCGCTTTGTCCCAGCCAAACACGAGCGCCGGAACGGAGACCGCTTCGTCCTTGCCGAATGGCAGCTCGGCGCGAAGCACGATCTGGTGCGTGCCCGTCACAGCGTATTGGAAGCGGATCCGCGCGCGGCGCTCGGCGCCTTTCCCTTCGGGCTCCCAGTCGCGAACGATCGATCCCTCGGCGGCGAGGAAGTTCACCTTTTCCGGCAGCCACACGCTGATCGAATCGATCGGCGCCCGCTGCACCGAGAGCGTGATCGTCGCTTGCAGCGTGAGCACGCGGTCCGCGATCGACGCCGCAATGAGCGCGTCCGTCGACACGAGCGGCACCTGCCGCACTTCGGGCGCGTCGTCCTTCGGGCGCCAGTCGACGGTGACGTTCTCCGTCGCGCCGAGCGCGGCCGAGATGCGCGCCGTCTTCTTGCCGGTTTCGAGCGCGACGCCGTATCCGGGATCGACCGACATCTCGAGGTCGCTGCCGGGCACCTTGATGTCGATCGTCGAGACCGCGACGCCGAGCAGGTTGAGCGCAAGGCCCGAGCGCGAGTCGGGATCGGACAGCACCGCCGAGAACTCCAGCGTGATGCCGTACGTCCCCTTCTTCTCGAGCGCGAGCGAGTAGAAGCCCTCGTGCACCGCGAGCACGACGTTCTTCTTGTCGACGCGGGCGCTGCGCAGCGCGATGCCCTCGGAGGGGATGAGCGGCGCGTTCACCCAGCGATCGACGAACACCTCGACCTCGAACGTCGCGGTGATCTCGGCGTGATCGCCGACGACCTCACCCGCGTACGTCGCGCGCTTCACCACACACTCGACGGGCGGTTGCGGCTCGACGTCCTCGGGACGCGGCAGCTCGATCAGCTCGCGGAAGGCTTCCCACGACAGATTGACTGTCGTCTTCTCCAGCTCGGGCAGCGCATCCTGCGACTCGGAAGGCTTCGGCTTCGACATTTTTTTCTTATACCACCGAGCGTTTCTTCACCCTGAGCGAGCGAAGCGAGTCGAAGGGCTCGTCGCTAGACGCACAGCCCTTCGACTCGGCCGCAAACTGCGCGGCCTCGCTCAGGATATATCCCGCTCAGGGTGAGGGAGAGGCCACGACCACTTCGCTCGGGATCGCCCACGCGGTGACGACTTCGCGGTGGTCGATTCGCCAGCGCTCGCGCGGGAGGTGCTCGGACATCCGCAGCGGGCGGCAACCGCCGACTTTCGCTGGATTCTTCCGAAACACGGACGACCAGAAGCGCGAGACGAGCGTCGAGAGCCCGTGCTCGCCGTGCGTGAGCCCGACGAGGCACAGCTTTCCTCCGGGCGCGAGCGCGCGGTGCGCATCCGCGACGAGCATCGCGATGTCCGCGACGGGCAGGAGATCGAGGACGTACGTCGAGACCACGCGATCGACCGACGCGTCCGCCACCGGCAGCACAGGCGCTCCGTCGGTCTGTTTCACCTGCGCTCGCGGGCCGAATCCCGCGAGCCGCTCCGTCGCGAGCGCCGCCATCGTCGCGCTCAGATCGAGCGCGAGGTAGCTCGCGTCCTTCGGCAGCGCCTCGCCGATCAGCTTCGCCGCCAGCCGCCCCGTGCCGCAACCGAGCTCGACGACGCGCTTCGCGGCGCCGAAATCCGCGTGCGCGATCAGCCGTGCAACAGGCGGATCCTCATACCAGCCCTGCTTGTCCTGCTTCGCGCCGAACCGGTCGTAGAACGCTTTCGCCTTTGCGCGCGGAAGGGTGATCTCGGTGTTCATCGCCGCCGCCGTCGTAACATGCCCGCGAACACAGAATGAGGGCTCCGCCCCTCCCCCGGAGGGGGACCCCACCGTGTATCCGAACGTCGAGGGCACGCCGAACGCCCGCGTCCGGTTCGCACCGTACGACTGGACGATCATCACGGCGTAGCTCTCAGTTCGTTTTGCCGAGATACCGCTCGAGGGTCGCCTCGAACTTGTCGGTGCGTACCGCGGAAACGAGCGCGCGATTGATCGGCTCGCGAAGCGGACTGCCCGGCGGAAGCGCGATCGCGTAGTCCTGCCGGTCGAAGAGATGGGGCAGCACCTGCACCTGCGAGTCGCTGCGTTGCGTCGCGAGCCACGCGAGCACCGCCTGGTCGTACACGAACGCGTCGATCTCGCCCTTCGCCACCGCCTCGAGTCCGGCGACCGCATCGCCGAACGCGGTGAACGCGAGCTCGTTCTTCTTCGCGTAGCCCTCGCCGGTCGTCCCGCGGACGACGCCTACCTTCACCGACGCGAGATCCTGCGGCCCGCGCACGCGCGACTCGAGCTGCCCGACCGTGAGGGACGACGTGATCGTCGCGGTGAACGCGGACGTGGTCACGATCGCCGTGAACATCCACACGAGCGCGAGCATCCGCCCGAGAAACGTCACCGGCGCCTTGTCGCCGTAGCCGACGGTCGTCATCGTGACCGCGGCAAACCAGAACGAGTGCCCGAGACCCTGCGTCGTCGTGCCGCCGAACTGCGCCGCGTTGCGGCCGCGCTCCGCGAGCCAGATGAGCCCGCCCACCACGAACAGCAGCGCGGCGAGCGTCGCCACCACTTTCAGGAACGCGATCGACAGAAACCTCTCGGCCACGCCGAACCACCCGGCACGCGCCTGCGGAACGACCGCGATGCCGAGCCCCGTCATGAAGAAGGGATGCGAAAAATCGAACGCCGTCTCGCGCTCCGCGGTCACGGTGATCGCCGCAATGCCGGCGTCGTACGTTCCGCTGCCGACGCCGTCGAGGATCTCCTGCAGCGTCGCTTCCTCGAAGCGGTACTCCAGCTTCAGGTCCGCCGCGATCTGCCGCCAGAGATCGATGCTCACGCCCTCGAAGCCGCCGTCCTTGCTCTTGATCACGAACGGCGGGATCTGCTTCGTGCCGATGACCAGCGTCTTGCGCGCTGCAGGCGTTTCGGGCGCCTGCGCCGCAGCGGGCACTGCCGTGAAGAGGAATGCCAGCAGGGCGAGGGTTCGCATGGCGGCGGGATGCTAACACTTGGCGAGCGGGCCCCAGCCGAGGCAAGATCGGCGCTCCCGTGACCGACACCCAGCCGCAGTCGAAGAAGCAAGATCCGAAGAAGGTGGGCTTCCACTTCCACAACTGGGAGACCGTCCGCGACGATGGCTACTGGTATTACCAGCACTGCGGAACCTGCAAGATCCGCCGGGTGAAGAAGAAGGAATCGAATCTCTCGGGACAGCCCGAGAACCCGCTCTGGATGAAGGGCAGCGAGTTCCCCACGCCGATCGGCGAGGACTGATCGTGGCGATCAATCTCACCGTCAACGGCGCGGAGAAGAGCGTCGATGTCGATCCGAACATGCCGCTCCTCTGGGTGATCCGCGAGACGCTCGGTCTCACGGGTACGAAGTTCGGTTGCGGCATGGCGCTGTGCGGCGCGTGCACCGTGCACCTCGACGGCAACCCGATCCGCTCGTGCGTCACACCCGTGTCGGCCGTCGCCGGCAAAGCCGTCACCACGATCGAGGGCCTCTCGACCGATCGCAGCCACCCGGTGCAGAAGGCGTGGATCGAGCTGCAGGTCCCGCAGTGCGGCTACTGCCAGTCGGGCCAGATCATGTCGGCGTGCGCGCTTCTCGTGAAGAAGCCGAAGCCGACGGACGAGGACATCGACACCGCGATGTCCGGCAACCTCTGCCGCTGCGGCACGTATCAGCGCATCCGCGCCGCGATCCACAAAGCGGCCGACACCGTCTAGAACTCGAGCTTCGAGCCGAGGCCTGCGAGCACGTAGTCGGCGCCGTACGCATCGCGAAGCAGCTTGAAGCCGAGGTGGCCGGTGCAGTGTCCCGGCGCCACCTTCTTGAATCCGTACGTCTCGCGAATCCGCTTCACCTGCCCGTTGATGAACGTCGCGTCGTAGGGGATCAGGTGCAGACCGCCGACGAGCGCGTAGAGATCGCGCTTCACGACGTTCTTCGCGGTGATCGCGATGAGGTCGACCGAGCTGTGTGAGCAGCCGACGACGAGCACCTCGCCCTTCGACGTCTTCAGCGACAGCGAAAGCTCCGGAAGCCCCTCGAGCTTGTCCTCGTAGATCGGGTCCGCGTTCGGGTCCGTGATCGTGCCCGGATACTTCGTGAAGTGGCCCATCAGCGTGGACGTCGTCGCGACGATGGTGATGCCCGGCGCGATCTCCTTGCTCTCGGCCACGAACTCGACGTTCGCCTTCCAGAAACGCCCGCTCGACTGCAGCGGCACGACCCCCGACTTCTTCCCGCCGAAATATTGCTGCTCCGCAGGGAGATCCTTCACCACGTCGGGCTTGCGACCCGCAAGGTCGAACGTCGTCGGCGCACCCGCCCAGCGATCGTTCGGGTAGTAGATCTTCACGTTCGGGTTCACTTCGAGCAGCCAGTCGAAGCCGTTCACGTGGTCGAAGTGGTCGTGGCTCGCGATCGCGAAGTCCACCTTCTTCAGGTCCACGCCCAGCGCCTTCACGTTCTTCTTGAACGTCTCCGCATTCGCTCCCGAGTCGAACAGGATCGTCTTGCCGGCGTAGTTGATGAGCGCGGAATATCCGAAATCCTGCGTTGTTCCGGCGGCCTCCTTCCCGAACGAGTCGTAGAGATGAAGGATCGTCACTTCCGCCTTCTCGGCGGGAGCGGGAGCGGCCGGAGCGGCGGCGAGCACGGCAGCAACGGCGAGAACGAAAGGCGTCATGCGCTAAAGTTACGCCCGATCACCCGGGCGAGTCGAGGCACCGCATCGCCGCCCCCCGGGCCGGCGTGGATCGGCTACAGTGGCGCCGCATGGGAGAGGAGACCCAAACGGCGACCGGCGTGACTCCGCCGAAGGTCCTTCTCATCGACGACGATCCGGACCTCCTCGGTTTCTACCAGGACGCGCTCGCGCCGCTCGGATACCAGCTCGAGACGGCCGCGGACGGCGCGGAGGCCGCGTATCTGATTTCGTCGAAGCGCTACGACGTCGTCGTGAGCGACATCGTGATGCCCCACCTCGACGGACTCGAGCTGCTCAAGGTCGTGCGCAGCACGAACCTCGACGTGCCCGTGATCCTCGTGACCGGCACGCCATCGACCGAGACCGCCATCAAGGCGATCGAGTTCGGCGCGCTGCGGTATCTCCTCAAGCCGTTCTCCGCGGCCGATCTCCGCCGCGTCGTCGCCTACGCCGTCTGCGTCGGCAAGATGGCCGGCCACAAGCGCGAAGCGCTCAAGATGGTGAGCGGCCTCGACGGCTTCGCTTCTGACCGCGCCGGTCTCGAATTCACCTTCGAGCGGGCGCTGTCATCGGTGACGATGCACTACCAACCCATCGTTTCGTGGTCGAAGCGGAACGTGTTCGGCTACGAGGCGCTCGCGCGCACGAACGACCCGTCGCTCTCCACGCCGCTTGCGCTCATCGAAACGGCGGAGCGCCTCGGCCGCTTGCCTCAGCTGGGCCGCCACCTTCGTCGCGCCGTCGCCGGCACGCTCGACGCGCTTCCGAAGGACACGAACATCTTCGTCAACGTCCACCCGCGCGATCTCGAAGACGAGGACCTGCTCTCGGCGGCCTCGCCTCTTGCGCGCGACTCCCACCGCATCGTCCTGGAAATCACCGAGCGCGCTTCGCTCGAGGCGTTCCCTGACGCGCCGCGCCAGCTCTCCACGCTGCGCAACCTCGGCTACCGCATCGCGATCGACGACGTCGGCGCCGGACACGCGGGGCTCTCGACGTTCACGCGACTCGAGCCGGACATCGCGAAGCTCGACATGGCGCTGATCCGCGATGTCGATGCGAGCACGACCAAACAGGCCGTCATCCGCTCGATGGCGGAGCTGTTCGGCCAGCTGGGCGTGCTGGTCATCACCGAAGGCGTCGAGACGACGCGCGAGCGCGACGCGTTGCTCGGGGCGGGGTGCGATTTTCTCCAGGGATTCCTCTTCGGCCGCCCCGCTGCGCAACTGCAAGATCCGACCTGGTAAGCGCCCGCTCTCTGCGCGTTCCAAGGTAGGATTTCAGGGTGGAAACGGCCCAGGATGTCACGCGTCGGAAGCAGCTCATCGATCTCATCGCGACGGCGACAACGCTCGAAGAGCTGCTAGCCGCCGGACCCACGCAGCGGATGGTGGAGTTCTTCGGAGCGGAACGCGCGACGATCTACGCCGTCGACGCGAAGAACAACCATCTCTATTCGCTCGCGAAAACCGGCGACGACTCGCTCGCGGAGATTCGCGTCGAACGGAAGCCGACGAGCATTGCCGGGTTCGTCGGCACCACGCGCCGCGCGGTCTCCATCACGAACTGCTACGACCCGGCCGAGCTGCAGAAGATCGATTCCGCGCTCAAGTTCGACGATCGCTGGGACCAGCACACCGGCTTCCGCACGAAGTCGATGATGACCGTGCCCGTTCTCTTTCAGAAGTTCCTGGTCGGCGTCGTGCAGGTGGTGAACCGTCCGGATGGACGCGCATTCACGGGCGCAGAGCTCGCGGCGTGCGAGGAGATCTGCAAGCAGCTCGGCGACACCTTCGCCAGCTTCAACAAAGCGAAGCCGGCGGCGAAGCCCGACGCCCCCGCCGCGACGAACGGATCGAATGGCGCCGCGCAAACGGCAGCGGCGCAGGCAGACGGCGGGAGCCCGACGACCGGGGTGATCCCCGCCGCGGCGAAGGTTCCCACCGCGCGCACGAAGAGCAAGTTCGCCTGGCTCATCGACAACGCAAAGATCACCAAGGATGCGCTGACGAAAGCGCAGGGTGACGCGGCCGCTTCGGGAACCGATCCCTCGCGCTGGCTCTTCGAGCGCGCGAACGTGAAGCGCGAGGACGTGGAGACCTCGCTCGCGGCCTTCTATCGCGTGTCGGCGTATCGCTTCAAAGGCAACGAGATGGTTCCGGACGACCTTCGCGACTACGTGAAGAAGGTCGACCAGTTCAAGGAACTGTTCGCCGTACCGATCGGACGCGAAGGCGCGAAGGTGGCGATCGTCATCGACGACCCGTTCGACCTCACCCGCACGGACGCCGTCCGCCGCATCTATTCCGATCTCCACGTCGAGTGGCGCGTTGGCCTGAAAGAGGAGATCGCGAGTTGCGTGACGCGCTCCTTCGTCGCGAGCGCGAACTTCGAAGACGTGATGAAGGGCTTCGACAAGGAAGCCGCCGAGTCCGGCGCCGCGACCGAGGACAGCGAGGAGCAGCTCAACCAGGCCGAGACGCAGGACTCGGCCCTGATCAACCTCGTGAACCTCATCATCACGGACGCGTACAACGCGCGCGCATCCGATATCCACATCGAGCCGTACGGCAAAGAGTCGAAGACCCGCATCCGCTTCCGCGTAGACGGCGAGTGCTACGAGTACAAGCTCGTCGACGCGAAGCACCGCATGCCGCTCGTCGCGCGCATCAAGATCATCGCCGGCCTCGACATCGCCGAGCGCCGCAAGCCGCAGGACGGCAAGATCAAGTTCAAGCTTCCCGACGGCCGGCCCATCGAGCTTCGTGTCGCGACGATTCCGACCGTCAACGCGAACGAGGACGTCGTCATGCGTATCCTCGCCGCGTCGAAGCCGCTGCCTCTGGACCAGATCGGACTCTCGCAGCGCAACCTGACCGAGCTTCGCGCCGCGATGGAGAAACCGTACGGCCTCGTGCTGTGCGTCGGCCCCACCGGCTCCGGCAAGACCACGACGCTCCACTCCGCGCTCGGCAACATCAACACGCCGGACCTGAAGATCTGGACGGCGGAGGATCCGGTCGAAATCACGCAATACGGCCTGCGCCAGGTGCAGGTGCAGGCGAAGATCGGCTTCACCTTCGCCGCCGCCATGCGCGCCTTCCTCCGCGCCGACCCCGACGTGATCATGGTCGGCGAAATGCGAGACAAGGAAACGGCCGAGACCGGCATCGAGGCCTCGCTCACCGGCCACCTCGTCGTTTCCACGCTCCACACGAACAGCGCGCCGGAGACCATCACGCGTCTCCTCGACATGGAGCTCGATCCGTTCAGCTTCGCGGACTCGCTCCTTGCGATTCTCGCCCAGCGTCTCGCGCGAACGATCTGCAAGGAGTGCAAAGAGCAGTACAAGCCGTCAGACGACGAGTGGAACCTCATCGCGGAATCTTTCGGCGAAGAGGGCCTCGCGACGCGCGGCTGGAAGAAAGAGACGCTCACACTCTATCGCGGCAAGGGCTGCGGCGCGTGCGGAGACACCGGCTACAAGGGCCGGCTCGGTCTCCACGAGCTCCTCGTCAACAACGACGACATCAAGCAGCTCATCGCGAAGCGCATGCCCGTCGACGAGATCCGCAAGATGGCGCAGAAGTTCGGCATGACCACGCTGCTGCAGGACGGCATCGAGAAGTCCGTCGCGGGACGGACCGACTTGAAGCAGGTCCTCGCCTGCTGCAGCAAATAGCGGTCAGTGCGCGGCGGGCGGCGTCGGGGCAGGCGAGCTCGCCGCGGCGCCAGGCTTGCGCTCGACCTTCACCTGCACACCGTCGGTCTCGAGCACCGTCTTCGTGGCGCACGCCGGGCAATCCACGGTCACCGTGAGATTCGCGCCCGCGCCTTCGACGGTGACGTGCGTTGCCTTGGGGCGATCGCCGATCTCCTTGTTGAGCGTCTTCGCACAGCAGCCGCTCATGCGCCGCGATGCCGTGGTGAGCGCGTCGAAGAGATTGAGTCCCGCCATGCCATGACGGTACGCACGACGGCCCGTTACGGCAAGAACCTCCGGGTTCCGGTATATCCTGCGCGCTCAACGGAGGTCGTTCGTCATGGGTCACATCATCGAGCCCGCGAAGTCGGGTCGCGCGAAGTGCCGGTCGTGCAAGAAGGCCATCGAGAAAGACTCGCTGCGCCTGGGCGAGGAAACGCTCGACCCGTTCGGCAGCGGCGGCACGACGCATGTGTGGCACCACGTCGCGTGCGCCGCGGAGAAGAAGCCCGATGAGCTGAAGGCCGCGATGGCCGACTACGCGGGCGAGATTCCCGACAAGGCGAAGCTCGAGAACACGATCGCCGACTCGCAGAAAAAGCTCCCGCCCGGCACGTTCCCGTATGCGGAGAACGCGCCGACCGGCCGCTCCAAGTGCATGGCGTGCGAAGACTCGATTGCGAAGGACACGCTGCGCGTCGCGGTCGAGCGCGAAGTCGACACCGGCACGTTCAAGACGAAGGGCCCCGGCTATCTCCACCCGATGTGCGCCGCGGACTTCACCGGCGACACCGCGATGTTCGCAAAGGTGAAAGCGAACAGCCGCGATCTCACGAAGGACCAGCTCGCGG
>Ga0163152_10002095_pt1 | contig 29444 bp, 25 predicted proteins | sample OliLakLV19MP8IB2_FD_148635 | JGI IMG/M metagenome (GOLD analysis project Ga0163152, IMG submission 148635) | Freshwater microbial mat bacterial communities from Lake Vanda, McMurdo Dry Valleys, Antarctica - Oligotrophic Lake LV.19.MP8.IB-2 | ecosystem: Environmental > Aquatic > Freshwater >...
GAACGCGCGGTGCCCGAGGCCGTCTCTTGGGTTCTGCAGGATTTCGATTCTGTGATCGTGATTGAGGACGATGTCGTGGTCGGCCCACAGTTCATCGACTTCGCGTCGATCGCCCTGCAACGATTTCAGGATCGCTCGGACATCTTTCACATCTCGGGCTACAACGTCGTTTCTGAGGCGCGGCTCACCCATCCGGATGCCGCTACACGACTTTCGAGAATCCCCGAATCGTTCGCGTGGGCGACCTGGCGACGAGCGTGGACCCATTACGACCCGAACCTCTCATGGGGCAGCGGATGCTCGATTGATGAACTGTCGGCTGTGGTGGGTTCGCGGACGGCCGCGTTGCGGTGGAAGCAGAACTTTTCTCTCGCCCGTCACGGCCGAATCTCGTCATGGGCCTACCGCTGGGCAGCGTCGATCTGGAGCCAGGACGGTTACTGCCTCAGCCCGAACAAGAACCTGATCACATACCGCGGGTACGCGGATGGGACACACACCCGCACGCGTGCGCGTTGGACGGAACACCCGATTGAGCCCATCAACCTCGGGCTAGTGGACGTCGAGCCTGAATTCGATTTCCTCGCGGACAAGTACATCAACCGGCAGGTTTTCAGAGCAACGTCTCGCGGGGTCGGGCTCGGCCCGGCCGAAGCGCTTGCGCTCGAGATTTTGGCCCGCCGTCGGCGAGGGCGGGCCGGTAAGGCGAACTAGCTTGGCTACCGCCTACTAGCTCAACCCGACACAATCCGACACGAACAACGGAGTCGCCAACATGTCCAAAGAAGTCCTCCAAGGGATAGTCATGGGCGCCAGCAGCGCCCTTCTCGGGTTCGGCGTCTACATGCTGGCGCGCCGACAGTTGCTCAGCTTTCGCTACACCGCTGGATGGCTTGCCTTGTTCGGTGTCGGGGCACTCTCGAGTGCGCTGGTACCTGCAGCACAACCGCTGGCAAGCCTGATTGAAGTCACACCGGGCGTAATCGTTTCGGCCGCTGGCGTGCTGACCCTGTTGGCTATCTGCGTGCAGTTGTCGATCAGTATCTCCGGACTGCAAGAGCAGGTTCGTACTCTCTCTGAGGAAATCGCCCTGCAGCGCGTGACCGGTGATGACCATGCCTCGAAAGCATGATGCGCTGGTAGTCATTCCTGCTTGGAACGAAGCAGCGACCGTCGCGAATGTGGTGTCGTCAGTCCGTGCGGCTGGCTTCGATGTGCTCGTCGTCAACGACGGATCCTCCGACGCAACATCAGCCCTCGCTGCTGACGCCGGAGCAACGGTTGCCGACCTTCCCTTCAACATGGGTGTAGGGGCCGCATTGCGGTGCGGGTTCAAGTACGCCGTTCGCAAGAACTACACGACCGTCGTGCAGTGCGACGCAGACGGGCAGCACCCGGTGGAACACATCACCGCGCTGATCAAAGCCGCCGACGCCACAGGGGCACACATGGTTGTCGGAAGCCGGTTCGCTACCGAAGCAGGTTCCTCAATGGTTCTGCATCCAATTCGCCGCCTTGCAATGTGGGTCCTGTCGTCATCCGCATCGAGGGCCACCGGAACCAAGATCACCGACGCCAGCTCCGGCTTCAGGGTGATTCGCGGGGACTTGCTGCGCCAATTCGCAATGCATCTACCGACCTACTACCTAGGCGACACCTACGAGGCGGTCATCGCCGCCGGGCGCGCGGGCTACATAGTTCGCGAGATTCCCGCACCACTCTCCGAGCGCACTCATGGAAAGTCGTCCGCGGGAACACTGCGAGCCACCAAACTGACCGCCCGAGCATTCGTCACTGCCGCGCTACACATCCACCGTCGCCTCGATCCCGCACCTCCATCAGGCCAGTAGGCTTCAAGTCGATTAGTGGGGATCGTTCGATGCACGGCATGACTACGAGGGAGATCGCACGGACTGCGGCCTGCTCATTGTTATTGCCCGTTGGCCTAATGCGATACCTATTGACGGGACGGACGGGCAGTCGAACGTATCAGGCACTTATTTGGATGTATTGCGCGACAGGCGGATGGTCCAACGCCATGTTGTCCTGGGTTATCTCCAAATCAAAGCCCTCAAGAACGCTTGCGAGTCCGTCCGGTGTGCTTGGCGAGTTGACCATCGAACGCAGCCAGCAGTACACAGAACAGCTACGTCGCGATGGTTATGTCCTTTTCGAACGGGCTTTGCCCGAGGATGCTTGCGACCGGCTACTTCAGTTCGCGACCACTACGCCCACCAAGACGCGGCGGATGGACACCGACGGTGCTGAGTTTGTTGCTGGCACCCAGATGTACTCCGGAGGACCCCCGTCAGCGGTTCGGTACGACTACAACACTGTCGACCTCGTCAACAATGCTGACATCCAGGACCTCTTAACCGACCCGTCGCTGCTGCACTTGGCGCAGCGCTACTTGCGATGCCAGCCAGTCGCCGACGTTCTCAGTATGTGGTGGCACACGAACTACCACTCGGCACCGGATTCCGAGGCCGCGCAGTTCTATCACTACGACATGGATCGGATTAAGTGGTTCAAGGTATTCATCTACCTGACAGACGTAGGCCCGAACAACGGCCCACACAGCTTCGTCGCTGGATCTCATCGCAGGGGTGGAATCCCATGGCGGCTGCGACGAAAGGGATATGTTCGATTGACCGACGACGAGGTGGTTGAGTGCTACGCCTCGCAGCGGCGTCTACAGCTGTCGGCCCCGCGTGGCTCGATCATCATTGAAGATACGAGAGGTCTCCACAAAGGAAACGCAGTCGTCTCGGATCCGCGGCTGATTCTTCAGCTGCAGTTCAGCAACTCACTATTCGGCGCGACCTACCCTGCAGCGCAGCTGAGCACCATTCACTCGTCAAAGAGTCGGGAGTACTTTCGGCAATGGCCGCGAGTGTTTCGACAATACGTTTCGAAGGATCAAACACATCAATGAGTAAGTACACGCAGAGAGTTAAAGACACCTTCCTAGAGATTCTCAAGATCGACCTCGTCAGAAATGGCTACTGCTGGCTGAGGTACCAACTGAGAAAGCGGAAGATGCAAACGCTGACAGCGATGAGCGACGGCGTGGGCGAGTTCACCATCGCACACAACGTGGGAGGACTGTCGAACTTCGGCGCGTTTGGAATGGGCAATCGAATGGCCATTCTGTTGTACCCGTTGGCGGCAGCGCTGCGCGATATCGATGATCCCCATGTGTTGATCGTCGGCCCCAGGACAGAGGATGACCTCTTTCTCGCCCAAGCACTCGGAATACGAAATGTGCGCGGCCTTGACCTTTTCTCTTACAGCAAGCGGATCGATGTTGGCGACATGCACCAAACCGACTACCCATCGGAAAGTTTTGACGCCGTGGTGCTCGGGTGGGTCATCAGCTACAGCACGGACCCAGCCCGGCTCGTCGAGGAGTGCAAGCGAATTCTGAAACCCGGCGGATATCTCGCGTTCGGAATTGAGTCCAATCCAGAACACAGGCGAACTGGACTTTACAAACCACCGCGCGTCAACTCACTCAACTCGGCTGCTGACATCGCACTTGTCGTCGACTTGCCGATCACATTCCTACACGACCCACAGCTCGACCGCGCCACCGATAACGGCGTCCTATTCCAGTCCCACGGCGCACCACGTCATGGCTGACGGGCGCAGGTCGCTGAGAGATCGAGTTCCGCCAGAGCTCCGCAAGTCGGTTGCCCTTGGTCGAGCCAAGCTTTTCGAGTCGGTCGGATCTCATCGCTACTCGATGCCTGCGCTGAACAATCTCGACGCAAAGTTGCGGCCATATCTGCCGACCACCCCCGGCGTGTTCCTGGAAGTCGGAGCCAATGACGGCTACACGCAGAGCAATACCTATTACCTAGAGCGCTGGCTCGGCTGGCGCGGGATTCTGATCGAGCCGCACCCCGCCGCCTTTCGCAGATGCGCCAAACTTCGGGCGAATTCGCACTGTGTTCAAGCGGCGTGCGTGGCTGACGCCGATGGGCCACAGTTCGTGGAATTGGTCGGGATGGACCTGATGTCGATCACTGCCGGAGCACAGGACGCAGATTCAGAGATCCGCCGACTCGAGAGAGGCGATCGATACAGCGACGGGTTGCGATTGGCGGTGCCCGCTCGCGCAATCTCCGACATCATCGACGAAAGCCCGTACGAGTCGATCAACTTCATGTCAATCGATGTGGAAGGTGCCGAGCATCTCCTGCTTCAGGGGTTAGACACTCGTAGGCACTGCCCAGACGTACTGCTTATCGAGACCTCCGAGATTGATACCGTCGCCGCAACTCTCGAGCCGTGGATGACCCTCAAGGACACGCTTAGCCATCACGACTACCTGTTCGTTCGCGCCTGAGCAAGCAGACTGTTGTCATGAAGGTACTCTTCTTTTCGCCGTTCGCCGATGTTTGGGCACACTCGTTTCCTGAAGCGCTTGTCACCGAAATGTGCCAGCAGGCAGGCTGGGAAACCACCGTCATCAGATGCCGCGGCGCCCTCTCGGGCCACTGCATCGCTATGTCCGCAGCAGGACTGGACGTAGACGCGTCTGCAACGCAGCGTGAGGAAATCTGCCGGTCTTGTCGAGGGCACTCAGAACTACTCGACACTGAATTTGGGTTTGCTTCCGGCTGGGTCGAGGATTACCTCGACTCGACCGACTATCAGCAGATCGATCACTTCGTCCGATCGGTCACTCGAGACGATTGGTTCTCATTTGAGATTGACAATTTCCCCATCGGGCGAATGGCCGCATATGAGTTCTATTTGAAGAACAAGCTCAACTCTTTCAACATCCCGCAAGGATTATGGACTCAGTATTTGGAGCAGTTTCGTAACTCCGTCGTCGCGTTGATCGCGGCTAAGAAATTCCTCACCGAGCTGAACCCTGATCGCTTAGTGATCTACAACACGCTTTACTCCGTGAACAATGTAGTTACCCGCGTCGCAGACCAACTCGGAATTCGGACCACGAGAATTCACGGCGGGTTAAACACTCAACGAATGCTGGAGACCCTCAGCGTCTCAGATCGAACTCAATCGCTGTTCGGTGCGTCTCGTTCGCCATCGTGGACCGCTTCGCGGACGTTGCCATTGAGCAAATCCACGGTCGGAGAGGTATCGGCCTACATCCAGTTTCTCCTTCAGGGACAAGGCGCGTTCGTCTATTCATCAGCTCACGGCGCCAGCACAATCGAAACGTTACGCAGCGAGTTTGGAGTGCAGCCCGACCAAAAGGTCCTCTTGTGCACCACCTCGAGCGAGGATGAGATTCTGGCGGCGCAGCTAGCGGATGGAGCACCGCCGAAGACAACTAGCGCTTCGCTGTTCAACAGTCAGATCGACTGGCTGCGCTACGTAGTCGAAGTGGGAAGTCGTCATCCGGAATGGTGCATCATCATTCGCGTCCATCCTCGTGAGTTCCCAAACAGGCGGGAGGGTCAGCTCTCTCAAAACGCGATTCTGCTTCAGGAAGTACTCACGGCTTTGCCGCCCAACGTAAAGGTCAACTGGCCCGATCAAGGTGTCAGCCTCTATGACTTGGCGCAGATTACGGATGTATTGCTAAATGGTTTTTCAAGTGCGGGCATCGAGTTCATGTTGCTCGGCACTCCGGTGGTGGCTCACAACCCGGACGACATCTTCATGTATCCACGGGACTTCAATTACTCGGCGGGTTCGGTGGCCGGTTACGAGGCGTCGATTGCCCAAGCAATCGACGACGGCTGGTCGTTTGAGCATGTCCGCAGGGCTTTTCGTTGGAAAGCATTCCAGTTCAGGCGTCTTTCGATTGACCTCAGCACTGCGATCTCATCGTGGTCAGTGAAGTCGCCTCTCCGTGTGCTTCGCGGCCTGCGGTACCAGTGGAGGTGGCCAATCCCGCTTCGACTGATCCTCTTCGTCGAGAAGCATCGCGTGAGATCCAGACCACCTCAGATCCCGCAGTGGGAGGTGATCACCGATACCATCCGTCATCACAGGGAGAATCTCAGCGACTCAGACCTTTGGCACGACGATACGTACGCGACTCAACAGGAAGAAGACGAGGCGCTAAACGAAGCCCTCTCAAGGCTCTATCTTGTGTTCAAGCCTCGGGAGGCCAATCTGGAGTGTCTAGGCTCGCGCATAGCTACTTACCTTGAGTCGCAGCAATAATTGGTCGGCCTACCCCACTACCCTTCGATCGGTGCACCCATGGTCAGTGTGACCGCATCTCAGCCGACTGGATAAAGCTATGGATCTCGGAACTCTCGACTTGTCACACCAGACAATTCTCCTCACGGGAGGCACGGGATCATTCGGAAACGCTTTCGTTGAGCGTGTCCTCGCCCGGTGGCCAACGGCGACAATCCGGGTCTTCTCGCGTGACGAGTTGAAGCAGTCGGAAATGTTGGCCAAATGCGGTGACCAGCAGATTCGGTACCTCATCGGTGATGTGCGCGATGCGAAACGATTGCTTCGAGCGGCGCAGGGTGCCGACTACATCGTCCACGCGGCGGCGATGAAACAGGTACCGGCGTCCGAGTACAACCCTTTCGAGGCGGTACAGACGAACATCATCGGTGGCCAGAACATCGTCGACGCGGCTATCGACGCGGGAGTCAAGCAAGTCGTAGCGCTGTCTACCGACAAGGCCGTCAACCCTGTCAATCTCTACGGTGCCACGAAACTGTGCGCCGAGAAGATCATCGTGCAAGGAAACGCCTACGCCGCCGGACGGGGTACGAAGCTCTCTTGTGTGCGCTACGGAAACGTGGTGGGCTCCCGGGGTTCGGTGGTGCCACTGTTTCGCAAGCAATTACTCGACGGCAAACTCACCATCACCGATGAGCGAATGACCCGCTTTTGGATCACGCTGCCGCAATCGGTTGATCTGGTTCTTTACGCATTGGCTCACATGGCTGGCGGTGAGGTCTTCATTCCGAAGATTCCGTCGATGAAGGTGACCGACCTCGCGACGGCGATGGCCCCCGGCGTTCCCGTTGAGATCATCGGTATTCGCCCGGGTGAGAAGCTGCACGAGTCGTTGTTGACGCTTGATGAGGCACGCCACTCCATCGATGCTGGAGAGGTATACGTCGTGCTACCTGAGCATCCGTGGTGGGAAGCCCACCCGCGGTGGGTCGACGGCAAACCATTGGACGATGGCTTTATGTACACGAGCGATCTGAACGATTGGTGGCTCGGTCCCGAGGAACTGGGAGCCATCCTGCCGTGATCTCGTATGGTCGCCAGTCGATCGACGAAGATGACATCGCCGCCGTGGCTGCGGTGATGAAGGGCGAATGGCTCACGCAAGGCCCGGCCATCGAGGCATTCGAGCAGGCCATCACCGCCGTCACCGGCGCGCGTCATGCAGTTGCGTTTTCGAACGGCACCGCCACGCTGCACGGCTGCGCAGTCGCAGCCGAACTCGGCTCGGACGATCTGCTCGTCACGTCGCCGCTCACCTTCATGGCATCGGCCAACTGCGGTCGTTTCGTCGGTGCATCCATCGACCTCATCGACATTGATCCAACGACGTTGAACCTGGACCCCACCCGAATCGGGTCCGACGTCGATGCACTGGTCGCCGTTCACTACGCAGGCCTTCCCGTAGATCTGCGAGCATTGAACCGCCGTCCACGCGTGGTCATTGAAGACGCGGCGCACGCACTGGGTGCCATGACACCCGATGGACCTGTTGGAAATTGCGCTCACAGCGATATGTGCAGCTTCAGTTTCCATCCCGTGAAACCGGTGACCACTGGCGAGGGTGGTGTTGTCACAACCAATAGCGACGATTTGGCTGAACGCCTTCGTCGCTTCCGAACCCACAACATCGTTCGGCAGCCCGACCGCGGTGGTTGGTACTACGACATCGCCGAACTGGGCTTCAACTACCGCATGACCGACATGCAGGCAGCGCTCGGACTCTCTCAACTCAGCAAGCTCGACCGATTCATCGCCAGACGCAACGGGATTGCAGACCGCTATCGGGTTCTACTTGCCGACCTTCCCGTGATCCTGCCTCCGCAGGCGCCAGCTGGTTTCCGTCATGGCTATCACCTGTTCGCAATTCAGGTCGCAGATCGGCGCCGCGTTTTCACGGCAATGCGCGACGCCGGCATATTCGTGCAGGTTCACTACGTGCCCATCTACGCCCACTCAATCTCGACCGACATCGGTAAGACCTCTGTCGACTACCCCCATTGCGCAGCGGCTTACGAAGGCCTGATCTCTATACCCATCTATCCCGACCTCACCGACGACGAGCAAGACCACGTCGTAGCGACCCTGGTGGCGTCGCTATGAAGTCCTCTTCAATCTGCGGGCAGCGCGCTTCACTCGCCGTGGCCGGAAACCCTTTAGATACCGTACGAGATTTCCAACACCGATGAACTCATCCGTCAGGATCGTGATCCAGGCCCGCACGTCGTCGGCGCGATTGCCAGGCAAGTCGTTGCTCACTATCGCGGGATTTCCCATGGCCGTCCTTTGTGCGTTGCGGGCCGGTAACTGCGGCGGAGCGGTTGTTCTGGCAACATCGGATAATCCCTCCGACGACGTCCTTGCGGCTACGGCCAGGGTTGCTGGCATCGCCGTAGTTCGTGGCCCGCTCGATAATGTCCTCGGACGGTTCGTAGAGGCAACTCGAGACATGGGTGACGAGCATCTTGTCGTGCGACTGACTGCAGACAACATGTTGCCGGACGGCGATTTGGTGCAGGAATTGGTTTCAGCAATGCGAGCCACGGACCTCCAGTATCTTGCCGTTGAGTTTCCAGAGAGCGGGCTGCCCTTCGGCATCAGCGCAGAATGCATGACAGTATCCGCCCTGCGAGAGGCGGATCTCGCGGCCACTGCCACTCTGGATCGCGAGCACGTCACTCCGCTGATTCGGCGGGTTCACCGGAAGCACGCATTCCGCCCCAGTCAGGCCGAAGTTGGCGATGAGCAATTGCGCTGCACAGTTGACAGCCTTGACGACTTCCTGATGGTTTCCAGTGTTTTCACTAGCGTGAACGACCCGATACGCGCTCCATGGCGGGAGTTGCAGCGGCTCTTGCTTGAGCGCGCAAGAGCTACCGTGCGATCCCGCCAGCGAAAAGGAGAGTGGCTGAGCGAGTTGTCGATGGGGACGGCGCAACTCGGGCTCGACAATTACGGCGTCGTCGAACCTCATAGTCGACCGGAACGCGCGGCCGCCGTCGGCTTCGTTCGCCAGGCGATGGGTTTGGGCATAAATCGATTCGACTCCGCGCGTGCTTACGGTCTGAGCGAATCCGTGCTCGGTGAAGCCCTGAGATTTGCAGACTCGGCATATTTTAGAGTGGTGACGAAGCTGGACCCGTTGCTAGATGTTCCCGCGTCAGCGACTCGCGTAGAAGTTCGAAACGCGGTCGATGCGAGCGTGATGCGGTCGTGTCGCGAGTTGCGGACGCCTTCGCTCGACACGGTCATGTTGCATCAGTGGGCGCATCGCTATACATGGCAATCCGCCGCATGGAACCGATTGCTGGAGCTTCGGGAAGAGGGCGTGATCAAATCACTGGGCGCTTCGGTTTACACCCCAGAAGAGGCACAAGCCGCCCTCGACGAGCCGGAGATCCAGCGACTACAGATCCCGTTCAACATCCTCGACTACCGTTGGCGTCAATCCTGCGTACCTGCAGCGGCTCGGGGCCGTTCGGATGTCCTCGTCTATGCGCGCAGCGCACTACTTCAAGGCGTTCTGGCAGCATCGCCGTCATCGTGGCCGCTGCTAACGACCACACGCGCGACAGAGTGGGTCGACAAGCTAGAGGCACTTCGCAAATCAACTGCTCGCGCGAGTCGCGTGGATCTCTGTCTGGCGTACGTTCGCGCACAGGACTGGATCGACTCGATTGTGCTTGGGTTTCAGAAGATGGACGAACTACGCCAGGCAGCCATCTACTTTGCGCGCCCTTGTTTGGATGAAATGCAGGTTCACGCGGCAGACGAGATGCTTGCCGCCGCGCCTAGCGATCTACTTGACCCGCGTGCGTGGAGTACGTCCGCCCAGGTCGTTACGCCATGACCGGTTCCTCCGATCATGGGTTTCGGCTCAGCGGGCGAGTGATCCTCCTAATGGGCGCGGGTGGACATCTCGGACAGTCGATCGCGCGTGGGCTCTGCGCGGCCGGCGCAGTAACCGTGCTAACTGGTCGCCGTCAAGACCCGCTCGATGAACTCGCTGCCAAGCTTGCGATGAACGGATACGACGCCAGGGTCGAAACGTGCGACGTTAGAAGCGATGTAGAACGGATGAACCTCATCTCGAGGATTGAACTCGAATTCGGTCGGCTTGATGCTGTCGTCAACAATGCATACGGAGGCACTGGCGGCTCGACCCGGACGGCAACAGCAGCGGACTTCGCAGCCTCCTACGAGATTGCGGTTACGTCGGCCTTTTTCCTGATCCGGGAGTCGCTGCCTTTGTTGGAAGTTGCCGGGATGCGCAACCAGGGTGGCGCATCCATCGTCAACGTTGCGTCGATGTACGGAGTAGTAAGCCCGGACGTACGCATATATCAACAAGAGGCCAGCCAGAATCCCCCGTTCTACGGCGCAGCGAAGGCCGGCCTGATCCAACTCACCCGTTATCTCGCATGTGACCTCGCGGCCAAGAGGATCCGCGTGAACTCCATCAGCCCGGGCCCCTTTCCTTCAGCAGCCGCCTTGCACAGTCAACCTAAATTGCAAGAAGAGCTTGTCCGTCGAACGCCACTTGGACGAATCGGGGCTCCGGAGGAGTTAGCAGGACCCGTCGTCTTCTTGGTGTCGGATGCCGCCTCGTATATCACCGGTGCGAATCTTGCGGTGGACGGAGGATGGACCGCATGGTGAGGTTCGGTCGCGGGCTGCCGGTTGATCACGCAAATTGATCCCAGCGAATTGCAGTTCCTCGCTTGATCGCGTGAATCGCCTTGCGCCCGACCACCTCAGGGAGATGTTTGGGGGGCAAACCGCCGGCGGGGCGGATGGAACGCACATTGGTTTCGCTGACTGCTTCACCGGCAGCGATGTCGGCCACTGCGTAGAGCGAACGCCGAAACGCCATCGACTTTCGCTCGGCATCAGCAGGACCGAATCGCACGGTGCCCATGACCTGTTCGACCTCGCGGATAGAACGCACCAAGCGAGCGAACTCACCAGGCTCCAGCGAGAAGGCAGCGTCGGGTCCGCCATCGGCCCGGTCGAGGATGATGTGCTTCTCAACGATGCACGCACCGAGGGCCACAGCTGCGATTGCGGTGATGTCGGATATCGTGTGATCGCTCAACCCGATCGGTAAGGACCAACGCCGCTGCATCTCCGCGATGCTTCGAAGGTCCATTTGGTCCATCGGTGCTGGGTAGGTGCTGTTGCAACGAAGTAGTGCGACTCCCCCGCTCCCGTGCGCTTGCGCGACGGCAACGGCCTCGTCGATTTCGCCCAGCGTGGCCATGCCCGTCGACATGATGAGCGGCTTGCCGGTTGCGGCCGCGCCCGCGATCAGCGCGTGATCAATGAGCTCGAACGAGGCGATCTTGTAGACCGACACGTTCAGCGTTTCGAGAAACCCAATCGCGGTGGCATCGAACGGAGTCGAGAAGCAGTGAAGGCGCTGCCGCTCTGCTTCTGCCATCAACTCTTCGTGCCACTCCCACGGTGTCATTGCCTCCGCGTACAAGTCGTACAGCGTCCGACCAGTCCAGAGAGTTCCGGGTCCGACGACGAACTCGCCATCTCGAACGTCAATGGTCATTGTGTCCGGTCGATAGGTCTGCAGCTTGATGGCGTCGGCACCAGCTTCGGCCGCTGCTCGCACGACCGCCTTGGCCGTCTCCAGACTCCCGCCATGGTTCGCCGACAATTCGGCAATGACATAGGTGGGTTGACCTGCCCCAATGGTTCGGTCACCGATAGTTATCGAGGGTTCCGCAATCACCCCTGTCAGGATAGCTGGCGCGTCGGATCGGTGAGGTTTGTCAAGTTCTCATCGAATGTCGCGTACGCACTGAAACGCTTCCGCCGCCGCAATGCCGACCATGCTTCCGTAATGTTGCGCCGCAGCCCGCAAGGCCTCAGGTGATCGGGGGTGTGGAAACGCTCGCGCTTCGCTTTCGTACTGCTGCATCGCTTCGACCTTTGTTTCGAGCGTCGCACTAATATCCATGAAGACACTTGGACGAAAGACGGGAGCAAACTGCTGGAACGACCATTCCGACGACGATGCCACCTGGTAGCTGTACACCGCCTTTACCGGACAACTGGGCGTTGGTCGCGTGGCAGTTAACGTCGCACGAAACGTGGCCACGTGGTCCACGTTTAAGTCGCCGCCATGCTGGGTGTAGACGACGCTTGGCTGGACCTTGTCGATGAGGCCTTCGATGATCTTGGCGATGTCAAGCAAGGCGACCGTGTCGAACCGGTTGTCAGGCAGGGAAAACATTGAGAGTTCTGTGGCGCCCAATAGGTCGGCCACTGTCTGACTGCGCGCGTGCAACTGCTGAATGAGGATCTGGTCGGCCTCGTCGGGCTGCGAGTAGCGGGACGTGATTCCCTCGCCAAGAATGGAAATGTGGACAGCGTGGCCCTCGTTTGCCAACCGTCGAATTGTGCCGCCGCAGCCAAGAACCTCATCGTCAGGATGTGCAGCTATCACCAGGATCTTCATGCGGTGGTTCCTTCGATTGGCTTGATTGTCACTTGGGTCTTGAGCTTCCCGCCGTCCAGCGTGGCGGATCCGAACTCGTAGCGAAACCCGTCGTGTTCGTAGAACGCTCGTGGATAGCCCTCGGCGTCGAGCATCCGAATGAAGTCATACAGCTGGCTAAGTGATCGCACGCTTGGAAGTTGGCTGTCCTTTGGTCTGCGGCGTTTGAATAGCACTGGCTCCCCACTTTGGGGAACAGGCTGACGCTGCTCGCGAATGAGGCGCTCACTCATCTTGGCCGCTAGCAGGTTGGCGCGAAAGTAGATCTCTTCGGCACTGCCGTCGAGGTTGAGGTCTTCTTTGAGATACACCGGACCGGCGTCGACCTCCGCTGTCATCCGGAGGGCCGTCAGCTTCGTCGTTCGCTGACCAAGCAAGATCAGATTTTGGAGCGGGCTACCTCCGCGCCCATACGGGACATCGGTCATGTGGAAGCAGACACATTCGTAGTTGTCGATGAGATCGGCCGGGACAATCCACGACCAATGCAGGAAGAAGATGAATCGCGGGTTGAGCGTCCTCACGAAGTCTGCAGTGAGTTGCTCCTTGGCGTCTACAAAATGCCAGCGTCCAGGCAACTTTGAAAGGGCCACGTCGTACGCATTCCGGCTCCACGGACGGGACCCTGCTACGAGATAGGTCGTCTCACTCATTGTCTCTCGTCAGAGTTAGACGGCAAACTGCCTGTGGCTGAGTCGCGGTTGCTTCAGCAGACCAGAAGCCCGCCTTTTCAAAGGCCCGAATAGAAGCCGTGTTGGTCTGCTTTACCAGTGCGTGGAAGACAGCCACTTCGGTCGTGCGTAGCATTTCGTCGACACCGGCGCGGATGAGTGCGCTGCCAAGTCCACGTTGGCGAGCCTCGGGGCCAACGCTCACGTCAATCTCGGCTTCCGCGAGTTCATTCCAATCGAATCGAACTTGTCCAAATGGAGTACCCGTCCGATTCACGGCGACAAAGATAGCCGACCTCGGTGAGGCCAATCTTTCAGCAAACCACAGTTGATGACTCGCCCACGCGATTGGCTCAGCTGAAAACGCAGATGCTCGTACATCCTGCTCGTTTGCCCACTCCCAAATCAAGCGGCAATCATCCGCTTCGGCCCGACGCAAAATCACGGTCGCAGCCAAGAGACAAACCACGACCCTTGCCACTCCACGCCCGTCGACCAGTTGTTGTCCTCTCTGACTCATCGCGGCTCGCTGTGCTCCGTCAGCCAACAAACCGTGGAGCGCGCCACCGATCTCCGCAGTAGACAAGTCCTCAATCCTGCCGAGGCTGATGCTCACACCGCCTAGATGAAGGAAGTGCGCCACCTCCTCTTGGTTGTCGGCCAGGACGACAACGAGGCTAGGGGTGCCCATAAATGCCAATTCCCAGCTGGTCGTTCCACTGGCCGCAATGGCGACATCGGCCCAAGCCATGAGGGCGGGCATGTCGTCCGTATCAACACTCAACGAAAGCGATGCGCGAGATCTGACACCGTCGACGCGAGGAGGGGAAGCAGAAATTGGATTTCTAATCTCGGCCTCTAGATTCTGTTTATTCGGATTGGAGCCACCAACCACGATCTTCACTTCTACGTCGAGATCGTTAAGAGCTTTGGTGACCTTGCCGGTGGCGTTGTCGGGATCGGCTCCGCCGAGCGTCACGAGAACTCTGCGGGCAATGGCCGAAGTTTCGCGTTGCCGGTTTCCGAACTCAAGGAACTGTCTCCGGAGCAACACGTACCGTGTGCCCAGTAACAATCGCGTGTGCGCCGCCCGATTCTCGTACAGCCCCTCACGCGCTGAGAGATTCTGATTCAAGACGAAGTCGGCGCAGTAGTGGTCGGCATGACCGTAATCATCGATGAGCAGCAGCCGACGCCCACTACTCATGATCGTACGTTGGTATGCGGCGTCGAACTGATAGCCGTCAGCGACGATCCAGGCCGCGGCACTCGAATTTGCCAGGTCAAGTAGCTGGCGCGCGTCGGCGAGGCTGCCGGGTACTACATCAAGGTGGACGATAGGGACATCTGCTACTGCAATGCGCGCAAGCAGGGCCGCTGAACTGCGCGCTATTGCCAAGACGACATCGCCGCCGGCCGATTGCCAGCCGGCGGCGAGAGATAGACAACGCATGACGTGTCCGGTGCCGATCTGCGAATCGCCGTCGGCACGAATGACAAGTGTCTCAGGCATCGCCCCTCCATCACTCGATATCGAAACGGCCGAGATCGACCTGGTGCGCGAACGCCGGCACGGAGTTATAGACCTCGACGAACGTGCCGCTGTAGATGATGCGCCCATCGCTAACGTAGACAACCAAGTCTGCATTGCGCACCGTGGAGAGCCTGTGTGCCACTAGCACGACAGTGATCTTGCCTCGCAGCAGTTCTAGCGATTCGACAATTGAAGCTTCAGTTGTTGCATCTAACGCATTCGTCGCCTCGTCGAGAACGAGAAAACTTGGCGCCCTATACAACGCACGCGCCAAGCCCAGCCGTTGCAACTGTCCGCCAGACATTCCTTGGATCGACTCAGCAAGGTTTCTGCCCTCCAGGGCCACAGTCAACTCTGCTGCGGACAACGCGTGTCGAGCCCTGTCGAGGTCGACCTTGGAATCATCCCACTCAAGTGCGACGTTATTGAACACCGGGACACCCGCAAGGTGCGTATCTTGCGGCACGTATCCGCGGATCAAGTCCGCTTCCTCCACCCTGATGCTGCCCCGTGTTGGCTCACGCAGACCAAGACAGAGTTCTACCATCGTTGTCTTCCCCGACCCCGACGGGCCGACGATCGCATACTGAAGCCCGCTTTTGAATTCAATGCTCGCGTCAATCAACGAATCAGAATCGCCGTCGGGGTACCGGTATGACACCCGGTCGAGCGCCAGCACAACACCTCGTGCGACTCCTGTCGACGTGCTCGCCGCAGACGGCACGCGTGCACGCCCTTCGGCTTCGTCCCAGTAGTTCAAAGCCACCTCTGAGAGCGACGTGCGGCCAACAATCGCGAGCACTAACCCCTGGATTCTGTTGACGATTGGAAGCAGCCTGAAGCCGGCCGCGGCGAACACCGTCAATGCAGGAACAACCAGGTCTTGCCCCTGTATCCAATACGTCGCGAGCCCGATCACAACGAAGCCAACTGCAAGGCTCGCCTCCATGAAATACCGCGGCAGCGTCTCAAAGAACAGAAGCTTGGCTCGCGCGAGCGCATACGCCCTCCGCTGACCGGCCAATACATCCGATATCGACTCCGATGGCGACACTGACAGGACCTTTTTCAGGCTGAAACTGTCACCCAGGATCTCGTAAACCGAGTTACCTCTCTCCAAGATTGCGTGGCCGGCGCGAGCCGAGGAGAGGCTCAGCAGCTTGTGTTGCAGGATCGCGACCGAAACAAAAAATGCCGCAGCTGAAATCGCTGTCACTGGTTGAAGAACCAAGAGCACAACGAAGATCACCAACGCGCTCGCCATTTCGGCGAGAAGGGTGGAGATATAGAACATGATGCCGGATGTCAACGCCCAGGGCCCGCGGTCCACAATCGTGTAGAGGTCTGAAACCTTTAGCTTCTGCGCCGCTTCCCAATGCTGCGCGCTATACACGTCGAAGTTCTCGCTGCCCACCTTCACTTCCTCCGCCGAGAGGCGCGTCGTGATGCTCCACGAAATCGCCACGGCTGCAGCACTGCGGAGGAGGAATAGTCCGATGACCAACCCGGCGATGAGGGCGATGTGACCCGTCGACACATCGCCAGCGCTTTCCTTGCGCTCATTCAGAAGATTTGCAACAAGCACAAGCGCAGCGCCATCAAGCCCGGCGGTAAACACAAGGCCTACTACGTAGAACGTCAGTGCTCGCTTGCCGCGCTGGCTGAGACGACGCCAGCCGCGCCGTGAAATTTCTAGGATTTTCCTCACGTCACGAACTCAGCCGGGGTAGCACCACGAAGTTCACATCCGACGCACCGCAGGCGGCCGCGGCCTGCGGCCCCAACGCTGGGTCGCGTGTGTAGACCGTCTGCACGCCCATTTCGATGGGTGTGCAGAGGACGAAAATGTCGAGACTGACGAGTTCGCTATACACCCAGGTCCACATTGGGCTCCAATAACCTTCCTTAGTCCAAACTGTGGGCACCCAGAAGTTGAGGATTCGATCGGCGGCTACATCTGGATACCGAACGTCGTTGCCGTCAGTGAATCGGAAGAAGATGTACGGCTCGTCGCCCCACCTCTCGAGAGCGTCTTCGACTGCCGAAGAGTCGGGGATCAACTGTCCAGTCCTGTCATCCAACCAGGGGCGAGCAAGCGAAGTCGCGGTATCGGCAATCGCGACGGGCACCAAAGCAATCGCAGTCAGACCCACGACAGCGGCCGCCCATCGAGACCGGTGCGCGTCTAGCGACGCGAGGACACGGCCTAACGGAATGAATGACAAACAGAGAACACCACCGACCGTGCCAACGACCAACTTCGAGCCGTAGTACGAGTTGCCGGGGGCGAGGTTTTCCGGAAGCCGCTCGATGAGAAACAGCACGAACAAGCACACAACCAGCGCGACTGACGCGACAAGCCCCGCCGCCCGACTCTCGACCACAGCCACACACCAGAATGCGATGGCGATCGCTAGCAGGATCCACAAGACACTGGAGTCAACTTGTGCGTGAGCCCCGGGAAGTTTGGCGACGTCTTCGAACAGGAACCAGTTGCTGCGCAGTTTCATACCGCCACCGACAACCAAAACCATCGATAACGACACGAGAATGGCGACACGACGGTTCGTTGGTGCCGCCTTCCAAATCCAACGGTAAATCTCGATGAGCAGGATCACGGCGAGAGTGGGTGCAAGGAACGTGTACGCGCCGACCTCGACCACAACAGCACATGCGAGCAATGCAACTTTGCGCCCACCAACGGGAAGAATCGTCGCCAGCACTAACGACGCGCCAAGTACAGCCGTGCCGAAGTACAGGGTCATGAATCCGTCACGCAGCGAAGTAGACAGGACCAAGGAGTTCGTCGCGAGCACGAACGCAACGCCAACAAGTGGAAGCGCCATCCACAGACGCTTGCCGTGATCAACCACCGCAGAAATGAAACCGGTCATTGTCGCGACGACCAGGACTGAAGCCGAGAGGGCGTAGATCGACAACATTGCGAACACGTCGCCCTGTTGCAATGTGCCAGATGAGCCGTTGCCCGACGAGAACAATGCCGCGATGCCATTTGAAAGGAACGGAGTAGTCATCGTCAGCGGGCTAGGAATCGCCGCCGCCGTCGCTCTGATCTCTTCAATGGCCAGGTAATGATTGCGTCCGTCGCCGGCCATCGTGAAGGCGACCGCAAACCACGGGTCGGCGAACTTCACGGCGGCCAATGCTGCGAACGGCACCATTGCGGCTAGCCATGTCAGACGATGCATCAACGGCGTAGAAAACGGCGCGTAGCGAGCTCTACCCAGCACGAGCACCAGGGCGCTAACAAAACCTGGGGCGGCGAGCACGAGCAGGCTGCCCACCCAGTACAACCCCACCGAATTCTCTGGGAACTGCGTTGCTCGAAAACCATTTTCGATGAGTGGTTCCGTCAGCACATTTCGAAGGACCGGCCAATCGCGGACCCGCGGCATGATTGACCCCATGTAGATCGCCACCCAAACCAGGTTGACGAGCAAAGCGGCCAGCACGCCCACGCCGGAGCGGAACTGTGCAGAGCGCTGGAGCGCTGCCGCGGTGACGACTATCGAATAGACGAGCACGACCAGAGATGGTCCGCCGACATAGCCGATCAAGAGCACTGAGAGCGCGTGTGGCAAGACCTTCAGCAGGATGCGGAGCGGGGAGCTGATACTTGGCACGTGCATCCCCGGCACGGTAGCCGGTAGTAGTTCTATGCGCAGCAGACCGGCCGTACTTCTCAGTGAGAAGGCGACTCAGAGAACTCGCGGTTAGCGTTTATCAAATTTGTAGAGGGGGTTGATCATGTCGACGTACTGTTGCTCGGCCGCAAGCAAAGTCATCTCCAGAACGCAACGACTGACAGTTACTCGCTGCTCAACGTGCGGAACGTTGTGGGGGGATCATGTCGCAGCCACCACGGGACGGTACTGGGACGAGTCGTACATTCCCGATGACTTTGCTGCTGCACTACGCGCGCGCCGGATCACCCAGGCCGGATTAGTCCTCACCGCACTCAGTAGTTCTGGCGCGACCGAACCAGTACTCGACTATGGAACAGGTCAGGGCGCGTTCTTGTCCGCCGCACTGGCTAGCGGCCTCGATGCATTTGGATGCGACCTCGATCTCGGCGCACCACTCACGCTGGCACCGGCAGATGCAGATCGAGTGTTGCAGCTCAACGGACCTTGGCAAATGCCCGATGGACGCGCATGGGGAACCGTTGTGATGCTTGACGTTTTAGAACACAACCCCGACCCAGTGACGTTCATGCAGAACCTTGGTTGCGGCTTCCTGGTACTGAAGCTGCCGACGGCAACCGGGCCCGCAATCCGACTGGCGCGCCTCGCTGCCCGCTTCGGACACCCTGCCTTGCTCGAGCAGCTCTTCCTCGTCGGCGAGAACTTTCCTCACCGTTGGCTGGCGACGCGCAAAGGCGTCACACGCATCGCGACGCGCAGCGGATGGCAGGTATCGAGCCATCGGAAGCTTGTAGAAGTTGGTACTGAACTCCCAGCCCGGATGCGGGCGGCCTCATCGATGGCACCCGCGCGTTGGTTCCTGTTCGTTGCCGGCGCCGGTCTCGCAGCAATCGCTCGGTTCTGGTCTGATACGGACTTGACGGTACTCACGCGCTCCAAGAACGTGTGACCACCAGCTTTCGCAACAGTCGCAGACCTAGACCGAGACAGACGACAGGCGCGAGCAAGAAGATGTAGCCAAACCGCGACAAACCCTTGGCTGACCACCACGCCCACCAAAAGTCGAGCTCAATGGCGCGGGTGTACCAGTGGATCCGACTTTCGTACTCAGCCGGAATTGGGGTAATGCCGCCAGGCTCACCCTGCAGCCGATCAACGGTGTTGTTGAACAGATCCGGCAGGCTCCGCACATGCAGCATCAACGGTGACGACCGGGGTTGAAATTCCCACGCCAAATGTTGCTGCACACTCGTCAGTTTCCCGGGCGAATCCATGTTCTTCGTTACGTCAAAAGCATTGTCAATGTAGACGCTGTTGAAATGCATCGTGCTTCCGAGCAGACCTGGAACCAAGAACCCGATGGCGGCGGCGACCTTGACGCCACGGAACCATTCGCGGCCCGAGTCAATGACGGGCGCAATGAGCGCGACAAGAAGCGGCAGCACAGGGATGAGGTATCGCGGTCCAAACGCGTTCTCGCCCGACCAGATTTGGAATCGCGCATAGACGGCGAGGTGTGCCAGCAGAAGCGCGCCGACAAACACGGTGTAGCGCTTTTGCGCAAGAAAGGTACGACGCAGCGCAAAGAGGCTGACGATGCAGACGGGTGCGTACCACACCAGCCCTTTACCGGCGCTGAGAAATAGCCCGAACACGCCTTCGTAGATGGGCGTGGAGTACGACAGATCGGGGTATCCGTTGTCGAAGGGGCTACCGAATCGTATGTACGCGTTGACAGCGAAGAGCAACGCAGGTCCTAAGCCACCGATCGCGAACGCCAGCACTTGCTGCCGCCGACTCGGTCCGGCGTCTGTTCGATCGCGGATCAGTCCGAACAGAAGGAAGATCGGTACGAACAGCAAGGTGCTCGAACGCGTGAGCACGACTGAGCCAGCAAGCAGACCAACAAGTGCGGAATTTCGAATGGTCGGAGTGCGCCACCATAGAACTGCTGCCAACGTTGCGGCGGTAAGGACCATCGCTGTACCAGGCTCGCTGAAGTCGCTCTGCGAATGCGGCCATGCCCACGTTCCAAGGCCGAACGCGAATGCAAGTAGCGCCGACGCTCGACGCGATGCCTTCAGCAAACGGCACAGCAAAAACAGCAACCCACCAGTGATCGCAGTCATCACCGCGTTGGCAGCCAGAAAAAACAGCCTGAGCACCTCTTCCTGGCTCGCCACCGGGAAGGGGCTAGAGGCGATACGGCCAGCCAGGTAGCCAGGCAGAAAAAGCAGCAACGTGCCGATCGGAGACGCGATCGTGGGATCGCCATTCTTGTTAGCAACAGGGCTGACCACACCGTCAGTGTCTGTCCCAAGACTGAGGACCGTTGTGTGGTGAGCTAGAGCACGGGTGCCGGCCAGGTAGCCCTCGCCGTCGACAGAAACGGTATGGCCGCCCATCGTGAACCAGTAGACGCCAAGCAGCAACAGCACAATCATCAGTGCCGTATTGCGGTCTCGACGATTGAGCAGTCGCTCAGAGCTGTACGGAAATTCGGGTGCCTCGGCAGCTAATCCCGAAGCCATCTGACCATTCATGTTGGCAGCGTACGTCGCGTCAGTGGGCAGACATGGAGATTCCGCGTAAGGCGCCGGGGCTGCGTTCCTGCTCTAGAAACCACTCGTAAGTGGCTCGAATCCCCATCGCGAGGTCGGTGGACGCCGACCACCCGAGCTCGCGCAAACGCGTGACGTCGAGCACCTTGCGCGGTGAGCCGTCGGGCTTGGAGACGTCGAATTGAAGCTTGACCTCGGGATAGACGACCTCACGGACCATGTCGGCAAGATCGCGAATCGAAAGGTCGAGACCAGTGCCGACGTTGATGTGCTCATCCTCGCTGTAGTTACGTAGAAGGAAAAGGCAGGCATCTGCAAGATCGTCGACGTGCAAGAACTCACGCATCGGTTTACCCGTACCCCAGATCTCGACATGACTCGAGCCGGACAGTTTGGCATCGTGAAACTTGCGCATGAGGGCGGGAAGCACGTGACTTGAGGTCAGGTCAAAATTGTCATTAGGCCCGTACAGATTCGTCGGCATGGCCGAAACAAAGTCGCAACCGTACTGTCGACGGTAGGCCTGGCACAGCTTGATGCCTGCGATCTTTGCGATTGCGTACCACTCGTTAGTCGGCTCGAGCAGCCCCGTGAGCAGCTGCCCTTCTTTGATGGGCTGCTCGGCCGCGCGCGGGTAGATGCACGACGAGCCAAGGTAGAGCAGCTTGCGAACTCCGTACTCGTGGGCAGCGTGCACAACCGTGGCATGGATCATCATGTTGTCGTAGATGAATTCGGCAGGTCGAGTGCTGTTCGCGACGATGCCACCAACCGTGCCTGCCACCAGCAGCACGTATTCGGGGCGGTTGGATTTGAACCAATGCAACACTTCCGCCTGATCGCGCAGATCAAGTTGAGCACGCGTCGCCGTGAGGATGTTTGTGAAGCCCTCGTGTTGCAGTCGCCTGAGCAACGCTGAACCGACGAGGCCACCGTGACCGGCCACGTAGATGCGGGCATCAAGTGCGATCTCACTGGGCATGCGCTACCTCTGTCAGCCGATCTCGGAGCGAATCATCGAGGGCCACCCAACATCAAACGGCACCGGGCCATCCGACGCCCAGAAGTACAGGTTATGGCGTGAGGGGTAGACCGTTTCAAACACCGTCACGTTGGTGAAGTGCGGAGTTAAGAATCGGCGTAGATCCTCCTTGCTCTTGAACTCATACTCATGGTCATCCAACGACTTGCCGTCGGCTCGCTCAACGATCGTGTAGCCCGAGAGCACTCCTTCAGGAGTGAGCCGATCCTTCAAATCGACCATTAACTTCGCAATCTCAGTTTCGGTGAAATGCTCGATCGCTGCGTCCCACACGACGTTGTCGAACTCACCAACCGGCATGGAGCTTCGGATGTCGGCAAGGGAGAACGTGACATTTGGAGCCTTGTTGCGCTTCTTCGCAACTCTGATGGCCGCCTTATCGAAGTCCACGGCAGTGACATGGCGGCTTCGGATGCTGTAGAAGTTACGAGCGTTGTAGCCGTCCCCGCAGGCAAGTTCGAGCACGTCGCCGCCTTTGAGCGCGAGGCCCCCGAAGATTCCCCGCTCGACCCACAAAGGATTCCGGGACGAAGTGAACTGGTAGTACTGGTCGATCGAATGATCGAACCATTCAGGTTGCGGAGGGATTGCCCATTGCACTGCCAATAGCCGTTTGTGAGCCGACGCTGTCCACGCACGCGAGATGCGGCACTCCAGTTGCGAGAGCGCTGCTAATGGTCTCTTGATCGGGCGTAAACTGCTCACCACGCGTCGGAGCGGACTGTTTGCCATTTGCGAATCCTATCGAACGCTTCGTGCCGCTGACCTGAGACCGCTGGTCGGCGGCAACAAATCCTGTCAGCTTTAGAACTTGAAATAGAGGAACGGACTGAATGTGCTGGAGAGCACGTAAATTCCGACGACCGGTCCAATGATTCCAACGGTGGCCAGGCGCGTCCATCGAGCCGTTGTCGTCGTTCCTTCGGAGAGAAAGTAGCCCGGTCGAAAGCTTGCGGGCAACGCGACGACCACACACCCGACAACTAGCCATAGCAATCGTTGCGTCGTCAGCACCTCACTCACGACCTCCGGCCAAGCGAGGCCACTCGGCGTCAGCAACGACTGAATGAAGGTCAGTCCTTGCGACAGGTCGGCAGCGCGGAACATCGCCCACCCAAGACAGACCAACGCGAATGTCACAATTCGTCGAACGATGACGAACTTGTCGACCGCCAAGGAGGCAACGCCTGTCAGCCGTTCAATGATGAGGCAAGCGCCGTGGAATGCGCCCCAGAGCAGGAACGTCCAGTCCGCGCCGTGCCATAGTCCGGTGAGAAGAAACACAACTGAGAGGTTGAAGTACGTTCGACCGGTGCCAGCTCGATTGCCGCCGAGTGGGAAGTAGACGTAGTCGCGAAACCAGGTCGACAGCGAGATGTGCCACCTGCGCCAGAAGTCCGTCACCGAAACGGCGCTATAAGGCCGATTGAAGTTCTCAGGAAAGACGAATCCGAACATGCGAGCCAACCCAATTGCCATGTCGGAGTAGCCGGAGAAGTCGAAGTAGATCTGGATTGCATACGCGAGGACACCGATCCACGCCACCGAGGTAGTGACTTGGTTATCAGGAAGCCCAAAGGCCTGGTTGGCGATGGCACTGACTTGGTCGGCAATGAGCACCTTCTTCGCCAGTCCCCAGAAAAACCGTGGGGCCCCCACAGCAAAATCGTTGAGACGCTGGCGGGGCACACTCAGCAGATGATCCTCAATGTCGGCGTAGCGCACGATGGGTCCAGCGATGAGATGCGGAAATAGCAGGATGTAGGCCGCGAAGTCGACCAGCTTCTCGGCTGGGTCGGCGGTGCCTCGCCAACAGTCGACGACGTAGCTGATGCACTGGAACGTGAAGAAGCTGATCGCAATCGGCAACACCAAGCGCAACGACCAACTGGCTTCAAGGCCGACCGACCGAACCAGCCGCTCGGTTTGTTCGATCGCGAACCCCGCGTACTTCCACACGGCCAACGACGCAATATTGGCCCCGACGATCGCGCGTAGGAGCCACCGACCGGCATTGGGTCGGCTCACTCGCAGTGCGACCAGCGATCGGCCAGCGAAGTAGTTGGCGACAATCGTGGCCGCCAACAAGATGATGAGCGCGCCGCCCGCCCACATGTAGAAAACGGTGCCGGCCACGCAGATCAGCAAATTTCGGCGTCGCCAGCCACCAACCCAATACAGAGTCAGAACGATCGGGAGAAAGAAATAGACGAAGACCGGATCAGAGAAAACCACCGTTAGCTCCTCTGGCTGAGGTTGTCGCGAAGCAGGTCAAGGAAGTCGCGAGAACCAATTTCATTCTCCAACCGCCACGACAAACCGCGCTCGACGCTCATGATCCACACGCGATCGGCGGCTTCAATCTGTTGCACGTACCGCGTCGCGTCGAACTCAGTCAGCGCGATCACCGTCAGATCTTCGAAGAATGGAACCAGCTGGTCCAGAGCGGCGATCCCGAACGAGTCGTAGAACATGAGCGTTCGGCCTTCTATCAATCTCCCCTCCGGTGCCTCGTTGATGAAGTGTTGGTTGAGCGTGCTCGCGCTACCACTGACCTGCTCAACCGCCACCCGCGCGACATCTGAACGCACGACTTGATAGAGCGGCGCGTCGTCCTCCTTGGACATGCCCTGCATTCCAGCGAGATCCCCGACATACCGAGTACGCCCCGCGTAAATCACTTCGTCGTCCCTCCACAATCCGGGTGCTAGATAGTCGACCATCGCCTGCACTGCTACCAGCGAGCCAGCAGTATCCCAATGCGTGTCCTGGCGGAAGTAGAGCGGTTCGCGGCTGCGCGTGCTCGCTGCAACCAACGCGGATCGCAAGTCCACGTAACCGTCGATACCTGCGTTAGCGAGATCAGACCAAAGGGCCCCGGTGTAGACGTCGAAACACTCGCGTTTGGACAGGTCATCCGGTAGCAGTTCCGGGTGTACCGAGCTTTTGTCGGGCGCAACCATCGTCAGCACCTCGCGCCCAGACTCCTTAAGAATCCTTGCCAGTTCGGCCAAGTTGGCGACAGTCGACTCAGGCGGAGCGTGCGGCCCACAGGCGTTATCGATTGCATCCGCGAGGAATAGAAAGCCATCCGCGCCGCGGATGACTCGTGGTGTCGCCGCTCCGCCAAACGCGGGATCCTCGCGAAAGAGGTTTTCATCAACCCAGGCGTCGGCGCGGATTGCACTCGTTTTCAACGGCAAACGGTCGGCGATGTAATCACCGAACGCGGCAAAGTAATCCCATCCAGCATCGCGACCCGCGTATGGCGTGGGTGTGCGATTCTCGGTGGTCTCCCTTGGACCGCGCGCGACAAGAACAAGTATCGGAGCGAAGAGCACCAGCACCGCCATAATGCTGGTCGGCCACCACAGTGCCGGTGCATCGGTCGGGCGGTGCTCGTTTTTCATTTCAAGTTCCCAACATTGCTGATCAAGGGGTAGAGGCGCAATTTTGAACGGAAGTCGGATTCGGCGATGGAGATCTGCCAAGCCGGAAACGAATCGGTTCGAGAACCAGGAGGCACGTGGCCACGGAGCCAGTGATGGCCACGCCCGCGAACAGCAGTGGCATTCGGCTTGTCAGCAACACAGTGATCGCGAGACATGAGACCATTGTGGCGCCAGCCACCGCTGTGAGTCTGGCCAACGGAGCATATGAGGCCGATTGCAGAAAGAGGCGAAGCATCTTCACCGAACTGAATTTTGATTTTCCCGCTTGTCGACTTTGGAGTTCGAACGTGACTCGCCCCGTTCTCGCAGGAATAGTCGGGAGAATGACGCGCATGATCGGCGTCTCGCCTGGAAGCACATTTAAGCGATCGAGCACCGAGCGACGAATGACCCTGAAATCGTTCGCGCGAGGCTCGACCTGGAGCCCGTAGAGGTGTTTGCATAGGACGAAGTACAGCGATGACGTCATGCGCTTCAGGGCTCCGATGCTTCGGGACTCCGAACGAATTCCGTACACGATGTCAAGGTCAGCTTCGAGTAGGTGTTGCACGAGCGTTCGGGCGATCTCGGGTGGGTGCTGCATGTCGCCGTCCATGGTCAGGACTAGTTTCCCCCGCGCTTCCTGCAGCCCGGTCCAGAGTGCCTCGGCGTGTCCACGGTTCGTCGCGAGGGAGATAACCCTGACGTAAGGAAGTTTCAGGTCGTTGACCTGAGCGACCGTCGAATCGGTACTGCCGTCGTCCGCGATGACGATCTCGAACGAGAGACCAAGCGGCTCGAACTCGCGCCCGAGTGCGGGAATCATCACACTCACGATTTCTTCTTCGTTGAACATGGGAACAACGATCGAGATGATGATCGATTCGGACGAAACCTCCGAAGGGCCCAGAGCAGAATCGGATGGCTCAGAACGCATTCTTGATCTCATCGCAGGAGCTCAAATATACAGACGCACCCGGTTCCGTCAGCAGGCAAAGTGTTGGCTCACGGGCGTCGAGCGTCCGGTACGGCTGAACATGCCAGTTGGAATAGCCGAGGGTGCTGATTTGCACGAGGGCTTCCTGAAGCGGGTCTGTTGGTGCCGCCTCGCCTGGTTCGAGAAAGAACGAAACGTTGCGATGGTCGTACGCGAGGAATTGAATCAGCGCAGCGGTGAACTCGTATACGGCGGGAGAGGACGTGACAATAACCTGCGTGTATCCACCGGTTGTGATGTAACCAGAGACTTGGTCCACTGTCTGTTCCCACGCGTCAGAACTCCTCTCTCGCTCGCGGCTGGCAGCGGCGAGGGATTCGATGTTCCTCGGCACGTTCGTGATCTGCGACGAAACGACGATGAGCGCTGCAAGAAGGGCGAGAGAGCCACGGCGACCAGTCAGTGCGAGGGATCTCGCCAGCCGAACTCCGGCCGAGATTCCTCCTGCGGCGAGTAGCGCAGCCGTGACGGCCTCAATGACAACGAAGTATCGACGCGGCGAGAGAACCTGGCCTCGGTAGACGACGAAATCAAGGACGGCCGAGGCGAGCAGAAGACCCGCGAGGCATGCGGTTCGCCGCCGCCCGGACGGGTCGGTTAGGAAGAGCAGTATCAGAATGCTGATGGCGGACCAGATGAACCAGTTCTGATGCAGGGCGTCCCACAACGAGGTGACGAAATCGAAGGTTGTGGCAGGGCGGCCATAAACATCCACACCCACTTTGCGTACGGCAAGGTACGTTCCAATGAAAATCCAAGCCGTCCAGCTCAATACCACTGACAGGCCGATGATCGAGGTTCTGCGCCGTCGAAGTGGCAACCCGTTGGTCAAGAGCACGAGTGCGACGGGCAGAGCGGCAATGACCCCGTTCTCCTTTGATCCTGCGGCGATGAATACTCCGATGAGCAGGAGGAAGAAGGTCTTCGGTAGCGGTGGGCTCGGAGAGCCGATGATTCTCGCGGTGCATAGCCAGGTGATTGCCAGGCCCAAAATGAGCAGTAGCTCAGATGGGCCAAGACGGGTGACGATGTCTTGCCATGCCGACAGGCTGAAGAACATCAGCGGAAGCAGAACCTGCATCGGAAAGGTCGGCTCGTAGGCAGGAAACACGAGCTGGACCATGCGGATGACCAGAGTCGCAAGGAGTAAGCAGACGACGATCGTGATGACAATTCGAATGAAGTACCTGCTCCCCCCCTGATTTCCGAGGACTTCTGGACTAAGAACGCGGAGGAAGTAATACAGGGGCCGATACCGGGTTGAGGTTCCCCAACTGCCGACCTCAGTCTGGTCGAAGAGCGTGCGAAACACCCCAAGTAAGCCATCAGTAGTACGCCCGAAACGCACGAACTCATGGTCATCGATCGGACTAAGACCTGAGCGAAGAAGAGGGCGGCAGACATAGACCGCCATTACGGAGAAGGTCACCCACGCCAGCGCCCTCCGCAGCAACCGGTGGTCAATTGCCATCGACGGCTTGAACATGGGCCGACGCTACACGCTGGCTTGACCCCGACCCAGTGTGCCCTCACGTGCATCAAGCGCTGGTTCGATCTCGCACCAGCTGGAGATATTCGCCGGACGATCGATTCGAACAAGTGGGCGAAGGTTCGCTGCCGCCGGTGTAGCGCGTTCTAAAACTTCAGCCTCTTGGGCGACCAAGCCATTTGCGCTTCTTCGCAGTCTCGGCCCGCTGGTCTGCCAGCACGTTCTCGAGCGCCTTCGCGTAGGTCTCGGCCGCATCGAAGGAAACGCGTAGCTCCGCTGCTTCCTTAGCCAGATCGACCATCCGCGCCGGACCCCACTTATCGAAAACGTTCGCAGGCACCGTCAACAATACGGCAATGTCCTCAAGGTCGTCACGTACATAGAAGCGATTCAGCCCGTCGAACAGCGTGAAGCGGTAGCCGGCATCGAGCACTAGGTGCTCCCAGAGATGCGCCGTACTCAAAGGCGAATTTGGTTCGGTGGATTCAACGACCAACACCCATGGACGGTGCGTTCGTAACTCGGCACCGGTCAGCACATCGAATTCCATGCCTTCAACGTCGATCTTCACTAGGTGGACGTCGCCTGGCTGAAACTTGCCAAGCAACGAATCCAGCGTGATCATCGGGGCCTCGAACGAGCCGAACACTTCACCTTTCGCGACATACCTAGCTGCAACGTCTGCATCAGATGTCGTGGCCCCGCGATTGTCTACGGGAGCTTCGAAGAGCATCACCGACCCCATCGACGCTCCGACCGCCGCCTGCACTGTTTCGTCCTCGGGACGCTCTGCGCGCAACATTTCCACTTCCGTCTGCATTGGTTCGACATTGATGCCGCGCCATCCGCGCAGATACAGCGCATATGTCACATTCTCGAGAGTCGGGTGCCCTGCTCCGATATCGATAAAGCGACCGCGTGGAACAATCGGAACGAGGCGAGACAACACGACATCTTCCATGTTCTGCGCGTACGACACGAACTCTGGCTCGCTCACATCTCAAGTGTAGTATTCGGGTTCCGAAACGACCGACGAGGACATCGCCTTGGACCGACCGCTTGATTCGCTAGACGACGCTGAAGTGTGGGCGCGAATCGCAACCATCGAACACTGGTATCACCCAGTCGAGTTGCGACCAGGACTAGTTACGCCGGGCAAAAACGCCGCGAGCGACATACTCGCGTTGCTCGACCTACCGACGGACTGCACCGGCTTACGTGTGCTCGATCTTGGGGCACGCGACGGATACTTCACTTTCGAACTCGAGCGCAGGGGCGCCGAGGTGACGGCGATCGACTACCTACCCGATACCACAACCGGGTTTCGCGTGTGCGCCGATCTGCTCGGCTCGAAAGC
>Ga0163152_10002096_pt1 | contig 29423 bp, 26 predicted proteins | sample OliLakLV19MP8IB2_FD_148635 | JGI IMG/M metagenome (GOLD analysis project Ga0163152, IMG submission 148635) | Freshwater microbial mat bacterial communities from Lake Vanda, McMurdo Dry Valleys, Antarctica - Oligotrophic Lake LV.19.MP8.IB-2 | ecosystem: Environmental > Aquatic > Freshwater >...
CGTGGAAATCGATGTCGTGGCGATCAAACCGGGGCTCTGACCGGGTGGCGGGGCCCTGGGGCGCTGCGTGGGGTCGCCCTGGGTGCCGGGGTCAGCGGGATCGCCTTGAGCGCCGGTGACATCGGGGATGACCCGACTCCTGCAGAAGATGAGGCCGACCTGAGTGATTCACAGTTGAGACACGTCGCTAGCCCCGCTACAATCATCGGCTTGTGAATTCCAAAGGGAGCGAACGAGTCCTGGTGGGCTCCGAGGACTTCAAATCCTTCTGCCGGGCGCTAATCACGTCCGGGGTGGGTTCGATTCCCACACGTTCCCGCCAGCTGCTTCGGGGCGTGTCGGGACAAATGCTCTTGTCCGCCGTTCTGGCAGGACTTTTCGTCGCGACGGCCTGGTCAGCTCCGACTGAGATGCCGGCCAACCCGACAGACGGGGTTGTGGTGCCTGATACGACGCAGGTTACGGCAGTGCCTGACACGACGCAAATTACGACGGTGCCCGACACATCGCGGGTGGGTTCGACAGATGGTGATCCACTCGATCCAGTGGCTCCGATTGCCGGCGAAAGATTTGATCCTCCCAGATTGCGTCAGATCGAAAAACGGCCGAGCGTGGCCTGGACGACGAGCAAGTCCGGGCTCGTGCCGGGTTGGGGACAGTTGACGAACAAGAAGCCGCTCAAGGCAGGTCTGTTCTTCGGGGCCTGGGCGTTTTTCGCGGGACAAGCGCTGGCCGCTGAGCAGGATCGAAAAAGCGCACAACAGGCATTTGATCAATCCGGCGCGTTGGCAGACATGAATTCGGTGAACGCCGCGGTTGATCACCGAAACTCTCGGCTCTGGTGGATGGGCGGCGTGGCTCTCTTCTCGATGCTTGATGCCTACGTCGACGTTCATTTTTGGGACTTCGAGAAACAGTGGAGCGCCCGGGTCGGGCCGACCGCGCAAGGCGGCGCGGCGCTGGCCCTGGGGGTACGATTCGAGTAGCTCCGGCGCCGGTTGGCGCGGTGCCGGTTGCGCGGTGCCGGGTGGATGGCGCCGGTAGGTGAAGATTGCCACCTGGGTAAGTCTCTGGTCCGTACTGGTGTCAGTCGGGCGGAGTGCGGGTCGACTTTTGGAATTCTGAAAACAGAATAGAGTCTGGAGATACATGGACCGTCACGTTCGCAATTTCTGCATCATCGCCCACGTCGACCATGGCAAATCGACCCTGGCCGACCGACTGCTCGAAATCACCGGCACGGTCGACAAGCGGGCGATGAAAGAGCAGGTGCTCGACACGATGGACCTTGAGCGGGAAAAGGGGATCACGATCAAATCCCACCCCGTGACCATGGAGTACCAGGCGGCGGACGGTCAGCGGTACCGGCTGAATCTCATCGACACGCCAGGTCACGTCGATTTCAGCTACGAAGTCAGCCGTTCGCTGGCGGCGTGTGAAGGGGCGATCCTGGTGGTCGACGCCGCGCAGGGGATACAGGCCCAGACGCTCTCGAATTTTCTCCTCGCCCGGTCGGGGGGGCTGACGATCATCCCCGTGTTGAACAAGATCGACCTGCCTGGTGCCTATCCGGACAAGGTTGCCGAGGAACTGGCGAACCTGTTGGAGGTCGAGCCGGAGTCGGTGATTCGCATCAGCGCCAAGACCGGCCTCGGTGTGGCGGAGGTCCTTGAGCGCGTGGTTGACGTGGTGCCTCCACCAAGGGGGCATGCTTCCGGGTCCGGTCGATCGCTGATCTTCGATTCGATCTTCGACCAGTATCGTGGTGTGGTCGTCTATGTGCGCGTCGTTGATGGCGTTCTCAAGGCCGGAACGAAGATCACGATGATGGCCACCGGGACGATGGTCGAGATCCTGGAGGTCGGCGTGTTCAAGCCGGCCTGGTCCGCCAGGCCGGTGCTGCACGCCGGCGATGTGGGCTACGTGGTGGCCAATATCAAGAACGTGGCCGAGGCGCGGGTCGGCGACACCATCACGACAACGGAGAATCCGGCAACCGAGCCACTGCCCGGCTACCGTCCCATGAAGCCGATGGTCTTTTCGGGGCTCTATCCGATTGCCACCGAAGACTACGAGAATTTGAAGGAAGCGCTGGGAAAACTCTCCCTGAACGATGCCGCGCTGACTTTTGAGCCGGAAACGTCGGTGGCGCTCGGATTCGGCTACCGCTGCGGGTTCCTTGGACCGCTTCACCTTGAGATCATCAAGGAGCGGCTGGAGCGCGAATACAATATGGAGATCATCGCGACGGTGCCGAACGTGCGCTACGAGATCATGGACACCCGAGGAGAAATCTTCTACGTGGAGAGCCCCGTGGCCATGCCCGAGCCGCACCTGATCGAGGAAATCTCTGAACCGTTCGTCAAGGTGACTGTCCTGACGCCCAACGAGTATGTCGGCAACATTATGCAACTTACCCAGGACCGGCGCGGTATTTTCAAGGAGATGGAATACCTGGACACGACCCGGGTGCGGCTGGTTTACGACGTGCCGCTGACCGAGATCATTCTGGACTTTTACGACCGTCTCAAATCGCTCTCGCGCGGTTATGCGACAATGGATTACGAGTACATGGGCTACAAACCATCGGAGGTCGTGAGGCTGGATATCCGGCTGAATGATGAGCCGGTGGACGCCCTTTCCGTGATCGTTCACAAGGACAAAGCATACGAATGGGGCCGGGCAGTCGCCGCGAAGTTAAAGGAATTGATACCAAAACAGATGTTCCAAATCGCCATCCAGGCAGCCATCGGCAGCAAGATTGTGGCCCGGGAGACGATCGGAGCGGTTCGAAAGAATGTCACCGCCAAGTGTTACGGCGGTGATATCACCCGCAAGCGCAAGCTCCTGGAGAAGCAGAAGGAGGGGAAGAAACGCATGAAGCAGTTGGGAACAGTTCAGGTGCCGCAGGAGGCTTTTCTTGCCCTCTTGAAGGCTGATCGGGGTTAGGGGGCGCGACCCCGGTCCGCCTTCAAGAGGTGGAACTTCAGGAGGCAGATCGGGAACGCGGGTAAATACTCATGGCCGACCGTACGAATCGGCCGAGCGCAATGTACGAATCGGCCAAGCGCAAAGTGTACGAATCGGCCGAGCGCACGAATCGGCCGACCGCAAAGGGGTACGAATCCACCCCCCGCGTTGATCGGGGTCTGAACGCATCACCCTGTGTATTCGGAGGCCATGAAATCCCACATGAATGCTCGCGCTGAAGGTCGGACCATCGAGCGTCCCAGCCGGAAATCAGTGGTTCGGGAATACGCCGAAGCGCTCTTTTTCGCCATCATCCTCACGATTTTCATCCGGACATTTGTGATCCAGGCCTTTCGAATTCCGTCGGGCTCGATGGAAAATACACTGCTGGTCGGGGACTACCTTTTCGTAAACAAGTTTCTGTACGGTGCAAAGGTTCCGTTTTCCAGCTGGAGTCTGCCGGCAGTCCGGCAGCCGAGGCGGGGCGACGTCATCGTGTTCAAGTTTCCAGAAGACACCAAGAAGGACTTCATCAAGCGTTGTATCGGCACGCCGGGTGACAAGGTAGAGATTCGGGACAAGGTTGTTTACGTTAATGACCAGCCGATTGACGAGCCATACGTCAAGCTCGATGACGCACGGATCCTGCCTCGAAGCTATTCCAGCCAGGGAATCTTCCCGGCCCGTGGGGGGAACAAGGACAATTACGGGCCGATCACCGTCCCGCCGAATCACCTGTTCATGATGGGTGACAACCGTGATCACTCCGATGACAGCCGCTACTGGGGCTTCATGAACACCGATCTGATCAAGGGAAAGGCGATTTTCATCTACTTCTCACTGGACCAGGACAAGAAACTGGCCGGCATGATTCCAATGCCACGGCTGGACCGTGTCGGGGATATGATCCGGTAGGCCGTCGCCGGGAAGGAGTGTCCCGGAGTTCGGTGGTTGACAGTCCGGTTGTCGTGCCGCGGGCACGGAGGCGTCGGCAGGGGAACCACACGCCTGTCGCAGCCCGAAGACTCCAGATCAGCAGTTTTCATTCCCACCATCGCGATTGAAGCCGCTCTGGGTGTGTCTGACTGCCCTTGTCATCGAGATGGGACTTTCGCTCCTGGTGGCGGCCGACGCCCAGCTGGGGCTTCCGCCCAGGCTGGCGTCCCGCGCGGAGCGTGCCATCGTTCGATCGCCCCGCACTGCGATATCCGCGACTCCCATCCTGATCATCGTGGCATGGAACTCTTCGACGACGACGATTGCCACCATTGCGCCAGAGCCATCCCCCCTCACACCCTCGCGCAGTTTCTAGACACACCAGTGCTGACGCTCCCGGACTCGGTTGCGGGCCTGATGTTGTCGGTGAGTTTGGCGCAACGGTGCGGCCGGGTGCTGTCGGTCAGTTGGAGCCTGCTGGTTGGTGGGTGCTTTCGGTCAGTCGGGCAATTTCACCCGGCCGGGTGTTCGGCGCGACTTCCCACCGCCTCCGTTCTCAACTCGGCCTGGACCGAGTTCGTCAGGTGTTGATGAGGTCGCTGGTTTGTCGTCGACATCACACTCCCGGTTGCCATTCCGGTAGTCATCCTCATGGTTATCCCGGTGGTCAACCCGGTCGCCATCCCGATGGTTATCCCGATCGTCAACCCGGTCGCCATCCCGGTGGTCAACCCGGTGGTCAACCGGGATCGTCGGACTGCGGGTAAAGCTGACTTCGGACTCCCAGGCGTTGTGAACTCGGCATCGAAGCGCAAGATTTACGGCGGTGGTGGCCCCGCCGCTGGCCCATGGGACGATATGATGATATTCAAGGGCGCCGCGGCGGTCGCATCGTACTCCGTCCTCGCCGACAAAGGCGCACTGGCCATCATCTCGATACCAGACTTCGCGGCGGATGGCGGCGGAAATGTCTCGAGATGCTCGATCCAAGGCATCACCATCAGACCCGGAAGCAGTCTGAATGACAGTTGCCGCCGCCTGTACCGATTCCCGATTTCGCTCCACCGCCCCGCGGACGCCAATTGCGGGATTCGGGCGGGCCATCAACCGGGCGAACTTTCGCTGTTCGAGTCGATCGAGAAGGACGCCGAGCGCCCGGTCGAGGATCTTGGCCGGATCACCATCGGGAACCTGATGTCGCAACAGTTCCCGCGCCTGTTCCAGCTTCAACCTTGTCTCAGACGAAATCGTCAAATGAAGTCGATAGTACGGGACCTCCTCGCCGGGTATCCCGGAACCGGCTGCCCCGCCAGCCGTAGCCCCGCCGCCAGCGGCACCGCCTACGCTGCCGCCAGCCGCACCGCCTACGCTGCCGCCAGCCGCACCGCCACCGCCGCTCGCAGCGACGCCGGCAACTGCACCGTACCCACCGCCCGCACATGCGCCACGACCGTCCGCTTGGAGGGTCCCGAGATCGCCAGCGCTGCGCTCCATCTCGGCAGGTGACCACCAGATGTGATGCGGTGACGCCTTATGCAGGTCCGGAGCGTTCGACGCTGGCCTCAGGGTATGGTCGCTGAATTCCAACGAACTGGCGACGGACGTGATGCAACCCGTCATGCTACGAATCGCATCGCCGGGATTGCCCGGTGGGGGTACGACATCAAATCGCGCGCGCGGTCGGGAAGTGGGTCCGCATCGAAAAGGGGCGACCAGGTCCTCGACTTCGCGCCGACTCCGATGACATGCCGCATCGAGGAGTCCGCGATGATTGTCCGTGGTGAGGTGGGGCCGCAGCAGGGACAGGGCGGTCAGATGAATCGAGCCGTCGGCCACTCGCGCGAGAACGGCAGGAAATCGGCGCACAACGCGGGCTGCCTCAATCCGGAGATAGGCCGCCTGCTCCGAGAAGTGGAGTCCTCTCGTGCAGTAATTGAAGAGCGAGGAGTATCCCTGGGCGATGTAGAGGCGTCGACCGTCCAGGACTGCCAGATGCGCCAGCAACTGCGTCGTCGATCGGCGTTCCTTGACCACCATGCTCCTCAATCGCTTGAGGAGATCCCGATCATCGAGTGACTCGATCTCGCGAACGAAATCGATGGCTCGTGATTCTCGCTCGTTTTGTCGGCGAACTGCCTCGTCCGAGGAATCGTGTTCGTCCAGTTTCTGAGTCAACCCGTGTGTCGACACGAAGGGAATCCCGCTCGAACTGATCATGTTGTCTCGATCCTTGTCCGGGGGATATCGTTTCGGCGCCGGGCGGGGGCGCCGTGGACCGCGATCGCGAGGCGCGGCGCGCTGCCGCCTTCATCATGGATGGCCCGAGGGCCGAGGTGTCAACGGAAAAGTGCAGAGTCAGCGAAAATGGCGATCGAATTCGGTGAGTCGTCGCAGAGGTCGCGGTACTATTTGAGCATCAGGCCCCCTCAACTCGGTCCAGGCCGAGTCAGGTAGTCGGACCACGAACTACCGGGTCACGAGCGACCGGATCACCGTCCAGAGGATGACCCGCCACCGAAATTCCGTCCCCTGAACAGGCTAGCTGCCGGAGAATTCCGTCCCCCGGAACAGACTTTCCCCCCTGAGCAGACCGGCTCCCGGAGAATACCGACTCCCGATCATCAGTACGTCCTGGCTGCCAGTCGTCGGGACCGGGTTGTTCGTCCACAGAACTGGCATACTTTCGATTCATGACACTTCACCACGGGGCTGCGAGCAAGTCCCATCAAGGGCCGGCGATGGCCACGCCCAAGAACGCCACGGCCTGCTATGTACACACGCCGTTCTGTGCGATCAAGTGCTCCTACTGCAATTTCTTTTCCGGTGTTCGGCAGGTGGGGGAGTTCGAGCTCTGGTTTGAGGGCCTGAGCGCCGAACTGGCGCATCACGCCCGGCTCGGACGGCTGGCCAGCCGTCAGTTCGATACACTCTATCTCGGGGGCGGGACGCCAACGGCCCTCGCGGCAACCGAACTTGCGCAACTCTTCCAATTGCTTCACGAGCATTTGGTGATCACCCCAACGGCGGAAATCACTTCGGAGGCAAACCCTGAGAGCCTGACGCCGGAGCAGGCGGTCGTGCTGCGGGAATTAGGCGTCAACCGGATTTCAATGGGCGCCCAGTCGTTCCATGATGACGAGTTGAAGCGTCTGAACCGCCCCCACGACGTGGCAGCTATCGGCCGGGCCGTCGCCGCTGCCCGGGGGGCCGGCTTCGACAACCTGAGTCTCGACCTGATCTATGGCCTTCCCGCACAAACCATCGAGCACTGGCAGACGAGCGTGAATCGAGCTCTCGATCTGGCGCCCGATCATCTCTCCCTCTACTGTCTGATCCTCGAGCCGGCGACCCCGCTGACTGCCGATGTAAACGCCGGCCGCCAGCCCCGGCCGAATGATGACCGGCAGCGCGATATGTTCGACTGGACAGTGGCGCACCTCACGGACGCCGGATACGACTTCTATGAACTGTCGAATTTCGCCCGGCCCGGTCGGCGATCCGAGCACAATTTGCGCTACTGGCTGGGTCAGCCCTGGCTCGGTCTTGGCCCGTCGGCGCATTCGTTTCTGGACGGATCGCGAGGGGCCAATCCGGCCAACCTCGATCTCTACCGGCGTCGATTCACCGCTGTGGAACCAGTCGACCCGTTTCGCCCGGTCGCGCCGGCCGACCTGATTTTCGAGCGGATATTCATGAATCTTCGGTTGATCCACGGGATGGATCTGGCGTCGTTTAGGGCCGAATTCGGCCGATCGCTGGACGATTTCTACCCCGGCGTCGCGGCGCGACTGATCGATTCCGGACTCCTCATCGAGCGCGATGGCTACCTCTGCCTGACTCCGGGGGCGTGGTTCATCTCAGACGGCGTCTTTTCAGAATTTGTCCCATGACGAGTCCGTCGCCTGGCCCCTCGCCGTTCCGGGTCGACGCCAAACAAACCAGCTCACCCGCGAGTGACGGCAGCCGAACCAGCCTGACCGCGACCGTGGCCGGACAAACGAGATCTCCGGCCGCCGGCGCCGATCGACTGACACAGCTTACCGACTGGCTTTATCGGCATCGGGGCGAGACGGCCGTTCCTTTTGCCATTGTGCTGCTCGTGGCGGCGCGGCCGACGGTGGGGCGACTACTTCTTGGCCTTCCCCTCATCATACTTGGTGAGACGCTTTGACTTTGGGCGGCCAGCCACATTGGGAGTCATGCCAGGGGTCGAACTGTCCGGGCAGCGCGACGGGTCATCAGTGGGCCGTATGCGCTCATTCCACACCCGCTCTACGCTGGCAACGCACTTGTCTGCGTCGGACTGCTGATCCTGGCCAGGGCCGCCGAACCATGGTTCACGGTGCTGGTGAGCAGCGCCTTCTCCATACAGTACGGGCTGTTCATCCGACAGGAAGAGGCTGTCCTCCGACGACAGGACGAGGCTGTCCTCCAAAATGTCGCCACATCCGGATTGAGCGCCACCCACCACGAACCTGGAATCACTACCCCCGGACCGACCGCCCCCCGCCGCGCATGGCCCACCGTCACGAATCAGCCCGGTCACACACAATTCCCAATCGCCGACCGGCGGCCGGATTCATCCGTTACGTTGTATCAACCCTGGTTGAGCCAGGCCGGTTTTGAATTGGAATGGCCAACCATGCGTACCATTCTGGCACTGCTGCTGGCCATACTTGGGTTGGCCTTGGCCCGCAGTTATCAATAATCGAACCCATCACGGTTCAGAATGGGCCGGGCGGCGCCAAGCGCCGCAATCTCAAATCATTACAGGCTCCGGGCCCGCCAGGTCCGCTTGTTCCATTGGTCACTAATCAATATAATCGTGCGCGATCACTTCTGTGACGATACGGTTGTGCTTGTCGGGTAGGGCCGTGCCTGTTGGGTGTGGTCGTTCACCAGCCCACCGTGCATGTCCTGATCCCGCCGCAACTGTTGCGGGCTGTGTCAACTGCAGTAAGTGCTGTCGACAGACAAGGAAACAAGCTAATGGCGAATTACAGGCTTGACGAGACGCCGGCGACGGACGAGGAGAAGCTCGAAACGGAAGTCGGCTCGCGCCTGCTCGTTACCAAACTGGATTTCGCGCTGAACTGGGCCCGCCGGAACAGTCTGTGGCCGATGCCAATGGGCATCTCCTGTTGCGCCATCGAGATGATGGCCACGGCGGCGGCACGTTATGACATCGCCCGCTTCGGGTCGGAGGTGCTTCGCTTCTCGCCGCGACAGGCTGACCTCATGATCACGGCCGGCACGCTCACCAAGAAGATGGCGCCGGTGGTCCGGCGCATTTATGACCAGATGCCGGAGCCCAAGTGGGTGATCGCGATGGGGACATGCCTCTGCACCGGTGGCATGTACCACACCTACGCCGTCGTTCAGGGCCTTCAGGAAATCGTCCCCGTCGATTGCTACATCCCGGGCTGTCCTCCTCGACCGGAAAATCTGCTGTCGGCACTGCAGCACATTCAGAAGCTGATCACCGGGGGAAACAAGCATCACGACCGCCGCGTCGAGACGCAGGCCGAATGGAGCCTGGACCAACTTTTCTACGACAAGCTGGCGCGACTTCACGCCGATCAGCCCGGCGTGTCCAATATCCACGAGCGCCCAACCCTGACCGGGCCCCGTTCGGCTTCGCAGTCGGAGATCGTGGGACCACCGGCCATGGCGCCATCGGCCACGGCGCCATCAGCCATGCCACCATCGGCCACGGCGCACTCAGCCATGCCGCCACCGGCCGTCGTGAAACCCGGAGCCTGATCCCGTGACCGTGACGGAGAAAGACCTGCCGACCAGCGGCCGGACGGACGGTGGCGGGTCGGCACTCCCGTCGGCTGATGCCGTCCGAACGGGCCTGACGGCGACGGCACCCATTCATGCCGCGATGCCCGGCTCTCGTCATCAGACCATGACGGTCAACATGGGGCCGCAGCACCCGTCGACGCACGGCGTGCTTCGGATAAATCTGGAATTGGACGGCGAGATTGTCGTTCGTGCCGTGCCGGTCTGCGGCTACCTGCATCGCGGGTACGAAAAAATCGCCGAGTCGAAGACGTTTCACCAGTACATTCCGTACACTGACCGGCTCGACTACCTGGCGCCCCTCTCGAACAACGTGGCCTACATCCTCGCGGTCGAAAAACTGCTCGGTATCGAGGCGCCGGTCCGTGCACAGTGGATTCGCGTGATGGTCTGCGAGCTGGCCCGCATCTCGGCCCATCTCCTCGGTGTCGGCACCTGGGCGCTCGACCTCGGCGCGCAGTCGATGTTCTTCTACACGTTCCGCGAGCGCGAGGCGATCTACAACCTGTACGAGAAGCTGACCGGGGCGCGGATGACCACGTCATTCACACGCATCGGCGGCATCATGGCCGATCTACCGGACGGCTTTCTCGATGACATGGCCGGCTTCATCAAGCAGATGAAGAAAAAAATCGACGACTACGAGCGGCTTCTCACCAAGAACCGCATTTGGATCCGCCGCACCCGGGACATCGGCATCATCGGTCCGGCCGAGGCGATCAACATCGGCCTGACCGGCCCGGCGCTCCGCGGTTCGGGCGTCGACTGGGATCTTCGCCGTGACCGGCCATATCTCGTCTATCCCGAGATCGAATTCGATGTTGTCGTCGGCCGGGCGGGCGATGTCTACGACCGATATCTCATGCGCATCGGCGAAATGCGGCAGAGCCTGCGAATTCTGGAGCAGGTGGCCCGAATGATTCCGGACGGGCCGGTCAACATTGCCGACCCGCGCATCTCGTACCCGCCAAAGGATCGCGTTTACTCCTCGATGGAGGAGCTGATCTACCACTTCAAGATTGCCGCCGAGGGGATCCGCGCGCCGGCGGGCGAGGTGTATCACGCCATCGAGAATCCGAAGGGTGAACTCGGCTTCTTCATCAAGGGAGACGGCACGAATCACCCGTACCGGCTCCAGATCCGTTCGCCATCGTTCCTGAATCTTCAATCGCTGCCGCGCCTGTGCGAAGGGCACCAGATCGCCGACGTCATCGCGATCATCGGCAGCCTCGACATCGTGCTCGGTGAGATCGATCGCTGAATCGGCGCGAGCAGCGCCATGATCATCCGGCTGCTCCATCGCGCCGGATTTCAAGTAACGAAGCCGATGGCAGGATATCGGAGTCATAACGGGGCCCCATGCCAAAAATAAGAATCAACGACACCGAATACGAAGCGAAGGACGGCGCCACGATCCTCGACGTGGCCCGGGCCAACGGAATCGACATTCCCTACATGTGCTATCACCCGGGCATGGATATCGTCGCGGTCTGCCGCGTCTGCCAGGTTGAAGTCAAAGGGATGCCCAAGCTCCAGACTGCCTGCTCGCTGCCGATTCGGGACGGCATGGAAGTCTTTACCGAAAGCGAACAGGCTCGGAAGGCCCGCGCCGGCACGGTCGAATTCTGGCTGGTCAACCACCCGCTCGACTGCCCGATCTGCGACAAGGGGGGCGAGTGCCCGCTGCAGGATGTCACCTACAACATCCGCGGTGGCGGCAGCCGCCTGCGCGATCCAAAAGTCAATCGGCCAAAGCGGAAGATCCTCGGCGAGCACATCGTGTTCGATGTCGAACGCTGCATCATCTGCTGGCGCTGCACCCGCTTCACGCAGGACATTTCCGGCTCCGAGCAGCTCATGTTGACGAACCGCGGTGTGAAGACCGAGATTGACACGCCGCCGGGCGTCACACTCACTGATCCGTTCAGCGGCAACCTGGCCGACGTCTGCCCGGTTGGCGCCCTCACCACGCGCGAATTTCGATTCAAGAGCCGCCCGTGGGAAATGACGCCGGTTGAATCGACCTGCACGGCCTGCAGCGTCGGCTGCAGCACGACGGTCTGGAGCAAGCGCGGCGTCATCCAGCGATTGACCGCCCGCGAAAATCTGGAGGTCAACGACTACTGGCTCTGCGATCGGGGCCGATTCGACACAACTTTCGTCAACGCGTCGGGCCGGCTGGTGCGACCGACCGGCCCCGTTTCCACGGCCGCGGACAAATCCTATTCATGGGAAGAGGCGGCGCTGGTGCTTGCCGGCATGGCCATGGGTCGTGATGGGGCGAACCGGGTGGCCTCCTGGGCCGTCGTCGCGGCGCCGCATGCCACTAACGAGGAATACTTCGCGCTGCAGCGCTTTGCCCGCGGTGTCTTGAACACAGAGGACCTGGTCCTTGACACCGGGGTCCAGGGCCCGGAGCTCACGCCGTCGCGAGCGGAGTTCCTGTCGGGAAACCATCGGCTTGACGCGGTTCGCGATCTTGATACGGCAGACGTCATCGTGCAGGTCGGCCAGAATCTCGAAGCCAGCCACCCGGTGTACTCACTCCGGATTCGCAAGGCCGTGCGCGGCAAGGGGGCGAAGCTCTATGTCGGCTCCACCGCGCCGGGCGGCCTCGACCGCGAGGCCTCGCTCCGCGTTGGATTGAACGAGGGAGACGAAGCGGCATTTCTCCAGGGCATTCACGCAGGCACGGGTGAGGATTCTTTCCTTCGGCTCAAGGATGCCCTGACCAGCGCGGCACGGGGCGTCATCATCCTCAATGCCGGGCCGAGAAACGAGGCGCTCCTGGCCGTGGCGCTCGTGCTCACGAAACTGAATCCGTCGGGGCTCAAGTTGTTTGTACTCGACGACGGTTCAAATATCAGCGGCGCATGGGATATGGGCTTTGCGGCCGGGTACGGCCCTGGCCGGGTGGCGGGCTTGGCCGGCGTGGCTGGCTCAACCGCCGTGGCTGGCTCAACCGGCGTGGCCGCCACACAGGGCCTTTCCGACACAACCGTCGCACCGCCCCGGGGACGAGCCGCCGTCCTCGCGGCCGTCACCGGTGGCCAGATCGAAGGGCTGCTGCTTTATAACTCCGGGCGTCCCTGGGCCTTTAGCCCGGATGTGCTCGAGGCGGCGCGGGCCGCCAGGAGGCTCGTGCTGTTCGATATCGCCGACGGCAGCCTGGTGGAAAAGGCGCAACTGGTCCTGCCGACGCCGACCTTTGCCGAAACCGACGGAACGTTGACATCGCCGGATGGTCGCGTGCAGTTGATCCGCCGCGCAGTGCCCGGGCCCGAGCGGCTCTGGCATCCCGGGGTGTTCCTGGCCCGGGCCGAGCGGTTGGCCGGTGGTGCCACGCGAGCCGGGCAGCCGATTGACATCTTCCGTGACATCAGCCGCGAAGTGGCCGGCTACGCACAGCTCAACTTCGGACTGCTCCGCGCGAGCGGACTCCCGACCCGGAAGGACATGGGACGGGCGCCCGCCACGGTCGGCGGCGGTTCACCCGAATGAGGATCGGTACACCATGGTCATGAATGACGACACGCATCGGTCAAAGGATCCCGGCGGCCGATTCATCCTGCCGGAAATCATCAAGGGATATTCGACGACACTTCGCGAGTTTTTTACCAAGCCCTCGACCATGAAGTACCCTGAGGAAAAGTGGTCGATGCCGCCGCGCTTCCGCGGCTACCCCAAGCTCGTGGCCAATCCCGATGGTACGGAGCGTTGCGTGGCCTGCGGGCTCTGCGCGGCGGTCTGTCCGCCGCTGGCGATCCAGCTGGAGGCCGACGAAACCGATCAGGTCAAGGAGCGGTTTCCGATCCGCTTCGCCATCCACATGGGGCGCTGCATCAACTGTGGCTTCTGTGAGGAAGCCTGCCCGGTGGATGCCATCAGGATGTCGGCCAAGTACGAGCTGAACACGCCGGAAGTCGACTCCCTGATCTACTCCAAGGAGATCCTCCTCAAGGACTACAGTACCCTGTGAGCGACGGCGCGGCCGTCGATCGGACCGGCCGCCGTCGAGCCGAGATTATCCTGCTGGGCGTCGTCGCCGCCTGGGGACTCACGTTTCCGGCCATCAAGGCGGCGCTGGTCGACGTGACGCCGGGACTCTTCATGGCACTCCGCTTCGGCCTTGTGCTGATCGGCCTTGTCGCCATCGGCCGGGGCCGGTTCTCCCGGAATCTGGGGCGGTCCTGGCGCGACGGCCTGCTGCTCGGCCTCCTGCTCTGGGCCTCGTATCTCTTCCAGGCCGTTGGCCTCGCCCATACCACGGCAACCCGCAGCGCTTTCATCACCGGTCTCTCCGTCGTGATCGTGCCGCTGGTTTACATTCCGCTGCGTCGTCGCCTGCCGGGTTGGAAGGTCCTGGTCGGAATTCTGCTGTCGGTGGTCGGGCTCTTCCTGATGACCCGCCCCGACGTCGGCCGCCTGAACCTCGGCGACTGGCTCACGTTCGGCACGGCCGTCAGCTACGCCCTGTACATCGTCTTCATGGAGTTGCGCTCGCGCGAGGATCGACTGGACGCCTTGATTGGCTGGCAGGCGCTGGTAATGGCCGTCGCGTCGATCCTGACCGTGCCGCTGCTTTCGGGGTTGATGAGGCCGGGTGGGGGGCTGGCGGGCAATGGCTCCATGACGGCCGTCGCCGCGACGGCCGCCCGCACCTCTTTGCCGGATGCCGCCACATTGGCCAGCCCGAATCTGGTGATCGGCCTGCTGGTCACCGTCCCCGTGGCCATCTTCAGCATCATGGCGATCACCCGCTACCAGCGTCGTACGACGGCCGTGCGTGCCGGCGTTCTCTACAGCGCGGAGCCGCTCTTCGCGGCCCTCTTCGCGGCTCTGTGGCTGGGCGAGCGCCTCGATGCGACCGGCGCCCTTGGCGCGGGATTGATCCTGGCCGGGATCCTGGCCACCGTTTCCGACTAGGCCCGGAAGTTCAGCGGGAGGACCACGAAAGTCCGAGCGTCCACTCCGAATCGACGCCCAGCTGGGTGCCGTTCAGATCCTGATACACGGGCGCCAGGTACGAGGCCTCGACGGCGATATCGGCGCCGTTGATCCGGCCCGCCACCCGCGGACCAACCATCAACCGACGGCCGCCGCTGTTGGGCCTCTCGATGTCCAGAAATTCATCCCGCTCCGCCGATCGCCAGCGCGCGTCGAGTCCAAGCGAAAGTGCGTCCGTGGCCGCCAGCCAGCCGGCCAGGGTGACATCGAATTCGGAGCCGAATCGATAGCCGGTGTCGTTCGCCTGCGTGAATCGATAAAGGGTGGTGCCGACGAGGCCAACGCGCGTCCAGCTGCGGCGCGCCGCCAGAACGAACAGGGGATCGGTAGACCCGGTGCCGGACTGCAATTCCGGCGGCAGCGCCCGCTCATCATCCGTCCGGTCGGTCGGGCCGGTGGCCCACTTGATACCGCCACCCAGATCGATGGCCCATGGGCGAGGCGTCGCCGACCGCGGCGCAATTTCCACGAGGAGCGTGGTGGTCAGGTCCCCTGGGGCTCTGTTCTCGAGGTCGAGCGTGGGGGAATTCGGCACGCCGGGGGCGAGGACCACCTCTCGTCGCCGGAATTCCCACGGAAGCTCGACGGCGAGTCGCGCGCGCGAGGGGAGTCCCACCTCCAGCTGCGCCACCAGCCGCGCGTACCGTGCCTGACGGTCGGTCAGCGGCTGCACCTCGTCGCTCCCTCGCAACGCCGAATTCAGGTCGAATTGATCCCAGGCTAATCCCACCCGAAACTGACCCGGCAGCAGGCCACCGGCACGCAGCCCCGAGAGTGGCCCGGTGCCCGGAGTGCAGCAGCCCTGTGCCAGCGCCTCATTCCTCGGAACTGCGACGAGCAGAAGGATGGCGACGGTCCGGAGGAAGTGTCCGACGACGACAGGGGTGGCACGGAGGCACACGCCGGGGCCGCCTGCGTGCGCGGCCCGGCCCCGCATCATTCGGCGAGGAGCGACTTGATCCGCGACCAGGTCCTGGAAACGACCGGCACGAACTGGGTGGGAACGATCACATATTCCCGCACGCCAAGAATTTCGCCTGACCATTGGACGATGAAGGCGTTCTCGTCGAGGTTCGGGATGGCTCCCTCGACCGGCCGCCAGCTCCGCGTCGAAGGATCGTTATAGGCCAGCCGCAGATCGGATTCGTTGAGATCCCGGGCGGCAAGGACGGCCGGGTCGTAGCTCAACCGGAGCGTGGATGGAATGGCCACGAAACCACCGCAACCACAACCGCCATCGTTGAATTCGACGCGGAACGCGCGGACCGGCAACTGGGTCCAGCAGACCTGTTCGGGCCAGCGGATCTGATTGCATTGAACCTCGGCAATGTCCTCCCAGACCCAGCTCCCGGTCGGAAATATGCCGAACGCATCGGGCGGAAAGGCTTCGAAGGCCGTGGAATCGGAGGCGCAGTGGATCTGATCGACCTGCCGCTTGCCAAGGTCGAACCATTCGCCGGCCCCGGCCCGGGCAGAAGAAACCGGCATCAGAAGGCCGAGGGCCAGGAGGGCGAGAATCGGGGCGGCGAGCGCCGGGGAGGTGACCATCCGGGTTGCCGGCGCCGACACCCGGCGTAGGTGATGAATCGTCATCCATTGAGTATGCACGCCCACTGTGTCCGATTCCACCCGTTTCGGGGTAATTCCGGAGGTCCACCGGGGTGTGGTAGCCTCCGCCCCCCTTAAGGAGCCATAATGACGACAAGCCACGACCGATCACTTGAGTCAAGGACCCCGGTTCCGCCGGACCCTGCCTGGACGACCCGGGACGACACCCTTGTCGATTGGCAACCGATCCTCGACGGGCTCGACGCGGCCCGCTCGATCGTCATTACCAGTCATGTCAATCCGGATGGTGATGCGCTCGGGTCGGAGCTCGGCCTCGCGCGATGGCTCGATACGCGCGGTCACGCGGCGCGAATCGTCAACGCCGATCCCGTGCCCGATCGATACGATTTCCTGGACCGAAACGGCCGGGTGGAGACCCTGGATCCGACGCGTCACGCGACGCTGGTCGCCGAAACGGATCTCCTGGTGGTGGTCGACGTCAGCCGCTGGGATCGAATCGGCCGGGTGGGGGAGTACTTCGACAACACCCCCACCCCGCGCCTTTGCATCGACCACCACCCCGGCGCGGTCGACTTCCCCACGCTGGCCGCTGTCGTGGCACCCTCCTTCGCCGCCACCGGCGAATTGATCGTGGAGCTGATGGCGGCGGTCGGTGACAGGCCCGATCGCACCACGGCGGAGGCGCTGTACGTGGCCATCATGACCGACACCGGATCGTTCCGGCACGCCTCCACGACGCCTCGCACGCACCGGATCGCGGCCGAACTTCTGGCGACCGGCATCGACCCGTCGGAGCTGTATGACCTGACCTGGAATCGAAACAGCGAAACTCGTATGCGTGTGATCGGTGAGGCTTATCGAACATTCAAGCTCCATGCCTCCGGGGCCCTCGTGGTGGCCTCGTTGTCCGCCGAATCCCTGCGCGCGCTTCACGCCAAACCGGCCGATACCGAGGGGCTGGCCGAATTGTTACGAGGTGTCGCGGGATGCCGTGCCTCCGCTGTTTTCACCGAAATGGCCCCGGGCGAGGTGAAGGTGAGCCTGCGCTCTCGCGGCGCGGTCGACGTGAATGCCGTGGCCCGCCAATTTGGTGGTGGCGGCCACGTGAACGCCGCGGGGATACCGGCGACCGGGAGCCTGAATGAGGTAAGGGACGCGGTGGTCGCCGCCCTCGAATCCAGCCTGGCCGCCCTTCCCGCTTGACCGCTGCCCCGTCGAAACTGTTACCATTTCTGCGCTTGGCACTCGGATTGGTTGAGTGCCAGGCGGAAACGGTCCCTCCGACGACCCGGAAAACCGGGTGCCGGACCTTTCGACTTGAAACAGGACACCCATGCTGAACGAACGTGATCGGCTGATTCTAAGCCAGGTCCTCGACCTCTATATCGAGACGGCCGCCCCGGTTGGGAGCCAGGCACTGGCGCGTGGCCGGACCATCGGCCTGTCGGCTGCCAGCATCCGGGGGATCATGATGGACTTGGAGGAACGGGGCTATCTTGGTCAGCCGCACACGTCCGCCGGCCGGGTACCGACCGATATGGCCTACCGGGCGTGGGTGGATGAGTGGCTCGAACCGAACATCCTGAACGAACCCGAGATCGAGTGGATGGAATCGGCGCTCGATGACACGCCGGCGGAATTGTCGAGCCTCCTCGAACAGGCGGCCCGACTCCTGGGCAGCGCCTGCCATCAGGTCGGCATGGCCATGGCCCCCTCCATCGGCACCTCCATCCTGACCGGCATCGAGTTCGTCCGGGTGGCGGACACGCGCGTCCTGATGCTGCTTCGCCTCCGTGAGGGAGCGGTCCGCACGGTGATGCTGGATGTTTCCTCACGGCTGGACTCCGAGGCGCTGGCCGCCACGGCTGCCCGGCTCAACGAATATCTGGCCGGCCTGTCGCTGAACGAAATCAGTGCCACGCTGGCGGAGCGCGCGCAATCCTGGGTGATCCGCGACGAGGAAATCGTGACACGGCTCATTGCCCTCGGTCCGGGTCTGGTGAATCTGGGGGAGCCGTCCGCGCTCTATGTTCGGGGCACCGGCGAACTCGCCGGCCAGCCGGAATTTCAGTCACCCGAGCGTCTTCGCGATCTGCTCCATCTCATGGAAGAGCGTCCGGGATTGTCGGCGCTCCTTTCCGGGCGACGGACCCGACCGGGCATCGAGATCACGATCGGTCGCGAGAATCCCACGGGGCCGCTGACGGCGACCTCGATTGTCACGTTCACCTGGTCGCACGGCGCGGTTGCCGGCACCGTTGGCGTCATCGGGCCGACCCGCATGCACTACCCGCGGGTGCTGGCCCTGCTGTCGGGGATGGCCCGCCAGATCGACCGCCGGCTGTCCGCTTGATGGCGGTGCCGGAAGCCTGGAGGCGGTGATGAATCAGGGGATTGACGAACCGATGGATCGGCCCACCGACGAGGAGTACTCCGACCTCGAGGATCCGCCGATGCCACCCGACAGGGCGCCGGACACCGACAGCGACACCGACACGGATACGGTCGTGGCCGCCGAGGCGGACGACCGTTACCTGCGCCTCCTGGCCGAGTTCGATAACTTCCGGCGACGTTCGTACAAGGAACGTGAGCAGGCGATGCAGACCGGCATCGAGCGACTGGCCGTTCCGTTGTTCGATGTCCTCGACAATCTCGAACGGGCCCTGGCCCATGCGCTGGCAACGGCGCCTGGACCCTGGGTCGATGGCGTGGCGTTGACCGTCCGCCAGTTTTCCGAGGCGCTGCGCGCGGCCGGCATCGAGGCGATCGATCCGCTTGGCGAGCCGTTCGATTCGCGGTGGCACGAGGCGCTGGGTCACGCGGCCTCCAACACCGTCCCGCCCGATCATGTCGTCACGGTTGTGGCCCCCGGGTATCGGCTGGGCGATCGCCTGCTTCGGCCCGCCCGCGTGCTGGTGGCCGGCGGTGGGAACCGACACGAGGCATGAGCCGTCCGCGCGACTACTACGAAATTCTTGGGATTGGCCGTGACGCGGATGACGATGCGATTAAGAAGGCCTACCGGAAACTGGCCCTCCAGTGGCACCCCGACAGGAACCCTGGAGACAGTGCCGCCGAAGAGAAATTCAAGGAAGCCACCGAAGCCTGGGAGGTGTTGCACGATCCGCAAAAACGGGCCGCGTACGACCGCTTCGGCCATGACGGATTGAAGGGGAGCGGATTCGGCGGCGGCCAGCCATTCGACATGCAGGACGCCCTGCGCGCCTTCATGCAGGATTTTGGCGGCTTCGGCGATATCTTCGGCCAGGGCGGCGAACGTCGCGGGGCCGACATGCAGATCCAGATCCGGCTGACACTGGCCGAGGTGGCCACCGGTCTCTCTCGCACGATCAAGATGAAAAAGCCCGTGGCCTGCGATACCTGCACCGGCACCGGCTCAAAACCCGGCAGCGGCAGCAGTACCTGCCGGGATTGCCAGGGGGCCGGCCAGATCCGCCAGGTACATCGCACCTTCATCGGGCAATTCATCAATGCCGTCACCTGCCCGCGCTGTCAGGGCGGGGGCCGAATCCTCGATTCCCCCTGCGTCGATTGCCGGGGCGAGGGGCGTCGGCGCGGCGAGGAAACGATCAGCGTCGACATTCCGGCCGGCGTGGCCGATGGGAACTATCTCACCATGCGCGGCAAGGGTGAGGTGGGGCGCCAGGGAACGCCACCCGGCGATCTGGCCGTCATCTTTCGCGTCGAGGAACACGACATCTTCCAACGCCACGGCAATGATCTGCTGGCGGAGTTTCCGTTGAGTCCCTCGCGCGCCGCGCTCGGCGGCGAGGAGAAGGTGCCCACACTCGACGGCGAGGCCACCGTGGACGTGCCGGCCGGCGTGCAGACCGGCCGCATTCTCCGCCTCAAGGGAAAAGGACTCCCCGTCCTGAACGGACGCGGCATCGGCGATCTGCTCCTGCGCACGGTGGTCTTCGTTCCGACGAAGCTCTCCTCGAAGGAGAAGGAACTGTACGCCGAGATCGGCCGGATCGAGGAGAAGAAGCCGCACAAGCCGGACAAGGCGTTGTTCGACCGGATCCGCGAGGCCTTCCGTGTCTGATGGGGGTCCCCCCCGATTTTTTCACGAAGGCACGGTTGCTCCGGGGACCTCGATCGAACTCGACGCCGATGAATCCGGGCACGGGACCCAGAGCCTTCGGCTTCACCCGGACGACATCATCGAACTTGTCGACGGGCAGGGACATCTGGCGAGGGCGCGGGTCACCGGGAGTCACCGACGTCGGCTTGTCGTTTCGGTCATCGAACAATCGTTCCATGCGCCGACTTTTCAAACACGGTTGATTGTCGGGCTCGGCCTCCTCAAGGGACCGAGGTTCGACCTGGCGCTCGAGAAGTTGACCGAACTCGGCGCGGACGTCGTCGTTCCGTTGTTGACGCACTACAGCGAGGTTCCCGGGGAAGGAAAAACAAAATTCATTCGATGGGGCCGGATTCTCTTAAGCGCGATGAAGCAGAGCCGGCGAGTCTACCGGCCCGAGTTGCGCGAGCCGATTCGCCTTCGCGATCTCCTCGCGGCGGAGCCGGTCGATGCCATCCTGGTGGGACATCCGGCGCCGCCGGCCATAACGGAGGCGCCGGGGCTGGACGGCGGAAATACGGGAGACTTGCCGGCGCCGGACGGCGGCAAGCCGGTGGCGGTGAGTCCATCTTGGCGGACCGAACTCCTCCTCGTCGGGCCCGAGGGGGGATGGGCTCCGGGGGAGATCGAGCAGTTCCGGAAGGCGGGGGCCACCTTCATCTCCTTGGGGCCCAACCGATTACGAGCTGAGACGGCCGCCATGGCCCTGCTCACCTGGCGGCTCTCGGTCCTGGGTGTCCTGGGGCCGTTCTCCTTTGCGTCCCGGGACGCGGACCCCGATGAAATCACCTCTTGACCCGGGGGGCCCGTGCCGCTAACTTGTTACGCGGGATTCGTCTGCACGGGCGCGTACCAGTGGCCGCCACGCAAACTAATCAGGTCGAATAAACTTCAGGCGGGGAGGAACTGTCCCTGCCCCGGTGCCTCCGGTGCCGAATCCAACGTTGAGGGGGTGTATCTTTTTTCATGGCTGGAATTCGTGTGAAAGAGGGCGAATCTTTCGAGAGCGCCCTTCGTCGTTTCAAGAAAAAGTGCGAGAAGGCGGGGATCCTGAGCGATCTGCGTCGCCATCAGCATTTCGAAAAGCCGAGTGAGCGGAAGAAGCGCAAGCTGAACGCCGCAAAGCGAAAGGCGCAGCAGCGAGCCAAGGTTTAAGCGCCAAGGATCGAACCTCTCGAGTCCCTGCCCTGTTTCAGGCCTGCTGACCAAACCCAGGCACTCATTCAAACAGAGCGGCAGACGGACTCTCGTCGGTCGTCCCGACACATTCCGATTTTGAACCCGGCCGCCAGCCGGATTACCGGCTGGTGGCCTGCGGCATTTCTCAATCGTCCCCGAAATTGACTTCCGCGCCGCCCGGGCAACCGGGTGGACATCCTAAGGCTTTCCGGAAGGATTGAAACGGCACGGATGATGGATCGCCACTCACTCCAGGTCCTCGAATTTGACCGCGTCCTGGCTCTGGCCGTGCGTCATGCCGCGTCCGAGCGGGGTGCCGAATGGATTCTGGCGCTTGAGCCGACTACCGAGGCGGCCATTGCGGCCGCACGGCTCGATCTGACCGATGAGCTGCGCCGCCTCATCGTGTCGGCCGACGGCTTTCCGACAATCGAGGCGCCGGATATCCGACCGGCGCTTCTGGCCCTCGGTGCGCCGGGCTCGGTACTTGAGGCTCCGGATCTGCGCGACCTGGCCCGCCTGTTGCGTGTGGCTCGCACGGTCCGCGAACGGATGACACGGGAGATGACCGACTTTCCCCTCACCGGCACGCGGGCCGCGGCCCTGGTTCCGGCGCCCCATTTCGAGCGCGCGGTGGCCGACACGTTTGATGAGCATGGCGAGATCCTCGACTCGGCCAGCGGGGCCCTCCGGACAATTCGCCGGCATCTGAAGCAGCAGCGCGATCGGATCACGTCCCGGCTCGAGGCGTACCGCAAGGGGGATGATGCCGAGCGCACCATCACGCTGCGGGCCGACCGATACGTCCTGTCGGTCAAGGCCAACGAAAAAGGGGATATCGGCGGCATCGTTCACGATCGCTCGGGTTCGGGGGCCACGGTCTTTCTCGAACCGACGGCGCTTTTCGAGGAGAACAATCGACTGATCGAACTGCTGGTCGAGGAGCGGGACGAAATTCGCCGGATCCTGGCCGCGCTGTCCGACATGGTGCGCAGCCTGCATCCCGGGCTGATCCGAAATGCAGAACTCCTGGCCGAACTCGACGGACACAAGGCGATGGCCCGCCTGGCCGAGGCCCAGGATGCGCGCCGCCCGGCCCTCGGCACGGAGCGAATCGTGCTGAAATCGTTCCGACACCCGCTCCTGTCCGAATCGCGTCCGGTGGTGCCCCTCGATCTCGAATTGACGCCCGGAGCCAGGATGCTTCTCGTGACCGGGCCTAACATGGGTGGCAAGACGGTGGCCTTGAAGGGTGTCGGCCTGGCCTGCCTCATGGCCGCGGTCGGCATGCACCTGCCGGCCGCCGACAGCACCGAGGTTGTCATCCTCGAGGAAGTAACGGCGGATATCGGCGATGAGCAGTCCATCGAACAGGACCTTTCGACATTTGCTTCGCACCTGCGCCGCTGGATCGAGGCCACACGGGGCGCGGGCCCGGCCCGACTGGCGTTGCTGGACGAAATTGGCGCCGGAACCGACCCGGCCGAGGGGGCCGCACTGGCCCGCGCCGTTCTGGAGCGCCTGGCCGCCGGAGGGGGCTTCACGGTGGCCACGACCCATCTCGGGGCGCTCAAGACCTTTGCCATCGACCAGCCGGGCGTGGCCAACGGTTCGATGCGATTTGATCCAATCGGAGAAAGACCGCTCTACGTACTGGAGCAGGGGTTGCCGGGTCAGAGTCGTGCCATTGAGATGGCACGGCGTCTCGGCCTCGATCCAGATCTGATCGATCGGGCCCAGGAACTCGTCGGTACCGAGGAACGAAGCGTGCAGGCACTCCTGTCCGAACTCGAGATCACGCGCCGCCAGCTGGAGACGGAAATGGCCCGGACCACCGAAGAAAATGCCCGCGTGGCCGACGTTCGACAGAAGTACGAGGATCGAGTCCGCAAGCACAGCCTGGACTACGAGGCCATCAAGGAGCGGGCCCGTCGCGAGGGGCAGCGGCACCTGGACCGTGCGGCCGACCTCTTGAAGGAGGCCGAAACCGAGGCGCGAACGATCAAGCAGAAAGCGCTGATTGAATCGAAGGAGGGGCGCCAGCGCCTGGACAATCTGAAGGGGGCCATCCGGGAGGCGCGCGAAGCAACGGCCCGGCCGGCCCCCGAGGCCCCCGGCCGACCAATCGAGTCGGCCGAAGCCACGCCCGGCGCCCGATTCTGGGCCGAACCGCTGCAGGGGTGGGTCACCATCGTGGCGCCACCGGACGGTGCCAAGGTGCGGGTCGAGCGGAACGGACTCAAGGTCGAATTGCCCCTGACGGCGCTGCGCGGGGGGTTGGGCTCCGGTGAGTCGGCGCCCTCCCGGCGGACGGCGCTCGAGGAATTGCCGACCGATCCGGTGCCCCGACCGCGGGGCGGGGTGCAATACGAAACACGGGAGGCGATCCAGGCCGAGGTCGACCTCCGGGGTCTCACCGCCGAAGAGGCGATCGATCGGCTTGACCAGTTCCTGGATGAATCGATGCTCGGCGCTGTCCCGCGAATACGCATTATCCATGGCAAGGGTACCGGCGTCCTTCGGGCAGCCGTGCGGAAGTGGCTGTCCGACCGAAACGACATTGTCTCGCACCGGCTGGGGACAGCCTGGGAGGGGGGCACCGGGGTAACGGTGGCGGAATTGGAATGACCTCAAAGGCGGAGTTGAAATGAGGTATTCCCAGGATCTGATTGACCGCGTCCGGGAAGCTACGGATATCGTGCCACTGGTTGGCGAACAGTTGCGGCTGACGAAGGCCGGACGTTCGTTCAAGGGGCTGTGTCCGTTTCATGCGGAAAAGACGCCTTCCTTTCACGTGAACCCGGATCGACAGATTTATCACTGTTTCGGCTGCGGAGCCGGAGGCAACGCCATCACGTTCCTGATCGAGCATGCCAAGTTGACGTTTCCGGAGGCCATCCGGACGCTGGCCGAACGGGCCGGCATCGCCCTGCCCGCCCGCACGGACGATGCGGCAGCCGATATCGAGATCAGTCGGATCCACGAGGCCCTGAGCCTGGCCGCGGAATTCTTCGAGGAGCGGCTGGCCCATCGGGATGTGGGGCGCCCGGCAAGGGACTACCTGGCCGGGCGCGATATTTCCATGGAGACGGCCACCACGTTCGGCCTTGGTTTCGCTCCGGCCGGCTGGTCCAATTTCCTGGATGTCGCCGTCAAGAAATTCACCCCCGACATCCTGGCAAAAGCCGGCCTCATCGTCCTTAAGGACGATGGGGGGGCGTACGACCGTTTCCGGAACCGGCTCATGGTGCCGATCGCCTCCGCGAGCGGCCGCGTCATTGGATTCGGCGGTCGCACCATGGGTGACGACGATGCCAAGTACATCAACTCCCCCGAATCTCCGGTCTACCAGAAGGGGCAACTCCTGTTTGGCCTCGCGATGGCCCGCGATGCGATGCGTTCCAGTGAGGAAGCCATCCTGGTCGAGGGATACTTCGATCACCTTCGCGCCGTGGCGGCCGGCTTTCCGAATGTCGTGGCGGTGGCCGGCACGGCCTTCACGCCGAACCAGGCCGCGCTGCTTCGGCGGCATGCGGCGCGGGTGCATCTCGTTTTCGATGGCGATTCGGCCGGCCTCAACGCCGCCTGGAAAGCGGCGGGGCTCTGCCTGGCGGCGGGGCTTCTGCCACTCCTCGTCATCCTTCCGGAGGGGGATGACCCTGACAGCCTGATCCGCCGGGATGGGCCAGCGGCGTTTCGTGCCGCCCTCGACTCGAGCCTGGACCTGATCGGATTCACGAAGGCCCGACTCGTCCCGAAGCTGGGCAAGGAAGATGCGCTGAAGCGGCTGGTCGATCAGATCCGCGAATCGCCCGACCCGATCCGCCGCCGCCTCATGATCCAGGAGGCCGCCGACCGACTCCGGTTTGATGAGGCGACGCTCGTTCGGGCAGTGGAGCAACGGCGGCCGATCGGCCCCGCGCGAAGCGCTGAATCCGGTAGTTCCCTGGCGGACGGGCAGGGTGGATCGTCAGGCCGGGCGCCGGCCTCGGCCGCCGAGCTGCCGGTGGTCGAACGGACCCTTCTGGCGATTCTCCTTGACCAGCCGACACTTCTTGGCGGCCTCGGGGAACTCGACGCGGACGACTTTGATGATGAACGAAGCCGGGAACTCTTTCGGCAACTTCCGACACTGGATGGGAGTACCGAAGCCCTGCATCGCCTGATGGATGCGGGGCGTGGAACCGGGTGGGGGCGTGTGCTCTCTCAACTGGCCTTCGAGCCGACGCACGACGGGGCCGACGCGGCCCACGACTGCGCCCGTCGCCTAAGGGAGAAGCGCCTGACCCGACTCATCACGGAACTCAAGATCGATCTGGCCGACGCCGAACGGAGCGGTGATTCCGAACGGGCGGCCAGGATCTTTCGTCAAATTAACGAGCTGTCGAATCAACGACTTTCTCTGTCCACGGGAGCGATGACCAAACCATGACCAAACCGATCCTGACCAAGGCGAAGGCACCAGCGAAGAAGAAAGTGGCAGGCTCGGCCGCGAAGAGGGACACCGGCCCGATGAAGGAACTCAAGTCACTGGCCTTGAAGCAGGGCTACGTGACCCAGGAGCAGCTCGACACCTTCATCTCGAATGACGCCGGTGGCGAGGACTTGATCATCGAGATGGAAAACGCCTATTCGGCCCTCGGCGACATGAACATCAACGTCTTCGACAGCGAGGAAGAGGCGCTGGCGAAAATGCGCAAGGCCAAGAAGACCAAGGTGACGAAGGCCGAGGCCAAGGCCGCCGCCGTGCTGGCGCCGGTGCGCTATGACGATCCCGTCCGCATGTACCTGCGTGAGATGGGAAAGGTGCCGCTGCTCGATCGCGAGGGGGAGGTCACGATCGCGAAGCGGATCGAGGAGGCCGAGCACCGCATCATGGACGCCCTCTTCAAGACTGCCCCGGCGGTCCGGGAGCTGCAGGCCCGGTCGGTCCTCCTGGCCAAGGAAAAAATCAAGCTCGAGGAGTTCGTGCATGTCGACTTCGGGGGCCCGGAGGGTGGCGAGCCCGCCGTCAAGAAGATCAAGGCCAAGGTCGTCATCGCGGTCAAGAATGTGGCCAGGATGCAGCCCGAGCTGACCAAGCTTCGGCAGCAGGGGCTTCGGGTCATGGCCGAGAAGACCCGCGCCCTGCACATCGACAAGATCGCGAAGCGCGAGCAGAAACTGCACGAAGAGCTGATCGGCATGGGCCTGGCCACCAAGATGGTGGAGGCCCTGACTTTCAAGCTCAAACAGCTCAAGGAGCAGATGGCCGAGGCCGAGCGCGAGGGAGTTCTGCTGGAGGAGAAATACCATCAGAGCGCCGATCGCCTGCTCGACATGCAGAAGCGCCTGAAGCGGAGTCGCCGCGAGGTGGCCACCATCAAGAAGGAAGCCAACCTGACACCCGAGCAGGTGGATGAGGCGGTCAAGGCGATCCATCTGGCCCGGCGCCGGGTCAAGAAAATCGAAACGGACTCCGGCATCACGCGCGACGACCTGTTTGAAACAGTGGAAGTAGTCCAGCGCGGCGAGCGCGACCGGGAGCGGGCCAAGACCGAGATGATCGAGGCCAACGTACGACTGGTCATCTCGATCGCGAAGCGTTATACCAATCGCGGCCTCGAATTCCTGGACCTGATCCAGGAAGGTAATTCGGGCCTCATGCGCGCCGTCGACAAGTTCGACTACCGCAAGGGTTACAAGTTCTCGACCTACGCCACCTGGTGGATCCGCCAGGCCATCACGCGTGCCATCGCCGACCAGGCCCGCACGATTCGCGTGCCGGTGCACATGATCGAAGCGATCAACAAGGTCGTGCGCACCTCGCGCCGCCTGGTGCAGGACCTGGGGCGCGAGCCGCTTCCGGAAGAGATCGCCGTCAAGCTCCAGATGCCGGTCGAGAAGATCAAGGCCGTGCTCAAGGCCGCGCAGGAGCCGATCTCGCTGGATCGGCCGATCGGCGAGGATGACGACTCGAACCTGGGCGATTTCATCGAGGACGTCAGTGTCATCAGCCCGGCCCACGCCGCCAGCAAGGCCATCCTGAAGGAAGAAGTGAACAACGTGCTGTCGACGCTGACCAAGCGCGAGGCGCTGGTGATCAAGCTCCGCTTCGGGTTGACCGAGGACGGCTGCCCGAGGACGCTGGAAGAGGTCGGCGCGTTCTTCAAGGTGACGCGCGAGCGTATCCGGCAGATCGAGGCCAAGGCGCTGCGGAAGCTGCGGCATCCGACGCGGCGTCGTCGGTTGAAGGGGTATCTGGAGGTTTAGGCCAGCCATGCGATCGGGTGTTCGACGACTTGCCGTTGCGGTGGTGATGGCCGGGGCTCGTGGCCGGTGGAGGAGTGGAGTCGGCAGGGGCGTGTTTGTGTGTTCCAGGACCCGGACCACTGGCCGAGTTCGAATCCACCGGCTCGCGAACCGCCATCAATGCCCTGATGGAAATGTTCTGGCTGGCCTCGGACAGCCGGCCCGCCATTGAGGCCCGGCGAGGCGATCCGGTCCTGGGAGAGCTGGTCGAACGGGCGCTGGCGTGCATTCCGGAGGCGTCCCGGAGGCCGGCGCGAGGAGAGTAGGCTGCGAACGCCACCCGGCGCGAACGTGTCGACGGCCCCGCCATTGACGCTGCAAATAAAGTCATGATAGCGTTCCCCGCTTTCCAAACGGACGTCTGGCACGGTGGCCCGCTGCGGCCAAACGGTCTTTTCGGGCCCTTAGCTCAGCGGTTAGAGCAGCCGGCTCATAACCGGTCGGTCCCAGGTTCAAATCCTGGAGGGCCCACCAGTGTCGATCGCGTCGGGTGTACCAGTAACCCACCTCGGGTGTATCAATATCCCGCCTCGGGTGTACCGGTATCCCGCCTCGGGCATACCAAGCTCCGCGTTCTTCGGGCGATTAGCTCAGTTGGTAGAGCACTCGCTTCACATGCGAGGGGTCACAGGTTCGAGTCCTGTATCGCCCACCATTCATGACGGCCGGGATGATCGATCCCGGATTGATGGGGTTCCGCGAGCCTTCAGACTGGAAGGATGGCTTCTTGACGATTGACGTCCGGCTCCTCTGGGATCTGCAGACGAAGACCACCGATGCGCTGGCCATCGAGGAGGACCTGACCCGGATGCCCCAGCGCCTATCGCAGGCGAGGGGCGATCAGGCGATCCGCGAAAATGAACAGAAGGCCATCGAGGCCGAGAAACAGGCGCTGGTTCTAAAGCGCCGTGGGCTCGAAAAAGAGATTGAGGTCTTCGAGCAGAAGATCAGGGAGAACCTGAATCGCCAGGGTCAGGCCAAGACCAACGCGGAACTCGAAGCCTTCAAGAAGGAAGGGGTCTACCTCCGGGATCAGCGGTCGGCTCTCGAAACGCAGGTGCTTGGCATGTTCGATACCGAGGCCGGCTTCGATTCCAGGATCACCGAGGCGAAGGAGCGGGTGGCGAAGGCCAGAGGGGTCTCCGATCAGCGGGCCAGGGAACTGGGAGAGAAGGAAGCCGGCTTGAAGGCCGAATGGGACGAGGTTCGTGCGGCCTGCGCCGCGATGGCCGCCCGGCTGCCGCCCAACGTGGCCAGCCGCTTCGACCAGCTGGCCCGGGCCAAGGCCGGCGTTGCAGTTGTCACCGTCCAGCGCGGTGCCTGCGGCGGCTGCTTCAACTCGCTGCCGCCACAGTTCGTGAATGAAGTTCGGAAGTCCGACAAGATCAATGTCTGCGAAAGCTGCGGGCGGATCATCATCTCGCTGGACCCGCCGACGGCCGGCGAGTAAGTGTGAGGGACGCAGTCTCCGGCCCAGGCGATGCGGCCGCGAGAAGGCTGTGGCACCCGGCAGCAGCGCCGTGACGCCCGGTCCCATCCCCGCGATCCCGGGTCCGAGCCC
>Ga0163152_10002102_pt1 | contig 29379 bp, 33 predicted proteins | sample OliLakLV19MP8IB2_FD_148635 | JGI IMG/M metagenome (GOLD analysis project Ga0163152, IMG submission 148635) | Freshwater microbial mat bacterial communities from Lake Vanda, McMurdo Dry Valleys, Antarctica - Oligotrophic Lake LV.19.MP8.IB-2 | ecosystem: Environmental > Aquatic > Freshwater >...
CCCACGGGTCGCCCTGAATGTGGAGGGGCTCGACGTGGTATTGGAGCCCGTGATCGTCTCGCCTCACACGATCACGACCTCAATAGACGAGGTGCTACACTAAATGCCAACGGCAAGCGTCCCAAACTCATTGACACGTTCCGCTTCTGATAGCGGTCAGTCGTGTACTTCGGCTCAGGGTCGATAGTTGACAGTGACTGCCTGGTCGAGTCTCAGCTACTACACCTTAACCGTACTTTCTGTTCCATTGCTCCCCAAACTCCAGGGTCATTTCTAGAAGTGTGAGTGAGCGCTTCATGTCTGGTCTGCTTTAGTAGCGGAAAGAGTGAATGGCACCGACACCAACACAACGCTCCACCCGTTCAACAGAAATGAGTTCGTCGAAAGGCGATCGATCACACCTTGGATAGGTTTGAGATGTTCGATCTCATGCTGCATGCTCCACTCACCTGCTGCTACAGATGCCTTGCGACGTCCATGCGTTGGTGTAGGATACGCACGATCAGCATACCGCTGTCCTTGGGCAGGTACAAGACCATGTGGGACTGATACCCGAACCGCCGCAATCCTGGCGCAAGTTCATCGGCCTTTCGCCCCTGCGTCGTCTGTTCCGCCAGCATCTCGAACCGCTCGTATAAGCCCAAGAGATAGACCCGCGCCTGTTCCAGTCAGAAATGAAGGATCGTGTATTCGTAGATGCCATCGAGATCAGCGAAGGCTTTCGACGAGAGGCTATAGACGGCCATTCGCCCTTAGCCGTGTTTCAACTTCCTCCATGATCTGCGGCACGGTGCGGTCACTGACGCCACTGCCCAACCCTGCCTGAACGGCGTCCTTCAACGCCTGAAATTTGGCGCTGTCTTGATCGCGCCGTATCAGATCGCGGATATATTCACTGTCGTTTGTGAAGCTGCCGCGCTCGATCTGGGCTTTGATCCATTGATCTTGTTGTTCCGTGACGGTAATGGTCTTTCGTGTTGTTCCCATGGTGCGACCTCCACTATGTTCATACTATTGGTGCGGCTTAGCACTTCTTCGCGCACGCTGGAAGCCTCTTGTTTTAGGCCCTGTTCAGACTCGGCTGTGCTGCCTGACACGAATTGTTCCATCAGCCCGCGCCTGGCGGCGGCGCGCTGATACAGGGTCGGCATCAGCGCGGTGTCTTTCGGGACGCCAGCTTCGCCAGGGCTTCGGTGCGAAGGTCTTTCCAGTCCGCCGGAGTCAGGACGCTCTCGGCGCTGTTCAGGCCTTCCAGCAATTTCGCTTCCAGCTGGTCTTCCGCTTTGCGTTTCTCGTCGGCCCGGATCAACTCACGCACATATTCGCTCGCGCTGCTGTAGCGACCTTGGGCGATCTGCCCATCCAGGAATTGCTTCAAGGGATCGGGGAGAGAGATTCATGCTCTGCATAGGGCGTCTCCTTCTTACTCATCCCTTCTACAATGCCATACATGACAGAAAATGGCCGATATGCCATATCATGGCATTACCTCTCGCCCTCTCGTGTCGGCAATCTCGATCTGTGTTGTGTTAGCAGGCTGTTGACAATATTCATCAGCGGCGTTCTCCCGGCGCTCAGAGACTCAGCATATGGCCGGAGCGCACGCTTCAGCCTATTTGCTTACGGCGAACTTGCTGGAAGGATTGTCTGAGCACCCTCTAACCCGCATGATTCATGACGGTTTGTCCCGAGCTCACTGAGCGTGTTGTGAGACCTGCGCGCGGAGCCGTGAGGACCCGAGGCCAACTCGCGCAGGACGTTGAGGGTCCGAGGGACGAGCCAGCAGACCGAAGGCTCGTCGCAACAGCGGATCGGCGATTGCGGCAGACGCGCTCATGAATCATGCTGGTTACGGATTGGCGGGTGTTGACTGGGCGACAGCCGCTCGGGCCCGGGCATGGTTCCCCCCGAGTTCGAGATAGCGTGTAAAGGCCTCGACCGACTTCGGCTGATCCTTCATTTCATCGGCATAGAGCACCCCCAGCGAGAAATAGACATCCGCATAGTTGGGATTGACCACCAGTGCCTCCCGCATGGCACGTTCCGCTTCGACGAACTGCCCACGCTTTTCGTGAATCAGACCAAGCGTATACTGAGCATCTGGGTTCTTCGGGGCATACTGCACTGCCAGCTTCGCCGCGGACAATGCGTCGTCAAGGTTCGGCAGGACTTCTAACCGCACATAACTCTTGAGCACATAGGCGTCGCCGAATGTGGAGTCATACTCCAGCGCTTTGTTCAGCCGCTCCAATGCTTCCTCCGACGATTTCCCGGTTTGGAGCAGCGCGTAGGCCTGTTCATACTGCATCGTCGCAGCCTGTCGTCGTTCGGCTGGAGACTGAGGCTCTGCCCCCATGATGAAGGCAGCCTTTCGCCCTTCGATCAATACCGTGTCCCCATCCCCTTCAAGCTGTGCGAAGAGAGGATGCTGAGCCCCCTTCGACCGCTCCGCAACTTGTTGTCTCACATAGTCCACGACTTCCGAAGCCATGAGCCATCCGTTGTGATTCCTATCCGCCGTACCGCTCAGCCCATTCACCAGCGCGTGCACGAAGACACTCTTTCCATGCTCCTGACTCAGAGACTCTCCCTTATCGCCTGCCGTCAAGAGCTGCACCGCTCGCCGCTCCGTATCGTCTTCCGGGGCTAAACGCCCTTCAAGGGAGAGAGGCTGAGCCGAACTGACTTCCCACCCGCGAACCGCCGCGTTCACGAGGAAGAGCGTATGTTTCGACGCGCTCCGCCGGCTAAACTCCTTGAGCTGCTCAAACGTCACCGATTTCGAGACATTCCCGATCTGCGCATCCCAGGGCACGAGATATCCCAGTTCCTTGCCGTCAAGATCTTGCGTGACACCGGCATGCCCGACAAAATAGAGCACAAGCCGATCATGCCGGCCGACCTTGCGGGGCAAAAAATCGGAGAGGGTCTGTTGCAGACGGCGGAAGCTGACATCTTTGTCGTACAGCTCCACAACCTCGTCAAAACCCAACTGGCGGAAGGATTGGGCCACCGTTTTGGCATCCTCAATCGCACCGGGAATTTTCGGAGCCAGAAGATAGTTCTCCACCCCGATGATAATGGCCCAAGACTTGTAGTAGAGCCCTTCCGGCTTTCCCAGTTGGGCCGAGGCCGAAGGCAGACAGAACATCGCCGCCAGTACATAGGTGAGAAACGAAACAAGGAAGAGCCGCAGTCGGTGGGACGCGATTGGCAACATCAGTTAGACCGGTCTCAGTGTGTGACGCGCAATAAATTTACCGTACTCTCGCCTCAGCACCACTGTCAAGAAATGGCCAATCGAGGCCAGGGAACCAGCAAACCGCCACGCTATTCCCGCCCCAGGACCAAGGTATAGTTGAGTTCCTCCTCGCCCCTCCAGCATAATGAGCGCCATTCGCTTCCCCGTGATCTATCTTGATCGTAAGGAGTCCCCGCGCTATGTCAGAGAACATCGATACCCTCTTCAAGGAAAGCCGGGTATATCAACCGAGCGCTCAAACCAAAGCCGCAGCGTATATCCAAGACTATGAAAGCGCCTACAAGCAGTCGATTGCCGACCCTGAAGGCTTCTGGAGCGACGTGGCCAAGGAGCTTGAGTGGTTCTCCCCCTGGACCAAGGTCCTCGAATGGAATTATCCCTGGGCCAAGTGGTTCGTCGGCGCTACCTGCAACATCACCTATAACTGCCTGGATCGTCACGTTAACACCTGGCGCAAGAATAAAGTCGCCATCATCTGGGTCGGCGAAAACGACCAAGAACGGGTCATCACCTATGGCGAGCTGTACCGCCAGGTCAATCGTTGTGCGAATGCGCTCAAGAAACTCGGACTCACGAAGGGCGATCGAGTCACAATCTACCTGCCGAAAGTTCCCGAACAGATCGTGGCTATGCTCGCCTGCGCACGTATCGGCCTCATTCATAGTGTGGTCTATTCCGGATTCAGCGCCCCGGCCCTTGCAAACCGTATTCAGGATGCCGAGTCCAAACTGGTCATTACCGCCGACGTCGGGTTCGATAGGGGAAAGATCTTCAACCTCAAGCCGGTGGTCGACCAAGCGGTCGCCATCTCCCCCACCGTCGAACATGTCGTGGTTCTGCGAAGACAGCATCCTGGCGTAGACCTCTCCGCACCGAAGGAAATCGATTGGCACGACTGGGTCAAGAACGAAAAAGCGGTCTGTGAGGCCGAGCCTCTGGATGCAGAACATCCGCTCTACATCCTCTATACGTCCGGTACGACCGGCAAACCCAAGGGCGTCGTCCATGTCCATGGCGGCTACATGGTCGGCACCTACATCACCACGAAATATGTCTTCGATCTGAAAGAAGACGACATCTACTTCTGCGTCGCCGATCCTGGCTGGGTTACAGGCCACAGCTATATCGTGTACGGCCCCCTCCTCAACGGCGCCACGATCCTCACGGCTGAAGGCAAGCCGGACTATCCGAACCCTGGCCGCTGGTGGGATTTGATCGAACGCTACGGCGTCTCGATTTTCTATACGACCCCCACGGCCATTCGCCTGCTCATGCGCTACGGAGAAGACTGGCCCAAAAAATACGATCTCTCCACCCTCCGTATTCTTGGCAGCGTAGGCGAGCCGATCAATCCGGAGGCCTGGGAATGGTTCCATCGCGCGGCCGGTGGAGATAAGCCGATTATGGACACCTGGTGGCAAACCGAAACAGGGTCCATCCTGATTACCCCCCTGCCGACCGTCCCGTTGAAACCTGGCTCTGCGACCAGGCCTTTTCTCGGCATCGAAGCCGACGTCGTAGACAGCCAAGGCAACAGTCTCCCCCCCAACGCAGGGGGCTTTGCCGTGATCAAAAAACCCTGGCCTTCCATGATGCGGACCATCTACAAAGATCCGGAACGCTACAAGACCTATTGGAACACGATCCCAAACTGCTACACCGCCGGCGACATCTGTCACAAAGATGCAGATGGCTACATGTGGTTCATGGGCCGCGCCGATGACGTGATCAAAGTGGCCGGCAACCGGCTCGGCACCGCCGAGGTGGAAAGCGCGATCGTCAGCCACTACGCCGTGGCGGAAGCAGCCGTGATCGGCAAACCGCACAAGCTCGTCGGGGAGTCCATTAAAGCCTTCGTCATTTTGAAGCAGGGAGAAGTGGACAGCCCAGCCCTGATCCAGTCGATCAAGGATCAAGTCCTGAAGGAGTTGGGGAAAATTGCCGTACCGTCCGAAATCGACATCGTACCCTCGCTCCCCAAAACCCGCTCCGGCAAAATCATGCGGCGGGTGCTCAAAGCGAAAGAGCTCGGTCAGGACCTTGGCGATATTTCGACGATCGAAGATTGATGGGACCGGCTTTAAGACCAGTGATCGATACCACGTCTATGCACTCAGCAATAAGTCGCAGCATGACGGTCTCAATCGAAGTGCTCGCCCCACCCTCAAGGGAGCAGTAGAGGACGATGGAGGACATACTTGAGGGAACTCGTCTAACATGAAGCGTAAGCCGGGCGAACCGATCTATCTGAAGCGTCACATATTGGACCTCACTCTCGCAGTGATAGCCCCCATTCTGCTGCCCCTCCTGTACCACCGCTACATTGCACCGGTAAGCTTTGCCACCGTATTTATCGCAAGTCTTCTTATCGCTCTCATCGGGAGCATCGCACTCTATTTTACCTACCGATCCTCGGCTCAGAACGAGCCGTGAAACGTAGCATTGCCGAGCGCTCTTCTTTCGAAACCTTTCACGTTTCACATTTTTTTGTCTCACGCGTAACGCCCTTCGTTGTCGGCTTCTGATGCAGCCAACTGAGAGGAGCCGTCGCGTCGGTACGGTAGGCCAGTCCGAATCCGAAAACCAAATGCGCGTCCTGTAGCCGCAATTCCCAGAGTGAAAAATCTGCAACGCCACGCATCATGGCCGATGGGGAAACGCGAGCCAGATCGCGCTCCTTCACGTGAGCATAATCTGTTGCACCAACATTCATTCTGACTGAGTGTTTTCTTCTCGTGAAACGTGTATCCTTCAAGTCTGAGAAATAGTATGAATACCACCCGCCAGTACCAGGAATAGCGGTGGTCCTGTCGGCTGACAGAAAGGGATCTCTACACCCGCTCACATCACATCACTCTCCACTAAGACGTCACGTAGAAGGGGGACACCAGATGAAGAACCTATGGATCGCACTGGGACTCTGTGTATCGATAACCATTGCAGGCTGTGGTGGCGGAACGGCCGAAATCAAAGAGGAGCGTCTGACCGTCGGAAAAGTCCAGGGTGAAATCAAAGTCGGCATGGCTGCGTCTCAAGTCGCGGAACTCCTCGGGTCGCCGAATATCGTGACGACGGATGAGAAACGCCGCGAAGTCTGGATGTACGACAAGGTCTCCACCGACCGGGTCGATACATCGAGTTCTTCCTTTGCCGGCATCATCATTTTGGGCGGCAGCTCACGCAACAGTTCCAGCTCGCAGCGACAGCGCACCCTCACCATCATCATCAAGTACGACGAAGAAAAGAAGGTTCGGGACTTTGCCTACAACTCCACGCAATTCTGAACGGCTCTTGGCAGGGCGACGAGGCATCACGATGCGGATGGGAGTCTGCCTGGCTTTGCTCACGCTGCTGACCGGCTGTGTCACTCACACGGAGCCGGCCGAGTTGTTTCAGCTGACGGCGGAATCGCCCAAGCACCGGGCGATGCAGACCAGATTCTTCGAGACCCCCAACGAAAAGGAACTGTTGTCTGCATCGGCTGCCGTGCTCCAAGATCTTGGCTTTCAGGTTGAAGAGAGTGTGCGCGAGGTCGGCTTCTTACGGGCAACGAAAGAACGAAGCGCGAGGGAGTACGGACAATATATCCAACAAGCGCTGTACCTGGTCCTCTCACTCGGCAAACTGCTCAACCCGGTAGATTTGCACCAAAAGATCGCAGCGGGCTTGGTCACCAGGCCGCTCAATCAAGAAGCCACCAGGCAGGAAGTACGTATCGTGTTCTACCGCGTCATCTGGAAAGGCGACGGACAAGCCGATCAACAATATATTCCACCGGGCCAACAGCATATGGAAATGATCCGAGACCCGGACATCTACCAGCAATTTTTCGCTAAACTTTCCAAAGCCGTGTTCCTGGAAGCACATACCTTATGATCGAACGAAGAAGAGGACCTATGACCGACAAGCGATGCGTATGGGGATGCCTGCTCATAGTCGGAAGTCTCCTGCTCTACGGCTGTTCCACACCGCCGACTCCGCAGGATCTCCTGGCGCCGACCGACGCCCAACTCAAGATCCGCAGCATCCAGACACGCACCTTCGACGTCAAAGACCGGAACGTCGCCATCCGCGGAGTGATCGCCTCGCTGCAAGACCTCGGGTTTATCATCGAGCGGGCCAACGAATCGCTCGGGCTCGTGACGGCCGCGCGATTCGCCGAGCCTAACTATTATGACGTCATCAGCGTCACCGTCACCGTGCGTCAGGACACGAAGGAGCGTCTGACTATCCGTGCGAATGCCATCTACAACAACAAGCCCATCGACGACCCCAAGGTGTATCAGAACTTCTTTGCCTCCCTCGAGCGCTCGCTGTTCCTGACGAAGGAGTGAGAATTCTCACCATGGCGCTCCTCACCCTGAGACATACCTCCACCTATGGCGCTGTAGGCGCTATGCTCCTCTGCGCCTTCCTGGTCCAGGGCTGCTCCCCCTATGCATCGCGGCACCAAAACCAATGGAACTCGCAGGAGCAGATCTGGCTGTCAGAAACGAGCCAGCTCAAGGTCCGAGCTGCACAAACGCGAGTGTTTGAGACCACGGACCGCCGACGAATGTTCGAGGCCATCATGTCCACCATGCAGGACCTAGACTTTAACGTGGAAGTGTTGGATGAAGAGCTGGGGATCGTCTCAGGAAAGAAATATATCGAGATCGAACAACCCTATGGCACAGACCCGTCCTATCTCCTCTATCGCCCCGATACACTCCTTCTCCTGACCCGCAATTTCCATTCGTGGGGGCCATTTCAGCATCGCAGCAATCTGGTACGCTTCACCGCCACCATCCGCGCGCGCGGGGAATCCCAACTCGTCGTTCGGGCCAGCGCACAATTTTATCTGCAAGCCGTCGAAGAGCCGGGCCCGTACCAACAATTCTTCCGCGCGCTGGAACAAGCTCTCTTTCTCCAGGGTCAGTCGGTAGAATAATCCACCTCCCTACCGCCATTCCCCACCAGCGATCAGCTTCTACTCGTCCGTCTTGTTGGCTTGGTCTCTCTGGTCTGTTTGGTTCAATGCACCAGATGAAGCTCCCCGCAGCAAGCCCCGGGGTATTCGGCCAAGGAGAATAAACCAGCCCTGTCACGTTTCATGTTTCACCCCCATTACGCCGTATTCCGCGCCTCCAACCTCTCACTTTTCCGATTCGCCGACCCTCTACGCCTCCTGCATCCGCACGAACTGGCGCGCGTCGATCAAGTCCTTTCTGATGCAGAGCTGCTTCTCAAGCAACAGATGCTCCAGCGCCGCAATCCGTGCCGCCATCTCCGGCAGCACGATATCCACTTGCTCACGCAAATCTTGAAGTTGGCGGCTGAGCCCCGAATCCTTTCGCTTCTCAACGGATACCTTCTTCGCCTGACCAACCGCTCGACCTTGCACCCGCTTCCGCGGGACAATCCTCTTGATTGACATGGTTCCCTCCAGGTTGAAACTCCTTCTCTCCCAAACTTTGCAGGCGGTCACATCCGACGCCACGCCTCTATCCAGGCTCCATACTACACAAGAACCATCGTGCCAGTACGGAGAACCCTGCTCAGCTGATTGAACAGAGCGATCCGCCCCGGCTTCACCTCTCTATCCCCTCATCCCCTCTCCTACGCCATCATTCAACGCGGGTCTGTGCCAGGCCGGTTTGGTTGGCGTGATGTCTTTGGCTGAATGAGCAACACACACCAGGCAGGCCACATGAAGCAACTAACCAACCTCGCCCGTTCAAGATCTCCCAACCCGCATTATTCATGACGCTTCTGCTCCAAGCGCGGATACGCGGCTGTGACGGGCAGTCTCGCCGTTCAGCGCTTCGACATACTGCACGAGTATGCCTCAGCGCTTCACGTCTCCGAGTGCCCGTCTCGCTTCGCGTCTGCACGCTTTCGCAACGAACCTTCATGAATAATGCGGGCTACGCCATCGTCATCTTGGCATGCGTCCAAGAGGCGCAACTGCCATGACGTTATTGCGAGTTTTAGCGATTGCCGCCCTAGTTATCCCATGACGCTGTGCATAAGTATGATCTTGTATGCGTCACCCCATAATCAGATGTCAGGGTCAAGTAAGAAATCCGAGCAGGGTGGAGGGAAAACCATTACTTGTGGAAAAGCCAATAAAATATCCGTCAAGCCACAAAATGTAGTGGGTATATTTAAGAGGACACAATGCCTACTTTTTCGGCAAACAGGTCACAAATCTCTCAGTATCAGCCATTTTTCAATCTACGAGCCTCTTATGCACAGGGTTGTCCACAGAAGCTGGGGAACCGCATGTCAGGGCCATCTGCACTCAATAGATAGCGGGGACAGGACGAGTGAGACGGGCAGGGTTCGAGGTTCGAGGCTTTGGGAACTTCGACCTCCCGACTTCGAACTTCGGATCGCGCCACTCTCGCATATTTCGCTCGTCGAGCGTCACGGCCCATAGACGCTCTGGGACGAGCATGAAGAGGACAACCCTCAGCTTTTAAGACTCCGCCCCGTACCGCTGACCATTTCTATCGTCATCCGCTCTGCACCACCTTATCCTCACGTTTCACGTCTTACGTTTCACGTCCCCGGAAACGCAGGATGATTTCTCTGAGTGAACACGGTATTCTTCCCATCGAACCAGTGCGGCACAAGAGGAAAACCATCCGGCAGGATGCTCAAACTGGTTCGTTGTGTTTATCTGGTTCATCTGGTCTGTCTGGTTTAACCAAACAAACGAGAAAAACCAAATAACGGTCTTCTTCTGTTGGCGGGATATTTCAGCATCCTGCTAACGGTTTCGACGGGGACAAGGAAGGGAATCCATGAGCTCAACCGCAGGCATTTCACCAGCGCATCAATTCAGGAAACTCCTCTTGTCGGAGCAGCTGGAATTCATCTGTGAAGCCCACAATGGCCTCAGCGCCAAGATCGTCCAGGAAGCCGGCTTTCGAGGCATTTGGGCCAGCGGCCTCTCCATTTCCGCCCAATTCGGCGTCCGTGACAACAACGAAGCCAGCTGGACCCAAGTGTTGGAAACCCTGGAATTCATGTCCGATGCGACCACGATTCCGATTCTCCTCGATGGCGACACGGGCTACGGCAACTTCAACAACATGCAGCGACTGGTCCGCAAACTGGAGCAGCGCCACATCGCCGCGGTCTGCATCGAAGATAAGCTCTTCCCCAAGACGAACAGCTTCATCAAGGGCGGCGCCCAACCCATGGCGGACATGCAGGAGTTCTGCGGCAAAATCAAAGCGGGTAAAGATGCCCAGACCAATCCGGACTTTTGTATTATTGCCCGCGTGGAATCCTTCATCTGCGGCTGGGGGCTAGCGGAAGCCCTGCGTCGCGCCGAGGCCTATCATCAGGCCGGAGCGGACGGCATCCTCATTCACAGCGCCCTCTCGGTGCCGGATGAAATCCTCGCATTCAAACAAGAATGGGGCAACCGATGCCCCGTCGTCATCGTGCCCACAAAGTATTACGCCACACCTACTGACATATTTCGCCAACAGGGCTTTTCCATTGTCATCTGGGCCAATCACCTGCTCCGGTCATCTGTGGCTGCCATGCAGAAAACCGCGCGAACACTCAAAGAGCAGGAACACTTGCTCTCCATCGAAGACAAAGTCGCGCCGGTCTCTGAAATTTTCCGCCTGCAAAACGCCGCAGAACTGCAAGAGGCCGAAGACCGTTATCTGCCCAAAGGCGCCGAAGGCACCACTGCCATCGTGCTGGCCGCTTCCCGCGGCAAGGAATTAGGGGAACTCACCGAACACCAGCCGAAAACAATGGTCAGGGTCCAGGGCACACCCATCCTCTCCCACATTGTCGACGCCTACAATGCCGTCGGGATCAAGGACATCCTGGTGGTCAGAGGGTATAAGAAAGAAGCCGTCAATCTACCAAACCTGACGTATGTCGATAATGACGACTTTGCAGACACAGGCGAACTGGATTCACTCTTGAAGGCCCTCAGATCACGGAAAGGACCGGCACAGGGCACGGTCGTTTCCTACGGCGACGTACTGTTCAACAAATACATTCCCCAATCGCTCTGTCAGGAGACGGATGACTGCGTGATTTTCGTCGACAGCAACTGGCAGGAGCAGAGCAGCTATGCCCGCCTCGGCGGATTTACCGAGTGCACCATTCCCAATTCGAGAAGAGCCTTCAACGCCAAGATCTATCTCAAGCAATTGGGAGACACACTTCCCAAAGAATCCATCCACGGAGTCTGGATGGGGTTCCTCAAAGTCTCACCCGGCGCGGCCACACTCATCACCGACATCATTGTAGAAATGCTGGCCAAGCCAGCCAACCGCAAAGCCGGCATTCCCCAACTTCTCCAAGAACTGTTGAAACGGCAATATCCCATCCGGGTACTCTATACGGCAGGTCACTGGCTCGACATCAATAGCATCGAGGATGTAGTCCAGGCGGGAAACTTCTAAATACGGTTCTTCTGGTCTATCCGGTTGGTCTGGTTCGTTTGGTTTCGCTCAATAAGACAAACAGGACGGGACAGGAGTCTTACCCAGCATCACAAGGCAATTGATATCTTAAACGGAACCACATGACAGAGCCGACATTCAAACTATCTCGCGTTTCAGGCGCTCCGGTTTCGGACGATGAGTTGATTGCCGATTTACAGCGGGTTGCACAATCGCTGAATTCTGGCACCGTGCCCCAAAAGAAGTACGGTACCCTCGGCACGTTTGACTACAGCACTGTTACTCGTAGGTTTGGTTCCTGGAACAACGCCCTTCGTCTCGCTGGTCTTTCCCTATCCAACGAAGTTGATATTTCAGACGAGCGTTTATTCGAGAACCTGCTTGTTCTTTGGCAGCATCTAGGTCGGCAGCCACGTCGTAGCGAGTTGTCATCCCTTCCGTCCACGACCTCTCAAACCCCATACAACCGGCGGTTTGGCTCTTGGACTGCGTCGCTGGAGGCATTCGTTAATTATGCCAACGGAAGTGGCGTCGAATCACCCCTACCGACACCTTCATAGGAGCATTCTCACGAGGGCCGAGACATGGATACTCGCGCAGACATGACCACCCCCGACACAGCTCTAGCGCGGATTATTCGCCGCTTGGTGACAGCTTATGAACCGGAACAGATCTTTCTGTTCGGCTCGCGTGCACGCGGCGATGCCGGCCCGGATAGCGATTACGATCTGCTTCTTGTAGTTCCGGACCACGCCCTACCAGAACGGAAGCGGAGCAAACTGGCCTATCGGGTTCTGTGGGGAACTGGCACGGCTGCCGATGTGGTGGTCTGGACCAGGAGCGCCTTTGATTCCCGCGTTCACCTTGCCGCGTCATTACCCGCCACCGTCATGCGGGAAGGCAAACTGCTCCATGCCGCATGATCCGGCCCTCGTCGCAGAAACCCGTGCCTGGTTCTCGAAGGCAGGGAACGACTTGCGCGCTGGAACATTCGAGCTGGGTGCCGTTCCGCCCTTAACCTCCGACATCGTGTTCCATACGCAGCAGGCCGCCGAAAAGGCGATGAAGGGGTTTCTCACCTGGCATGGGCGGGTCTATCGCAAGACCCATAATCTTGTCGAAATCGGGGAAGCTTGCGCTGCGATCGATCCGACACTCGAACCCTTGCTCAGGCGAGAAGTCAAGTGATTAGGGGTCAGGCATGACTATTGATTTATTGAGGCCGTCGATTCGCTTGAGGTGATTGAGACCTCGACAGTTTTTCTTCCAAGGTAGCCCTCCTCCCGCGCCTTCCGTCACGAACAGCTCGACACCCGTGAAGCGTGAATTGTGAAGCGTATCTCGCGAACATTGCACAAGCCGCCAGACCCTCTCAACTGTCCCTTAGGAACAGATCACCAGCGGTCTGACAGTCTCTTCCACACCCCTTCGGTGCGCATTCAGGCGATATCACCAGGAGAAGGATCTCCTTCGTTGACGATGCGATTGAAATGACTTAGGGTTGCGGAAAGCCTGGAGACCGTAATCATTTCTTGAATCTTGATGCACAGGGCATGGATATTCGCGCAGACATGACCACCTCCGACCAAGCTCTGGCGCGGATTATTGGCCGCTCGGTGACGGCCTATGAACCGGAACAGATCTTTCTCTTTGGCTCGCGGGCGCGCGGCGATGCCGGCCCGGATAGCGATTACGATCTGCTCCTCGTGGTGCCGGACCACGCCACACCGGAACGGAAGAGGAGCAAGCTGGCGTACCAGGTTTTGTGGGGAACTGGCACGGCTGCCGACGTGGTGGTCTGGACCAGGAGCGACTTCGATTCGCGGGTTCACCTTGCCGCATCATTACCCGCCACCGTCATGCGAGAAGGCAAGCTGCTCCATGCCGCATGATCCAGCCCTCATCGCAGAGACCCGTGCTTAGCCCGCATGACTCATGAAGCTTCTGCTATAAGCGTGGATACGCGGCTGTGACGGACAGTCTCGCCATTCACCCCTTCGACATACTGCACGAGTATGCCTCAGGGCTTCACGCCTCCGAGTGCCCGTCTCGCTTCGCGTCTGCACGCTTTCGCGACGAACCTGCATGAATAATGCGGGCTACTTTTCGAAAGCCGGGAACGACTTGCGAGCTGGAACGTTCGAACTGGGAGCCGTCCCACCCTTAACCTCCGACATCGTGTTCCATACGCAGCAGGCTGCTGAAAAGGTAATGAAGGGGTTTCTCACCTGGCATGGACAGGTCTATCGCAAGACCCATAATCTTGTCGAAATTGGAGAAGCATGCGCCGCAATCGATCCGACACTCGAACCCTTGCTCAGACGAGCGGCGGAACTCACGGAGTACGCCTGAAGGTTTCGGTACCCAGGCAATCCTGAAGAGCCCACCGAGAAAGAGGCCAGAGAAGCCTTGGCGCTCGCTCGCGAGGTGTTCGATTCGCTCCTGCACCGCCTGCCGCCAGATGTCCACCCGTAACTCATAATTCCTGACGACTCCTCGCCGGTCACAAGACACTGTCTGGTCCATGGTTGGGACTGCCCGACGAGAGAGGATTTCGGTTCAGTGATCACCTCTGACTATTGACCCAATGGAACCGGTCGCTCCTCTGCCTTCCGCCATGAACAGCTGAAGAATACTGGCAAGCACTCCCTTAACGGCGCGCGTACGGCTATCGGAGTGACGGGTATCTCCAGCTCAAGATCGTTATACGCGCGAGACTTGCGAGAAAAGCGTGACTGGTGAGGCGGGTGAAGAAGTTATGAGTTATGAGTTCTGGGTTCTGAGTGAGAGGCAGATAAGAAAGCCGACAGGGGAGAGAGTCCGAGGTCCGAAAGTCCCGCAACTCAGAACTCGCAACTCAGAACTTCGCGTCGCGCCTGTCGCGCACACCGTGCTCGTCTCGCTCGCACTTCACGAACGACATGTCACGTGCCGGCACTGCGCGAGCCGGTTAGCCCACATTATTCATGACGGTTCGTCGCGAAATCGCGCAGTCGCGTTGCGAGACGGGCATGCGGAGCCGCGAGGTCCCGAGGCGTACTTGAACAGTACGTCGAGGGAGTGAGCGGCGAGCCTGCCAGCCGAAGGCTCGTCGCAGCAGCGAATCCGCGATTGCAGCAGAAGCGCTCATGAATAATGTGGGTTAGGGCGCCGAGCGATAGCGCATGCGACTGCCGTGAAGAAGGGATAGTTCGATTTCAGCTGCAGTCAGTTCGGTCGGGAAGTAGGCCCCTGAGATTTTCGCGGCATTGATGCTGGCGCCTTCTAGCCGCGCGTTTCGAAAATCGACGCTGCGCAGATCGGTCTGGCGAAAGTAACAGTCTCTGAAGTCCAACCCGTCGGCATCCAGCCCTCGCAGATCCAAACCCCGCAGATCGCACCCCTGTAAGTCGACCTTATCTCCAGACGCCTTTTTCGCGTTGAATTCCGTGATGCACCCTTCTCGCAGCAAGCGATACATCGCGTCATTGGGAATTCGCAGTTTGGAGCGGGTGGGATTGGTGGTATCCATAGGACCTCCCTCTGTCGAATGTAAAATGATGAATGTTGAATGTTGAATGATGAATGCTTGGCAATCATCGGACCACGTCCGGTTCTGACAATGCAACCTTCACCATTCATTTATTCCCCTGGCATTCAGCGTCATGCGAGAGAAACCGTGAACGTGACCTCATTCCCCCTCTCGTTGTACCCGATGTCGGGAAAGAATGAACGCGCGAGAAAGATGCCTCGTCCACTGGCGTCCCCTGCCGAGCACACCTCAAAACCTGATTGGACGCGTGATTTCCAATTGAACCCCTTCCCCTCGTCGGCAATCCGGTACGTCACGGACTGTTGTCGTTTGTCGTACAGAGCTCGGATGGTGACCCGGCGGTCTCGGAAACGATGGTCTTTTCGGCGTTGCCGAATCACCTCGTCATACTGATCGTTCGCCACCGCCTCGATCTTGTCACGATAGCGGAGTTCAAGGCAGCCATGCTCGACCGCATTCATCACGAGTTCTTGCAACGCGGATCGAAGATGGAGCTGTCGCGCATCCATCAGCCCCATGGCCGTCCCTTGAATGAGCCAGATCACCGTGCTTTCAACGATATTCGGATCGGGACTCATGACCACCACGTACTCCAGCCGTTCGACACCAGGCGCATCGTCCACGGAAGCAGGCAGACGCTGGATTGCCCGCTGCAGAACCTGGGCAAAAGCGTCCTCGTGAATCGGCTGCAGCATATAATCGAGGGCGCCGGCGCGCAGCCCTTCCATCGTAGAATCCCCTTGACCTGCATCGGTCAGGAGCACGACCGGGCAGGTCGGGCGACGCACGCAAATCTGCTTCACCAACTCCATCCCTTCCTGTTCGGGCAAAAAAAGATCCGTAATCACGATATCGGGTTGAATCATGTCGAAGGTCGACAGGCCCAGCGCCGGGGTCGAGGCGGCAATCACCGAATGCCCCTTCGCGTTCGCATGCTCCAGTATCATGGTCTGGGTATCGGCATTGTCGGCAACGACGAGCAAGGTACGCGCCTTGGCGCGCGATTCGGTTGTGGCAATCATGATGAACATCCTTTGGAAATGAAATCCCGAAGCGCGGCATGCACTCCGGCCAAGCGTATCTCGACTTCTGCGTAGACGGGCGAGGCCTCAGCAAATTTCCCCAGCCGGGCCAACTCTTCTAGTCGTGTCGCGCTGTCGATGAGACCAGGCACGCACATCTCGATGGCGGACCCCTTGAGCTTATGCGAAGCCGCAACCAACCTGACTCGGTCATGCAGCCCCAGCGCTGCATGAACCGCCGCAACCTCCTTCGGACTTTCTTGCAAAAAGAGCCCGGCCAGGGTGAGGAATAAATCACGATCGCCATCGAATCGGCTCAATGCCTCGGAAAGGTCCACGACCGCAGTCTTATCCATGACAGGTCTCTTCCAGGCGGCCGATCAGTTCAATTCCCACCACCGCCGCATCATCGGGAAAGTGTTGCGCCTGCTGCCAGTCTCGGGCTGCTGAATAGCACGAGGCGATGGTCGCCGAAAGAGACGTCCGCTTCCCTGCGTCGACCACGGCCTGGAAACGCGCTCGTCCCCACACGTCACCAGTTGGAGAGGATACCTCGTAGATTCCGTCACTCAATAAAAACAATCGGTCTGCGGGCTTCAGCGACACGCGTTCGCCTGTATACTGCGCCGAAGGATCGAACCCAAGAGGGAACGACGCGTGCGTCAGCCATCGGGAAGGGCTCTCAGCGGAGCTCAGCAATGTGCCTGAATGGCCGGCGGAGGCATAGGATAGACTGCCTGTGGGCAGATGAAGGTGTCCCACCCACAGGGTGAAATACTCCCCTTCGGCGCTCAAGGGAAACCGCCGGTTGGCCTCGAATAGAACCTGCGCAGGATCGTACGACCCGAACAATTGAAGGATGTTATCCGCGCGCAGGAATGTCATCACTGCGGCCGAGCGCAATGCGGCGGCGACTCCGTGTCCCGACGCATCGAGAATGTACAGGCCGAGATTGTTCGCGTCGATCGCCATCACACCGAAGAGATCGCCGCCCAACAGCAAGGACGGCTGATACTCCCACGCCATGGCGATACCGCGAACGGGGTTCCCTTGCGGGGGAAGCAAGGAGTGGACAAAGGTCGCGGCCGATTGCAGGTCGGCTTCCATCTCTACCTGCTTCACTTGCAGCAGGCGCATGGACGACGCCAGTTGAGCGCCGGCCGTTTCCAGTTCCCGCACCAATCGGCTGGTACGCAGACCGGCTTGTACGCGGGCAATAATTTCCTGCTTGCTGGCGGCTTTACTCAAAAAATCGTCGGCGCCGCGCGCCAGCCCCTCGGCAATCTGCGCCGGTGTGTCATGGGCGGTCATCAGAAGAATCTGGCTGGATTTCAGTAAGGGATCGCGCCGCACCGCTTCACAGAACGTCGGCCCATCCATCTCCGGCATCATCCAATCGACGATGAGAAGATCTGGCCGTACACGCCTGGCCACATCAAGACCCACGAGGCCGTTTTCAGCCTCAAGGACTCGGTACCCCAGCCGGGTCAGCCGTCCACCCATACTGGCCCTTGTGACCGGCTCGTCCTCAATGAGGAGGATCGTCCGAGCGGGTGTCTCGAACTCTGGAGATAGGCTGGAGGCTTCTTCAATGTGTGTCATGGGGCTGGAATGCATCATGCGCGCCTCTCCGACACCGGGCTATGCCGCACGCGCGGTGAACGCGTCTTCCTCCGTCTCATAGATCGGAATCATCTTTGGGATATTCGAGAGGCTCATGATCTCCCGCACATAGCTCTGCGGTTTCAGCAGACTGACCTGGGCCTGCACCAATTTGAAACTCTGCGACACGAGCACCAGCAGCCCAAGCCCCGCACTGTCCACGAATCGCACCTGCTCTAAGTTCACCATGAGATGCCGACAACCGCTCTGTTTGACCTTCTCGACAGCCGCCTTAAAGACGGCCCGATTGGCATAGGTCAAGTCTCCCACGACGTCCAAGATTGTTCCCTGCGGCACGATACGTTCTGTGATCGGCATGGCATCATCCTTTCGAGTGCAGATTAATACACGGACTCACAGCCTCGAACGGAGTTTCTGGTTTCTTGTTTCATGTTTCTAGCTGTCAGGAGCCATCCTCCAAAAACTCGAAACTTGAAACTCGAAACTCTCAACTTCTTAGAGCTTGTAGACATAGGCCACAATCGCATTGGGAATCTCCGAGAGCGGCAATATCTTGTCCACTCCGCCGAGCTTGATCGCTTCCTTCGGCATCCCGAAGACGACACAGCTGGCTTCATCCTGGGCTATCGTATAGGCGCCGGCTTGCTTCATGGCCAGCATCCCCCTGGCACCGTCGCCCCCCATACCAGTCAAGATCACGCCGATGGTATTCGCGCCGGCATACCGTGCGACAGAATCGAACATCACATCGACGGACGGACGATGACGATTCACCGGAGGATCCTGGTTGATTCGAACCGTGTAGCGGGCTCCGTTTCGAACCAACGTCATGTGGAAACTGCCGGGAGCGATCAACGCGTGCCCGGGCAACACACTGTCGCCGTCTTCCGCCTCTTTGACAGAAATACGACAGAGATCGTTCAAGCGGTTGGCGAAGGTTTTCGTGAATCGTTCCGGCATATGTTGCGTCACGATGATCGGCGGCGTGTTCGGCGGAAGCACTTCGAGCACCGCCCGCAACGCTTCCGTCCCTCCCGTCGAGGCGCCGATGGCGATGATGGTATCGGTCGTCTTAATCATCGCGGACGACACCGTCGGCAAGAGGCGAGAGGCAAGAGGTTCGGTCTTCCCTCCACGCCCTACCCCCTTGCCGCCCACCTTCGCCATGGCCGCAGCTTTGATCTTCGCAATCAGATCCTGGGCGACCTCTTCCATACCTTCCCGAAGATCGAGCTTGGGTTTGGCAATAAAATCCACCGCGCCGAGTTCCAACGCACGGAGCGTAGTCTGGCAGCCGGCTTCCGTCAGCGAGCTGACCATCACGACCGGCATGGGGTGACCCGCCATCAATTTTTCCAGGAAGGTCAACCCATCCATCTTGGGCATTTCTACGTCCAATGTAATGACATCCGGATTCAGCGCTTTGATTTTCTCTCGCGCGATGAACGGATCAGGCGCCGATCCAACCACTTCGATGCCAGGGTCCTTCGAGAGCAGTTGCGCCAACACCTGCCGCATCAACGCCGAGTCATCGACGGTCAGGACACGAATTTTTGCCATAATCTCCCTCATATCTCGCATCTCGTGAAACGTAAAGCGTGAAGCGTCGTTCGTGCCCGCGTGAAGCGTGAAACGTATCTCGTGAAGCGTATTTCTTTCCGGATTCGGATGGCGCTTCACGCTTCACGCCTTCTTCGGACGTTTCACGCCGCTTAGAACAACGTGACATCGCTGTCCTCTTCTGTCCGCACCAGCTGCTTCTGATACCGCACTTCCCGCTCGAAGATCGTATCGTTCTTGACCCGTTGGATTTTCTTCATCAACACACGGCCCGAGTCGATGAAGTAATACACTTTCCTCGGATATACATCGCCAAGATCGACCTTCTCGGCCTGAAACCCTTCGTTTTTCAAATAGGCCAAGGCCCATTTGGCGTTGTTCGCACCGATATCGATATTGCCGTCATAAATCTTCCCGCCACCGAAGAGCTTCACTTCGAGTCGGTGCCGAAGCCCTCCACGTTTCAGGATTTCATTAATCAGACTTTCCATGGCAAACGAGCCGTACCGTGTCGACTCTCCTCCCCACGCATCCCCGGATTGGTGCTCTTTCGGAGCCGGCAACATAAAGTGGTTCATCCCTCCAACACCGGCTACCGGATCCCGGATACAGGCGGACACGCAGGAGCCCAAAACCGTGTAGACGATCATCGGATCGGAGCTGACGAAAAACTCCCCCGGCAAGATGGCGGCGATTTCCTGAGGAAAGCGCGAATCGCGCATCCGTCTGACATGGGCGAATGGGTCGGGGGTAACCGCCGTTGCTGACTGCGAGTTTCGAGTTTCAGGTTTCATGTTTCAAGTTTCAAGTTTCAGGTTTGAGAGCTCTTATACTTCGTGTCCTTCACTCCGGATTTCCGCAAATAACTCATGAGTCCCGCGATGATCTTTGCCATATCGCTCGCCGAGATCGAAAGCCGGGCGAACTCCTCTCGATCGAGATAGCCCTGATCGAAGGCGATATACAGTTGGCTCCTCATCTCGCCCGCAGATCCTTTGGCGATCGCTAAAAACTGAATGAATTCTCCCGTGCCACTTCTTTCAAATCCCTCGGCAATGTTCGACATGATCGAAACGCTCGCTCTCCGTATCTGATCACGCAGTCCGAAATCCTTGACGAAGGATCCCTTGCCGGAAACTCGATAAATCTCCCCACATAGAACTCTGGATTGCTGCCACGCCTCCATATCTTCGAACCGTGTAAACGTCGGCATCGTATTCCCTCCGTTGTGTCGTCCCGGAACCATTCCAGGTTGCGGCCAACACTCTACGTTTGGGAGATCGGGAACGGCAATGCCCAACGTGCAACGCTTCGAAAGTTTCTCGTTTCAAGTTTCATGTTGTCAGGAAGCACCCTCCGAAAACCTGGAACCAGAAACTTGAAACTTGAAACTTGAAACCAGCAACTCGAGACCGTCCTATGCTTCTTTCCGATAGATCGTCGGCGCGACGGCCTTGAACGGTTGATCGAGTCGCTGCAAGCTCTCCGAATGTCCGATGAAGAGATAGCCGCCCGGTTTGAGGTACCGATAAAATTTCGCGACCAATTGCGCCTGCGTCGGATGATCGAAGTAGATCATCACATTACGGCAGAAGATCAGATCCAAGGGGGCTTTAATCGGAAACGTGTCGTCCATTAAGTTGATCCGGCGATAGCGCACCATCTCGATAAGGTGAGGTTTGACCTTGATCATGCCGGCGCGATCCCCCTTCCCTTTCAGAAAATGCCTCTCGACGATCTCCGGCGGGAGATTGCGCACGCGCTCGTCTTCGTAGATACCTGACGCGGCCCTTGCGAGTACGCGCGTCGAAATGTCCGACGCCAGGATATTGAAATCCCACCGTTCCGGATCGGGAACGCTATCGTACAGCGTCATGGCAATGGTGTAGGGCTCCTCACCGGAGGAGGACGCCGACGACCAGATGCGGACGCGTCGAGTCGACTGTAGCGTCGGCAGAATCTGTTCCCGCAGAAAATCGAAATGCTTGGGTTCGCGAAAGAAATCGGTTTTATTCGTCGACACGAGATCTAACAGCAGCGTAAATTCATCGCTCTCCGTCTGGTCTGCGACCAGATCGTAGTAGGCTTGAAACGAGTCCAGCTCCAAGGTGCGCAGCCGTTTGGAAAGCCGGGACACGAGCAGAGTTTTCTTGCTGTCATTCAGGTTGATTCCGCACTCCTGATAGATGAGCGCGCGAAACTGTTCGAATTCCTTGGGTGAAATTGAATATTCCATGACCTCGACGCTCCCTCTGTGGTGAACCGCGCGCACGGCTCGACGATCATCCCTCTCTCCCACACACCTCACCCGACAATGTCCACCTTCCAGGCCCTTACACCTCTACAGCGCACACCGTGGGTGCGTTATCGGTCGGTTACAGCCGATTCTTAACTACACGCTAGCCCGAATTATTCATGACAGTTCGTCGCCCTTCGACAAAGCTCAGGGTCCCGAGCACAGTCGAGGGACGAAATCGATCGAGAATGCGTTCCTCGTGAAGCGTATCTCGTGTAAGTGTTTCGCGTTTCATGTTTCTGGTTTCAAGTTGTGTGAGTTGGATTGGTGAAATTCAGAGGTCGAACTTGAAACTTGGAACCTGAAACTAGAAACTCCACTTCCGGACGAACGACGCTTCACGCGCAAGCACAGCGAATCCGCCTGTCTGCGTGCGGCCCCGCACAGGCAGGCGATTGCAGCAGAAGCGCTCATGAATAATGCAGGCTTAGCCCACCATCGATTACGACAAGAATAGGTTGACAGACTTCAGCAGGCGTTCTGCAGAAAACGGCATCTTCAGATATTCCGTCGCTCCGAGGTCGATGGCCTCGCTCATGGTCTCAGGGTGAGTATGGGCGCTCACGAGAATCACGGGAATCCATTGCCATTCCGGTGTCGTTCGAATCACGCGCAAGAGCGCGAGCCCCGTCACACAGGGAAGCATGACCTCGATCAAGACTAAGTCTGGTGGAGTAGTGCTGACGATCAACTCCCATGCCGTTTTCCCGTCAGCGACATGGGTGACGGAGTGGCCTGCCCGTTCAAGGATGAATCGTAAGAGGCACGCGGTATCGTCCTGATCCTCGACCACTAACACGGTGGATCGAGTCGATGCATCGGCAGCAGCCATACCCCTCCTCCGTCGGCCTCGAAGACAACGCGGTCGTTCGCCCGCATGACAGGCGGATTCGCTGCTGTGTGACTCGTTCCTCGTCGCTCGTGAAGCGTCTCCAATGCGTGAAACGTCGTTCGTGAAGCGTATTTCGTTCCGGAGCCGGACACTTCATGTTTCGCACCTGATTCCAGCGCTTCACGCTTCACGAGATACGCCCTTCGACGGGCTCAGGGCGTCCCGAGCCTGTCGAGGGACGCTTCACGCTCTGCTGCGCTTCACGAGGAATGCGCATTCGGGAGATTTCGTCCCTCGACTGTGCTCGGGACCCTGAGCTTTGTCGAAGGGCGACGAACCGTCATGAAGAATGCCGCTAGTCGAACACAACGTGCACCTGCTCCAGATAGATCGCGAGCCGATCTAATTCTGCCTCGATACCGACCAGGATCCCGGTCTTCGCAGTCTGTTCGATGATTGCGGCCATCTCGGTGACGCGATCGAATCCATAGCTTCCGCCGGCGCCCTTCATGCCATGCGCGACCTTCCGCACTGTTTCAACATCCTGTTGCGCGACCGCCTCACGCATCGTCACGACTTCTTTCTTGCGGTTTGTCATGAATTTCGGCAGAAGCGTTTGGAAATCCGATTCCACATGAACGACCATTCCATCTTGGATCGGGGCGTGATCGGCAGGGTCCATCCTGTTCATCATGTGACTCCGATCGGGAGAGCGCGCCCTCCACGTCTGTGACTCCCGACTCACGTTGGAGGCTGCAGCGAGTCGCAGTCTGACATTCAGTCGTGCGATGCTGGGATTTTCGATCGACCATGACAAGCCTCATCTTCCCATGGTCGAAAGTGGAATGGTCAGACCTTTCTCGGTTTGAGGTGAAAAAACTTGAGTACATGTGGACAGCGCCCTAGCCCGCATGATTCATGAGGATTTCTGCTGCAATCGCGGATTCGCTGCTCTTGGGCGTGACGTGTCGTTCGTCCGGAAGTGGAGTTTCTAGTTTCAGGTTCCAAGTTTCAAGTTCGACCTCTGAATTTCACCAATCCAACTCACACAACTTGAAACCAGAAACATGAAACGCGAAACACTTACACGAGGGACGCTTCACGAGGAACGCGCATTCTGGCAATTTCTTGGTGAACCGGCATGAAACATGCTCGGCACGTTGGACCCATTCCTCCTCTGCCCCGAGCGCCTACTCCTTTGACGAGAAAAGCCGTCAGGCCAACCTGCCTCGTGGCTTAATAGGCTGCGGAAAAACTCGCTTAATGCCAAAAATGACGAAAGAATGATCTCTACAGCGCTGATGTCACAATCGCCTCAGGATGCTCAAAAAGGCCAGACTTCTCACCCGCCAACCCCGGCGCGCCAAGACGCGCCGTTCCGCGGGCAAGGCCGCAGCGAGCGAAGAGGCGAGGAGGTACGGACCGCACTTCGTGGGGCCGTTCGCCCGTGCGATCGATCTTGGCGAACGGAAAAGCCCCTCCAGTGCTTCCGATTTCCTGAAAATTCTCGTTGAGCCTCTGAGTGACGCGAGAACGCCGCTGGCGGACTTTTTCAGCATCCTGTTAAGCACGCGTCGAGAACGACCGATAAGGGTCACGATGGCCAGTACCACAGGACTGCCTACTCGCATGAGCCAGAACAGGATTCTCGGGAAAATTCTGACGACACCATCCGCGCGGGACCGAGATTCGACAGTTGAACGAACCCATTTCTCGCGGTCGCTCTCTGTGGCAGCTATGGGTGACGGTTCCCGCAGCAGCCTACTCAGCCACAGTAGCCGCTTCGGCTCCAAAGGCCGGAAACTGCGTGGTCTCGTGCGCAATGTTCCGACCAGTCAGCCGAAGGCTTTGGACGGCATGCCGACCCCCTGCCGCTCCTTCGCTCCAACCTCCACCCACGCGTCGGTGGCTGCCAAAGCAGCCGCTCGGCTGCAGCAGTCGAAGGCCATGGGGTATTCGGCAAAGGAAATTAAAGAGAGCACACTCGTTCGTGATACGCCACCTCACATTGGCGGCTGAGCCGGAATAATGCGACCGGTATTCTGACGCCTTTCACCAGCGAGCACGATGAACAGTACGATCTTCACGCCAAAGACTCGACCGACCGGGCAGGGCTTCGCGTTCTCAGAACTATGGCGCTGGGCAGGGGGTCTATTTCCCAAGGGAGAGGTCTTGCCGGACCCCACTTGGCGCCAACGGCATCGCTGGCTTATTGGGCTACTGCTCTTACATGCGATCGGCCTGCCTATCATGGGCCTGCTTGCCGGCCAAACAGTAGGCTGGAGCGCGGCGGCTGGCCTCATACTGGCAAGCCTCGCCGGGATGGCCGCCTGGGGCCGGATGAGTCGGGCGATCCGCGCCGCGCTGGTCACCACAGGCTTGATCGCCGCCGGGGCGATACTCGTGCATGTCTCGGATGGTCGCATCGAGGCGCATTTTCACTTCTTCATCATCATTGCATTCATCGCGATCTATCAAGAGTGGTGTTCGTTTCTGCTCGCGCTCGGCTTGATTGTGCTGCATCACGGGGTCATGGGGACGCTTATGCCGGCGGCGGTCTATAACCATCCCCACGCCATGGCCCATCCCTGGATGTGGGCGGCTGTCCACGGCGGCGGCATCCTGGCTGAAAGTCTCGGCCTGCTGCTCTATTGGAAATTCAATGAAACGGCAACCGCGCAGCTCCGTAAGAGCGAGAGACAACTCCAACTGGTGGTCGAGTCGGCGCCTGATGGCCTGCTGATAGTAAATCAAGACGGTGTCATGGTGATGGTTAATGCCCAGATCGAACGTGTCGGTGGGTACCCGCGTCAGGAGTTGCTCGGCCAACCCATGGAGATGCTGATCCCTGAACGGTTCAAGCCGGACTTGCGGCGCGCGTTCGTTCATGCCCTTTCCAGCCACGTCACGGACAATAATCGCACCTTGTCTTTCCAGCGCAAAGACGGCACAGAGTTTCCGGTCGAACTCGGGCTGAATGCGATTGACACACCGAACGGACTGCACCTACTCGCGTCCATCATCGACATCACCGAGCGCGAGCAGCAAGAGGCGGCCTTCCGGCTTGCAAAGTTCTCGATGGACCAGGCCGCTGAAGCCATCTACTGGATCGATCCCCAGGCCAACATCCTGGATGTCAACAACGCGGCTTCCCTCATGTTGGGCTACTCAAAAGACGAGTTGTGCGCCATGACGGTCCACGATCTGAATCCAGACTTTCAGGCAAACATGTGGCCGGAGTTTTGGGCGGAGAGTCAGCGGCGCGGAACCATGGTGTTCGAGACGTCTCATCGGGCCAAGGATGGACGACTCATTCCCATCGAGGTGAGCGTCAATTATCTGGCCTACGAAGGAAAGGAATACCACTGTGCCTTTGCGCGCGACATCACCGCGCGACGGCAGACAGAACAGGCATTGCGCGAGAGTGAAGAGCGCTATCGGCTCATGATCGAGGATATATCCGACTATGCGATTCTTACGCTGGACCGGGAGGGCACGGTCGCCAGCTGGAACAGCGGCGCGCGCCGGCTCAAACAGTACGAAGAGGCTGAGATCCTCGGTCGGCACTTTTCCTGTTTCTATACGCCGGAGGATCTCGCGCTAGGCCTTCCTGCTCGGCTCCTCCAACAGGCATCCGCCCAGGGCCGCGCGGGGAACGAAGGCTGGCGGGTGCGAAAGGATGGTTCCCGGTTCTGGGCCGATGTCACCATCACCGCCATGCGCGATCACACAGGGTCCATCCGAGGGTTCTCAAAAGTCGCGCGCGACACCACCTCGCGCAAGCAGACTGAATCGAGACTGGAACAAGCCGCGATGGAGATGGAATGTAAAAATCTGGAGCTGGAAGTGGCGAACGATCTTGCCCAGACAGCCACCGAGGCCAAAAGCCGGTTCCTGGCTTCAATGAGCCATGAAATTCGAACTCCCATGAATGCGATCGTCGGCATGGCCGATCTGCTCGCCGAAACCACACTGACCAAGGAACAAAAAGACTATATCGACCGGTTCAGCCGGGCGGCCAACCATCTTCTGGAGCTCATTAACGACATCCTGGATTTCTCGAAGATTGAAGCAGATCAACTCGAATTGGAAGCAACGGACTTCAATCTTCCGGAGCTCGTCGAGAGCGCGGCGGAACTGATGGCGATTCGCGCCCACGCCAAGGGCCTCGAACTCATCGCCGACATCCGCATGAATGTCCCTGAAACCGTCACCGGCGATCCGACCCGCCTGCGGCAGATCCTTGTCAATCTCATAGGGAACGCCATCAAATTTACGGAACGTGGAGAGGTGGTCATCCGTGTCGAATCGGCCGGGCCAAGCCTGGTGCGGTTTGAGGTCTCAGACACCGGCATCGGCATTCCCGAGAACAAGGTGCGCTCCATCTTTGAAAACTTTACGCAAGTCGACTCCTCGACCACGCGAAAATTTGGCGGCACCGGATTGGGACTCAGTATTTCCAAGCGCCTGGCGGAACTCATGGGGGGTGAGATCGAAGTCAGCAGCCTCCTCGGCCTGGGTAGCACTTTCGGCTTCACCATTCTGCTTCCTGCCGCGACCGCGGCAACAACCGGTCCCTACGCCGCATGTCCTACTCTCCAGGGTCTGCGGCTCCTTGTTGTCGACGACCACGAGACGAATCGTTCGGTGATCGGGGCCATGCTGTCGAAGGGCGGCGCCTTCGTCACAGCCTGCGAGGACGGCCCGGAAGCGCTCGCGCTGATGCAGCAGGCCTCTGCCATAGGCGAGCCCATTCAACTCGCGATCGTCGACCACCGGATGCCGTCGATGGATGGGGTTCAGGTTATCGAGGCCATGCGACAGGCGACGGAACTCGCAGGGATCCCTGTCCTCATGCTCACATCCGGCATGCACAAGGCCGACTCCGAGCATGCGCGACGATTCAAAATTAAGGGAACGGTGAGCAAACCGATCGGTCGGGCGGCGCTGCTGACCGCCGCTGCCGCAGCCATCGCAAGCCCCGCAACGGATGCTGGGGCAAGCCGGCTGTCGGATGTTCCTCTGCCACCAATGACCGATCTCACGCGGCCCTTACGAATTCTGTTGGCTGAAGACCTGGAAGACAATCGCGATGTGGTGGCCCTCTTTCTGAAGAAAACCCCTTGGAGTCTGGACATCGCCGAGAACGGCGCAATCGCCGTCGCAAAATTTCAGGCTGGACGGTACGACCTTGTGTTAATGGATATGCAAATGCCGGTGCTGGACGGCTATCAGGCCACGGCTGCCATTCGCCGATGGGAACAGGAACAGCAGCGGACACCGACCCCGATTGTCGCCCTCACCGCGAATGTCTTTACCGAGGAACTCAACGAGAGTCTTGCCTCCGGTTGTACGGCCTATCTCACGAAGCCCATCAAAAAGCAGATTTTACTGAAGGCGATCCAAGAACATACACAGCGGCCCATCGACCAAGCGGCATAACAGAAAGATGGTGAGACGATGATGGGTCACGACAGCGCGCACACACCGATCCTCTTCATGGTTGAGGACGAAGAAGACACGGCGAACCTCATCAAGATGATCATGGGAAAAGAGGGGTACCAGGTCATTCATGCAGCCGATGGCCAGCAAGCCCAGAACCAGATCGCGGCGCTGTCGCCGCCGACGCTCATCTTGCTGGACATGGGACTCCCCCGTGTCAATGGCCTGGAACTGTTGACCCAGATCCGGAAGAGGCCGACGTGGATAGAGGTGCCTGTCGTCATGCTCACCGCCGACGCAGACCAAACGGATATCTGCAAAGCCATCATGGCTGGAGCGACGGAGTATATCCTGAAACCGTTCAAACCAGACGTCTTGGTGGCCAGGCTCAGGCGATTCCGGCCATCAGGACCCACATGTCGTGTGTCCTAACCCGCATGATTCATGGCAGTTCGTCCCGAACTCGCTAGGAGGACGTTCCTCGTGACGCGGATGAAGAAGTGTTGAGTTCTGAGTTCTGAGTTCTGAGTTTTGAGTTCTGGGTTCTGGGTTCTGGGTTCTGAGTGAGAAGCGGATAAGAAAGCCGAGACGAGAAAAAGTCCGAGGTCCGACATTCCCGTAACTCAGAACTCAGAACTTCAAACTCAGAACTCCGTATCGCGTCTGCCGCGCCTGTCTTGCTTGTCTCACTTCACGCTTTATCGGTAACTGAATCTGCGGAATAAGACCGACGCGCATATCCTGTATTGCGCTGGATACTCACGCCGAGGCCGATGACACCGCATATCCAGTCAACTCGCTGGGGCTTAAGGCCTCCTTCACTCGCCCCGGCACCAACTTGGGGTCCAAACTTTTCTGAACCGTGAGAGACCGTTCCCTGGCAAGATCGATCATGGCAGCCTGGCTGTGTGAGGCATTCCGTTCATACTGCATGATGACCGGGCGCATGCGTTCTTTCATATTGCTCTGCATGACCAGTCCAATGCTGCCGTCGCTCAATTCGACAAACGATCCCGGCGGAAACACGGTCACCGCCGCAATAAACGGTTCAATGACATCTGTGCCGAATTTGTGTTGCATGTTCGCGTAGATATGGGACAAGGCCTGACTCGGCCCCATGCTATTCGCCGCATTATGAGCCCTCGTCAGATTGTTATACTCCTTGAGTTCTAACTCCAAGTGCAACACTACCGGCCCTGATGGGCTAAGGTGTTGCCATGCCAAAACGATGCTACACACACTTGAGTGCTGAAGAGCGTGAGACCTTGAGTCTGGGCCTGGCCCACGGCCACTCGCTGCGGATGATGGCGAGGGCGTTAGGCCGCGCCCCCAGTACCGTGAGCCGCGAGTCGGCTCGCAACCGCACGCGAGGCCACCCCTATCGCGC